>Ga0116154_10002553_pt1 | contig 13650 bp, 10 predicted proteins | sample AD_UKC030_MetaG_FD_89898 | JGI IMG/M metagenome (GOLD analysis project Ga0116154, IMG submission 89898) | Active sludge microbial communities of municipal wastewater-treating anaerobic digesters from USA - AD_UKC030_MetaG | ecosystem: Engineered > Bioreactor > Anaerobic > Digestate | place: USA...
AGGTTATGGGAATGGGTAGTACGGATAATCCATCTGTACCTGGATCTTCCCGCGGATCCCGCGCCCTGCAATTTTCTCGCAAACATATAATCCGAGATCAATTGCTGCGGTAACGCCCCCTGCGGTTATCACCGTTCCTTCATCAACGATCCGCTCTCCGGTGACTTCTTGGGCGAACTTCGTTAAAAACGGTTTGAGATTCGGGTGCGTTGTAGCACGCCTGCCCCGAAGAATGCCCGTTGCTCCCGCAAGGAGCGCCCCGCCACACACTGCCGCAACGACGGATCGGTCTCGCCTCACCGTAATCCAGTCGGGAAACCCATGGTTGTTCATCAGGTCTGCAATTCTATTTCCTCCCGGGATCAGGACATAATCATATGAAGAGAGATTCCCGCCGACCATGTCCGGTACCAGCTCCAGGCCTTCGGACGACCGTATCTTCTCTTTCTGCGCACAGACCGGATACTCCAGATCGGGGAGGTCCGGAGACGGGTAAGCGGGTCATACACGCCCGCAAAATCGAGCGTCGTAACCCCATCATACAGGATAAATGCCAACTTCACCACACCGGCATCGCGATTCTTAGGGAAAGGGAACGGCGCCATCTGATTGCCGGTATCCAGAGAGACAGTCCCGGACAGAGATATGCTGTTCGTTCTTGCAGGCTCTGGCAGGTACTTGAGGATACACCGGCAAAAACGTTTCCAAAAAGATTCAGTAATTTTCTGCAAGCAGCTCGAAATGCGCCAGCGGGTGGTCGCAGACCGGGCATTTCATGGGGGCAGATTTTCCCTCAGAGACATAGCCGCAGTTCCGGCAGTGCCACCGGGACGGGACATCTTTTTTAAAGACCTCGTTCTTCTCCATATTTGCATGGAGGGTTGTATACCGTTTCTCATGGTGGGCTTCCACTTTAGCGACCTGTCTGAAGAGCTGCGCGATATCCTTGAAACCCTCCTCCTCTGCGGTCTTTGCAAATGTCGGGTAGAGCGTCCCCCATTCCATCTTCTCGCCGTCTGCGGCAGCTTGCAGGTTGTGTTTCGTCGTCCCGATTATCCCGGCCGGGTACGCGGCGGTAATCTCCGCCTCGCCTCCCTTTAATTTTGCAAAGAAGAGCTTTGCATGCTCCCGTTCATTCTGCGCAGTGTCCTCAAAGATCCCCGCGATCTGCTCGTAGCCTTCCTTCCTCGCAACACCTGCAAAGAAGCTGTACCGGTTTCTCGCCTGCGATTCGCCCGCGAATGCGGCAAGGACATTCTTCTCCGTCCTGCTCCCCTTGAACTCCATGGGCATCAGTTCACCGCCGGACTGTTTCATCGCCCGTGCCAATATATGCTGCGATTGGATCAGATCACTGGCGAACCGGACAGGTGGCATCGGAACGGAGCCGTGCGAGGGCAGATACCCCGCAGGACATACCTGCGGGGCATGTCCGCCGCAGGTTGCGCCGGGAGCTCATGTTCTATGACGGTTCCCCTATTCCGGCAATCCGCCGGACCTGCTCCTGTGTTTCGGCCGGTTTGCCCGTCGTATTGACGGTATAGAGGCGTGTCCTGTTCAGCAGATCGGCGATGAACCGATCCCGGAGGATGGTCTTGCGCCGGTCGGCAACCAGCAGGTGGGGGTTGAAGTACCGGTTTTCCGTAAAAATTCGCCGGCCCTCTTCCGGGGAGAGGGGAGCAACGATTGCCGGATCGGCCGGGTCGCGTTTGAGGATAGCAACCGTGCGGACGGTGGTGACTGGGAAGAGTCGCCCCTTTCCGACGACCCAGCGGAGATCGGCTACCGCCCGGCCATCCGCATCGTACTCATCGGCTGCCACGAGACCGGCATACTCCTTCCAGATCATTGCGAGGTCCTGCCGGATATAGAAATTGCGTTCCGATCCGTAGGCAAGGATGTCCTGCTGAAAGACACGGGCGAAGAACCAGTCGTCTGCGACAATCCGCGTTGCAGGATTTGAGAGAAGCCCGTAGGTCTGGGTCGTCTTTCCCGCACCCGAGACTCCCACGAGACAAAGTCCCCGGCCGTCGATGTCCACGCAGGCCCCGTGCAGGGAGGCGATCCCGTGCTCGTCTTCAAGAATATCCCCGGCGCAGCTGAGCGCGAGGGATTTCACCCAGCCGTAGTAGTGTACGTTGAGGAGAAACGCCGTCTTCGAGAAGGGATCATACAGGACCGTATCGGGCGGGTGATCCGGATCGGCAAAGACAAAGAGTCGCCCGTGCGACCGGATATTCTGGGACATCGAGAAAAAATTCTCCTGCCAGGTGTCGCGCAGTTTGGGATCATCGGACAGGAGCTTGATGCAGCACCCGTAGATCTCGGATTTCACTTCATACCGTGCCCGCGGGAGAAACTTTTCCGCCAGCTGGTCTCTCTCATCGGTACCGATCAGCGTAATGGTATAGGGCATAAGGGGCGATCCTCCAGATTAACGGATCAGAGTGTTATTTCCCCGGATTCTAATAAAATTGGAGCTTCGCCTGTGGTTTTAATAAGAGTTCAGCCGTTGCGCCAGACACCTTCCGGCACGACGATCTCAAACCTCGCTCCCTCCCCCGGAACTCCCGTCTCCCGGATCGTCATATCGGTGATCGAGAGGATCTCGCGCGCGAGGAAGAGACCGAATCCCGTGTGCTTTCCGAACCCTTTCTCGAAGATCTTCTCCTTCAGGTCGGCAGGGATCCCAATCCCGTCGTCTTTCACCGTGATGACAAGGTTGTCGCCGTCCCTGTCGCAGGAGACTGCAATCGAGGTCACATGGTCCCCGTGCCTGACGGCATTATCGAAAAGATTGAAAAAGACCTTTTCCAGCATGGGATCGGCAAAGATCGCGACATCGCATGAACAGGATACCATGACACTCTCCCGTTTCTGCCTCTCAACAAGCTCGCGGATTTCAACCCAGCGGGGGGCCTGCAGGCCAAGGTCCTGATAGGTCCTGGTGAACTCGATCTGACGTGCGATGGCAGATCCTGCGGTATCGATCTTCTCCAGGAGCTCGTCAATATCCGGGGAAGGGCCTTTCATCCGGGCGATCTGGGCGTACCCTTTCAGGATGGAAACCTGATTTGCCACGTCATGCCGTGTGATACTGGTCAGGAGATTGATCTTCTGATTCTGCTCCCGTATGACCTGCTCCGTCCGTCGTCGTTCAGTAATGTCCCGAAGAATTGCGATGAGGTACTTCCGTCCCCCAATCGTCAGGATATCGGCGTTGATCATTGCCGTATACTGCACGCCGGTCTTCTTCCGTTCGACAACCTCGAAGTCGCGGATCCGCCCCTCTTTTTCCAGCAGGCCGAAGAAGAAGGCCCGGTCTTCTTCTTTCAGCCAGATCCCAAGCTCGGCAGCGCTCCGACCGATCAACTCCTCCCGGGAATACCCGAAAAGGACGGTAGCCGCATCGTTGACCTCAATGAATTTCCCGGTGTCGAGCTCGCTGATGGTGATTGCGTCAGGTACGGCGAGGAATGCTTTGGTATACTTTTCCTGGATGCCCTCAAACTCCTCTTCGGCCCGCTTCCGCTCCGTGATATCGAGAAAACTGACGAGGCTTGCGATTACCTGTCCCTGGTTATCGGTTACGGGAGTCCCGAATACTTCCAGCTGGAACCGGGTGCCGTCCGGGTGTACGACGATAACGTCATCGACATGACTGACCTCACCGTGTATCCCGCGGATGATCGGCAACTCGTGTACCGGGTACTGCGCGCCGGTCCCGGTGCGGAAGACATTGCCGAACAATGAGACATTCTCTTCAATCGCCTCCGGAAACGGACCCTGCCCGACTAGGCGCCGCCCCTCGCGGTTGGCAATGATCAGCTTACCGGACGGGGCTTCAACCATGAAGATGCCGATCGGGACCGAATCGAGGATCGTGGAAAAGACACGGTTCCAGTCGTCGAGTTCACCGGTCCTCTCCCGGAGCGCTTCTTCAGCAGTCTTCAGGTCAGTGATGTCGCGGGAGATCCCGAGCACCAGTGAGACCTTGCCGCACGTATCCCGGATCGGGAGGATAGCGTGGTCGAACCAGAATGAACCCATGGGAAAACCGAGTTTTCCTGTGCTGCGGAATGGTTCGCCGGTCTCGAACACCTTCCGGATTGCGCGTCCCTGCGATTCTGCAACCTCCGGGGGAAAGAGGTCGGTACGCTTCCTGCCGATGATATCCTGTGCAGCGCTTCCGATCATCTCCGCCGCACTGCTGTTGAGGTAGGTGACGGTATCCGTACGATCGATGACAAAGATCAGGTCGGGTGACGCTTCAGAAAGGCTCCGGTACTTCGCTTCGCTTTCCTTCAGGGCATCGGCGATCCGCTTTTCTTCGGTAATGTCCCGGATCGTCCCTTCAACACCCCCCACCGTGCCGTCCGGTCTGTACCAGACATGGCTGTTCACCGAGATCCATACCGGCGATCCTTCTTTTGTCTTGAGCCGTGTCTCGAAATTGAAAACCTTACCTTCGCGGGAGATCGCTTCGAGGAAGTGTTTCCTGTCGTCAGGGTGGTAGTAGAGGTCCTGCCCGATATCCTTCCCGATGAGCTCGGAACCATCCCCGAACCCGAGCATGAGACCCATCGAGCGGCTCAGCCGGATAAGCCGGCCTTCCGTATCCGTCCGGTAAAAGACATCCTGCATCTGGTCAAGGATCCCGGTATACTCCCGGGACATGGCGACAAGCTGCTCCTCCACCTTCTTTCGTTCATTGATGTCCTCGATGAGTGCAATGGTGTAGGTGATGATGCCGGCACTGTTTTTCACCGGCGCTGCCGTGACGGATGCCCACAGGAACGAGCCGTCTTTTCTGACATATCGTTTCTCGGTCCGGTACGCCTCTTTCTCTCCGGTGTAGATCTTCCGGGATCCATTGAGATCCGGCGCGATGTGATCCGGGTGCGTGATATCCGCGAAGGTTTTTTTCAGAAGTTCGTCTTCATCGTACTGCAGCATCCTGCAGAACTGCCGGTTCACCAGTCGGAACCTGAAGTCCGGTGAGAGAATCGCAATCCCCAGCGGGCTGTTCTCGAAGATCTTCCGGAAGAGCTCCCGGCTCTCCCGGAGTGCCTCCTCCCGTTTCTCCTCTTCAGTAATATTGTGGAATGTGCCGATGACCGCAGGACTGCCTCGGAACGTCCCCTTTCCGGCATACATCCGGACCCTGATCCTGCTCGTACCGTCTTTATGCAGAAGGGAGAATTCATAGGATGCAGGGACTGTCCCGCCTGAAACACGCTCCTTGTATCGTGAGAGGACCATCTCACGATCCTCAGGTGCGATTGTCTCAGCGATAGGGCGGCCGATTAATTCGGGCTCATCATACCCGGTCATCTCCGCAAACGCCTTGTTGTAAAAAACAAGCCTGCCATCCTGTACAATAAAAACCCCGTCCTGGCTGTGCTCTACGAGCGTCCGGTATTTCTCCTCGCTCTCGCGCAGGAGCTCGTCGGAACGTTTCTGCTCGGTAATGTCGAGCAGAATCCCCTGGAAATGGGTGATCCTGCCGTCAGGTTCCCGTTCGATGAGCGTGCGATCATCTACCCAATGGATCCTGCCGTCACGAGCAACAATACGGTATTCCTGGCGGTACTGGTCCGTGCCGTCCTTTGCATACTTCTCAACTTCCTCCGTTACCCTGCCGACATCATCCGGGTGAATGATCGCAGTGTAGGGAGTGATGCCAGAGAGGAGTTCTTCCGGCGTATACCCGAAACGGATCACGTTCCGGGACACAAAGACGACCGGCCAACCCTCCGCCGCCTTCCAGCGGAAGAGGACTGCCGGGCTGTTCTCGACGACGAGGTACGACTGTCGCAGCGCCTCCTCAGCCTCTCTTTTGTCCGTAATATCGCGGCCGACCGACTGATATTCAGTAATCAGACCATCAGCATCAAAGATCGCCCGGTCACTCCACCGCTGCCAGCGGATCGTCCCATCCGGCATGATAATCCGGTGTTCAATGATGCCGACTGGCTGATCCGGGGTTAAGGATTCGAAGAATCTCTCGACGCGTGCCTTGTCTTCGGGGGGGATCTTTGGCCGGAACCGGTGCCCCAGGATCTCCTCGCGTCTCATCCCGAAATACCGGCAATATGCTTCGTTGACAAAGATATGCGTGCCATCCGGCAGAAACCTCGAGATGAATTCCGTCTGGTCTTCGACAACATTCCGGTACCGCTGCTCGCTCTTATAAAGCGCCTCGTCAGCCCGGATCCGCTCGACCGCGGCGCCGATCTGGGTGGCGAGGGTTTCAAGCGCGACGCGGGATGACTCCGGGATCTCCCCCCGGGTGTGGGAAGTCACGTTCAGGCATGCGATAACCCTGCCGCCAAAAGTAACCGGGAGAATCGCAATTGACCGGAGCCCTTCTTGGATCTGGGCAGGAGTGTGACGGGGGCTTACGGCGTCAAACGGGACGTAGACAGGTTTTCCTGCATTGACAGTTTCAGCCCGGACAGAACCTGCCGGAAATGTGGCAACCGCTTCGACGAATTCGTCAGAAAGGTTCTCCCAGACAGATAGGTTCAGCGACCCGGTCTCCGTATCCACGAGATAAATCCCCCCGGAATCCATTCCGGATATCCGGATTGCCGCACTCAGGCAGACGTTCAGGGTGTCCTCCATCCCGCGGGTCGTCTGGAGGGCGAGGCCAAGGCTGAGCTGGCTTTTTAAGATCTTCTCCTGTTGTTTCAGTTCCGTGATGTCACGGAATGTCCCCTCGATACCTGTTATCCTCCCGGATGAATCGTACGTAAGATGGCTGTTGGTTGCCACGAGTACCGGGGTACCGTCTTTTTTCCTGAGCAGGACTTCATAGTTGGTGACTTTCCCCTCCTCGCCGATCTCTTCCAGGAACCGGACGCGGTCGGGGGGGTTGAAGTAGAAATCCGTTGCGATATTCCTGCCGATGCATTCCGAGACATCGTCGTATCCAAGGAGATCCGCCCACGACCGGCTCGCTTTCACAAGCCTGCCTTCTGGATCGCTCCGGTAGTAAACATCCTGGATCTGGGACAGAAGGTTCGTGTATTCCTGATTCGCTGCAACGAGGTTGTCTTCCGTTTTTTTCCGCTCGGTGATATCCAGCAGGGAAGCGACACTCCTTTTCGTGCCAGGGATGACGCCGATACTCAGATAAATATTGTGGATCTCCCTGTTTCGGGAGATAAACCGGAACTCATAATGCAGGAGTGCATTCTTGGGGTCAGTCCTCCTCAGTTTATGCTGGGCAACCATCCGTTCAAGATCTTCCGGCGCAACAAATTCTGTCCATTTTTTCCTGTTCTCGATCTCTTCTTTCCGGTACCCGCTCAGCCGCTCGAACTCGGAATTCGCAAGACTGATCGTACCGTCATCCTCGAGGACGGTCGTCGCCGTCCCCGTTGTCTCAAATACCGTCCTGTACTTCTCCTCGCTTTCAAGGATCGACCGTGCCGCGCGGTTCAGTTCGGTACTATCGCGGAAGATCCCAAGAATTGCCGCTTGCCCGAGGTAATCGACACGGTCGACAAAAAAATCCCCTTCCCGGACCTCCCCGTTCTTTGTTACGAGCCGGGCAGAAAAATATGACTGGACCTCCTGTCCGGTGAGCCTGCGTGCTGCGGATTGTTGCAGGCGTGTGCGGTCGTCAGGGTGGACGAGATCCCAGAGGTTCATGTTCAACAGTTCGTCCTTTGAATGACCGGTTACTTCTGCTGAACGATTATTGACGAAGATGAGCCGATCGTTCCGGTGAATGTAGATGGCATCATGGCTGTTCTCAACAACAAGCCGGTACTTCTCCTCGCTCTCCAGGATTGCGTTCTCCAGTATTTTGCGTTGTTCGATGGGACGGGTGGTAATGACGATGCCATTGACCGCCGGAACATCCAGCATATTTGTGGCAATCGAATCGACCCACAGGTAGGTGCCATCTGCTTTCCTTGCCCGGAATTCTGTGGGTGTGCCAGGGTTCGTACGGTCATAGACTTCATGGAGATCGTTCTTTACGCGTTCAAGGTCATCGGGATGAATCAGTTGCAGGGGATCTTTTCCGATATTCTCGCCGGGCGGGTATCCCATGATAGCTTCCGTTGAGGGGGACTCATAGACGACCTTTCCCTCGCGGTCGAGGATACGGATCATATCCGATGCATTCTGGATCAGGGAACGGAACCTGATCTCGCTCTGCTGGAGCGCCTCTTCCGCCATCCTGCGTTCGCTGATGTCGACGATGATTCCCCGTATACCGGTGATCCTGCCTTCGATGGTGACCGGTGAAGAATAGATGGCGACAGGAAACGTGGTGCCGTCTTTTCTTCTGGCAAGATATTCTTTCGTTATGGGTTTGGAAGATTGCTCGACAATACCGTGGATACCATCTGCCGCACGATCCCGGTCCTCCGGTGCGACCATCTCCCGGATGGTGAGTCCTGCTTCGAGATCGTCATACCCGTACCCGAACATCTCAAAAGCGATCCTGTTCGCGTAGGTCAGGTTTCCGTTCAGATCGGATTCAAAGATTGTCTGGGGGAGCAGGTCGGAAAGTTCACGAAACCGTTTCTCGCTCTCGTTGAGCGCCTCTTCCGCCCGTTTTCTTTCGGTAATCTCGCGGATCGATTCGATCGCACCGACAACCATTCCCCGGGTGTTATACAGAGGAGAGGCAGTGAACCAGAGTGCGGCGCCCTCTCCGTTGTTGAAATGGGGGATGGTAATCTCGGAGAAGAATTTATCCCCCTCCCTCGTGACATACGGGTATCGTGCGATGATATTTGGATCATCGTTCAAAACAAGGTCAATGAGGATCGGACGACGCTCGTGGTAAAATGGCAGTGCGTATTCGAACTCTCCCTTCCCGAGTACCTCTTCTGCCCTGACGCCTGTCATCTTCTCCATCGCCTGGTTCCATGCGATGACGACTCCGCGGGTGTCGATGGCAAATGTGGCATCGGGCAGGAAATTGATTATGTCCGTTTCCCTGCGCTCGTGGTCCCGGATACTTGCCTCTGCTCTTCTCTGGAGTACCGCTTTCTGGATTTTATGGGCAAGCTCGGCAAACTGGGAGACCGGTTCTCCGCCCTTCTGGATGTAGAAGTCTGCCCCCTCGTTGAGCGCCTGGATAACAATCTCTTCGCGCCCGCGCCCGGTAAATATGATGAACGGGATGTTGTTTTTGGCCGCACGGACCAGCTTGAGAAGTTCGATGCCGTTCATCTCCGGCATCTGGTAATCCGAAATGATTGCTTCGAACGCCGATTCCCCGAGCAGTTCTATCGCTTTTTTCCCGGAGGTAACCGTGGTAACTGAAAATTCCCCTTTCCTCTCAAGGAAGAGCTTTCCGACTTCGAGGAGGTCCGGTTCATCGTCGACATACAGAACAGTGATCATGGCAGGTATTACGGGATATTCGAGGCTGTTCGCGCGCCAGCCGGCATTCCTGGTCTCTTAAAACATACTGGAGAGAGTATATTATATGTAATTTTGCAGGCGCCCGTCAAATGCCTCCCTGAACCGCCAGGGGAGCGGCGGAGTCTTCCGTATCAATCCTGCCCGCCTGGATAAAACGGCGGGCTGGAGTGGTGGAGAACGGATTTCTGACCCCGGGTGCCTAAGGTTATTTCCCTCCTCTGATCCAGTATCCACTATGACTGTCGAAACAGAAGCGGTTGAGACGGTAGCGAGGCTGATGGTCCTTGCCGCACGAACGGCGCCGAAAGCGATCGGGGAGGACTCGATCACATGCAGGATTTTAACCGGCAAAGAACAGGAGAAGCTCTCACGACAGATCGAGCTCATGGGAACGGAGCTTGGCCTCGGATTTTTCAGCGTCAACGCTGACCAGGTGCAGAAGAGCGATGCGACGGTTCTTATCGGAGTTGCGGGAAAGAGCCCCCTCGGGCTCAACTGCCGCGGATGCGGGTATCCCACCTGTGAGGCGATGAAAAAAGCCGGAAGAGCTGCAGCGAAGAGGCAGTCACAATACGGGGGACCGAACTGCATCTTCAAGGTATCCGACCTTGGCATAGCCGTCGGATCGGCAGTAAAAACTGCCTCCATCCACAACGTGGACAACCGGATCATGTTCACGGCGGGAGTCGCTGCCATGGCGCTTGGGATGCTGAAAGGATGCAGCATCGCATACGGTATCCCTTTGAAAGCTTCAGGAAAGAGCCCGTACTTCGACGTCCCGACGATAGGGCATTGACCGGAAATTCTCCGGTCCGTCGCGAAAATGCAGGGCCGGGATTCTCCGGTAAAAAAGGGCGGACCCGAAGGAAGACTTTATGCCCGGCATTCCATTGTCAACGGTGATTGCGGCATTTTTCATCGCGGCCAACGGCACGGCATTTTTCCTTTTCTTGTCTGACAAAAGGCGGGCACGGAGGGATTCCTGGAGGATCTCCGAGGGGACGCTCCTGTTCTCTGCAGCTCTCGGGCCGTTTGGATCTTTTGCCGCGATGCATCTCTTTCATCACAAGACGAAGAAAGGAAAGTTTCTTCTGGTGCCGGTATTCCTCGCTCTCCAGATAGCACTCACCGGTCTCATCCTGTTTTTCCGATGACTGCGTGGATTACTGCTTCTGGAAGCGACGGAATTGAACCCGATAAAAGGGCGATCACCTCTGCGATCTGTTTTCAATGGTTTCTGAAGCGTCCAGCAGGACCAGAGAAAACAGAACCGTGTAAAAAAAAAGACCGGATTAGTATCCGCGGAGCTCCGCCTCGACCTTCTCGAGATTGGCGATCCGCTTCTCGAGTGCCGGGTGCGTGGAAAAGAGCTCCATTAAGGCATTGCCGGAAAGGGCAGGGATGATGAAGAAGGCATTCGCCCCTTCGATTTTTGCCTTGTGCTGCGCGGGTACCGCATCCATCCGCCCGCTGATCTTACTGAGTGCTGAGATGAGTGCACGGGGGTTCTTTGTGATATAGCCGCTTCCCCTGTCCGCAGCGAACTCGCGGTACCGGGAGAGCGCCATCATGAGGAGGTTTGCGACAAACCAGACCACTGCCGCAACAATCCCGGCGATAATCCATGCCCCGGCGCCTCCCTGACGGTTGTTTCCCGAGAACAGGGCTCCCCAGAGGAAGTTCTGCATGATGATGGACGCTATCATTGCAACGAAGCTTGCAAGTGTCATTGTCAGGATGTCCCGGTTCTTGACGTGGGAGAGCTCGTGGGCGAGCACGGCTTCCAGTTCGTCGCGGGAGAGGAGACGCATGATCGAGTCGGTACAGGCAACAACGGCATGCCTCGGGCTCCTCCCGGTTGCAAAAGCATTGGGTACCGGGCTCTGCATGATGGCAATCTTCGGCTTGGGAAGGTCCGCCTCCCTGCAGAGCTTCTCAACCATCCGGTGGAGGTCGGGGAACTCGTCCTCGGCGACGATCCGGGAACCGGTCGACCAGAGCACCAGCTTGTCCGAGAAGAAGTACTGGATGAACGCCATGCCGACGGCTATCAGGATCAGGAACGAGGACGGGATCCCGAGCACCCAGAGGACCGCAAGGAAAACAATGTAGACGACGAAGAGAAGGAACATCGTCAGCCACATACGGCCGGTAAGGCCCCAGTCACGTTTCCAGTTCATGGTTATTCTATATTTGACAGATACGCTTTTAAAGAATTCTACTATACCAACAGTTAGTGCCGGAAAAAACTGGAACCACGGAGAGCTTTTTTTCACGATTGATAATAATCCAAAACTATTTTTCGTAATGGCGCCGGACGATTAGGTATGCCAGACGCCGATCCCGAGGCACTCGCCGATGTCGGATACGGGATCTTCGAGCATCTCCTGAACAAGGGGCTGCGCGAGCGGGGAAAGCACCTCTTCATGCTTGTCGAACAGGGGTGTGGGTTCCTGCAGGAATTTGAAGAGATTTACACCTCTTTTGCGGCGGAATATCCCCAGCTTGCCGAGGCACTCGCCATCCGGTTTCCGGGCAATGTCGGGATCTACACCATGATCCTTGCGGGGGAAGGGATTGTTCCATCAAAAACCACTCAGATGTACTGGATCGTGCAGGACGCACCGGACAGTCAACCGGAAGCAATCGAGGATGAAAATGCCGGAAAATGGCTCATCTTCCAGGAGCCGGACCAGGTCGATGCCCTGTGGAAGAAGGTACGGGATGCGACCGTTGCCGGCGAGCTGGGGATCTCTGCCAAGGTTTCGACGGCAAAGCCCAATCCCGATTCGCGGGACACGCGGAAAGTGATTTATGTTTATACGAAGGACTGGGCAGATGAATCCGACGTGATGCGGGTACGGGAGAGACTGAAGGGGCTTGGCGTCATCGACCGCATCGGGTACAAGCGCAATATCGAGACGTTTGCGGGGGAATACGCGAAGAAGGGAAAGCGTGTCACGTATTATTCTGCATAATGGATTTTCCCCTTCCTTTAGCCGCCTGTCCAGCGTTACGATGAACCTGTCAGACTAGAAGGACAGTTCCTGCGGCTTGTGGTAACCAAAGATGGCAAAAATAAAAAAACGGGATATCGTGTTACGCCTTTCGTTCCTTGTTCTTCGGGCGCAGGTTCTTATACCCGCACTTGCGGCAGCTGGTTGCACGGATCGCGTTGCGTGCGTTGCAGTGCATGCAGACCTTGACATTGAGGAGCCGGGCCTCGGCCTCCGGGAACTTAACCATGGTGATGAACTCTCCTGTCCTATTATAAAGGATGCCGGAGCTATTAACCGTTTGTGTCACGGGACAGGCCATATTCCGTCAGGAACCAGTCCCTGAACGCGGCAAGAGCCCGCGCCCGATGTGAGAGCCCGCTCTTCTCCTCAAGCGTCAGTTCGGCAAGCGTCCTGCCATCTTCCAGCTGGAATATCGGATCGTACCCGAACCCGTTCGTCCCCCGTGGTTCCGTGGTCAGCAATCCCCGTATCGAGCCGGTGAAGATTCGGACAGTTCCGCCATCCGTAAATGCGATCGCCGTCGTAAAACCTGCCGTTCGATCGGGAATCCCTTCCATCAGTTTCAGGATCCCGGTATTCCCGAGGGTATCCAGTACATATGCCGCATAGGGGCCGGGGAATCCTCGCAGGGCATCGATCGAGAATGCCGTATCGTCCGTGATCAGCAGTGTATTCAGTTCTCGATACGCATATTCGGCCTTCCCTGCTGCGATCTTCGCAACATCATTGTCCCGGCGCTCCGGGCAGTCGAGCGGGATATGGGTAACCTCAAGGAGACCGGAGAAGAACGATGCCACCTCCCGTGCTTTGTTTACATTTCCGGTAACGACCGTCAGATTCACAGGTATCTCCCCCGCAATTCTATCTCATGTTCCCGGGTGATTACCTCGTCAGCTCTCTCATATTCAGAGCGGTACCCCCCGATAAATGCCATCCGGAGTTCCGGAACCCGGGACACGGTACTTTCGAGCGTCTGAAAGAAGACATGGATATCGACCCCATGCTGCTCAACCTCAGAGGTGACCTGAGCCAGGCCAAAATCGATGAAGACGCACCTTCCTTCGGCAAAAATTATATTACCTGTGGTCAGGTCGCCATGCATGATCCCTGCCCGGTGGAGTATCCCCGTCATCCTTCCCGCTTCCCGCGCTGTGGCCTCTGAGAGTTCTTTATTGAGGGTCGGGCCGGAGACCTGTTCCATCTCGATGGCATCTGGTGTTATGTCACCGATTACCGG
>Ga0116154_10002556_pt1 | contig 13635 bp, 12 predicted proteins | sample AD_UKC030_MetaG_FD_89898 | JGI IMG/M metagenome (GOLD analysis project Ga0116154, IMG submission 89898) | Active sludge microbial communities of municipal wastewater-treating anaerobic digesters from USA - AD_UKC030_MetaG | ecosystem: Engineered > Bioreactor > Anaerobic > Digestate | place: USA...
CAGGATCAGCTTGTCGCCGAGGTGGAACTCGACCCGGGAGATCGGGGGCTTCGCCTCGCACTCGATCCGGAGGAGACCCACCGGCACCTCCCGCTGCGGCGGGAGGAAGCGGATCAGGTCGCCCGAGGGCATCTCCCCGCGGTTCGCCTCCTCGAGCAGGATCGCAGGGGCGGTCAGCGGGCCGGAGTCGCCCGCCCGGAACTCCGACGTCACCTTGGCCACGTCGAACGTCACCGACCGCAGCCCCACCGACCGGCCGTTCTCCGCCTCGAGCCTCAGCCCGAGCGTGATCGAGCCGGGGGGGAGCGCGCGCAGGAACGAGGCGCGCAGGGCCTTGCCGAGCTCGGCGTCCGAGAGGTCGACGTCGACCGGCTCGCGGAACGCGTCGACGACCTCGCCCGAGGCGCTCCGCGCCTCCCCGGCGACGAAGAACGGGTAGACCCGCGGGGCGAGCCCCGCCTTCTCGCGCAGGTCGGTGCGCGAGAAGGAGAGTGTGAAGCGGACGACCGTCCGGCCGGCGCTCGTCCCGAGGAACTGCTCGGAGACCTCGAGCGGGACGGAGACGCCGAGGACCTTCCCCGACGTCTGCTGGACCGGCTGGGCGGAACCGGCGGAGGCCGCCAGCAGGAGGAGGACGGAGAGAGGGGAAACGACACGTCGCACGGCGAGGACCTCCCGTCGAGTCTTACGCAAGAACCGGACGAACGGGTGGGGCTTCGGCGCCCTCCGGGGCGGACGCCCGCCCGTCCCGCTCGTCGATCCGGAGGGCGAAGAACGACTCCACCGCCTCGAGGAACGCCTCCGGAGTCGGGAGCGACTGGATCCGGCGGCGCAGCTCCGTCCCCTTCGGGACGCCGTGCGTGTACCAGCCGGTGAACGTCTTCAGCTTCCCCATCATCCGCTTCGGGACGTCCTCCTCCGCCTCGCGGATGAGCCGGAAGTGCTGGAGGATGACGTCCCGCCGCTCCTCGAGCGTCGCGACGCGGTATGGCCGGCCGGCGAGGAGATCCGCCGCCTGCCGGAAGATCCAGGGGTTCTTCATCGTGGCCCGGCCGATCATCACGGCGTCGCAGCCGGTCTCGCGGAACATCCGGAGGACGTCTTCGGGCGTCTCCACGTCGCCGTTGCCGACGACGGGAATCCGAACCGCTTCCTTCAGCCGCGCGATCCGGCTCCAGTCGGCCCGCCCCGTGTAGAACTGCTTCGCCGTCCGCGGGTGGAGCGCGACCGCCGCGACCCCTTCCCCTTCGCAGATCTTCCCGAGCTCGACGAAGTTCGTCGTCTCCTCCGTGATCCCGGCCCGGAACTTCACCGTCAGCGGCGTCGTCGGGAGCGCCTTCCGGCACGCCTCGATGATCCCGCGCGCCCGCGTCAGGTCCCGCATGAGGCCCGCTCCGGCGCACCCCTTCAGGATCTTGTTCGCCGGGCACCCCATGTTGATGTCGCAGACGTCGACCCCCTCCTCCTCGACCCGGCGTGCCGCCTCGGCCATCCGGGCCGCGTCGGAGCCGTAGATCTGGATCGAGAGGGGGCGCTCCTCCGGCTCCCAGCGCATCAGCCGCTCCGTCCGGCGGGCGCCGCGCGTCAGCCCTTCCGACGAGATGAACTCCATCGTCACGAGGCCGACGCCTCCCATCCGGCGAAGGAGCAGCCGGTAGGTGCCGTCGGTGATCCCCGCCATCGGCGCCAGGACGAGCGGCGGATCGACGACGCAGGGGCGCGTGCCGGGGGTCTGGTAGACGAGAGGCATCGGGAGCGGGCGCGGGGCGGAGGGCCCCGCGCCCGGGACCGGGATCAGCCGGCCGGCGTGGCCGGCGCCGCCGGGGCGGCGGCCGGAGCCGCGGCCGGAGCGGGGGCCGCCACGACCTCGAAGAAGCCCTGCGTCAGGGCGAACGGGGCTTCGATCCGCTTCTCGCCCTTGTAGAGGGCGGCGATGAAGCTGTGCTTGCCGGGAGGGACGTTCTCCCAGAAGACCGGCTTCCACTCCGTCAGCACCTGCTGCGGGTCCTGGTTCAGGCGGTAGATGATCTGGCACGCCTCGGGATCGGTCGCCGGTCCGACGGCGCAGCCGGTGACGAAGACGTCGAAGAGGATCTTCGTGGCCTGCTCGCCCTCGAACTTCCCGCGCGGGGCGGCGACCGTGATCGACGGCTGCGCCGGGTCGAAGGCCGGCTTGCCGTTCTTCTCGCCGACGTGGAACGTCACGGCCGCGAACGCGCCCGCCTCCCGGATCGTCTCGTTCCAGGGACGCTGGAGGAACGCCAGCAGCGTGTGCGTCCCCTTCGGCAGCGCCGGGAAGATCCACGCCTTGTCGATCGCGTACCAGTTCGGGAGCGCGCGCCCGTCGAGGACGAGCTGGACGTGCTGCCCCTTCCCGGTCGCCTCGTCCTTGAAGATCTCGTAGTTCTCGACCGCGACCTTCACCTCGACCCGGGCCCCCTTCGGCTCGGGCTTGCCCGGCTCGGCCGCGGGCATCGGAATCACCTCGTCGGCCGCGGGGGAGATCAGCTTGATCGACACGGGCCCCTTCGGCCCGCGGCCGTCCGGGAACCCCGGAATCGGCGACTTCGGGTCGACCGGCGTCTGAGCCGCGAGCGGCAGGGCTGCGATGAGGGCGGACGCGAGGATCGCGGCATACGGCTTCATCGAAACGTCTCCTTGGAGGGCGACCTCTGTTCCGTGTCGACCCGGAAGCGTGGAATTTAGCAGAACGACGCCCGGGGCCGGGCGCCCCCCGTCAGCGGCCGCCCGTGCCTTCCTTCCGGAACCCCTCGGGGACCCGGAACCCCTCCGGGTCGACGCCGGCCCGGAGGTGCGTCAGCTCGAAGTAGGTGACCTCCTCGGTCCCGTCGTCCTTCGGGACGGTCCGGACCTTCCGGATCACGACGCCGCCCAGGGCCGGGGCCATCCAGTAGGTCGTCGTCGGGGAATTGAGCACCTCGGGGTCGTCGGCGTAGCGCCAGATCGCGCAGGCGTTGCCCGCGAAGACGGCGTCCGACTCGCGGTGGTACTTCGTGATCCCGCGCCGGTTGGCTTCGGCCGCGTGGTTGAAGTCGGCGCCGAGCGGGAAGTCGTCGAGGTGCGCGAAGAGCGCCTCCTCCGTCGCCTCCCGGTAGCTCTTCGAGGCCGGGTCGACCTCCCAAACCGGACCCGCCGCCGACTCCCGGACGAAGTACGGCGCGTCCTTCGCGTCCGCCGTCGTCCGCCGAAGCGCCTCGCCGCGGACGTCGACGCGGAACTTCGCGAGCTCCGCCCCGCCCGCCCGGACCGTCAGCAGCCCGGAGTAGCCGTCCGTCCTGGGCTGCGGCGGCGGGCTCAGCATCTTCCCGCAGGAGGGAAGGAGGACGAGGAACGCGGCGAGGAGGGAGAGCGACGGGAGGCGCCTCCTCCCCGCCGCGAGGCGGGCGCCGATCGGTGCGTTCGCGCTCATGGGACCCCCGTGATCGTCAGGCCGAGGAAGTGCTGCATCACGACGAGCGCGCGGAGCGTCACCCACCGGGAGAGCTCCCCCTCGCGCTCGAGGGGAATCGGAAGAGGCACGCCGACCGGACGCTCCAGCTTGAAGCGCCCGCGATGGTCCGCGCGCGCGGCGAGCCGGCCCAGCGCCTCGTCGAGGCCCGGCGTGCGCGGCGCGCCGGCCGCGACGAGGGCCCCGAGGATCTCGAGCAGGTCGGACGCGTCTCCGACGCCGATCCCGGTCTTCTGGGCCTCCACGGAAAGCGCGGGAAGCTCCACCGCCGTGGCCCGCTCGACGCAGAACGCGATCGCGTTCTGCAGGAGCGCCGACCGCTTCGCCTCCGGGACCCCGGCGAGGACGAGGAGGTCCCCGGCCACGCCCTCGGAGGCGCTGTCGGAGCCGACCCGGCGCCGCGCGAGGTGCTCGGCCGCCGAGTGGAGCCGGTCGTCCTCCGCGTAGCCGAGGCGGAGCAGGGCCCGGCAGGCGGCGACGAAGCCGCTTCCCACCGTCGGCGACTCGCCCCTCTCGATCTCCACGAAGACCCGCTCCCAGCGGGCGAGGAGGAGGTCGGCCGCGTGCTGCAGCTCGGGCACGTCCGCGTCGCAGCCGATTTCGAGGAGGAGGAGGACGAACGACGTCCCGGCGTCGACCGGCGCGGCGAAATCGGCCGGGGCGCCGACGGGGAGCATCCCGCGCAGGTGCGGGAGCGCGTCGCGCAGGAACGGGTCGCGCAGCAGGCTCTGGCGCGCCTTCCGCCGCTCGATGTCCTTCGGCGGGCGGTGCAGGAGGTCGCGGAAGGCGACGTAGCGGGCGGCCGGGTTCTCGCGCGAAAGGAGCCAGTCGAGCGTGGAGAGCGGGAGCGGGTAGGCCCCCGCCGGGAGCTCGCGCGGCGGCCGCGGCTTCATCTCGCGGCGCACCTCCGCGGGCATCGCGTCGGCGACGACCTCCGCGCGCGGCGCGGGACCCGTCGCGGGGCGCCGGTCCGGGCGTGGCCGCGGGGCGACCGTCCGCTCGCCCGGTCCCGCCTCCCGCCGCGGCCGCTCGGGCCGCGGCGGGCGATCTCCGCCGCGGAACGGAGGGCGCTCGGGACGCGCGCTTCCCGGCCCGTCCTCGCGCCGGAAAGGCGGACGGTCGGGGCGAGGCCGCGGCGGCCCGTCGCTGAAACGGCGCGGCGGACGGTCGTCGCGCGGGGAGGACGGGCGCTCGTCGCGCCCGCGGAACGGAGGTCGGTCCGGGCGCGGCGAACGCTCGTCGCGCCGGAACGGCGGGCGATCGCCGCGGGGAGCCGCGGACCTGTCGTCGCGACCCCGGAAGGGCGGACGGTCGGGACGCGGGAACGGCGGACGGTCGTCGCGCGAAGACGGCGCGCGGTCGTCCCGGCCCCGGAACGGCGGACGGTCGCCACGCGGGAAGGACGGACGATCCTCGCGCCGGAACGGCGGTCGATCGTCGCGGCCGCGGAACGCCGGACGGTCGTCGCGCGCAGACGGCGGGCGGTCGTCCCGGCCCCGGAACGGCGGACGGTCCGGCCGCGGGAACGGCGGGCGGTCGCCTCGCCCCCGAGATGCCGGGCGGTCCTCGCGCCCGCCGGCGGTCCGGTCGTCCCGCCGGAACGGTGGACGCTCCTCGCGGCGGAACGGTGGCCGATCGTCCCGGCCGCGGAACGCCGGCCGGTCGTCGCGCGGAGGCGCGGGCCGGTCGTCCCGGCCCCGGAACGGCGGACGGTCCGCACGCGGGAACGGCGGACGGTCGTCGCGCCCCCGGAAGGGGGGACGGTCCGGGCGCGGGGAGGACGGGCCGTCGGGGCGGGGCCCCTGCGGCCTGTCGCCGGGCGGCCTCGGCGCGAAACGGCCCGGCCCGCCCTCGCCGGCGTGCCAGGTAGGACGGTCGCCGGTCCGGAACGGAGGACGCGCGCCGGGCCGGGCCGGCGGGCGTCCTGTGGGCCGTCGCGGCGGCCCGGAGCGTGAGCCCCCTCGCGGTTTCATCGGGCGCGAGGATAATCCCTCGCGGCATGAACGTCTTCCGATCCGGCCCGCCCCTCGTCGTCGCCCGCCGCGGCTCGGCCCGCGAGGCGGTCGAGAACACCGTCGAGGCCTTCGACCTCGCCGAGGCCGAGGGAGCCGACGCGCTCCACCTCGACGTCCGGCTGACGGCCGACGGGGAGGTCGTCGTCGCGGCCGACCCGGAGGTCGTCGTCGGCAACCAGCGCGTCGCGGTCGCCTCGCTCTGCGTGCCCGACCTCCTCCGCGCCGAGCTCGTGAAGGGGGACCGGCGTTACGCCCTTCCGCTCCTGCGCGACGTCCTGATGCGCTTCGGCTCCGACGGGCGTTACCTCGTCGAGCTCAAGCCCGGCCCCTCGCCGCGCCCCGGCCTCCTCGAGTTCCGCGTCGCCGCGCTCCTGACCCAGCTCGGCGCCGTCGAGCGGAGCGTCGTCGCCAGTCCCGCCCCCGAGCCGCTCCGCCGGAGCCTCGAGGCGCAGCCCGCGCTCGAGACCGCCTTCTGCTACGACGGCACCGTCTACCGTCCCGAGGGGCGCCTCTGGCCGAACCTCCCGGCCGGCTGCCGGGGCATCGCCCCGGCGCTCCCGCTCGCCTCCGAGCGCCTGTTCTCGGAAGCGAAGGCGGAAGGGATCGCCGTCCACGTCTCCCCGGTGAACGACCCCGCCGAGGCGCTGCGCCTCGCCCGGCTCGGCGCCGCCTCGCTCGTCACCGACGACGTCCCCGCCGTCCTCGGGGCCCTGCGCGAAGCGGGACTCGCCCGGCCGAACGCGATCGCCCCCTGACCGGCCGCGGGGAAGCCCGCGGCGCCGTCAGGCTCCGCGACGCTCCTCGAGGGTGAACGCGCCGTCCATCTCGAGCGCGAAGCGGCCGCGCGCCACCGGCACGAGCCGCACCCCGGGGCACTTCTCCTCGAGCCGCCGGCGCAGGAGGATCAGCCGCGTCTCCAGGTTGTCCTTCACCGTCGGCAGGCCGAGCGACGCGTCGAGGCGAAGCTCGCGGTTCGTGAACTCGCGCCGCCCCTCGTCGCGCGCGGCGCGCAGGAGCTTGCGCAGGATCCTCCCCGGCACGTTCCGGATCAGGTACTCCCCGTCGACGAAGACGCAGTCGTCGGCCTCGTAGTAGAGGAAGGCGTGGGCGGCCGCCGCGGGGGCCGCCGTCCCGGCCCGCGCCGGCGGCGCCGGCTCCTTCTCCGCCTCCTCCGAGAGGCGCTCGATCCCCATCGCGATCTGGTTCGCCAGGACGAGGAGGAACGACTCGTGCCACTCCTCGAACGCGAGAGGGTCTCCGCTCTCGAGCGCGAGGACGCCGAGGAGCCGCTCCTCCACGAGGAGCGGGAGCGCGAGCTGGCTCTCGGCGTGGGGAAGCCCCGGGAGCGGGATCTCGCGCCGGAGCCCCGCGCCGCCGCCCGCCGCCTCGACCGTCCCGCGGACCGCGCGCGAGTAGCGCAGGAGCGCCTCCATCCCCGACACGCGCATCGGCGCTCCCGTCGCGGCGACGGTCCCGATCAGCCCCTGCGCGACCGCGACCTCCGCGCCGACGCCGCTCTCGCCGTAGCCGCGGCTCGCGATCGTCGTCAGGCTCCGTCCCGTCTCGTCGAGGAGCAGGAGCATCGAGTGGCGGAAGCCGAAGACCTCGTCGAGCGCGGCGAGGACGTCCTCGAGGAGCGACTCGAGGTCGGCCGCCCGGTTGATCCTGCAGGAGACGAGCGAGAGCGCCCGGATCTCCGTCATCGGCCCCGTCGTCGGCCCGTCCGCGCAGGCTCCCTCGGGAAGCGGCGCGAGGAAGCCCGTCACCGGGCGGACCCACTCCACCTCGCAGACGTCGGCCGAGAGGAGCCGGAAGATCCCCTTCATCCCCGTGTGCGAGGCGATCGCCTCGACCCGCAGCGCCATCTCGACGAAGAGCGGCGTGTCGGTCTCGGAGCGCACGTAGCGCAGGCCGAGCTTCCACTGCTCGAACGTCACCGGGTCGAAGACCGTCGCCGTGGCCCGCGGGTTCGCCTCGAGGTTCCGGCTCGTCTTGTTGAAGAACTGACGCGAGATCGCGACGTGCCGCTCGTCCACCTGGCGGATCTGGCTCAGGTAGGTCACGTTCGGCGTCCCGTCGGGCGCGCACGTCGCGAGCGCGCCCGGGAGGATCCCCTGGAAGCAGCGGGCGAGCGCCGGGAGCTTCGCGATCACCGCGGCCCCTCCGGCGCGAGCGGCTCGCCGGCGCGCGGGCCCGGCGTCTGCTCGTAGGCTTCGCGCACCGCGAACGTCGCCGCCGCGCACGGCCAGCGGGTCCGCCGGCGCAGCGCCGCGGGGGGGAGCCCGATCGCCGCCACCTCCGCGTCGAACGCCGCGGCGAAGCGCTCCACCGCCTCCCGCTCTTCCTCGCGCGCCGCGCGCAGCGTCTCCACGCGCCCCTTCAGCTGCACCGTCCGGTGCGTGAGCGGCTGCGAGAGGACGACCGCGACCTCGCCGTTGTCACGCAGGTTCGCGAGCGCCGTCCCCGCCGTCGCGTCGGGAAGGTAGACGGTCAGGCTCCGTCCGTCGAGCTCGAGGAGGGCGGCGGCGGCCATCACCTCGTCGGGGACGAGCGCGGCGTCGCGCGTCGCGACGTGAACGGCGACCAGCCCCTCGAGGAGGGACGCGAGCTTTCCCGGAACGGCCACGGCGGGCGGAGGGTACCGCAGGGCCGGGCGATTAGTGAATTCTTAGGGAGCGTTAGTCAGTTCTTAGGTGGCCGCCCGCCGAACGGCGCCGCACCTTCTCCCCGGCGGAACGGCCCGAGCGAAACCTCAGCCCCCTTCCGTCGTACCAAACCCGGTTCGCCGCAACCGACCGAAAGGGAGACTCCGATGACCTCTTCCACGCTCTCCGTCCGCCCTTCGTCCGCCCGACCGGTCCCGGGGACCGTCCGCCGAGCCGCCTTCGCAGGCGCCGCGGCGGCGCTCCTCGCCGCGACGACTCTCCACGCGGGCGAGGCGCCGAAGAAGCCCCTCACGTTCGGCGCCTCGCCCCAGGTCGCGCGCGGGCAGTACCTCGTCGGCATCATGGGCTGTGACGACTGTCACACGCCGATGAAGATGGGCGCGAAGGGGCCCGAGCCCGACTTCGCACGCCGGCTCTCCGGCCACCCGCAGGCGGTGAAAGTGACGAAGCCGGCGCCGATCGACGCGAAGGCGTGGATCTGGGCCGGCAACGCCACGAACACCGCCTTCGCCGGGCCGTGGGGGATCAGCTACGCCCCGAACCTCACCTCCGACGCCACCGGGATCGGCGCCTGGACCGAGGCGAACTTCGTCAAGGCCATCAAGGAAGGGAAGCACCTCGGCGTCGGCCGCCCGATCGCCCCGCCGATGCCCTGGCCCGCCTACCGCCACGCGACCGACGAGGACCTGAAGGCCGTCTTCGCCTACCTCAAGACCGTCCCGCCCGTGAAGAACCAGGCCCCCGACTACGAGCCCCCCGCGATGGCGCGGAAGTAGAAGCCTCCTCCCGCCTCACCTCACCCCACCTCATCTCACCTCGAGCCTTCGGACGACGGCCCGGCGCGCGACGACGCGCCGGGCCGTTTCGTCCTCTTCCCGGCGCCGACGCCCCGGGCGAGGCGCGGCACCCTACCCGTAGCGTTCCGCCAGCGAACGGACGTGCGCCTTCACGTCTTCGACGAGCTCCTCCGGCCCGAGGACCTCGGCGTGCATCCCGAACGAGAGGACGAAGCGCCGCGCCTCGAGGAGCGACCCGGCCGGCAGCTCCAGCTCCACGTCGCCGTCGCTCCGGCGGACGAGCTTCTGCTTCTCGTGCCAGCGGACCTCCGTGATCCACTCGGCGATCTCGCGGCCGAAGCGGACCCGGAAGCGGAAGCGCGGCTTGCCGACGTAGAGCCCAATAGTGTCGCCGAAGTGCTCCTCCGGCCGGAAGCCCCTCGGCGGCGAGAAGCGCCGCGTGCCGACGCGGACCGCCTTCATCCGGGAGAGGTAGAAGGTCTTCACCGCCTCTCCTTCGGGGTCCCGCGCGAGGAGGAACCAGTCGGTCCCGAAAAGGACGAGGTGGAGCGGCTCGAGCTCGCGCCAGCCTCCGCCGCCGGCCGGCTTCCGGTAGTCGGCTTCGATCGCCACCTTCTCCCGGAGGCCGGTCGCGACCGCGTCCCAGACGTTCGGGTCGACCGGCCGCTGGGCCTGCGGGCGGATGTAGAGCTTCTCGACGAACGAGGAGGGCGAGATCCGGACCTCGGCGGGCATCAGCTCCGAGAGCCGCTCGTAGATCGCCCGCATGTCCTTCGCGACGGGCGTCCCCTCGTACATCTGCAGCACCTTCATCGCCACGCCGACGGCGAAGAGGTCCGCCCCCTTCATCGCGAGCCAGGGGAGGTGCCAGGACGGGTCCGAGTAGACGTACGTCCCCCTGTGCGCGTCCCACTCGATCGGAGCTCCGTATTCGTCGCGCACGCCGTCGACGAGACGCTGGACCGTCTTCGTCGACGTCTCCCACCTCGCGGCGAGCGTCGTCGCGGTGACCTTCTTCCCCGAGCGCAGCTGGTCGTCCAGGTCGAGGGTCCGTCGAAAGTACGGGCGGTCCTTGAAGGCCATCGGCTCCTCCCGGGAGGAGTATGCGCGACCCGCCGATCCATGGACACCGTTTGTCTGACCCTCGGGCCGACACTGCGAGGCGAAAGGAGACCGGCCATGACCACGCTCTTCCTCGTCGGCCTCGTGCTCCTCCTCCTCGGGAGCTTCTCCGAGAGCGGCTCGAAGGCGGCCCGCCGCCTGCGCCGCCTCGACCCCGGCGGCCGGGACGACTTCGGCGGCCGGCTGCGCTGACCGATCCGCGAACGGGCACCCGCCGGGAGGGGTGCCGTCTGGAGGCGACCATGAAGCGCGCGCGAACGGCGATCGAACCCTTCACGTCCGGCGAGGAGTGCCTCGAAGCCTGGTTTCTGGCGCTCGGCCCGATGACCGGCACGGGAGGAGACCACCCGACCGGGATCGTCCCGATCGACGTGCGCCTTCCCCACCTTCGCGCCCTCGCCGCGCGCAGCGCCGCCACCCGGGATGCGGGGGTCCCGACGCCCGTCCTCGACGCGATCGAGGGCCTCCGCCTCGACCTCCTCGACCGGCTCCTCCTCCTCGCGCTCCTCCGCGACGATCTCGACGCCCGCACGAACGGGGGCCTCCGCATCGCGACGCTCTGCGACGCCGCCGGCGCGGCCACCTGGTCCCACCAGGCGCTCGTCTGCTCGAGACTCGACGAAGCGGGCGCGCTCCGGCGCCACGGCCTCGTCGAGTCCGACGGCGACCCCGCGCCCGGCGAGCGCCTCTACCGCCTCGCCCTCCGCTGGAAGCAGCCGCTCCTTGCCGGGAAGACCGAGGCCCCGGCGGAGGACTTCGAGATCCCCCCGACGCCCTGCGGGCGCCTGCAAACCGCCTTCAGCGCCGCGGCCATGCTCCTCGCCCGGGTCTCTCCGGACCCCGTCGAGCGCTGCACGGTCTGGTCCTATCCCGTGCCCGACGGGCCCGGCTGGGACTCCGCGGCCCGCGTCCGTCGGGCGCTCCTCTGCTCGGCCCACGCTTACGTCTCGGCCGACGGACCCGCGTCGGCTGATCCCCTCGCCCTCCTCCTCCGCGAGGCCGGAGCCACGACCGTCCCCGAGGCGGCGCTCCTCGTTCTCCTCCTCTGCCGGGGCGAGGACGACGGACCCCTCGCGTGGGGGCTTCTCGAGCCGGCCCTCGGGTCGCCCGCCGCTTCCCTCCCCGGCCCCTCCTCCCCTCTCGTCGCTGCGGGCCTCGTGGAGGTCCGGCCGTCGACCGGTTCGCCGCAGCTCTCGACCTGCCGGGCCACGGCCGACGCCCGACTGCGGGCCGTCCCTTCCGGGATGCCGGCGCCGCGCGCGGCCCGGGCCATCGGGTCGGAAGTGCCCGCGAGCCCCGCTCTCGTCGAGCGGATCGAGCCGCGGCTGAACCTCGACGGCCTCGTCCTGCCCCTCGCGACGCGTCGGCGTCTCACGGAGGCGCTCGCCGTCCCCGCCGCGCTCGCGTCTCTCTCCGAGACCGGCTGGGGCGTGGAGGAGACGCTCCTCGGGGCGCCGAACGTCGCCCTCCTCCTTTACGGGCCGCCCGGCACGGGGAAGACGCTCTGCGCCGAGGCGATCGCCGGCCAGCTCGGGAAGACCCTCTGGCGCCTCCGGACCGACCAGCTCCTCTCCAAGTTCGTCGGCGAGACCGAGAAGCGGCTCACCGAGGTCTTCGCCGAGGCGCGCCGGACGGGAGACGTCGTCCTCCTCGACGAGGCCGACTCCTTCCTGACGACGCGCGAGCGGGCCGCGCGCTCCTGGGAGGCGACGATGACGAACGTCCTCCTCCAGGAGATCGAGCGCTTCCGCGGCGTCGTCGTCCTCACGACGAACCGCGACGCCGTCCTCGACCCGGCGCTCGAGCGCCGCCTCGCCGCGCGCCTCGCCTTCCCGCTTCCCGGCGCCGCCGAGCGGCGGCTCCTCTGGGAAAGGCACCTCCCGCCGCGCGCTCCGCGCGCCGCCGACGTCGACCTGGAGTCGATCGCCGAGCGGTTCGCGCTCTCGGGCTCGGCCATCCGCACGGCGGCCCTCTACGCCCTCGCCCGTGCGGCCTCGCGCGCGGGCGACGCCCGCGTCCTGACCCGGGCCGACCTCGAGGACGCCGCCCGCGTCGAGACCGCGCGCGCCGCCTCCCACCGCCCCGCCGTCGGCTTCGGCGTCGCGACGACCCCGTCCCCCAGGCTCGCCCTCGTCGCGGAGCACCGCGACGCCGCACGAAAGGAGAGACCGTGAGCGACTACCCCGACCTCGTCGACGAGCCCGAGGAGACTTCGGCCGAGGTGCCGGCCGAAGAGGCTTCCCTGCCGCCGCCCCCCTCCGACGCCGATCCGTACTTCGCTTTCCTCGCCGCCGAGGGCTTTCGCCCCGAGGTCGACGAAGACGGCGACGTCCGCTTCCGGCACGAAGGGCGGACGCTCTACCTCTTCCGCGACGGGAAAGACCCGGAGTACTTCCGCGCCGCCCTTCCCGGCGCCTGGGAGTGCGACGGCCCCGAAGAGGAGAGCCGCGCGCTCGCCGCGGTCAACTCCGTCAACCGCGACCTGAAGACCGTCAAGTGCGTCCTCGTGGACGGCGTCGTCTGGGTCAGCGTCGAGCAGTTCTTCGACCCGCCCGAGGCGTTCCGTCCCGTCTTCACCCGCCTTCTCGACGTCATCGGGTCGGCGGCCTGGCAGGTGAGGGAGCGGATGCGGGCGTCCTCGACCTGACGACGAGGCTGCGCCGCTGCGGTATCGGACCCAGGATGGCGTGGTCCACGCACGCTCGTTCACCGGCCCGCCCGGCCTTGCCGTCCGGCGATCGCCGCACCGGCGAGCCGAATAGGATGACCGTATGCCGGATGCCGACGCGGGCCTCCTCGACCGGGTTCGGCCCCTCCTCGAGCTACCCCGCCGCTCCCACGACGCTCACCGCGCTCCTCCCCGCACCGCGCGGGGTGACGGTGACGCGGGTGCCGATGTTCTCGGCGAGAACGGCAACGTGGGAGATGATGCCGACCCTTCGGCCGGAGACCTGGAGCGCCTCGAGGGCCGCGAGCGCCTTGGCGAGCGTGTCGGCGTCGAGCGAACCGAACCCCTCGTCCACGAAGAGGGTCTCGACGCGGGTCCTCTGCGTGGCGAGCGAGGAGAGTCCGAGGGCGAGGGCGAGCGATACGAGGAACGTCTCGCCGCCCGAGAGGCTCTGGACGCTCCGCCGCTCGTCCCCCAGGACCGCGTCGACCATCTGGAGGTCCATGTCGGTGCCCGGGACCCGCTCCAGCCGGTAGCGGCGTGCGAGGTCGCGGAGGTGATGGTTCGCGGCCTCCACGAGCGCCTCCAGGGTGAGGCTCTGGACGAAGATCCGGAACTTCTTGCCGTCCTGCGAGCCGAGGAGGTCGTCCAGCTCGAGCCACACCTTGCTGCTCCGTTCGTGGGCCGCGATCTCCCCTTCGAGGCCGGTCTGCCGCGTGCGGGCTTCGTCGTCGCTCAGCCGCGCCGCTCTCCTCGCGTCGGCGCGCTCCCGAGCCTCCGCAAGGGCCGCCCGCGCCTCGGCGAGCGCGTCCTCGATCGGCGCTTCCTCCGAGAGGCCGGCTTCCGTTCTTCCAGCGCGAAGCCGATCGGCGGCGGCGTCCGCCGCGGTTCGCGCCTC
>Ga0116154_10002577_pt1 | contig 13559 bp, 10 predicted proteins | sample AD_UKC030_MetaG_FD_89898 | JGI IMG/M metagenome (GOLD analysis project Ga0116154, IMG submission 89898) | Active sludge microbial communities of municipal wastewater-treating anaerobic digesters from USA - AD_UKC030_MetaG | ecosystem: Engineered > Bioreactor > Anaerobic > Digestate | place: USA...
CGGTCCACGGCTCCGCCTCGCCGCTCGCCGGGGCGCTCCTCTCGCGCGCGAGGTCGAGGTCGTGGACGGGGCTCGTCTCCGGGCGCCTCTTCACGCGCGCCGCGTAGACCATCACCCACGCGATCATCACGCCCGTCGTCACGAACCAGGTCCCGACCCGGTAGCCGAGGCCCGAGTAGAGCGGCAGGCCGACGAGCCCCTGCGCGATGCCGACCGTGAACGGGTTGAAGAACGCCGCCCCGAAGCCCGCCGCCGCTCCGAGGAACGGGATCGCGACGCCGACGATCGAGTCGTAGCCGAGCGAGATCGCGAGCGGGATGCAGATGACGACGAACGGGATGACCTCCTCGGACATCCCGAAGACCGAGCCCGCGAGCGAGAAGACCGCCATCAGGACCGGGATGACGAGCTTCTCGAGGAACGGCCGCGCGGCGAGCGCCGCCGTCAGCTTCCGGATCGCGAACTCGATCGTCCCGCCCGCCTGGACGATGCCGAAGGCGCCTCCGATGGCGAAGAGGAACGCGATGATGAGCGCCCCGTCGAGGAAGCCGCGGATCGGCGCGACGACGACCCACTGAGGGCCGAGCCAGACCTTCTCGACCTGCTGGTAGGTCCCCGGCACCGTCACGGTCCGCCCCGCCTTCTCGACGGTCTGGTACGTCCCCGACGGGACGAGCCACGCCAGGACCAGGACGAACACGACCAGGCTCCCGACGATCACCAGGGTGTGGGGCATCCGGAACGTACGCCCGCTCTTGCTCGCGGCCTCGGCCATCGCTGCCTCTCCCTTCCCGATTCCGTTCCTTCGAGGACGACGCCCGGGGCGGCTCCCGGCTTCTCGAGCGCTCCGCGGGCTCCCCGGCATCATAGAGAACGGGCGCCCGTCCGGGGGCCTCGACCGGTCCATTTCGTGCACATTTCCGGCGCTCCGGGGCTCCCGGGCTCCCTGCGACGAAGTCGCCGGAGATTCGCCGTTCCGCCCCCTCCATCGCTGGACCGGAGGGGGTCCGGGGCGCGATGATGGCCGATGGCCGAGACCCCGGACCCGGGGTCCGCCAGGGAGAACCCATGACGAACTCCGCCTTCTCGCCCGAGCCCGTCGTCCGGATCGACGACGACGGCATCTGGGGCGATCTCGAATCCGCCTCCCGGCCCGACGCCGGCGAGGTCCGCGACCTCCTCGCGAAGTCCCGGGAGCTGAAGGGGCTCCGCGGCCGCGACCTCGCCGTCCTCGCGAACGTCGCCGATCCCGCCCTCCTCGACGAGCTCTTCCACACCGCGCGCGAGGTCAAGGAGGCGATCTACGGCAAGCGCCTCGTTCTCTTCGCGCCGCTCTACATCTCGAACCTCTGCGCGAACGAGTGCACCTACTGCGCCTTCCGCGCTCGGAACACGGCGCTCGTCCGCCGGGCGCTGACGCAGGAGGAGATCGCCCGCGAGGTGAAGTGGCTCGAGGAGCAGGGCCACAAGCGGATCCTCCTCGTGGCGGGCGAGTCGTACCCGCGGGAGGGGTTCGACTACGTCCTCCGCTCGATCGAGACCGTCTACGCGACCTCGAGCGGCCCGGGCGAGATCCGCCGCGTGAACGTGAACGTCGCCCCGCTCACCGACGAGGAGTTCCGCCGGCTGAAGGCGGCGAAGATCGGGACCTACCAGCTCTTCCAGGAGACGTACCACCGCGAGACCTACGCCGAGGTCCACGTGGCCGGGAAGAAGCGGGACTACGACTGGCGGGTCACGGCGATGGACCGGGCCATGAGGGCCGGGATCGACGACGTCGGCATCGGCATCCTCTTCGGCCTCTACGACTGGCGCTACGAGCTCCTCGCCCTCATGCAGCACGTGGAGCACCTCGAGCGGACGTTCGGCGTCGGGCCGCACACGATCTCCGTCCCGCGGATCGAGCCGGCGACCGGCTCGGAGGTGGCGGACCACCCGCCGCACGCCGTCTCGGACCTCGACTTCAAGAAGGTCATCGCGATCCTCCGCCTCGCCGTCCCGTACACCGGCCTGATCCTCTCGACGCGGGAGTCGGCCGAGACGCGGCGCGAGGTCCTCGCCCTCGGCATCTCGCAGATCTCCGCCGGGAGCCGGACGAACCCCGGCGGCTACGAGGCCGACCCGGGCGACCCGTGCGCCGAGCAGTTCTCCCTCGGCGACCACCGCTCGCTCGACGAGGTGATCCGGGACGTCGCCTCCCACGGCTTCGTCCCCTCCTTCTGCACCGCCTGCTACCGCCTCGGCCGGACCGGCGCCGACTTCATGGACCTCGCGAAGCCGGGCGAGATCAAGGAGCACTGCAATCCGAACGCCCTCGCGACGTTCCAGGAGTACCTCCTCGACTACGGCTCGGAGGAGACGCGCCGCGCGGGCGAGGCGCGTATCGCCGCCTCGCTCGATGAGATGGAGCCGGGCCTGCGCGAGCGTTCCCGTTCGATGGTCGAGGCGGTGAAGAGCGGCCGCCGCGACGTCTTCTGCTGAGGAGTCGGCGCGCGTGAGCTCCGCCCCGCGCGGTCTCCGGACCCACATCGGCCTCTTCGGCCGCAGGAACGTCGGCAAGTCGAGCGTCCTGAATGCCCTCACGCGGCAGGAGGTGGCCATCGTGTCGGCCACCCCCGGAACCACGACGGACCCCGTCGAGAAGCCGATGGAGCTCCTGCCGCTCGGCCCGGTGCTCTTCATCGACACGGCGGGCGTGGACGACGAGGGGGCGCTCGGCGAGCAGCGGATCGCGAAGACGCGAGCCGCCCTCGAGCGGACCGACCTCGCTCTCCTCGTCGCAGAGGCGCCCGAATGGGGGCCGTTCGAGGAGGAGCTCTTCGGGGAGATTCGCGCCCGTTCGATCCCGGTCGTCGTCGTCCTCAACAAGGCCGACACGGGGCCGGCCCCGGCAGGCCTCGCGGGGCGTCTCGCGGCGGCCGGAGTCCCGGCCGTCGCGACGTCGATCCCCTCCGGCACCGGTCTCGACGAGCTCCGGCAGGCGCTCCTCGCCGCCGCTCCCGCCGACGCCGTCGAGGGGCGCCGGATCGTCGGCGACCTCGTCTCCCCCGGCGACGTCGTCGTGCTCGTGACGCCGATCGACGCGGAAGCCCCGAAGGGACGGCTCATCCTCCCGCAGGTTCAGACGCTCCGGGACCTCCTCGACAACGGCGCGATCTCCGTCGTCGTCCGCGAGCACGAGCTGCACGGCGCGCTCGACGCGCTCGGCCGTCCGCCGCGCCTCGTCGTCACCGACTCCCAGGCGTTCCGGCAGGTCGCGGCGGAGGTCCCCCCCGGCGTTCCTCTCACGTCGTTCTCCATCCTCTTCGCCCGCTTCCAGGGCGACCTCGCGGAAATGGCCCGCGGCGTGCGCGGCGTCGACCGGCTGAAGGCGGGCGACCGGGTCCTCGTCGCGGAGGCCTGCACCCACCACCCGGTCGGCGAAGACATCGGGCGCGTGAAGATCCCCGCCTGGCTCCGCGCCCGCACCGGCGTCCCGCTCGAGTTCGAGACGGTCCAGGGGCGGGACTTCCCCGACGACCTCTCCCGCTACGCGCTCGTCGTCCACTGCGGGAGCTGCATGGGGAACCGCCGCCAGATGCTGTCGCGCCTCCTGCGCGGCCGCCGCGAGGGGGTGCCCGTGACGAACTACGGCCTGACGATCGCCTACTCCCTCGGCATCCTCGAAAGAGCGCTGGAGCCTTTCCCCGCCGCCCTCGAGGCGTTCCGCCTCGCCGCCCCGCCCCCGTCCTCTCCGGAGGTGACGACGTGATCGACCGCGACGGAATCCTCGCCTGGCTCCGAGAGACCGACCCGACCCGCCTCTCCCGCCTCTACCGGCGCGCCGACGCGGTCCGCCGGGAGCACGTCGGGAACGAGGTCCATCTGCGCGGCCTCGTCGAGGTCTCGAACCACTGCGTCCGCCGCTGCGCCTACTGCGGCATCGCCGCCACGAACGACGGGATCGAGCGCTACCGGATGACGGAGGAGGAGGTCCTCGCCTGCGCCCGGCAGGCCGTCGAGCTCGGCTACGGCACCCTCGTCCTCCAGGCCGGCGAGGACTACGGCCTGACGCGCGAGGGCGTCTCCTCGATGGTCCGTGCGATCAAGCGCGAGACCGGGCTCGCCGTGACGCTCAGCCTCGGCGAGCGACCGGAAGAGGACCTCGTCGCCTGGCGCGAGGCGGGGGCCGACCGATACCTTCTCCGCTTCGAGACCTCCGACGCGGCTCTCTACCAGGCGATCCACCCGGCGATGCCGGGCCGGCCCGACCGATTCGCGATCCTCGGGCGCCTCGCCGTCCTCGGCTACGAGGTGGGGAGCGGCGTCCTCGTCGGAATCCCGGGCCAGACGTGGGAGAGCCTCGCGAACGACCTCCTCGTCTTCCGCCAGCTCGACCTCGAGATGATCGGCGTCGGCCCGTACATCCCGCACCCGGCCACACCGCTCGGCTCGGGCCGCTTCCCCGTCGCCCCCGAGGGAGAGCAGGTCCTCGCCGACGAGGAGACGACGACGAAGGTCGTCGCCCTGACGCGCCTCGTTCGCCCCGACGCGAACATCCCGTCGACGACCGCGCTCGCGACGCTCGACCCCTCGTGGGGGCGCGAGCGCGGCCTCCTTCGCGGCGCGAACGTCGTCATGCCGAACCTCACGCCGCCGGCTTACCGGCAACTCTACGAGATCTACCCGGGCAAGGCCTGCGTCAACGAGACGGCCGAGGCGTGCGGCAGCTGCCTGCCGAATCGAATCCGGATGATCGGGAGGGTGCCGGGGAAGGGACCCGGAGGGCGAAGACGGACCGTCGCGAGCGGAGCGCTCTCCTCCGTCCTCGGCTGACCTCCCCGGCCTCCCCCGCGGACCACAGGCTCGCCCTCGCCGCTCGCGGTACGGGCTCGCTCCTCCTCCCCGCGCTCTTCGCCCCTCGAGGTCGGCTACCATCCCGTGACCGGAAGGAGCCGACATGGGGAAGTGGACGGGGAGGTCGGTCGTTCGCGTCGCCGCGCTCGCCGGCGCGCTGATGGTGCCGCATTCGCTGAACGCGGACCTCGAGGACGACCTCGAGCGGGCGTGGGTCGGCGCGTGGGTCGTCACGAAGGTCGAGACCGCGTCCGACTGCTCGGGCACCTACACGAACGTCGAGGTGCGGGGCCTCCGGAGCACGAGCCGCGGGAGCCGGCGATTCGGCGAAGGGGAGCTCGCGCGGATCGACAAGCTGAACCAGAAGTCGGACCGGGTCGACCTCTACCTCTCCGTCGCCGAGCCGATCCTCGTGCCGCGCACGGACGGGCCGTTCACGCTCTACGACCAGCGCTCCTGCCGGGTGCAGCTCATGGTCGACGTCCCGAAGGCCGTCCTGAAATCGGGCCGCCTCGCCGAGGTCGAGGCGGCCCTCCTCGAGTCCGTCGAACGCCACGAGACCGAGGCGTCGGCTCGGCGCTCCGAGGCCTGGAACCGGCGCGAACGCGACCCCTACCCGCGCGACTACGAGGAGACTCTCGCCCGCCATGCGGCCTGGAAGGCCGAGGAGGTGAACCGTGCCCTCGCCGCGACGCGGCTCGCCGCGCTCGACGAGGCCGCGCAGGCGCTCTCGCGCGTGACCGACGACCCCGACTACCTCGCCGGCTTCGCCGCCGGGGTCGAGGCGCAACGCCGTCGCTCCGCGCCCGGCTGCTCCTCCCTCGCCGGCGCCGGCTTCTCCGGCGAGGAGGAGCGCGCGCCGGGCGACCGGCGCGGCAGCTCCCCCGCCGAGCGCAGCTTCCAGCGCGGCTTCCGCGACGGTCAGGTCGTCGCGTGGGCGACGCGCGTCGCGCGCGCCGTCGAGGGGTGCTTCGTGCCGGTCCCGGGCTACTGATCCCCCGCCGTTTCGGGCGCGCCGGAGCCCCGCCCATCTCCATCTTCGATCGCCCGGAGCGGCCCTCGCTCCGCGCCCGGGCTCCCGGTCAGTCCTTCTCCGCCTCCGCCGCGGGAAGCGGCGCCGGGGGCATGAGGGCGCGGACGCCGAGCTCGTGAACGAGGCGGCCGCCGTTGTGCGCCGTGTTCGCGAGGACGAGCGTCCCGGCGCCGTAGACCGCGAGGAAGAGGACCGCGACCCCGATCGTCGCGACCTCGCCCGGCTCCCGCTTCAGCACGACGGGCGCGAGGACGAGGGCGGCGAAGACGGCCGTCAGGACGGTGAAGACGAGCCGCGTCGTCTCGGCGAGCTCCTCGTGGTGCTCGAGGACGGCATTCACCTCCGGGCTCCGGTCGGCGAGCTTCCCGGCGGCCTCGCCGGTCGAGACGGCGACCCACGACGCCGCCGTGCCGAGGACCATGAGCGCGAGCGCCGCGAGGAGCAGGCCCCGGCGGTGGCCCCGGACGACGAGCGCGAGCAGGACGAGGACCGGCGCGACGAGGAGGAGCGCGACCGGAAAGTGGACGATGAGGGGGTGGAGTCCGTCCCAGGACGGAGCGGGCGGGAGCTCGATCATCACGTCCTCCGCGACGGCGGAAGCGCGGCCGGCGCCGGTGGGCCAGCCGCGCCCCGCGGGCCGTTCAGCCGACCTTGGTGTACTTGTCCTTCGGGTTGAAGCAGACCGGGCACTTCTGGAAGTCGAGCTTCGTCGTTGTGAATCCGCAGACGGTGCAGACGTAGTAGGTGACGGCCTTCGTGCCCTTGAGGGAATCGAGCTTCGCGAGCGACTCGGAGTAGAGCTTCGCGTGCTCGGCCTCCGCGGCCTTGGCGAAGTTGAAGGTCTCGATGGCGTCGCGGTTCGTGTCCTTCTTCGCCTTCGCGAGGAACTCCGGGTACATCTTGTCGCGCTCGTAGCTCTCGCCCGCGATCGCGGCCTGGAGGTTCTCCTTCGTCGTCTTCACCTCGGGGGCCTTCACGTCGTTCTTCGGGACGCCCCCGAGCTTCTTGATGACCGCCGCGTGGTTGGCGGCGTGGATCTGCTCCGCGCGGGCGGCGGCCCGGAAGAGGCTCGCGACCTGGCCGTAGCCCTCCTCGTCGGCCTTCTTCGCGAAGGCGGCGTACTTCGCGCTCGCGTTGCTCTCGCCGTCGTAGGCGGCCTGCAGGTTGTCGAGGGTGGAAGCGGCCGGCGGGGCGGCGGCGGGCGCGGGAAGAGCGAGGACGAGCGCGGCGGCGCCGGCGAGGGCGAAAGCCGGGAGCGAGCGGACGAACGACGTGGTCTTCATTTTCGATTTCCTCCGTGCAGCCGGAGGTCTTGCCCGGCCGACTCCGAACGGAGCGCAAGCCCGGTGCCACACTTCGGAGATTCCAGAAGTGATTCCACGCGAGGGGGATGCCTCGCGCGGTGGGCCTCGCCCGGCCGACCGGCGTCAAACGTCTTGAACGCGGGCGCCCGTTCTCGTCAAGATTTCTTGACGGACACCTCGGCGGCCGGCGCCTCCGGCGCGATGCCGAGCGCCTTCAGCTTGTAGGCGAGGAGGCTTCTCGAGATGCCGAGGCGGCGGGCCGCCTCGGCCTGCACGCCATGGGCCGACGCGAGGGCGCGCTGCACGAGGCGGCGCTCGATGAGGTGGAGGGTCGAGCCGAGCTCGACGGACTCCGGCAGGCCGCGGAAGAGCGCCTCCTCGGCGGCCTCCGGCTCGGGCGCGGGGCCGAGGGGGAGGTCGTCGGCTTCGATGACCGCGCCGCGCGCGAGGATCGTCGCGCGCTCGATCAGGTTTCGGAGCTCCCTCACGTTCCCCGGATAGCCGTAGGCGGCGAGGCGGGCGATCGCACCCGCGGAGAGCGAGCGGGCCGGCGTGTTCAGCTCGCGGCCCGCGAGGGCGAGGAAGTGCGCCGCCAGGAGCGGCACGTCCTCCCTCCTCTCGCGGAGCGGCGGCACCGCGATCGGGAAGACGGCGAGACGGTAGTAGAGGTCCTCCCGGAAGGTGCCGGCCGCGACCATCGCGTTGAGGTCGCGGTTCGTGGCGGCGACGATCCGCACGTCGACCCGCCGCGGCGCCGTGGCGCCGACGCGGACGACCTCTCCGTTCGTCAGGACGCGGAGGAGCTTGGCCTGAAGCGGGAGGCCCATCTCGCCCGCCTCGTCGAGGAAGAGTGCCCCCGTGTGCGCCGCCTCGAAGACCCCCTGCCGGGCGCGGTCCGCCCCGGTGAAAGCGCCCCGCTCGTGCCCGAAGAGCTCGCTCTCGAGGAGGGTCTCGGCGAAGCCGGCGCAGTTGACCGCGACGAACGGCCGGGCCGCGCGCGGGCTCGCGTCGTGGATCGCCCGGGCGACGAGCTCCTTGCCCGTCCCCGTCTCGCCCTGGACGAGGACGGTCGCGTTCGTCGGCGCGACGCGCGCGACGAGGTCGTGGACGGCCCGCATCGCCGAGCTCCCGCCGAGGAGGCCGGCGGGCTGCGCGAGCCTCCGCACCTGACCGCGGAGGCGCTCGTTCTCGCGGACGAGCTCGGTCCTCTCGCAGGCCCTCCTCACGACGGCCCTCACGGCGTCCGGCTGGAACGGCTTCGGGACGAAGTCGAAGGCCCCGATCTTCATCGCCTCGACCGCGAGCTCGACCGTGGCGTACGCCGTCATGACGACGACGGGCACGGTCGGGTCGACCTCGCGGCACGAGGCGAGGAGCGCGAGGCCGTCGCCGTCGGCCATCCGCTGGTCCGTCAGGACGAGGTCGAAGGGCGACTCCGCGAAGGCCCTCTGCGCCGCGCGGACCCCGTCCGCCTCGACGACCTCGTGGCCGTCCGCGGCGAGGATCGACGCGAGGACGCGCCGCATGTTCGCTTCGTCGTCGACGACGAGGAGGCGCGCCATCGTCAGGCCCCCGGCCCCGGGCCGACCGTCAGCTCGAAGCGGACGCGGCCTTCCTCGTTCGCCGCGAGCGTGAGGTCGCCGCCGTGAGAGCGCGCGATCGTCCGCGCGATGGCGAGGCCGAGCCCGGTCCCGCGCGGGCGGGTGGTGAAGAAGGGCTCGAAGAGCCTGGGGACGGCCTCCTCTGGGATCGCGGGGCCCGTGTTCTCGACCCGGAACGTCGCGCCCCCGCCCGGCGCGGGCCGCGCCCCGAGGACGACCTCGCCTCCCGGGGGCGTCGCGTCGAAGGCGTTGACGAGGAGGTTGAGGAGGGCGGCGTGGAGCTGGAAGGAGTCGGCCGAGAGCGGCGCGTCCTCCGGTCCGTCGACCCTGAGCCGGACCCCCGTCGACGCCTCCTTCGCCCTCGCGAGGCTCGCGACGTAGCCCACTTCCTCCCCGAGGCGCGTCGACTGCCGGTCGGGCTCCTTCTGGCGCGCGTAGGCGAGGAAGTCCTGCGTGAGCGCCTCGAGCCGGCGGGCCTCCTCGCCGGCGATCGCGTGCCACTCCGCGCGCTTCGCCTCGTCCGTCCCCTCGTCGGCGGCGAGGCCCAGGGCGCTCACGATCATCGTGACGGGGTTCCTCACCTCGTGCGCGATCGCCCCCGCGAGGCGCCCGACCGCGGCGAGCTTCTCCTCCTCCACGAGCCGGTCGCGCGTCGCCTCGAGCTCGGCGAGCGAGGCCCGGAGCTTCTCGGCGCCGCCCCGCATCTGCCGCACGAGGGAGGCGACGACGATGGCGACGACGACGTAGACCATCGCCGCGTTCGTCGCCTCGAAGTACTCGGTCGGGGCGACGGTCGGCTGGTGGCTGTAGTAGACCCAGAGCTGGAGATAGGTGACCGCGACGGCCGCCGCGACGACGAGGACGACGCCCGGCCCCGTGTAGCGGAAGGCTGCCGCGATGACGGGGATGACGAGGAGGACGGCGGTGTGCGTGTCCTCCATCCCGCCCGAGAGCGCGAGCGCGAAGGCGAAGGCGAGGTTGAGCCAGATGGAGAGGCTGACCCAAGAGAGGAGCGGGGCGCCCCGGATCGGCCCGCCCCGCCCCGCGAGCCAGCCGAGGGCGAGCGCCTGCACGAGGAACCAGCCCATGAGGACGGCGAAGAAGGTCCGCCGCGGAGGGCCGGCCATTCCGACCGCGCCGAAGACGAGGTAGGCGACCGCGATCCCCGCGAGGACGGTCAGGTTGAGGACGAGGAGGACCGTCTCCTGGCGCTTGAGGAGCTCGGGCTCGGCCGGGGCGACGAACGGGGGCCACGCCAGGCGGAAGGGCTTCATGGGCCGTCGGCGAGCCTAGCACCGGGCCATCGCGGATTACGCACGAAGGCCCCCGGTCGCCCGGGGGCCTTCGGCTCTCGACGAGTTCGCCGCGACCGCGCTACGCGACCGTGACCTCCTTGCAGAGGTAGACGTCCTGGATGGCGTTGAGGAGCTTGACCCCTTCGGCCATCGGGCGCTGGAAGGCCTTGCGGCCCGAGATGAGGCCCATGCCGCCGGCGCGCTTGTTGACGACGGCCGTCTTCACGGCCTCGGCGAAGTCGTTCTCGCCCGAGGCGCCGCCCGAGTTGATAAGGCCCGCGCGGCCCATGTAGCAGTTCGCCACCTGGTATCGCGTCAGGTCGATCGGGTGGTCGGTCGTCAGCTTCTCGTAGATCCGCTTGTCGGTCTTGCCGTAGGGGTTCTCCTTCGAGTTCAGCGCGAGGTACCCGCCGTTCGTCTCGGGGAGCTTCTGCTTGATGATGTCCGCCTCGATCGTCACGCCGAGGTGGTTCGCCTGCCCCGTCAGGTCGGCGGCGACGTGGTAGTCCTTGTCCATCTTGAAGGCGTTGTTCCGGAGGTAGCACCAGAGGACGGTCGCCATCCCCATCTCGTGCGCCGCCTGGAACGCCTGGCTCACCTCGACGATCTGCCGCCCCGACTGGTCCGACCCGAAGTAGATCGTCGCGCCGACGGCGACGGCGCCCATGTCGCGCGCCTGCTTGATCTGCGCGAAGAAGATCTGGTCGAACTTGTTCGGGTAGGTCAGGAACTCGTTGTGGTTGAACTTGAGGAGGAAGGGGATCTTGTGGGCGTACCGGCGCGCCACGGCGCCAAGGACGCCGAGCGTCGAGGCGACGGCGTTGCAGCCCCCCTCGATGGCGAGCTTCACGATCCCCTCGGGGTCGAAGCAGACGGGGTTCTTCGCGAAGCTGGCGCCGGCGGAATGCTCGATCCCCTGGTCGACGGGCAGGATCGAGAGGTAGCCGGTGCCCGCGAGGCGGCCGTGGTCGACGAGCTGCTGGAGGCTCCGGAGGACGGGGATCGGGCGGTCGGACATCGACCAGATGCGGTCCACGACGTCGGGACCCGGGAGGTGGAGAGTCTCCTTCGGGATCCCGGAGCAGGTGTGCTCGAGAAGGGATTTCGCCTCGGCGCCGAGGGCTGTGGTGATGGTGTCGATCGTGGTCATGTGCGGGTCTCCTCGGGTGTCGTTGCGGGACGGGAGGCATCCTATCGCCCCGTGCGCCGGGGGGACAGGGTGCCGGTAGGACTGCGGGAATCGCGCAGGCGGGCGATAATGGGGGTTCGGCGCGGGACGACCCGCTCGCCCGCGGGCCAGGACCCGACATGAACCTCGACACGTTTCGAACCCAGTTCTTCGCCGGAGCCCCGCGCTACACGTGGCTCGAGGACCTCGGCCGCGGCGGGATGGGGGTCGTCTTCAAGGCGAGGGACCGGGACCTCGACGAGGTCGTCGCGATCAAGGTCCTCTACGGGCACGTCGGGGACGACGACGGGGCGATCCTCGCCCGCTTCAAGCGCGAGATCAGCCTGAACCGCCGGGTCAAGCACCCGAACGTCGCCCGGATGTACGACTTCGGGAGCGGCGGCGGACACCCCTACATCACGATGGAGTTCGTCCCCGGCCAGGACCTGCAGTCCCTCATCCTGCAGGAAGGCCGGATCCCCCCGGAACGGGCAATCCGGATCCTCCGGCAGATCTGCCAGGGGACCCAGGCCGCCCACGAGCAGGAGATCGTCCACCGCGACCTGAAGAGCCAGAACATCATCGTCGGAGCCGGCGACGTCGTCTCGATCCTCGACTTCGGCCTCGCCCGGGGCGCGGTCGACGAGAAGCTGACGCAGGAGGCGGTCGTCCTCGGGACGCCGCACTACATCTCGCCCGAGCAGGCGATGGGCCAGTCCGCCGACGTGAGGAGCGACATCTACTCGATCGGGATCATCGCGTTCGAGATGCTCTCCGGCGTCCTCCCCTTCACGGCGGATTCCGCTCTCGGGATCGCGATGAAGCAGATCTCCGAGCCGGTGCCGGGGAACCTCTCGCTCTACCCCGAGATCCCGCAGCGCCTCCGGGAGGTCGTCCACCGCGCGCTCGCGAAGCGGCGCGAGGACCGCCCGCCGACCGCCGCCGCGCTCGACGCGGCGCTCGCGCGCGCGGCGGGCCAGCCGGACTCTCCGGAGGTCGACGACGAGGCAGCGGCGCTGGCGCGGGCGATCGACGCGGCGCTGGGCGACCCGGGCGGCGGCCCCCGGCCTCAGCGACCCGTCGACGCCCTCCGCGACGACCCGACGCCCGTCGTGCCCCATCGTCCGCGTCCGCGTCCGGCCCCCGAGGCCGAGCCCGCTCCGGCCCGGATTCTGACGCCTTCGCCTTCGATGCGTTCCCCCTCCGGGGTCGCGACGCCCCCCTCCGTTCCGGCGGTGCGGCGCCCCGCTGGCCGGCCGACGGTCTTCGTCGTCATGGGGGACGGGGCGGACCGGATCGCGGCCGGCAAGGCCTTCGCCGATTCGGGCTGCGACGCCGTGGAGGCCCGCAGCGGCGAGGAGATCCTCGAGCTCCTGATGTCGCGGGTTCCGGACGCGGTCGTGATGGACATCGCCCTCCCGAAGGCCGACGGGTTCGAGGTGGCGCGGATCCTCAAGGCGACGCCGACGTTCGCCCAGGTCCCGGTCCTCCTCCTCGGGACGCGGGTGGACCGGGCCCAGGAGCACTTCGCCCGGCAGGTCGGCGCGAGCGAGATCCTCTCCAGGCCCGTCTCGGACAAGGAGCTCGTCGAGCGGACCTGGCGGCTCCTCGCCCCGCGCGGCTACTACCGGGACGAGGCGCCCTCCTCGCGGATCTCGCGGTCGACCGCACCCGTCCCGCCCCCGAGCGACCCCACACGGTCTTAACGCGGCGGCGCTACGATTCCGGGCTCTCATGACGACGCCCGACCCGCCCCGCCCCCCTCTCCGCGCGCCGGTCCTGGCCCGAAGGCTCGTCCTCCCCCTGCTCCTGGGGCTCGCCGGTGGTCTCGTCGCGGGCGCCATCCTCGGACGGATCCTGGATGGGGCGGTCGCGGGCCGGACGAAGGAGACCGCGTTCTCGCTGCTCGAGAGGGTCGGTCCCGACGTCGAAGCGGTCCTCGCCACCGGCGGGGACCCGAAGGAGACCGTCGACCGGATCGGGCGGCAGCTCGCCCTCCGGGCCACGCTCGTCGCGACCGACGGCCGGGTCCTCGGGGACAGCGGCGTCGACCGCAGCCGGCTCGACGCCCTCGAGAACCACGCGGGACGTCCCGAGGTGCGCGACGCGCTCCGCTCGGGGCGAGGCGTCGAGGCCCGCTTCTCCTCGACGCTCGGCCAGCGGCTCGTCTACGCGGCCGCACGGCTCCGGAGCGGAGAGGTCCTCCGCCTGGCCTTCCCCGAGAAGGACCTCACGGCCTGGGAGGCCCCCTACCGCCGGCGGGTCCTCCTGGTCTGTGTCGCGGCCGGGCTGCTCGCCGGAGCCCTCTTCGTCCGGCTGCGC
>Ga0116154_10002583_pt1 | contig 13538 bp, 11 predicted proteins | sample AD_UKC030_MetaG_FD_89898 | JGI IMG/M metagenome (GOLD analysis project Ga0116154, IMG submission 89898) | Active sludge microbial communities of municipal wastewater-treating anaerobic digesters from USA - AD_UKC030_MetaG | ecosystem: Engineered > Bioreactor > Anaerobic > Digestate | place: USA...
GTATGGCAAATCCGAATGTTGGATCGTCCTTGGGGCGGAACCGGGAGCCCAGATCGTTTTTGGCCACCAGGCCCGCTCTCGCGCAGAAGTGGAAGCCAAAATCGCCCAAGACCGAATCGAAGATATCCTCAAACGCGTTCCTGTCCGCGAAGGCGATTTTTTTAACGTCGCCCCGGGAACGATCCACGCCCTCGGCAGTGGGCTTTTGATTTTGGAAATCCAGCAGTCGAGCGATCTGACTTACCGATTATTCGATTACCATCGTTTGGAAAACGGCAAGCCCAGAGAACTCCACATTCAGGATGCTTTAGCCACCCTGCGATTCCCCGATCCGGAACCCTCACCGGCGTGGGAAACCCCCTATTTTTCGATCGACCGTCCTCAACTGGGCACCGAACAGACGGCTTCCCTTTTCGGGGACTATCTGATCGTCACCGCCGGCGAAGGAACCATCGGGCAAGAACCGGTCCGTTCCGGTGACTTCCTGATGGTCACCTCGATGGCAGAATACCGGATCGAGGGTCCGGTGACCTTCTATCGGGCGCGGCTCAAGTGAGGGATTCTCATGAGTAAGGTCACCCTGGAAACGATCGCCAAGAAGTGTGGTGTCAGCAAAGGCCTGGTTTCTCTTGCTTTGGCGGGAGAATACGGCGTCAGCGCCAAAAAACGGAGCGATATCGTCGTGGCCGCGCTCCAACTCGGCTATGATTTTCAGCGCCTCCGTCGGCGAAAAAACGACGATCAAGGACGATTGATCGTCGTTTTGGTAAAAACCATCGACCTGCAAACCGATCGGTTCTGGCCCCAGATCATCAAAGGCATCGAGCGTGAAGCGGCGGCGATTCATGCCCGCATCTCCGTTCGATCCTGGTCGGAAACGGCGGATCCGATGGCTTTGATTCCCGAAATCCTCGATGCGGGGTGCGTCGGAATCCTCATCGTATCCGAACTGCCCCCCGAACGGTTTGAACCGTTGGCGGCGCTGCGAATCCCGATGGTCTTGATCGACGGCAAACAACGCGCCGACGATCACCTGGACACCGTGAGCGTCAATAACTACGCCGCCATGCGATTGGCGGTCTCCGAATTGATCCGACGCGGGGCGAAACGGCTGGTGTTTGTGGGCGACGTTTCGCACGCGGACAGCTTCAATCAGCGATTTTTGGGTTTTCGGGACGCCTTGGCTTTCCATCCCGGCATCGAGGGCGTATTCCTGACTCAACCGGCCGGGCCGACCTCCTTGACGGATTGCCTCGACTGGGACGCCTTGTGTGCCGATTTGGATCATCGATCCCCAACGGTCTATGTGTGCGCCAACGACTTCATCGCGGAATTTGTCTACCGGGCGGCCTCTGCCTCCGGAAGGCGGATTCCCGAGGAGGTGGGAGTCTTCGGATTTGACGATATCAGTTCGGCATCGACGATGATTCCCCCGTTGTCGACGGTGGTCGTCCCGAAAACCGCATTGGGACAAAAAGCCGTCCAAGTGTTGCTGGATCGGATCACCGATCGCGAAGCCCCGTTTTCGCGGACGGAACTGATGGCTTTTCCGCGTTGGCGTGACTCGGTTTCCGAGGAAAAGCGGCGGGTGCGTCCATTCAAAGAATCTGTTTAGACTTTTGTTTAGAAAAACGCCGTTCCGTCGAGAAAATCCGCGTTGACCTCCGGCGTTTTTTCTTTTACAATAGAAGCGTATGCCCGACCGGGATGACCCGGCCGAGGGTCCATCCGAGGAGGAAATCGACGACATGTTATTAAAAAAGTATGCCGGCAACCCGATTCTGTTGCCCAATCCCGCCAACGAATGGGAAAACCTGATGGTTTTGAATCCCGCGGTGGTTTATGACGAAGTCAAACAGGAATTCGTCATGCTGTATCGCGCCGCTGGAGACACCGAAATGCATTTGATTTATCTGGGACTCGCCACCAGCAAGGACGGGATCCATTTTGTCCGTCAAAGCGATCAACCGGTTCTCGGTCCGACCGAAGACAATGCCGATGCCGGCGGCGTCGAAGATCCGCGGTTGGTCCAGTTCGGCGAATGGTATTTCCTGACGTATGCCAGCCGTCCGTACGCTCCCGGACGTTATTGGCTTCAGGCCCCGCGTCCGTGGGTCAATCCCCCGGAAGTCGGCCCGCAATTTCTGAAATGGAACGATACGGTCACCTATTTGGCGATCACCAAAGACTTCATCCATTACAAGAAACTGGGACGCATCACCGATACTCGAACCGACGACCGTGATGTCATCCTTTTCCCCGAAACCGTCGGGGGACAATTCATCCGGGTTTCCCGTCCGATGTATTGGTGTGGAAAAGGCTATCCGTGCGAAAAGCCGGCGATTTGGATCGCCAAGTCTCACGATTTGATGGAATGGCCGCATTCCGAATTGCTCATCAAAGGCGAACAATGGTGGGAAACTCGGAAAATCGGGGGCGGCTGCCCGCCGATCAAGACCGCGGACGGATGGATCCTGCTGTATCACGGCGTCTGTGACGCCGATGGCGAATACCGCGTCGGGGCGTTGTTACTGGATTTGGACGATCCCGCCAAAGTCATCGCGCGCACCAAGGATCCCATCATGTGGGCCGAAGAACCCTACGAGAAGAAGGGTTTTTACAATGGCTGTGTTTTCCCCACCGGCAACGTGGTTGTCGGGGACGAAATGTACATTTATTATGGTTCCTCCGATAGCGTCATCTGTCTGGCTACCTGCAGTTTGAAAGAACTCACGGCATTTTTGAAGAACGAATGCCGCATCGGATAACTTGTTTCCTTGAGAAACGGAAAGCGCACAGACCATGGAACTGAACGGGAAAACCATCAGTTTCCTCGGTGACTCGATCACCGAGGGCGCCGGGGCCTTGGATTGGGGCAACTGTTATGTCGAACGGATCCGGAAACAAAACCTTTTCGCCCGAGTCGCCAATCACGGCATTTCCGGAACCCGGATCGCCCGCCAGCGAAAGCCTTCGGATTGGCCGGCCTTCGACCGGCATTATTTGACGCGGGTACCGGAAATCAATCCAGTTTCAGACATCGTGGTCGTGTTCGGGGGAACGAATGATTTCGGTCACGGGGACGCCCCGATCGGAACACCGGAAGACCGCACCGAATGGACCTTTTTCGGAGCGATGGATTTGCTTTGCAAGACCTTGGTAAAGCATTGTCCGAAGGCCCGCATCATCATCCTGACTCCACTCCACCGCATTGGGGAGTCCTCCCCAATGGGAGAAGGATCCAAAACCGCTCCCGGAGCGACACTGGCCGATTATGCCCATGCCATCCGGGTCGTTGCGGAACGAAACGGACTGCCCGTTCTGGACCTGTTTGCGGAAGGAATCCTCGATCCCAACGATCCTGCCGTCCTCCATTCCCTGATGCCTGACGGTCTGCATCCGAACGATGCGGGTCATGCAATCCTTGCCGAGCGGATCCTGACTTTTTTGAGAACGCTGAAATAATTTTTTGATTTTTCGGAACCGAAGCCTCCTTATTGAAGGATTTCGGTTCCGGTTTTCTTTTCCGGGAGAGTCCCAATCATCGAGTGGATCGGTACCGATCTTTTGTTATGCCCTTTTCTTTTTTCCATCGGAATGGTAGGATGATGGCAGAGAATGACACAAGCCAGCCCGATCGACTGAGGATCGATGATGGCAGGCAGTTCCACAGGAGGGACATATGGGTTGGGAAAAATTCAATGCTTTTATGACTGGGAACGATGAGCCGTGGAGTTTGCGTTTCAAAGATCTGTTTTCGGGAAGTTTCAAAAAACGTCCCAAAGAAACTCTGGAAACCCCCGAGACTTTTTCTCCGATTCCCCGACCGTGGCGCTGGACGCGGATCTTCTTGTTTTTATTGATCATGACGATCGTCTATTACTTGATTGTCATGAACGGAGGAATCTACTTGGCTTTTCCTTGGTTGGCTTTGATCGCCGCCTCGGTCATTCCGATTACGATTCTGGTTTTGTTGTATGAGTGTGCATATGTGGAGAATGTGCCCCTGATTCACGTGATGGTGGTTTTTTTCGTTGGAACGGCAGTTGCCCTTTTAGCCCTGATTTCGATCAAAATTATTGTCTTGCCGGGAAATCTGGAGACGATCCTTGCGGCCCCGATATTCGAAGAGTTGGCAAAAATCGTCGCCATCTATGTCGTTTTCGCCTTCATAAAGATTCGACGAGTCAGCACCGCCTTATTGATCGGGTGGACGATCGGGGCGGGATTCCAAATCGTCGAAACTTTGGGATATTCCACTTTTAATGGATTGTTTGAGGCCTTTTCCGAAGAGGGTTCGGGGTTTATCGATGATTCAACCATGGTTTTTCGCAGTGTGTTTGCTTTCGGATCCCATGCGCTCTATGGGACGATGGAAGCGGCGGGATTGATGTTTTCCCGCCCAATCAAAGAAGGAGAAAAAGGAAATATCCGCCGGATTTGGTTGTGGGGAACTATGGCTGTGATCCTTCACATGTCATGGAATGGCAGTTCCGTTCTTTGTGGCGATGACCTGGCAGCTTTTACTTGGATTGCTTTGGGAATGGAACTGATCACGATCGCGATCTTCATTTATTTACTCGATGCGGGCATCCGCGACCAAAAACGATGGTGGTCGGAAATCCAAGAATCCGCAGAAGTTCCCGAAAGCCCAGTGGATGTTCCGGCTGAAGCGGATTCCCATGATTCCGCACCCGTTTCCGGATCGCAAGAATCCTGAGATATCGATCCGAAGGAATACGACCCCATCGTGACAAAGAGCCAAACTTTCAGTGAAAGGATTTTTCACCGGTAATCCGGTCCATCATTCTTTGGTTTGAAAAGTACTCACCAGGTGGATTCTTTCCTTCGAGTAAAAATGGGTGTTGGAGACCTCAAATCGAAGACAACCAAAAAAAGCAACCTGCCGCAGGTTGCTTTTTTGATTTGATCGGGGATCAGAGGTAATTGATGATGAAAACCACTGCGGTGATAATGGCGATATAAACCACACACAGCAGGGAATAGGTTTTGATGTAGGTTTTTCCCTGGTTCGGGAAATCCTTGATGACGAACTTGAGAGCAATCAGACTGGCCAGCGATGCCAGGAGCGTTCCCATCGCTCCGACATTGACGCCTTGAAGGAGGGGACGCCAGAATAGTTTTGGCGTGAATGTCGACAACAGGATTGAGGCGGGAACGTTGGAAATGAACTGGCTGACGACCAAACCGCTGAAATAAACCGAGACATCCGTGTTGAGCCATTCCGAAACGAACGAAACGACCGAGGTCATCTGACTGAGGTTGCCGGTGAAGACAAAGAAGGAGATGAACGTCAGAATCAGCGTATAGTCGACCTTCTTCAACAGATGAATGCCGAAGGGAACGATGAGGACGACGGTGATTCCGAAGGTCCACCACGGCGGGAGGACTTTGAGGACGCAAAGCAGAGCGTTGATGAAAATCAAACCATAGACCCACAATTTGCGGAAGGCGACTTTCGGGGCCACCATGATCGGTTGACAAGGAACATTGGGAATCAAAAGCACGGTGGAAACGACGAGAAGGACAAAACCGGTGATGGTGATCGGCGCCATCGCCGCGACGAATTCGCCGAATCCCAATTCGTAATGGGCATAAAGGTAAATATTTTGCGGATCACCCATCGGGGTCAAAGCGGATCCCATGTTCGCCGCGATCGTCTGCATGATGACGATGATCAAGGCGTAGCGTTCCTGCCCGGTCTGCTTGGTGACCACGAGCGTGAAGGGAACCAAGGTGAGCAATACGGCGTCGTTGGTGATCCACATTCCCAAGAAGAACGAAGCGAGAATGACGACCAGTCCGATCCATTTGATCGAATAGAATCGGGAGACGAGCTTGATGGAGATGAAACTGAAAAGGTTCGCTTCATACATGCCCGCGACCGCGAGCATCAGCGTGAACATGATGATCGGGACTTTCCAGTTTACGTAATCCAGATATACCGCCGACGGCGGAACAAAGAAACATGAAAGAATCGCCAAGGCAAAGGCGATCACGAACACTTTATCTTTCCAGAAGTACTTGAGAATTTTCTTGATCACGGACCGGATACCACGCTTTCGCATATCAAAGATAATTATACACCCTTTTCTGGAAAAACCAACAAGGAACCGGTGTTTTCCGCCGGCACCGACTCGGGAAAAAACCAAATTGTTAGCACTCAATGCTTGACTTTGCTAATAGGGTTGTGTATAATATTGTTAGCATTCTAAAAGCTGGAGTGCTAAGGGAGTGAAAACATGCTGAACGAACGCCAGGAAACCGTCTTAAAGCTGATTGTCGAAGAATATGTCCGCACGGCGGAACCGGTCGGATCCCGGTCGTTATCGAAGTTCATGGATGTCTCTCCCGCCACGATCCGCAACGAGATGTCCGATTTGGAAGACCTCGGTTTTTTGGAAAAGACCCATACTTCCAGCGGGCGAATCCCCTCGGAAAAAGGGTATCGGTATTATATTGAGACCATCATCAAAAATGCTGGTGAGGACAACGAATCGTTTGACGAATTCGAGGATTTGTTTGAAAACAAGGATCTCGCCCGCGAAGATCTGATCAAAGAAGCGATCGACCTGCTCTCGCAGGTAACCAACTGTACCGCGATCGCCTTGGGCCCCAACGCTTTCAATTCACGCGTCAAGAAAATCCAGATGGTGCCACTCACCACCAACATGGCTTTGATCATGGTGATCACCAACCTCGGGCACGTCGAAAGCAAACAGATCAAGATTCCCGATGAAATGGAAATCACTGAACTCGTCAAGGTCATCGATCTGCTCAACGAATTGTTGTATGACACCCCCATTTCCCAAGTTTCTGAAAAACTGCATTACGAAATCCAGCAACACCACGTCAAGGAACTGCTGAAGTACCGCGAAACGATCGTCGAGTCGTTCATCGAAGCCTTCTCGAAATTTGCCCAAACGCGTTATTATTTAACCGGACAGTCGAATATGCTGTATCAGCCGGAATTCAACGATATCCAAAAACTGCGTGAATTCATCAACACGATTGAAAACAACGAAATATTCAAACTCGTGGAAACCAATGCCGACGGCGTTTCCGTGAAGATCGGCACGGAGAACATGGTGACTTCGATGCAGGAATGCACCGTCGTCTCCGCAAACTATGAAACCGATGACGGGGAAAAAGGCACGATTTCCGTGGTTGGCCCCACCCGGATGGAGTACCGCAAGGTCATTCCGTTGATTCGATACATCGTCAAACACCTCTCCCGGTTGTATGGCGAAGAAAAATAATTGAAGGAGAGAACGACCCCATGTCCAAAGAAAAAGACAAAGACGAAAAACTGAAGGATCGGCCCCAAACCCCTTCCTCCCCGCAACCGGAGGATTCGCCCGATCCGATGGACGAAAAAATCGCCCTGCTCGATCGTGAACTTAATGAAGTCAAAGACAAATATCTCCGCGCCCTGGCGGAAATGGATAACTTCAAAAAGCGAAATTCCGAAGAACTTGTCCGTGAAAAGAAGTATGCGGCCATGCCCGTGTGCGATAAATTGATCGATGCCATCGACGTTTTCGATCAAGCCCTCTCCATTAAAGTCGAACAACCGGAAATGCAGAATTTCCTATACGGTTTCAAGATGATCAAAGACCTATTGTTCAACGTTCTGCTCGAGGAAGGCGTCAAGCCCATCGATGTCCAAATCGGCGATGTCTTCGACCCCACGGTTGCCCATGCGATCGAAACGACCTCCGATCCGGACAAGAATGACAACGTCGTCGTCAAAATCGTCAAAAAAGGCTACAAATTCAAAGACCGGATCCTCCGGGCCACGATGGTCATCACCAACGTCAAACCCGTTGAAACCGCCTCAGAAAATCCCAAAACCGACAATACTGTCGCATAAACGCACATTCAGGAGGAATCAATCATGAAAAAAATCATTGGAATCGACTTAGGAACCACCAACTCTTGCGTTGCCGTCATGGAAGGCAAAGATCCCCATGTCATCGTCAACGCCGACGGCAATCGCACCACGCCTTCGGTCGTCGCTTTCAAAGACGACCAAATTCAAGTCGGCGAAGTCGCCAAACGGCAAGTCATCACCAACCCCAACACCGTTTATTCCATCAAACGGAAAATGGGAACCAACCACAAAGTCACCATTAACGGCAAGGACTACACCCCGCAGGAAATTTCCGCAATGATTCTGCGGAATCTGAAGGAATCCGCAGAAGCTTACCTGGGAGAAAAGGTCACCGAAGCGGTGATCACCGTTCCTGCTTATTTCAACGACGCCCAACGCCAGGCCACCAAAGATGCCGGCCGCATCGCCGGACTGGAAGTCAAACGGATCATCAACGAACCGACCGCTTCCGCCCTCGCCTACGGCATCGATAAGAAAGAAAAGGAACAAACCGTCCTCGTCTACGACTTTGGCGGAGGCACCTTCGACGTTTCGATCCTCGAACTCGCCGATGGCACCTTCGAAGTCATTTCCACCAACGGCGACACGCATCTGGGCGGGGACGACTTCGATCAACGCATTTCCGATTGGCTTGTCACCGAATTCAAGAAAGAAACCGGTGTCGACTTGAACAACGACCGCATGGCGCTGCAACGGCTTCGTGACGCCGCCGAAAAAGCAAAGAAGGAACTCTCTTCGATCACCTCGACGCAAATTTCCCTGCCCTTCATCTCGATGACCGCCAACGGCCCGGTCCACATGGAAAAGACGCTCACTCGGGCTAAATTCAACGAATTGACCGAAGATTTGGTCAATCGTTCCGTCGAACCGGTTCGTCGGGCCCTCGCCGACGCGAAAATGACCGCCAAAGACATCGATCAAGTATTGCTTGTCGGCGGATCCACCCGGATTCCGGCCATCCAGGATCTGGTCCGCAAACTGATGGGCAAAGAACCCAACCGTTCGATCAACCCCGACGAAGTCGTCGCCATGGGGGCGGCGATTCAAGCGGGTGTCCTCACCGGCGAAGTTAAAGACGTTTTGCTTCTTGACGTGACGCCGCTGTCCTTGGGCATCGAAACCCTCGGCGGTGTCTTCACCAAGTTGATTGACCGCAACACCACGATCCCGACTTCCAAATCCCAGATTTTCTCGACCGCGGCCGATAATCAGACCACCGTCGACGTCCATGTCCTCCAAGGGGAACGGACGATGGCTCGCGACAACAAATCGCTCGGTCATTTCCAACTCGGTGACATTCCGGTCGCCCCTCGTGGCGTCCCGCAGATCGAGGTCAAGTTCGACATCGACGCCAACGGCATCGTCAACGTGACCGCCAAGAACGTCGCAACCGGCAAAGCCAACTCGATTACGATTCAAAGCGGTTCCGCTCTGACCGAAGAAGAAATCAAAAAAATGGTCAAAGACGCCGAACAGTTCGCCGAAGCCGACAAGGCCAAAAAGGAAGAAGCAGATCTTCGGAACGAGTCCGATCAAATGATTTTCTTGACGAATAAGTCGATCAAGGATTTGGGGGACAAAGTCACCGCCAAAGAAAAAGCCGACGCCGAATCCCGAATCAAGGAACTGGAAGATGCCCTCAAAGGCAGCGACCTTGACAAGATTCGCAAAGCCAAGGAAGCCTTGGAAAAGACCGCTCAGTCGCTTGCTGAACGCGTCTATAAGGAACAACAAAGCCAAGGTCCGAAACCCGGCAACGGGGATCAAGGCCAAGGCGGCAACGACGCCGAAGGCGGATCGCAAGACGATAACGTTTTTGACGCCGATTACAAAGAAGTTTAATACCGGAATCAACCAAAAAGCAGAACACCTGCTTTTTGGCGCATTTTTGAGGTGAATGATGGACAAACGCGACTACTACGAAGTCTTGGGCGTCGGAAAAACGGCGTCGGAAGACGAAATCAAAAAAGCCTACCGGGGTTTGGCCAAGAAGTACCATCCCGACGTATCCACCGAAAAGAATGCCGAAGCCAAGTTCAAAGAGGTCCAAGAAGCCTATGACGTCCTTTCGGACGCCACGAAACGCACCCAATACGATCAGTTCGGTCACGCCGCCTTCGATCCCGCTTACGGGGCCGGGGCCCGCGGGGCCGGATTCGGAGGCGCGGGATTCGAGGGGTTCGACTTCGGGGATATCTTCTCGGCCTTTTTCGGCGGCGGTCGTCCGGGCTCGCAAGGGGCTTCCCGCAACCGTCCCCATAAAGGCGCTGACATTCAACGCCGGATGACCATCACCTTCGAAGAATCGATTTTCGGCAAGAAAGAAGCCATCAAAGTTCCGGTTTTCGACGAATGCCCCAGTTGTCACGGTTCCGGGGCCCGCACCAATTCCGACATCCATACCTGTTCGCGGTGCCGGGGTTCGGGAGAAGTGATCATGGAGTCACAGACCCTGTTCGGAAGGACCCAGACCCGCACGGTTTGCCCCACCTGTCGCGGCACCGGCAAGGAAATCGGCGCCAAATGCCCCACTTGCAGCGGGGAAGGCCAGATCAAGGTCACCAAGGAAGTCGAAATCCGGGTTCCCGAAGGCATCGAAACCGGTCAACAGATCCGCATCGAAGGCTTTGGCAACAAAGGACAGAACGGCGGGCCCAACGGAGATTTGTACATCGTCTTTGATGTGACGCCTTCCGACGTATTCGTTCGGGAGGGGGATGACATCGTCCTCACGGTTCCCATCACCTTCGCTCAAGCCGCTCTCGGGGCCGACATCGAAGTCCCGACCCTTTATGGCAACGTCATTCTCAAAATTCCGGCAGGAACCCAAAGCAATACGAAATTCCGGATTCGCGAAAAGGGAGCTCCCAATGTCCGGACGAAGATGAAAGGCGACGAACACATCGTCATCAATGTCGTCACCCCCACGAAAATGACTTCGGAACAACGGCGGTTGTTCGAAGATCTGGCCAAAGCCGAAGATCCTTCGTCCAATAAATCCGCCTGGGAAAAATTCAAAAACAATTTCATCCGCAGCAAGCGCCCCAATGCCTGATTCCGCGAAGACGACCGATTCGATTCGGTCGTCCTTTTTTTTCGTCTTCTTAAAAATATGGAGTGGGGACCGAAGCCCGAGGTTTGTGCTTTTCGATGAAAGTCGACGATGCAATCGTCTTCGGTTTCGAGCCGCTCCCCTCACCCGAACCCCGATCGTCCATTCCCATCCTCGCTCCCCCGAATCCGCCGATTCTTCGGCGGTTTTATTTGTTTTTTTAAGTTTATAAAAAAATGGTTTACAAAGCGAATGCCCTCGAGTATAATATAAACAGATTATGCATAAACCAAATAGGCATAAACAGAATATACATAAACAGGTTATGTATGGAAAGGGGGGCAAATGCTGAATTCCGGCGAATATATCCGTGGTTTTACGGAATATATCATCCTTTCCATTTTGTCAAAATTCGACAGTTACGGTTATGAAATGTCCAAGATCATCGAAACCGTCAGCAACCGCAACTTCTCCTTGAGCGAAGCGACGATGTACTTTGCCCTCAAGCGAATGCAAGAAGACGGGAACATCACTTCCTACACGGAAAAGAACAAGAAGGGAATGACCCGCAAGTTCTACAAGATCACTCCGCAAGGAACGGAAGCGCTGATGACCTTCCGAAAAGAGTGGGGCTTGATCGACAATAATCTCAACAGTTTGATCGGAGGTGGTTTCGATTATGTCCGTGAAAACTGATTCCCGCGAAACCCAATTTCCTGTAAGGAGTGATAATCAATGGAATTATTCCAACTGATCCCCAATAATTTCTTTTCCCTTTTGAATTCGAAAAACCAAGAGGTCTATGTGAAATCGCTTTTGGCCGTCTATCAACAGTACGAACAGGGTTCGATCCTCGGAATGGACAAATCGATGGCCCATCAAGTCATCAGCGACATTCTCGATGCCCTGCCCGCCGACGTGGTCGTCGAAGGCGAAGAAGACATAATGGACGTCAAGGGAAAAGCTTCCGCCATCCTGCGCCGATTCGAAGAGTGCGGATGGATCGACATCGACGTCAACAACGACTATGTCGAAATCCTCAACTTCCGCGATTACGCCATCACGATCATCCAAGCCTTGAGTTCGATCAAGCAGGACAATCACTACGGATATGACGACGAAACCCACGAATTCCGCGGATACATTTATACCGCCTATTCGCTGCTGACGACGGATCATCCCGAATATGCGATGGTCGTCGATCAGGTCTACAAGAATACGATCGCCTTCGTCCGGGAAATCCGCAAACTCGATTCCCGCCTGAAATACTACATCAAGACCATCATCGACAACAGCGAGATCAAGGAATTGATCGGCCTATTGGTCAATTACAAAGTCGAATTGGTCGATCAGGCCTATTACCGTTTGAAGACTTCCGACAACGTCAACAAATACAAACTGGAAATCATCAAACGTTTGGAAGAATACCAGCAGAACCCGGCGATCATGGACATCATCGCCCGAGAGTATCTCATCAAGTGCAATAACAATCCCGACTTGGCGCGGATGCGTGCCAACAAGAAGATCGACGACATCATCGACATCTTCAATTCGCTGCCGTTGTTGATCGACGAAATCGATAAAAAGAACAAAACATATGTCAACTCGACGATCGCGAAGATCAAATTCCTCCTCAATGACGACGAGAACATCATCGGGAAACTGACGGTCGTTCTCCGGTACACCGCGGACAACATCAAAAAGTACAAGACCGATACGGCGCTGAAGACGATTTCTCCGCTCTTTGATCTTCGGACTCACCGGTTAATCAACAATGATTCGCTCTTCACCCCCCGCGGCGTCTATGAACACGCCACCGCCCAGTATCTGTTGGAAAACCAGGCCGCTCCGTCCAACGCCATGCAGGAAGCCTTTTACAAGGAATTCGAAACCAACTTCAGCGAAGAGGTCATCCGGCGATACCTGCAACAGATCTTTGAGGTGCAACCGCTGGTCAAAGCTTCCGAAATTCTCTCCGGAGACATGTCCGATGAAGCCGTTCTCCGCCTCCTCTACATCCTGGTCTACTCGGGTGAGGCGATGAATTACTACATCATGCCCCTCGCCGGGACGATCAAACACCAACGTTTCAACCTGAACGACTTCCAAATCATAAGGGGGAATCAAGCATGATCCTGCAAAATTTCGAACAACTGACCAACGCCCAGCGACAAATGTTCGCCGACACCTGTAACAAACTCCTCGCCTGCGGCTTTCTGGCCAAAGACAAGAAAGACAACAAGGAGCAATATTACTTTCTTCTGAGCTTCAAGACCTATTTCGACGAATATTTCGACGTGATCGGATACGAATTGGTCATGGACCGGGAACGGGGAGCGATTCAACTCCAAAGCCGGGGATCGGCCAATCTCCTGAAACTGAAAAAGGACGAATCGCTGATCCTGTTGATCCTCCGCATCCTCTACCATCAACATCTCGTCCAGACGTCGGTCAACGACAACGTCGTCATCACCGTGGACGAGATCCATCAGAAATACGACGCCCTCGAACTGAAAAAGAAGATCAACAAGACCGATCTCGTATCGATCCTGCGTCTGTATCGCAAGTACA
>Ga0116154_10002586_pt1 | contig 13524 bp, 9 predicted proteins | sample AD_UKC030_MetaG_FD_89898 | JGI IMG/M metagenome (GOLD analysis project Ga0116154, IMG submission 89898) | Active sludge microbial communities of municipal wastewater-treating anaerobic digesters from USA - AD_UKC030_MetaG | ecosystem: Engineered > Bioreactor > Anaerobic > Digestate | place: USA...
CATGCGGATAGTACTGGAAGACGTGGGGCGCAAGTTCAACCGGGAGTGGATCTTCCGGGGGCTGAGCTATACCTTCGAACCCGGGAAGGGCTACGCCATCCTTGGAAGCAACGGCTCGGGCAAGTCCACCCTGCTGCAGGTGATCAACGGCAACCTTCAGGCCACCCATGGAAAAATTGAATATCAGGTTGGAGAGGGCCTGTTGACCCAGGATAAGGTATACCGCCATATCAGCCTGGGTACTCCCTATCAGGAGCTCATCTGGGACTTCAGCCTGCAGGAAAGCCTGGAGTTCCACGCCCGTTTCAAACCCTACCTTGGAGGCATGGGGCCGGCCGACATCCTGCGAGTCACCGGGCTGGAGCGCCACCGCCACAAGGCCCTGCGCTATTTCTCCAGCGGTATGAAGCAAAGAGTACGCCTGGCCCTGGCCATCCTGAGCGACACCCGGGTGATCCTGCTCGATGAGCCCAGCATGAACCTCGACGCCGAGGGCCGGCGCTGGTATGACGAGCTGCTGGAGGCCTACGCACCCGGTCGCCTGCTCATCGTCTGCTCCAACCACCAGGAAGAAGAGTACCGGAGATGTGGGGAGGTGATAGACATCAGGGACTACAAGATTTCTGATTTCTGATTACCCCACACCTGATATCCGATATCAGATACCAGATATCAGATATTTCTTCACGGCTTTTCCTATCTTTGCACCCGCAAAACCAATGCATTAACTGCAATCTCTCCCTATGGCTTCAACCGCTGATTTCCGGAACGGGCTGGTGATCGAGTTCAACAACGACCTCTGCACCATCGTTGAGTTCCAGCATGTAAAGCCCGGCAAGGGCGCTGCCTTCGTACGTACCAAACTCAAGAGCCTCACCACAGGCAAGGTACTGCAAAACACCTTTCCTGCCGGTGCCAAGATACAGATCACCCGTGTCGAACGACGGCCCTATCAGTTCCTTTACAAGGACGATACCGGGTACCACTTCATGCATACCGAGAGCTATGAGCAGATGCAGCTCAATGAAGAGATCATCAATGCTCCCCAGCTGATGAAGGACGGACAGGAAGTGGAAGTGCTTTTCCACGCCGACACGGAAACCCCGCTCAATTGCGAGCTGCCGAGCTATGTGGAGCTTGAAGTGACCTATACCGAGCCCGGGATGCGCGGCGATACCGCCACCAACACCCTGAAGCCGGCTACGCTCGAGACCGGTGCCATCGTCCAGGTGCCCCTTTTCGTGAATGCCGGGGACCGCATCCGTGTGGACACCCGGACCAACGAATACGGCGAGCGCGTCAAATAAGGCACCCAGCCCTTCCCGCTCATGAAGCTGGCCCAACCCATCACCCTCGACCAGGTGTGCTCCTGGACCGGAGGTACGCCCTTGGGTGATCCCGGGCAACTGATCACCGGACTCAACGAAATCCACATGGTAGAGTCCGGCGACCTCACCTTCGTTGACCATCCCAAGTACTACGACAAGGTGTTGCGTTCAGCCGCCACCACCATCATCATCAACAAGAAGGTCAACGTCCCCTCCGGTAAGGCGCTCATCTATTCCGACGACCCCTTCCGCGATTATGTCAGCCTGGTGCGCCGCTTCCGTGGCTTTGAAGCCTCAGACCGCATGATCTCGCCCACGGCCGTAATCGGGGAGGGAACCATCATCCAGCCTGGGGTGTTCATCGGACACCATGTACGCATCGGGAAGCACTGCCTCATTCACGCCAATGTCAGCATATACGACCACACCCTTATCGGTGACCATGTGGTCATCCATTCGGGCAGCGTGATCGGGGCCGATGCCTTCTATTATAAAAAACGTCCCGATCGCCTCGACCGCCTGGAGTCCTGCGGGCGGGTAGTACTTGGCGACCATGTGGAGATCGGTGCCTGTTGTACCATCGACAAAGGGGTATCCGGTGACACCACCCTGGGCGACCACACCAAGCTCGACAACCATGTGCAGATCGGGCACGACACCATCATCGGCAAACGCTGCATCCTCTCCTCACACGTCGCCGTGGCTGGGGTGACCCGCGTTGAAGACGATGTGACCCTCTGGGGGCAGGTGGCCGTGCAGAAGGACATCGTTATCGGAGCGGGCGCGGTGGTACTGGCCAAATCTGGCGTGGATAAGTCCATCGAAGGCGGTAGGACCTACTTCGGTGTTCCCGCCCGGGAATCACGCACGGTGTGGAAAGAAATGGCCATCGTGAAGCAGCTCCCCGATTTGATTGATAAGCTGAGGAAGCTATAACAATATCTGATATCTGATATCTGATATCTGATATCTGATATCTGATGTCTGATATCTGATGTCTGATGTCTGATATTGAGCTACATAGCATTTTCTGCCAAGGAATCCCTCCCCCTTATCCTCAACTCCATTAACTCCTAACCCTAAGTACTTTAAGTACTTTAGGCATTTAGTCACTCGGAGTACTCCTCCTATCGTACAGGTCCACCACCACGATGAGCGCGATGAAGGCCCAGAAGGGCACGGAGGCCTTGTCGGAATCCAGGAAGTTGTTCAGGATACCGTGCACATAATAGGTAAACAGCCCCAGGGTTGCCGAGAGTCCCAGGGCGCGCCCGCTGGGTGAGGCCGCATGACGGGCCACCTTCAGTCCGGTATACAGCACCAACACCATCAGCAGGATTACGCTCAGCATGCCGATCACCCCGGACTCAGAAAGGGGCCCGATGTACTCACTGTGCGCATTGCCCATATCCCCGGCATTGGTGCTGATAATGGTCTTCTCCTGGCTATGCTGGAAGGGCGCGTAGACAAACTGGTAGGTCCCGGGTCCCCAGCCCCAGAACGGCCGCTCGTGGAACATGCGGATGGCCGACTGCCAGCGGTTGATGCGCTCCAGGTTGGAAGCGTCGGAGGAGATGTTGGTGATAGATTGTATGTGCTCCACCAGGTCGGTGGATGAGTCCTGCTTATTGCGTTCCAGCCGCTCAATGATCTGGTGCTGGAAGGAAAAGAACAGCATGACCACCGTCACAATACTGAGGGCCACCCAATGGAAGCGGATCCTCAGACGGAACAGCACGTATACCCCGAAGGCAGCCACCAGGCTGATCCAGGCGGCGCGGCTGAAGGACAGATAGAGGGCCACGAACAATATGCCCAAAGCGATCAGGGCGGCCATACGCATGGTGCGGGAATAACGCGGTGAGAAACTGAACCCAGCCAACATGGGAATAAAGAAGGCCAGCATGGCACCATACTGGGTGTGGTCATTGTAAAAAGGCCGCATCACCCAATGCCCGATGTCCTCATCGAACCCAAAGCTGGAATGCTTGACAATGGTATAGAAGATCACAATGATGAGCCCGCTCACGTATAGCCAGCTGAATTTCCGGAAGGCGACAGGATCACGGAACAGCTGCGTACCAAGAAAATAGATGGGCACCACGAACCATAGCCTGGCCACGAGGTACTTCAACGAGACCCAGGGAAGCTCGCTGGTGAGGGTGGTGATGGCCATCCAGCCGAGCTGTATGAAGATGGCCACGCTCACGGGATGCCTCACAATCCGGCGGTCGAGGCCGCCTTCCAGCAGCAGCTTTACACTGAACAGCACAAGTATCCCAAAAAGCAGGGGTTCAGTGGGCATGGAAACGTTGATGCCCAGCTCCGATTCAGGGAGTCCGACCGCCAGCGGAGTAAGGAAGGCGATGAGGAGGACTACCGTATCCAACGAAAACAGAAAGAGCAACCCCACCATCAGCAGCAGCGGCAGGGCCATGAAGTAGAAATTCTCCCGGGCCACAAACCAGGTGTTGAGCAGGACGAATGCCGCGCTCAGACCATAGACCCACAGGAGCTTTCGCTTCTCCATCGCCGCAATCGGTGTTAATACCGCTCAGAACCGCAGCGAACGCACGCGCGGGTTCTCGATGATAGCAATAACCAGCACAGCCAGGAGCAGAGCCGCCAGGGTGGTCATGACCACGATGAGCCAGCGGACGGGATAGGCCTTCTTGTCGGCCGGATAAGGTGGGGAAATGACCGAGGCATGGGTGTATTTGCGGTTGACATCGAGCATGGCCTGATCGTAGTCGAGCTTGAATTCAGCATAGCCATCAGCCTCGGCCCGGATCATCTCCTGCAGCATCAACAGTTCGGCACCCTTCTCCTCCATGTTCTTCTTCATGCTGAGCACAGCCTGCATGTTCACCCTTCCTCCGGGCCCGTCCAGCGTACCCAGGTAGCCTTCGGTGATCTCCCGGCTCTGGCTCTGATAATCGAGGAGACCGTACTGGGAGTTCAGTTCGAACAGCCGCTTCCGAAGGGAATCGATGTGGGCCTTTTTGGTGACCAACACCAGATCATAATTATCCATGACCTCCCGGAACTTCTCGTGGTGCAATGCGTTGACCATACGATTGTATGAGGAGATGAGGTAGGAGACCATCTCGCTGGCGATCAGTGGATCGGTGTCCATCACCTCGATCTGTACGGCCTCGAACTCCGTCTTGCGGATATTCACATAGCGGGAGTACATATAGTACAGCGCCGATTGATAGTACTTGTCCGCAGGATCAAGACCGTAATGTGCCCCCAGGTCGAATTTGCGCACCACGCTGTCGCGGACCTCCGTGGAATTCAGCAGCTGAAGCATCTGCTCCGACTCGCTTTCGTCTGAGTAGGGCCAGATATTGGAAGGGTAAAGGGTGGCGAAGGATTTATAACGAGGTTTGATGACCAGCGGGCTGGAGACCAGCATGGCAAGCACGGCAGCGATCACCCCGATCACTGCCAGATGGCGGCGCCATCTGACCAGGACCTGGAGTAGATGCATATTGTCCGTGGGGTTTGTCATGCCTGCGTTTGCTTTGATCTCTGGTCTACGTGGTATTGCGTTTTGCTGTTGTTGTTCCTGAGTTTCTTCTGTCCGTTGATTTGCTGCGATCTCCTGTTCATCCCGGGGCTGGGGCCCGCTTCGCGGCGGGGGACTCCATGTTTCAGCTACCCTGTGGTCGAGTGGGGAACTCTGTCGGGGGGAGCCCTCCTTGCGTTCCGGAGGGTTCTCCGAAAAGTACGCGCTTAGGTGCTGTGTCCCCCTTTTTTTTTTCCACGGAACATGGCGGAGGTTATCCAGCATGACCAGGGCGAAGATGGTCAGGATGAAGGTCAGGAGGACCGTCACGCTGACGATGAGCCAACGGATGGGGTAAGACTTTTTCTCTGCTTTATAGGCCGTATTGACGAGGAACTTCTGGGGAAGCTCCTGCTGGGCATCCACCTTGGCTTCCTCATACTTGGCCTTGATCAGGCTCAGTTGTTTCTTTTCATGCTCGAGGGCGTCGCGAAGGGAGACATAGGGGCCACCGTAGCGGGCCAGCATATCCAGCTTCCCTTCCAGGGCCCGTATACCTGCGGTGTTACCCCGGGCGATCTCGATAGCCAGCTGTTGGTTGATCATCTCCGACTGGCTTTCGTAATCGTGCACCCCCATCTGGCGCAGGAAGGTCAGGGAATCCTCCATCTCCTGCACCTGGGCGCGGAGGCTGAGATACTCGGCCTCCACGATGCGAAAGGCCTTCTCGGCACGCTGACGCTGCATCTCATTCTTGGTGGAATCAAGAAGAGCGGCGATCTCGTTTGCGATATCTGCGGCCATCTGAGGATCGGTATCCAGTACCGAGATCTCTACTGCCATGAATTCCGTCCGCCGGAAGGAGATGTTCCGGTCGTATTCCTTGTAAAGGCGGGTATGGCGGTAGCGGGAACTGGTGTCAATCCCATAGTGTGTCATCAGCCCGAAGGTACGGATGACGCTCTCGCGTATCTTGTTGGAACTCAGGATCTGCAGCATCTGCTCAGCCTGTTCTTCCTCACCGAACTCCAGGATGTCCGTCTTTCCCCCAAAATTCTCACTGAGCAGGGCTTTGGAAATGGAGTTACTGGACACGGGGAACATGACCACCGTGGACTTGTACTTGGGAGGGATGAACCAGGGTGATGAGAAGATCACCGACCCCAGCAGGGCGATAGCCGCCGCGGCGAGGATTACCCTGCGCCAGCGGTACAGGAACATGATGAACCCGGTGGAATCGTAATCAACCCGTTCAGCGCGCTGCTGCTCCATAGTGAGGCCCCCTGAGGTTATTCGAACCCCAAAAGTAAGGAATATTTCCATCCTCTGACCCACAAGCCATCCGGGCGCGATCAGGGGATGCGTTCAGGCCTCAGCACCCGCAGAAGCTCCATGGGGCGGATAAGTCGAATCCCCATAGCCAGGATCAGGCTAAGCGTCATGCCGGCAAGCATCCCCAAGCCCCAGGAGTTGACCAGGGCGTGGCACCCATAGGCCAGCAACAATACCCCGCCAACAAAGGCCAGCAGGCGGAGCAGGGTTCCCCTGGCCAGGCTGAAGCGGAACAAACGCAGGCTCAGCACCACCTGGGCCAGCACAGTGATTCCCTGAGTGGCCAGCGCTGCAATGGCCGGGCCCAGCGACTGCATGCCGGGTATCAGCAGCAGGTTCAGGAGCACGCTGACGGCCATGCCTGCCGCGGCAATGATACTCAGGGCATAAAGGTTACCGTTGGCGGTAAGCAGGGTACCGAAGACATAGCCTACGGCCATGGGTACGGAGGCCCAGATCAGGATACGGAACACCCCGGCCGCCGCTTCTTCGTGCTCTTTGTATAGCAGATCCATCAGCGGAAGGCTGTATACTGAGGAAAAAACGCTGAGGATAAAGGTCCCGGTAAAAAGTAGGATAAAGGCCAGCTTCACCAGTCCGGTGACCGGCTCATGATGGCCCAGCATGCGCGAGAACAGGGGAAGCAGCAGCACGGCGAAGAGGTAGGCAAATTGGTTTACTGCGTCCAGCAGGCGAAATCCCTGAGCATAGATCCCGGCCTGCTCTGCGCCGGCACCAGCGGGAAGCAGTCGCTCGAGCAGCACGGCATCCAGTCGGTTGTGCAGGGTCATCAGTAGGATAAGCAAAGCAAAAGGGAAGCTCTTTTTCAGGATCATCAGGGAAAAGGCCTTTCCGAAGCGCAGTTTGCTGAATCCACTACGCCGGACCACCGCCGCCAGGGCCACCAGGGCGGTAAGGCCATAAGCCAGGGTTTGCGACCACACCAGCCACATGATGCTGAACTCCCCTCCACCCAGATCGGTCCACAGCAGCAGCCCGCAGAAAAGGATCATCAGGCTGCGGTCGAGCACACTGATGAGGCTGTCGGTACGGAAAAGCAGCAAGCCGGAGATATTGGACCTTATGTAAAGGATGAAGGCAGCAAGGAACTGGTTGGCGGCCAGTATGGCCATCATGCCCAGCTGTTCTGGCCCATAGCCCGCCAAAACGCCCAGGGACATGGTGACCCCCAGATAAAGCAGGGCCAACACTATGCGCAGCGATACTATTCCGCTGAAATGCTTGTGCAGCAGCTGCTGGTGCCTGGCAATGTTGCGGTTGTTGAAATTGGTGATGCCCAGGTCGAGCAGTATATTGAAAATGAAGGTAAAGTTCAGCAGGGCGAAATACGATCCGTATTCCCCGGCCCCCACCGCGTTCTGCACCGAACGGTCGATCCCGAAGATCCAGAAGGGCTTGACCAGCAGGTTCAGGAAGATCAGCAGGGCCAGGTTGGTGATGAATTTCCTTTGCATGAAGCGTCAGGGCAGGGCCCTCCCGGGCAAGGCAATTTTTAGGATATTTGCCAAAGTTAGCAGTTTATTCGAACCAGACCTGCGGGGGACACCGCTACCTGAACACGTGAGGATCGCCGTCAACACCCGCCTGCTCCTGCCCGGTAAGCTCGAAGGCATCGGTTGGTTCACCTTCGAGACCTTTCGCAGGATGGCCGGGGACCATCCGGAACACGAGTTCCTCTACCTTTTCGACCGGTCGTACGACCCGGCATTCATCACTTCGCCCAACATCCAAGCTGTCGTCGCCGGTCCTCAGGCCCGCCACCCTATCCTGTACTACGCCTGGTTCGAGCATGTTGTACCACGGCTGCTGCGGAAGCACAAGGCCGATATCTTCGTTTCCCCCGATGGCTATCTCCCCCTGAATTCCAGGGTACCCTCGCTCGCCGTCTTCCATGATCTGAACTTCGAGCACTATCCTCAGGACATTCCCTGGGCAGAACGTTGGTATTACCGGCATTTCTTTCCCTTATACGCACACAAGGCTACCCGCCTGGCTACCGTTTCGCAGTTCAGCAGGCAGGACATCGCCTCCACTTACGGCATACCCGCAGACCGCATTGATGTGGTGTACAACGGAGTGAACGAGGGCTTCCGCCCGCTCGGACCGGAAGAGGTGCAGTCTGCACGCGATCGCCTCAGCGGGGGCAGGCCCTACTTCATCTTCATCGGAGCACAGCATCCCCGCAAAAACCTGGTGCGTTTGTTCGAGGCCTTCGACCAGGTAAGGGAACAGGGACATGACGTAGCCCTTCTCATCACCGGAGGGCGAAAGTGGTGGACCCGGCCCATCGACGAGGCTTACCGGAGCATGCGCCATTCCAGCGACGTCATCTTCACCGGACGCATGGTACCAAGCGGGCTTCAGGAGGCCCTGGGGGCTGCTGCGGCCCTCACCTACGTCAGCTACTTCGAGGGCTTTGGCATTCCCATCCTCGAAGCCTTCCGTTGCCGGGTGCCGGTAATCACCTCCAACCTCACCTCCATGCCTGAAATCGCTGGAGAGGCCGCCCTGCTGGTCGACCCCTTCGATACGGCCAGTATAGCCCGTGCCATGGTGCGGGTCCTTAACGACCCCGATGCACTCAGTGAGCTTGCAGACAAGGGCAGCCTTCGGCTCAGGGACTTCAGCTGGGAGCAAACCGCCGGGCTGCTGTGGAATTCCATACGGAACTGCCAGCGCTCAGGCAGCTCTTTTTAACTTTGATGACCAACACCCTGCGAATGAATATTCTCATCATAGGATCCGGAGGCAGGGAGCATGCCCTGGCCTGGAAACTGGCCCAGAGCCCCGAATGTTCCACCCTCTTTATCGCACCGGGCAATGCCGGAACCCCCTCTGTGGGTATCAATCTGGATATCAAGACCCACGAATTCAACCGCATCGCAGGCGCCATCCGGGACCTGGGCATCGGCCTCCTTGTCATCGGACCGGAGCAGCCCCTGGCCGACGGGCTCACCGACTTCCTTCATGCGGAGGCGGGCCTGAAGGACCTGCTTATAGTAGGCCCCGGACGCCTGGGAGCCCAGCTGGAAAGCAGCAAGGATTTCGCCAAGGCCTTCATGCTGCGGCATGGTATCCCTACGGCGGCCTACCTCAGCGTTAACGCCGATACCCTGGACAAGGGGCTACAATTCCTCCAGGGTATGAGGGCACCTTATGTTCTCAAAGCCGACGGACTGGCCGCCGGCAAGGGCGTGATCATCACGGAGTCATTCCAGGAAGCGGCCGACACCCTCAGGGACATGCTCGGGGGGCGCTTCGGTAAGGCTTCGGCTACGGTAGTGATCGAAGAATTCCTGAAGGGGGTGGAGCTTTCCGTATTTGCCCTTACCGATGGAATAAGCTATTGCCTCCTTCCCGAAGCCAAGGACTACAAACGCATAGGCGAAGGTGATACCGGTCCCAACACCGGGGGGATGGGATCCGTATCGCCCGTGCCTTTTGCCAGGAAAGACTTCATGCGCAAGGTGGAGCAGCGCATCGTGGAGCCTACCGTGCAAGGATTGGCCCGGGAAGGGATACCCTATAAGGGCTTCCTGTTCTTCGGATTAATGAACGTGCAGGGAGAGCCCTATGTGATCGAATATAATGTCCGGATGGGCGACCCGGAGACCCAGTCGGTGATGCCGCGCATAACCTCCGACCTCGTCCCGCTGCTCTGTGCAGCGGCCAGGGCAGAGCTCGCCGGACATACGCTGGAGATCAGTCCGTCCCACGCGCTCACCATTGTCCTCGCCTCCGGGGGCTACCCCGACGCCTTTGAGAAAGGCTTCCCGATCATGGGACTGGAAGAAGCCACTGAGGCCCTCGTTTTCCAGGCAGGGACCGCCCCCGATGATGAGGGAAAGGCCTTCACCGCGGGGGGCAGGGTGCTGTCTGTGACGGCCCTCGCCCCCAATGCCGCTGAGGCCAGGGCCCACGCCTATGCTGCCGCAGGCCTTATTCAATTTGAAAACAGCTATATGCGACCTGACCTCGGCCTCGACCTGATCACCGGCGACCTTCCAATCTCCTGACCATGCTCTACGCCATATACCGTAAAGCCACCCCATTTCAGCTGATCCTCGTTATCGTGGCGATGATCGTCTTGTGGTTCGCCGGTTTCTCCAGGACAGCGGAAGCCGTATGCCATCCCCAACTCAGCCTGCTCTGTGCGGTCTTCGATAACTTCAACCTCTGGCTCGGCGGACTTCCAGCCCGTATCCTCGCCCTGCTGCTCCTGCTGGGCAGCGGCTTCCTGCTTACCCTCAGCCTATCGGCCAACCACCTCATTGCTCGCCAGACCTATTTCCCTGCCCTGATCCTGCCCCTGTTTGCCTCCTATAGCCTGCCTCTGCAGGTCTTTCACATGGTCATCCCTGCCCTCGTCCTGCTCATCGCCTCCCTGCATTTTCTCCTGACGGCCTACGAAAAGGCGGATATGACGAAGGACCTTTTCACTGCCGGGATGTTCACCAGCCTGGCTGCCCTCATTTACTTCCCGGCCATCGCTTTTGGGTTGCTGCCTTTTCTGGCCCTGCTGATTTACCGGAACTTCGACTGGAGACAATGGGGTGCCACATTTGCCGGCCTCTTCGCACCCCTGCTCTACCTCTTCAGTACAGCCTATTTCCTCTATGGTGGCATGCATATCAGGGAGTTCCTCCATGCCATCGAACCGGATCTCAGGGTATCCCTGCCATCCCACCACTGGACTATGTACATTTTCTGGGGGTTGCAGGCCGTCCTCCTTCTCAGGGCCCTTGCCAGCGTGGTATGGCATGCCCAGGAAAGGGTCATCAGCTACCGCAAGCGCAACCTCATCATGATGTGGTTCCTGTTCATCTCCCAGCTCAGCCTCTTCCTCGCAGGCCCCGCCATTGGCTTTCATAGTATCCTCATTTTCATCCCGGTATCCTTCTACCTTACCTATTTTTTCTTCGACCGGGGCTTCCGCCGAAAATGGCTGGCCGATCTCCTCATATACATGCTGCTGTTCAGCCTTGCCCTAACCATTGCCCAGGAGCACCTTGCCGCTGCTTGACCGATACACTGATGACGGGCTGGAATGCGGCCTGGATGAAGCCGGAAGGGGATGCCTGGCAGGACCGGTCTTTGCCGCGGCCGTTATCCTTGACCCTCTGCACCTTCCGCCAGGGCTGAACGACTCCAAGAAGCTGAGCCCCGCCCAACGGGAAGCCCTGCGCAAGGAGATAGAGACCACTGCCCTGGCCTGGGCCGTGTCACGGGCAGAAGCGGATGAGATCGACGCCATCAACATCCTCAAGGCATCCTTCCTGGCCATGCACCGGGCCCTCGATCAGCTCACATCCCGGCCGGATCTCCTCCTGGTGGATGGGAACCGTTTTGAAGCCTATAAGGACCTGCGGCATATTACCCTCATTGGGGGCGATGCCCGCTATTCCCCCATCGCAGCGGCTTCCATACTCGCCAAGACCCACCGTGACGAATTCATGCGTAAGATCGCCAGGGACTACCCTCAATATGGATGGGACCGAAATAAAGGCTACCCCACCCCGGAGCATATCCAGGCCCTCTTCCTTTCTGGGGCCTCACCCTGGCACCGGAGCAGCTTCACCGTCAAGGGACAATACAGCCTTCCCTTCTGACCCGAATTAACAGCGGAATGTTGGAAATAAGGATAGCCTGCTGGGGTACGGTCATTCCACAGGGGTTACCTTTGAGATGACCCCTGTTAAATACCCAGCCTATGCACCCCAGCCGCAGATATATCATCCTGATGATCACCGGTCTGGTTATGCTGGGGGGACTCACAGCTTTCTTCACATGGAAGGCCCTGGCCCCGCAGCAGGCAGACCTGTGGAATGCCTTGCCACATGAAACCCAGGCGGTGTTGCGCATCAATCCCGGGGAATTCTTCGGAAAACAGGCTGTGGCCGACTCAGATATCCTCCGTGAGCTGCGTCAGATACCCCAGGTCGGGCCCTTAATCCGCATGGTCCTCGCAATGGATTCCCTTTACCGTCTTTCACCGGAACGCTTCGACGGACTGGAAAACAATGCCATCCTCCTGGCAATGGCTACCGACGGCAATCGATGGGCACCTTTGCTCCTGGCAGACGCTTCCCGGGATTTCGGTCCAGACCAATGGCGGGATATGCTTTCGCTTACCGGTTCGCTTGGTGAACCTGACGCCGGAGGCAGATACTATTTCATCCTGGACCACCAGGATACGGCCCTGGTGCGACTGGATGAGGACATCCTCGAAATGCGGTTCCTGGGTAATCCGGTGTCAACCCATGGACCCAGGCCAGACGATCAGGGCACGAGTGGCCTGGGCGACCTGCGACTGAAGGCCGGAAGCAGGGTGACTGCCTCCCTCTTCATCCATCCGACGATGCTGCAGTACCTCCTGGCCGCTTTCAGGCCCGATGACACTCTCAGGACAACAGGTTCCTGGGCCGTTTTGGATGTGAACCTGAAAAGGAACGACATCTTTCTGAGTGGTTTCAGTACGGACGGCCATTCCAGCCTTCTGCAGCTGCTCTCCCCACGGCTTGGTGAAAATGCCCCCTTCCCTGCGCTTGCCCATCCTGAGGCCATAAGGATATGCAGGCTTCCGACCCTGCTCGCAAACGAAGTGTTGGCGGACCAACTGGGGGATACCCTCCAGCCCTATGCCCAATATACCTTCGAAACCATTTTACAGTTCTTTGGGTTGGATGAAAAACCCCTGTGGGCCATCCAGGGGACCGACAGTGCCAGCGCGAAGCTTCTTCGCTCGCATAATCCCGGGCTTACGCCCCGACCGGTGCCGCCTGCGCTCCGGGCAAGATTGCTGCAGGATGCAGGCTTCAGCCCCGGAGATTCCACGGATCTGATAATCATGGGATATGGGGAACTCTGGCTGATTGCGGAGGAAGAGCCCTTCATACGGCGGATCATGGCCGACCTCCGGGGAGGCCGTTCACTGCTCAACTCCCCCTGGTTCAGCGGATCCGACCAGAAACTCCCCGATGAGGCGGTTTGCTGGGGTCTGAGGCTATTCCCCGATAAGGGAAGTGCCGCCAGGCAAACCAACCGCGTTTCCCTGGCATGGGCTGTTCAGGCCGGGGAACCATCCCTGATCTATCTGGTGCTGAACGGGGGCGCCCAGGGCCAGGCCCGGGGAGAATCCCGCCCACTGTTGACCGCCGGCACCATCACCCACAGGCCCCTGGCGCTTTGGGACCCTGCCAGGAAACGATACGACATCCTGGTCTTCGACGATACCCGGACCGCCACACTCTTCAACCTGGATGGATCCGTAATCTGGGACTATCCCCTGGACGGGATACCCCTGGGCGAGGCCCTGGTCGTGCAACAGGGACG
>Ga0116154_10002587_pt1 | contig 13524 bp, 12 predicted proteins | sample AD_UKC030_MetaG_FD_89898 | JGI IMG/M metagenome (GOLD analysis project Ga0116154, IMG submission 89898) | Active sludge microbial communities of municipal wastewater-treating anaerobic digesters from USA - AD_UKC030_MetaG | ecosystem: Engineered > Bioreactor > Anaerobic > Digestate | place: USA...
CGAAGCCTCCCCCGACGTAGGGGATGTGGACCCGGACGTTGTTGTGGGGGAGCTTGAAGGCGTGGCAGAAGAGGTTCCGCACCGTGAAGGGGCTCTGGGCGCTGGTCCAGATCTCCACCTGGTCCCCCCGGGCCCACTTGGCGATGGCCACGTGGGTCTCCATGGGGACGTGCTGGACCGAGGGGCAGGAGTACTCCCGCTCCACGACCCACTCGCTCTCCGCGAAGCCCTTCTCCGTGTCGCCCTTGCGCAACCGGGTGTGGTTGGCGATGTTCGTGCCGGGCTTCGGGGTGAAGACCGCGGCGATGTGGTCGTAGCTCCCGAGGTCCGGGTGCACCCGGGGGGCGTCGGGTTTGAGGGCCTCCATGTGGTGCAGCACCGGCGGCAGCGGCTCGTACTCCACGGCGATCGCGTCCGCGGCGCGGCGGGCCTGGGCGTAGGTCTCCGCGGCGACGGCGGCGACGGCCTCGCCGTAGTGGCGGACCTCGCCCTTGGCCAGGATGTACTTGTCCACCACGTAGAGCCCCAGTCGGTAGTCCAGCTCCGCCCCGGTCACCACGGCCCGGACCCCGGGCAGGGCGAGGGCCTTGGAGGTGTCGATGCGCTTGATCCGGGCCCGGGCGTGGGGACTGCGCTTGACCGCCGCGTAGAGCATCCCCGGCACCGTCATGTCGCTGACGTACAGGGCCTCCCCGGTCAGTTTTTCCGTGGCGTCGATGCGGCCGGAATCCTTTCCGACGTAGGCCAGATCCTCGGGGCGGACTTGGTCAAACATGGTCGAGCCTCCCCTTCGGGCCCTGGCCGGTGACGTCCAGGACGGCCTCCACGATCTGCTCGTACCCGGTGCAGCGGCAGAAGTTGCCCTCGATGGCCTCCTTGATCTCCTCCACCGTGGGCTTAGGTACTGCCTTGAGCAGTTCCTTGACGGAGAGGATCATCCCGGGAGTGCAGAATCCGCACTGGACCGCGTGGTTCCGGTCGAAGGCCTTCTGGATCTCCGACAGGCCCGCGGGCCCCGCCTCGCCCTCGATGGTCTCGATCGCGGCTCCGTCGGCCTCCACGGCCAGGACGCAGCAGGAGTTCACGGTGCGGCCGTTCAGGAAGACCGTGCAGGCCCCGCACTCCCCCATGCCGCAGCCTTCCTTGGTGCCCGTAAGTCCCAGGTCCTCCCTAAGGAAGTGGAGGAGGGTCTTGTTCTCCGGGGCGTCCCGGGTGTAGGAGACGCCGTTCACGGTCAGGGTGATGGTCATCGGGAAACCTCCGGGAGCAGGCGGCGGATGTAGGCGCCGACCATGTAGCGGCGGTATTCGGCGGTGCAGCGCACGTCGTCGATGGGCTTGATGGCCTTCTGGACCAGGGCGTCGACCGCTTCCGCGTCCAGGCCCCTCCCGATCCCGGAGACCAGGACCGGGGTGGGCGCCGCGGAGCTCACGGCCACCCGGAGGCCCTCCGGCGAGGAGGCCAGCATGACCCCCACGATCCCGAGGTCGTGGCCCTTCACGCGCTTGAGCTTGGCGTACCGGCCCTTGCGGTCGGCGGAAGAGGCGGGCACCCGGATCTCCGCCAGGAACTCCCCGGGTTTCATGACCGTGGCCTTGGGGCCCGTGAAGAATTCCCGGAAGCTAACCGTGCGCTCCCCCGAAGTCGAGGTCAGGACCGCCACGGCGTCCAGGCACAGAAGGGGCAGGGCCATGTCCGAGCAGGGGGAGGCGTTCACCACGTTCCCCGCCACGGTGGCCCGGTTCCGGACCTGGTGGGACGCCAACTCGTGGGCCGCCTCGGCCAGGAGGGGGAATTTCTCCCGGATCGTCCGGTCCCGGAGGACGGCGCTGATGGTGACGCCGTGACCCATGCGGAGCCCCTCGGCGGGGGAAAAAACCAATCGATCCGCGTCGGGCAGGCGCTTGCAGTCCACCACGAAGGCGGGCTTGGCGATGCCCATCCGTATATTCGGCAGGAGGTCGGTCCCGCCGGCGAGTACCTTGGCCGAAGTCCCGTGCTCGGCCATCAGGGCGAGCAGCTCGGACAGGGACCTGGGAGCCCGGTATTGAAACTCGTGCACCATCGGGAAGGGTCCTTTCCGCGGGAATGCCCGATCCCGCGCGTGCCGTCGATTTTGACATCGACCCATCGGTCTGTCAAGAATTTCTTGAGCGCGGCTATCGTCTACACGGTGAGGTTTAGGGTGGCGACCGTCTCGTCCTCCTTCTCGTTCCGGATCACCGAGGTCGAAAAGTCCATACCCTCCGCGGCGCACTTCTCCCTCAGCAGGGTGTGGTAGATGAGGCCCAGCCCTCCGCCCTCCTCGTCCGCCTTGAGGATCTGCTCCAGGGTGTTTTCCTTGACCGTCCGGGGACGCCGCCCCAGGTTTTCCAGGCGGGACCCGTAGCCTATGAGGCCCCGGTTCCGGACGGTAAGCCGGATGGCCGCGGGGTCCGAGGGGTCCAGGACCATACCGGTGAAGTCCATCCGCAGCAGCATGAGCTCGTTGCGCTGGACGGCCCGTTCCCGGAGGCGGTCCCGGAAGGCCTCCTCGGCCAGCATCCGCTCCAGCTCCTCCGGATGGCTGCGAACGAAGAGCTCCCGCTCGGCCAGGTTCGTGAGGAAGGATTTTTCCGCCAGCTGGATGAATTCCGCCAGCATCAGGCACAGGTGCTCCGCGATCTCCAGGCGCCGGGCGTAGGAATAGACCACGTCCGCGGCGGTCCCCACCAGGTCCGCGCCCCCCAGGGCCAGGAGCAGGGCGGTCTCGTCGTCCACCTCGTCCAGGAGGCTGGAGACCCGGGCCAGGGTGTCCTCGTCGCAGGTTCCCTCCGGGGAGCCGGAGCGGGTGCGGGCCGCGCATTCCTCCTCGATAGAGGTGCGCAGGTTCGCGGCCCAGACGGCCCGGCGGCGCAGGGCGGAGGCCATGGCGGCCCGGTCGCCGACCAGCCCGATGAAGGCGGGGTCCGAGGCGATCCGGGCCGCCTCGGGGGTGCGCCGCAGGCGGCGCTTGAGCTCCGGCCGGAACCGTTTGAGCAGGATGCCCGAAAGGATGGTCCGGGTCAGGTCCAGCAGGGCGTGGCGGGCGGACACGAACTCGGGTCGGCTGATCTCGATGGTGGTGATGAGGCCGTGGACCACCAACTTGCGCAGGAGGTCCAGCTTGCAGACCTTCCAGTCGAAGCCCACGGCCCGATCCCCGGCAAAGGTCCGGAGGTCCCGGACGGGGATGCGAAGCTGGGAGCAGTACCTCTGCCCGGCCTCGTTCAATACGTACTTCCCCGGAAGGTCCAGGGGTTTTTCCACGATCCTGCGGGCCGCCTTGGCCGGCGCGGCGGGTTTGGAAAGGGCGGCCAGGGATTCTTCCTGGCTATGGTCCAGGTCGAGATAGGTGGCGATGCCCATGTACTCGAAGACGGCGCGGACGTTGCCCGCCATGTTGCAGAACCGGATCCGCTTGGATTCGGAAAGCTGCTGGGACAGGCTCAAAAAGAGCCCGAGCCCGGAGCTGTCCACCAGGGGGACCTTCTCCAGGTCCAGGACGACCTTGGAAAGCCCCGTGCCCTGGATCCGGGCCAGGATCTCGTCCCGGAGGATATCCGCGCCCGCCATTTCGACCGCCCCCGCCACGTGCAGGACGGCTACGTCTCCGACTACCTCGATCGAGCACCGGGCTCCCGTATCCATGCTACATGATGATGCACAGCCCCGACGCTACGTCAAGACGATTCGGAATCCCTTGATTCATCGAGTTTTACATGGTACCTTGAAAGTGTCATGCAAATCACCTACATGAACGGAAAGCGGCTCAAGCGGGCCCTCCTGGCCGGAGCCCTGCGCCTGGGCGAGAACGTCCCCCACCTCAACCGCATCAACGTCTTCCCGGTCCCGGACGGGGATACGGGGACCAACATGGCCGGCACCGTCCAGGCCATGGCCTCGGCCCTCCACGCCTCCCCGGCGATTTCCCTGGGCGAGACCGCCCGGACCGCCGCGGATTCGGCCCTGATGGGCGCCAAGGGCAACTCCGGGGCCATCCTGGCCCAGTTCTTCCAGGGCCTCGCGGAAGAGCTGGAGCGGAAGGTCCGGGTAAGCACCCGGGACTTCGCGGACGCGGTGGGCAAGGCCGTGGCCCGTACCTACGGAGCCCTGTCCAAACCCCGGGAAGGCACCCTCCTCACGGTCCTCAAGGATTGGGGGCACGCGGTGCACCGGGTCGCCGAGCGGACCGACGACTTCCTGGAACTCCTCAAGACCACCCTGCACGACGCCCGGGCCTCCCTGGAACGGACCCGGGATATGCTACCGGAACTGAAGAAGGCCGGGGTCGTGGACGCCGGCGCCCTGGGCTGGGTCCACATCCTGGAGGGCATCGTCCACTACATCACCCACGGCAGGCTCCGGGAATTCCGGGACAGCCCCCCGGAAGGATTCTCCGAGACCTACGAAGAATCCCACGTCGAGTCCCCGCTGGCGGACAGCGAGCCCTCGGCCTTCCGGTTCTGCACCGAGTGCCTCCTGGAGGGTTCGGCCCTGGACCTCGAGGCGGTCCGTCGCGGCCTCGAGGGCCTGGGGGATTCGATCGTCGTGGCCGGATCCGCCCGGAAGGCCAAGGTCCACCTCCACACCGATACCCCCGCCCGGGCCTTCCGGGTCCTGGAGGGATTCGCCACGGTTACGGGCCAGAAGGCGGACGACATGGAGCTCCAGCGCCGCCTGGCGGCCGATCCGCCCCGCTGCGCCGTGTTCGTGGACTCCGCCTGCGACCTCCCCGAGGAGGAGCGCCTTGCCCTGCGGGTGGAGCGGGTTCCCCTGACCATCGTGATGGACGGGGTGAACTACCTGGACCGGGACGGCCTTTCCTCCGAGGATTTCTACGCCCGCCAGCGCACGCCCGGAATCGCCCTGTCCACCAGCCAGCCCTCGGACGCGGCCTTCCGCCGCAAGGCGGACACCGTGCTGGCCTCCGCACGGGAGGCGGTCTACCTGGGACTGTCGGGCCCCTTGTCCGGCACTCTGGAGGCGGGGCGGCGCACGGCTGCCGCGCGGCCGGATTCCGGCCGGATCCGGGTGGTCGACTCCCGGTCCATCTCCGTGGGCTACGCCCTCCTGGCCCGGAAGGCCGGCGAGGCGGCCGCCGCGGGCGCCTCCGCCGAGGAGATCGGGACCCTCGTCGAGTCCCTGAAGCCCCGGCTCCGGCTCCTCGTGGCCGTCCCGGACCTCTCGGGCCTGATCCGGTCCGGACGACTCCACGGGATGAAGGGTCTGGCGGCCCGGGCTTTCGGGCTCCGGCCGGTCATCACGGTGAACGAGGAAGGCCGCGCGGATTCCGCGGGCATGTACGTGGGCGCGGCGAACGGCCGCGCCGCCCTGGTCCGGATGCTCCGCAAGGCGGTCTCCGGTGCCGGAGCGCCGGAAACGGGATCCGCTCCCCTGGAAATCCTGGTGGGCCACGCGGACAGCCGCGCCGAGGCGGAGGCCCTGGTACGGGATCTGGGCGCGGCCTTCGAGCTCTCCCGGGAACCCGACATCGTGGAGGTATCCCCGGCCCTGGCCCTCCACGCGGGCCCCGGGGCCCTGGCCCTGGCCGCCCTGCTCCCAGTGGGAAGAGTCCGGTGATCGGTCCCGCCGCGGCCCTGGTCCTCTCCTACCTCCTGGGCTCCTTCCCGACCAGCATCGTGGTCGGGAAGGTGTTCTTCCGCCGGGACATCCGGGCGGAGGGCTCGGGCAACGCCGGCGGCACGAACACCTTCCGGGTCTTCGGGTGGAAGGCCGGTGTCCTGGTGGTCCTGGTCGACGTGGGCAAGGGAGTCGCGGCGGCCCTCCTGGCCTCCCGCCTGGCCGCGGGCACCCCCCTGCCCGAGGACGCCGTCCGCCTGGCCTGCGGTACCGCGGCCACGGTCGGCCACGTGTGGACGGTCTTCGCGGGCTTCCGAGGCGGAAAGGGAGTGGCCACCGCGGCGGGCACCCTGGCCGCCGTCGCTCCCCTGCCCTTTCTGGCGGCCCTGGCCGCCTTCGCCCTGGGGATCCTGTCCACGGGTATAGTGTCCGTGGGCTCCCTGGCCGCGGCCGTGACCTTTCCCGCGGCGGCCCTGGCCATTCGAGCGGCCGGGTTCCCGGTCTCGAACGTCCTTCTGGGCTTCTCCTTCCTGCTGGCGCCCCTGATCATCTGGACACACCGGAAGAATATAGGACGGCTGCTCCGGGGCGAGGAGAACCGCTTCGAGAAACTGCGCGTCCTGCCCAGGCTATTCAGAAAACAAGACTTAAAATAATAGATCCAACAAGATCTACAAGATCAATTAAGATGAACAAGATGAATCCAATTTAGGGAAAAGTGTTCTAGGTTGGATAGGACTATCGAACTTTCCCATCTTGTGTATCTTTACTTTTCTTGTTCATCTTGTTGGATCGATTAAAAGTAGCCCCGCCCTCATTTCCCCTTGACCGCGAACGTCCTCTCCAGGAGTTGGGTGTTCCAGGTGTCCTTGACAATAAGCTTGTACTGCCCGGGCTCGGCGAAGAGATAGGCCGGGAGCTCCAGGTGGCCCCCCGCGGGGATGCGGGCCGTTTCCCGGTGGATTTCCTGGGATTCCCGGAACTGCGGATCGGCCTTGTAGAATATCACGACGAAGGCTCCGTCCTTCCCGGTCCCGTTCGTCAGGGTGAAGGAGATCCGGGTCCCCGCGGCCGCGGGGATGGGATCCGCGTAGGAAGCCCTCTCCCGGGGGATGGTGAAGCCGATGTCGGCGACGGGGGGTTCCTCCCGGGACGGGGCCGCCGGGGCCGCGGCCGGAGCGGCGGCAGCTGGTGCGGACGCGGCTGCGGGCGGCCGGACCAGGGCACCGGCCGAGCCGGGGGAACCCAGGAAGGACCGGGCCGCGATGAGCCGGGGCGGGAAATAGGAATCCGAAGCCGGAGATACGATCACCCCCGTGCGGGGGCCCTGGGAGACCGCATGGATGACCGAGCCCTCCCCCAGGTAGATGGCCACATGGCTGGGATATCCTCCCACGGTGTCATAGACCAGGACATCCCCGGGCCGGGCCTTGCGGGGATCCACCGGAATCCCCGCCGCGAAGATCCCCCGGGAGGACCGGGGGAGCTCGATCCCCGCGGCCTGCCGGTATACATACCGGACGAAGCCGGAGCAGTCGAAGGCAGCCGGGGACTCGGCTCCGTACATGTAAGGGACCCCGCGGAAGCGGGACGCGGCCTCCAGGATCCGTCTCCGGACCTCATCCTCCGATACCTGGCCGAAGGATCCGGCCGCGACCGCGAAGAGGAGGATCCCGATGCCCAGGTTCGCCCGGCCGGCTTTCAATAAATTCCCGTAAGCGCCTTGATGTACTGGAGCCGCTCGTAGTCCGCGGGGCTCCGGCTGGTGAAGCGCGAAAGCTTGCCCCGGATGTCGTCCAGGCCGGCGGCCTTCCTCTGGTCCAGCCAGGTTTCCATCCCCGTCAGGATCTCGCGGATGACCCCGTATCCCTTCTGGTAGACCACCGAGCAGACCTGCACGGCCCGGGCACCGGCCAGGATGACCTTGAGCGCGGACGCGTAGTCGTGCACCCCCGTGCCCGCGGCCAGGTCGCAGGGGACCCGCCCGAAGAGCAGGGAGATCCACCGGAGGCTCTCGTGGTAGTCCTCGGGCTTGCTGTGCACCGGTCCCGCCATGAGGCCCAGGGTGGAAAGGTCTATATCCATGCGGAAGAATCGGTTGAACAGGACCAGCCCGCCAGCCCCCGCGGAGCTGAGCCGGGAGGCCAGGTTCAGGAGGTTCGTGTACTGGGAACCGAGCTTGACGGACACCGGCAGGCCCGACGCGGCCCGGGCGGTCCGGACGATCTGGACTACCCGGTCCTCCAGGCTGGAGGCCGTCTCGTCCGGGGAGGTGGACAGGAAGGCGATGTTGAGCTCCAGGGCGTCCGCCCCGGACTTGCCGACCTGCTCCGCGAACTCGGTCCACCAGGGTCCGCCTATGCAGTTGACGCTGGCGATCACGGGGATGTCCGCCGCGGCCTTGGCCTCCCGGATCAGCTTGAGGTACTCCCCGGAACCCGCATGCATGCCCATCTCCGCCAGGTAGGCGTCCGCCTCGGGATGGGATTCACCCGCGGAACCTCCCACGGACTGGATGTCCGCCCGGAGCTGCTCCTCGAACAGGCTCTTCAGGACCACGGCCCCCGCGCCCGCGTCCGCGGCTTTCTTCACGCCCGTCGGAGTCGCCGTCAGGCTGGATGCCGCCACCACGACAGGATTCTTCAGGGTAAGCCCGAGGTACTTGGTCTTCATGTCGGCCATGTTCGCTCCTTGTTCCGTGTCTCTCGCCTCTGCTCGTCCCGCATCCGGCCTCGAATACCGGAAAAACCGGGCCGGAGGGTCCGCAGTTCGTAATATATCAAGCGGGTCCCGATGAAATTCAAACGCCCCTCCTCAGGGCATCCGTCCATCCGAACCGGGACCCGCTTCCAGGATCAAGAAAATAATATATGCATCCTTTCGTAAAATACAAGCTCGCCCTGGGGCCCAGGGTGTCCGATACGTCGGTTACTTTTTGAACAGCTCCGCGTCGATGATACGGCGGGAGAGGCTTCCCGGGAGGGGAAGGGGCGGATGGTCGTCCGGCCCGTACCAGCCCGCCTCTGCGATCTCGATCCCGTCGGGGGCAAGCTCGCCGGATTCCCACTCCGCCTCGAAGCCGACCATCAGGGAATCCGGAAAGGGCCAGGGCTGGGATCCCAGGTACCGGACGTTCCGGACCCGGATGCCCACCTCCTCCGCGACCTCCCGGACCACGCAGTCCTCGAAGCTCTCGCCGGGCTCCACGAACCCCGCCAGGACACTGAAGATCCCGGTCTTGAAGGCGGCGTTCCGGGCCAGGAGGATGCGGCCGTCCCGGTGGACCCGGGCCAGGACCGCCGGCGAAAGGCGCGGGTAGGTCACCGAACCGCAGGAGGGACAGAGCCGGGCGGTCTCGTCCGGCTTGTCCCCCTGGGCCGAGCCGCAGCGCCCGCAGAACCGGGAGCCGGCCCTCCAGTTGGCCAAGGCCAGGGCCCGGCAGGCCGGCAGGACCCCGTCCCAGGCAAGGCTCCCCAGCACCGAACGGAAGGGTACCCAGGACAGGCCCTCCGGAGCTTCGGCCTCCGGGGCCAGGGAGAGGACCGTGGGTACGGGACCTTCCTTCGCGGGATCGGCGGGGCCCGGGATCCGCAGGGGAAAGACGTCCAGGAGCCAGGGATCCTTGCCGGGCTTCCGGTCCGGAAAGGGATGGGAGTCCAGGGGCTCCGCGCGGCCGTCGGGACGGCAGAGAAGTTCCTGCCCGCGGAAGGCGAAGTAAGCCGGCTTCGGCTGGGTGTCCTGCATGGTGTTCCTCGAGGCCAGGATATACGAAGAGGCCGTCCCGGGGCTACGCCTTCCGGGGGCTTCCGCCCTGGAATTTCAGTTCTTCCTTGGGATTGGACTCCGGATCCGCCTCGCGGCAAACCGCAGGACCGCGTACATTCCCGCAGCTCCGAGGGCGGAGGCCGCCGCGGCCGGCTCCGGGACGGAAAGGCCCAGGAAAGTCCGGGCGGCCGGGACGAGGAAGCCCGCGGCGGCCGGGACCAAGGCCGCGAGGAAAACGCCTAGCCGGACGGCGATCCTCCGCGCGCGGGCTCGGGGATTCCCGGACTCCGGGGGCGACCGGAGCCTTCCCGGGGGTTCCCCGGCCTGGACCAGGCAGAGGGCCAGGAAGACCAGGCTCCGGGCCCGGTCTGCCGCCCGGGGCGCTACCCCGGCGTATCCCAGGCCCAGGCGATAGACCGCCAGGAGGAGGAGGGCAAGCAGGAGCCACGGGACCAGGATATCCGGGATGATCCGGGAAGGACGTTCCCCTTCGGTCGGCGCCGTAGGCCCTGCGTCCCCGCGGACGAAGGCCAGGGACAGTGTCGGCAGGACCGTTCCGACGGCGTTGGCCCACAGCAGCTGGGCGGTCGAGAGCGGGGGAAGCCAGCCCGCCAGCACGGAGCCGGCCACGGCCAGGCTCATCCCCGCGCAGCAGGTGAACTGGAAGGCCTCGACCCGGGAGAACCCATCCCGACCGGTCCGGCTCCGAAGGAAGGCGGCCGCCGCGGGCAGTCCCAGGGGCAGCAGCAGAACCGTGCAGGTCAGGGCCGACTGGATCGAGTCCAGGAAGGCGGACCGGATCGGAAAGCCCCCACGAAGGAGGTCCGAGGCGAGGAAGACCGCCTGGAAGGACACGAAGGCGATTCCGGCAGGCAGGAACGGCCGGAACGAGGAGACCCCGGGGACCGGGCGGCCCGAGCCCGCGGCCGGGCGGCCCGAGCCCTTGGCCGGGCCGGACGTCGGGGCGCCGGACGAATCGGCGACCGGTGCCTGCCGGGCGGCTCCGCGGGACCACGCCTCCCCGGCCAGGGACAGAGCCCAGGCCGCGGCCGCCGTCAGGGCCGCCCCGGGCTCGCCCAGGAAGGCGTAGGCAAGGACGGCCGCGGGAAGGAGGGCGCGGACCGAGGCGGCTGCCCCGGCTCCCCCGCCCGCCGTGAAGGCGCGCGCTGCGGCGGGGTTCGTTCCGCGGCTCCGGGAGCTTCGAGTCGGCATGCGCGCCTTATTCCGACAGCCCCGCCGCCTTGAGGAGCTCCGCCGGCTTGGCGCGCTCCGCCTCCGGAAGGGCCGCCAGCAGGGCCGCCGCGGCCTTGGAATCCGAGAACTTGGCGTCTAGCGCCTTCCGCAGCGCCTCCATACCGGCCTCCCGATCCCCGGCCACCACCAGCCGAATTCGGGCCAGCCGGAACCAGGCTTCCCCGTCCGCCGGGTCCGCCTGGGCCAGGGCCGCCCAGTCCTCCTGGGCCCGGGCGAATAGCTCCCGGGCTTCCCGAAGCTCCGCGCGGGCGCGCAGGACTTCCCGGTCCCCGGGCTTCCGGGACAGGTAGGCCGAGAGCAGGGTCAGGGCGTCCTCCTCGGCAGAAGCCGCGGCCGCGGCCGTGGAAGTGATCGCGGGCGCGGACTCCTCCCCCGGGGCGGGGGATTCCCCGGAGCCCCGGGTCCCGGAGACGCGGCGGGCCTCCAGCAGGGCCAGCCGACGGAGGACTCCGTCGTCGGCGGGGTTGACGGCATACAACTCCCGCAGGATCACCAAGGCCTCCCCGTCCCGGCCCGCCCGTTCCAGGAGCAGGGCCAGGTTCCGGAGGGTGCCCGCGTCCCGGGGGTTCAGCTCCGCCGCCCGCCGGTACGCGGCCAGGGCGGCCTCGTCGTCCCCGGACTTGTTAAGCACATAGGCCCTGAAAGCGATGAGGCGCACGTTGTCGGGGTCGTCGGAGCGCAGCCGCTCCAGGACCTCCAGGGCCCGGGGATAGGCGCCCGCCTCCGCCAGGGCCCGGGCCAGGTTGTAGGAGGCCGCGACCAGGCTCCGGTCGTAGGCCAGGGCCCTCTCGTAGGCGGCCCCGGCCTTGTCCCACTTCTCCATGGCCAGCCAAGCGTTCCCGATCTCGTAGTATTCCAGGGCGATCCGGGGCGCCTGGGCGGTGGCGCAGGAGGAAAGGAGGGCGGCCAAAGCCGCGGCCGCGGCGAGCACGGCGCGTACGGCCGCCCGGGCCCCGCCCTTCCCTATCGCCGTAGCACCATCTCCTCGATCGTCCGGATCTGGGAGCGGTAGAGGTTCGCGATGTTCGAGCCGTAATCCGCGATCAGCTGGAGCATATCCCGGGGCCGCTCGTGCTCGTCCACCCCGTTCACCCGGTCCCCCGCGTCCCCCAGGCCGGGCATGATGTAGGCCATCTCGTTCAGGACCGGGTCCATCCAGAGGGTGTAGACCGTGGCCTCGGGGATGGCCCGCACGACCCTCAGGGCGCCCTTCAGGGCGGAGATCACGTTGAAGACCTTGATGCTCCGGGGCTTCACCCCTAGGTCCAGGAGGTACTTCACGACCGTCACCAGGCTCCCCCCCGTGGCGTTCATGGGGTCCGCGAACAACAGGTCCTTACCGTCCATGTCCTCGGTGCGGAAATAGGAGCGGTCCAGGTCCAGGACGTACTCCATGTTGTTCTCCACCTTGGTGTCGTCCCGGCTGATCTTGAACAGGGCGAAGGGGGTCACGTATCCGGAGGAGGAGTATTCCTGGATCTCCTTGGACAGGATCATGGAGGGCAGGAGGGCCCCTCTCAGCATGACGCACATCACGGTGTTTTCGATCCGGTCGTCGATATTCGGGATCTTGTGGACCGCGTAGTTCTGGACCGGAACCGTGACCGGCGTGGACACGATCAGGTGGTTCTTGTTCTCGCTCCGGGCGCCGCCGAAGGCGAGGTTGAACAAGAGCTCGTAGGCCCGCTGGATGTAGTAGACGAACTCGAAGCGCTGGGTCCGGGCGTCCCGGAGTTTGGCGATCAGCCGGCTGGCCTCCCCGTGGTTCTCCGAGGGGGTCACGAAGGAATAGACCTGGGCCCGGGGTTCAGCCTTGCAGAGTTCCTGCATCGCCCCGCCCATCCGGTTGTAGAGGTCGATGAGGACCTTCTCCTCCCGCCGGCGCTCGTCCGCGCCCTTGGCGTGGGAGAGGATGTTGAAGCTCACCATGGCCTGCCGGTAGAGGACGTCCAGCTGGCCCAGGAATTTCTGGTCCCCCTCGGTCAGGTAACCGTCCAGGTCCTGGGCCTTGAGGATGACGCGGTTCATAGGACCACTTCGCCTTGGGCTCCGTTCCCGATCCCCACGGCGTTGCCCTCGTCGAAGTCCAGGTGGCACTCCAGGGCGTAGGCGGCGTTCACCCGGCACACCACGTTGTCGAAGGTGGCCCCCCGGTCCCCGCCGGCGTGGAGCTTGACGATTTGCTTGTCCTTGACCCCGAAACGCTCGGCGCTGGCCGGATCGAAGTGGATGTGCCGCTTGGCGATGATGAGTCCCTGGGTCTTCCTCACGGAGCCCGCCGGTCCGACGATCTCGAAGGCGGCGCTCCCGTCCAGCTGGCCGGACTCCCGGCAGGGCAGCTCCCGGAGACCCAGGCGGAAGGCGTCGCTGGCCATGACCTCGCACTGGGTTTCCTTGCGTTCGGGCCCCAGGATGCGGACACCCTCGAAGGAACCCTTGGGTCCCTTGATGGTCACCGTTTCCTCGCAGGCGAACTGCCCGGGCTGTAGGAGGTCCTTCATCTTGGTCAGCTGGTGGCCCTTGCCGAAGAGGATTTCGACGTCCTCCCGGCACATGTGGACGTGGCGGTTGGACAGGTTGATGAGCACCTTGTTCTCGGGCATGGGAGTCCTCCTGGAACGCGGCCCCGGCCTCGGCCGCGGCGTACGTTGATGATTGTAGTGTCGTTCCAGAGTAAACGCGAACGGATCGGAGGTCAAGCCGATTCGGGGCGCCTACCGCTCCCGGAGCTCCCTGCCCAGGAGCTCCGCGACGGCCCCCGCCTGGTTCCGGACCGCTTCCGCCCGTCGGGGCGGGTCCGCCCGCACGGCCAGGTCCCGCCGTCCGTCCAGGACGAGGCCCCAGGCTGCCCAGCCCCTGCCCCCCTTGCCCACCAGCCGAGGATACAGGGAGCGGAGGTCGTCC
>Ga0116154_10002589_pt1 | contig 13513 bp, 8 predicted proteins | sample AD_UKC030_MetaG_FD_89898 | JGI IMG/M metagenome (GOLD analysis project Ga0116154, IMG submission 89898) | Active sludge microbial communities of municipal wastewater-treating anaerobic digesters from USA - AD_UKC030_MetaG | ecosystem: Engineered > Bioreactor > Anaerobic > Digestate | place: USA...
CCGTCGTCGTGGATCTCGATCCGGTTCGGCAGCACCTTGACGAGGATATGGCGGGCGCCGGCGTGGCGGGCGTTCTCGAGGAGATTCACCAGTACCTCCTTCACCTCGTCCGGGCGCGCGCTGCCCCACGCCGCGGGGTCCGACTCGAGTCCGACCTCCGTCCCTTCCCCCGCCAGCCGATAGAGCTGGACGACCTCGTTCACCACCGGGGCAAGCCGGGTCTGGTCCGGTGCAACGGCCGGGCCGGCGGGGGCGGCGAAGCGGCTGAAGGCCCGCGCAATGGTATCGAGCCGCTCAATCTCGGCAAGGATGCGCTCCGCCGTGTCGTCCAGCGCCGCGCCGAGCATCTCGGGGCGCTCCCGGTGCACCCGTCGCAGGTGCTGGATCCCGAGCCGCATCGGGGTCAGCGGATTCTTGATCTCGTGCGCCACCTGGCGGGCCATCTCTCCCCACGCCAATACCCGCTCCGCCCGGGACAACTCGGTCACGTCGTTGACCGCGAGCACGGCGCCGCCGAACTCCGGCCCCAGCGGCGCGAGTGCGAACGCCAGCCGCCGGGCGCCGTCGCCGAGCTCCGCCTGCATCGGCGCCGCCTGCGGGTCCGCCAGGAAGGCGTCCACGGCCGCGGCCAGCGCCGGCCACTCGCCCCGGAGCGCGCCGCCGAGGCTGTCCCCGACCGGGAGCGGACCGCCCAGGAGTTCCTCGGCACGTGGATTCGCCACCAGCACCGCCCCCGCCGGACCGACACCCACCACACCGGTGGACACGGTCGCGAGGACGGCTGCCGTGGTGCGCCTCGATTCCTCCAGCGCCGCGCGGCTCTGCCGGATATCGGCCGTCATCCGCTCGAACGCGGCCACCACCGGCTCGAACTCCACGGGCGGCGCACCGGACGGCCTCGGCTGCGGCTCCCCGCGCCCGAGCGCAAGCGCCGCCCGCCGCAGGTCCGCCACCGGGCGGGCGAGCGCCTCCGCCACCGCGCGCGCGGCGGCGAGCGCCGCCACGAGGCCGATGACCGTGGCGAGCAGGAAGAACCACCCGAGGTCCGCCTGGCTGGCCGCCAGCCGAGTCCCTTCCCCGCTGCGGGGCGCCGCAAGCACGACGAGCTGGTCGGCGGGACCCGGCCGCTCGACCCGGTACCCGACCCGACCCCTCCGGCCGAGCAGCGGCTCGTCGGCGGCGGATTCGACCTCGCCCCCGAACGCCTGGGCCTGGAAGGCGTCCGGATCCTGCAGGGGTGCCAGGATCGCGAGGGCGGCCAGGACCGAATCCGTCGCCGCCACGAGGCGACCGCCGCGATAGACGGCCAGCTCCGCGCGGAATCGCGCCGAGAGCCGATCCAGCGTCCCCACCGCGGACGAGGCGGCGACCGAAGGGTCGCTCGTGGCGGCGAGCACGTCGCGGAGCACCTCCGTGATCGCCTCGTCCCGCTGGTGATCGGCCTCGGCATTGAGCCTCGACACCTCCCACGCCGCGAAGCCGATGGCGGGAATGAGGAAGAACGCGGCGAGAGCTACCGCCACCCGGACCCGGAACGAGCGTCGCATGCGCCGCCACGAAGGAACGGCCGGCGGGATCCCGGCGATCGCCTCCGCCAGCAGCCAGATCAGGGCCAGCACCGCGGCATCGAGCACGACCACGAGCCCGCCGCGCACCAGCAGCGGGAACGGCCCGCGGAGATCCACCTCCGCGTGGGTCACTCGAACACCATCCGCTACGCGCACCGACCGCTCACCGTGGACGACCCATCCCTCCCGCTTCCAGCGGAGGCGCCGGGTATCGGGAGTCAGCCCCGGGGTGGGCGGCGAGAGCGCGATTCGGTAGGGCGGTTCCCCCAGGGCGGTCGGGTCGAGGAGCGCACCGAGCTGGTCGGCGGCGAGCAACCTGGTCTTCGGTCCGAGCGCCACCGTGAGCAGGTCGCCGGACAGGAGCCGGAGCAGGAGGACCTGGTAGACGCCGGGAACTCCCTGCAGCGAAGCGATTCGCACGGAGTCCGTCGGCCCGAGACTGTCGACCAGGCTCGAGACCGTCCCCTCCGGCAGTTCGAGCGAGTCGAGGTTCAGCCGCGCCGTCACCGCCCCGTCGGGCCCGCGCAGCGTCAGGCGGACCGGGTACCCCTCGAGCCCCGCGCGCGCATGCAGCCAGCCTGCGTAGAGCTGCGACGCGTCGCGAGGGGGCGGTCCCTCGCGGAACCTGGCACCGGCCCGGTCGAGGAGCGGGACCACGACCGGATCCACGGCGCGACCCAGCCGCATCGCGTCCTGCTGCGCGGCCTCGAGGCGGCTTTCCGTCATCGCGCCCCAGGTGAGGAGGGCGGCCGCACTCCCAGCCACTGCGGCGATCCCGGCGATCGTGGCGCCGCGCACTGCCGGCCGCGTCACCAGCACGAGGCCGGGCAGCCAGAGGAAGGTGTACCAGCTGTCCCACCCACGGACCCCCGGCTGCCAGACGTACAGCCCGACCGCGGCGGTGACCAGGGCCAGGGCCACGCCCAGCCAGATCAGGGTCGGGCGCCCCTGGCGCAACGGCGCGCCGCGGAAGAACGCGGCGGCGAGCACGCCGAGTGCCATCGCGGCGAGGGCGAGCGCGAGCTGCCAGCCGAGCCAGGCTCCGAGCGACACGCCGTTCGGCGGTGGTGTGATCCCCCGGGCGAAGTACCGGAGCAGCACCGGGGCTCCGAGCAGGAGCAGGACGCCGAGGGGGAAGGAGTACCATCGGCGTCGGGGTGGATGGTTCCAGAGCGCGACCGCCAGGAGCGTGAGCAGGAGCGAGAGCGTGGCGAGCGCGCCGGCCGAGCTCCCCATCGGCCCGAGGGCCGGGCGGAAAAATGCCATCGGCGAGAAGAACGAATCGAGCCCCACGGCGGCGCCGACAGGCGCCCGGCCCATGAGCCCGACGCCAAGAATCAGCACGGCGTACCTGGCGACGGCATGTCCCGCCGCGACCACGGTCAGGATCAGGGTCAGGAGCAGGAGCCAGGCGGTCGCGCGCGCACCGATGGCCCGTGTGGAGGCGGTCGCGTCCGCAAGCTCGGGGGGAACCGGCTCGACGCTGAAGAGGAGGCGCGGTCCGGCGGTGGTGGGCTCGGAGTAGTCGAAGACGTCGGGATGATCGGGAGCCGTGCCGGCCGGATAGACGCGCAGCCCCACGCCGGTGCGCGCCCGGAAGTCCTCGGTGACCGACTGCACCCGCTCGGGCACGGCAGACGACGCCCAGACGACGACGGACCCGACGGCCCGGCGCTCGGCGGGCGCGTCGCGCGTGACCTCGAGCACCAGGTAGAAGGGATTGCTGGTCGTGGACACCGGCCGACCGTCTCCGCGCGGTGCGAGCCGATGGGAGCCGGCCCAGGCCTGGACGGCACCGGATTCGTCGAGCACCGCCACGCCGGCCTCGAGCGGCGCGCCCGCCACCGCGCGATCCATCGCGCCGAACAGCCCCTCCCTGTCGGTGGGAGCGGCCGTCGCGTCATCCGCGAGCCGGCTGGCGAGGAGGTACGCCGCGTGCAAGTCGCCCGCCAGCCGGTCCGTGGCACGCTCGACCCGTGCGCCCTGGATCGCGGGCCAGTCCGCCTCCAGCTGGCCGAGTCGCCAGTCGGTGAGCGGCGGAGCCAGCGCGAGCAGCGCGACCGTCGCGCCAAGCGCGCGGACGCGCCAACCGGTCCACGGCCTGAGGCCGACGACGGCCACCACCGCGCCGGCCGAGAGCAGGATCATCCACGGAGTGGTGGGGGTACGCAACCACTCCCCGGCGGCGATGACGGAGAGGGCGACGCCAGCGAGCCACCATGGAAGCGGGGAGCGGTTCACCCGCGTATTATACGCAGGATGAGTTCGACTCCGCCCTGGCGGCTCAAGGAACTGGTCCCGGCCGAGGTGACCCGCTGCCTGGCTCGGCGGCCGACGCTGATCGTTCCCGTCGGCTCGACCGAACAGCACGGCGCGCACCTGCCGCTAGGCATCGACACGATCCTCGTCGAGCGGCTCGCCGACGACCTTTCCGCGCGCTTCGGCATCCTGCGGGCCCCGGCGGTCGAATACGCAGCCAATCGGGATCCGCACCGGCCCCGGCCCGGAAGTGCGCCGCTCGGCCGCAAGACGCTGCACCGGCTGATGAACGAGTTGATCGAGGCGTGGGAGCTCGGGAGCGGAGTCCGGGAGTTCGTGCTCGTCACCGCCGAGGGTCACGAGGCGCACCAGGAAGCGCTGAGCACACTGCTGGTGACAGAGGCCCGCGTGCAGGTCGTGGACATCTTTTCCCTCGACTTCGGGGCGCTGCTGGAGCAGCCGGGCATCCCGGCGCACGGCGGCGAGCTGGACACCTCGCTGTGCCTCCACATCGCACCGCACCTGGTCCGGATGGAGGCCGCCGAGGACACGCCGCGTGCCAGGCCGTCGCTGGCCTCGGCCGACAAGGGGGCGCGCCTGTACGAGTTCATCCTGGACCGGATCGCGGTCCGTTGCCTGCACCAGGAGTCCTGATGCGAGCTGCAACCTTGGTCCTGACCCTGACCCTCTGCGGCCTCCCGCTGGCCGCGCAGCAAGGGGACCGTGGCGTGTTCGCCATTCAGCGCGGCGGGACCCCGCTGGGCCGCGAGGAGTTCACCTTCGCACCCGGCGAGGCGGGGGCGACGGGCGGCGGCATCCTCGCCTCGCTCGCCAGGTACCCAGCGACCGCCCCGACGGTCCAGATCCAGGCGATGGTCGAGGAGAGTTCGACGGGCGCACTGGTCGCGCTGCAGATCGACACCCGGCAGGCGAGCGGGGTCAGTCGCGTGTATGGCGCGGCCCTCAAGGACAACCTGACCATCCGCCAGACCACGTCGGCGGCGGAGTCTGTGCGCGAGTACCCCCGTGCCGCCGGCATCGTCATTCTCGACGACAGCGTCTTCGCCCTCTACCAGGCCGTGGCGCGGCGGGCCACGCCGGCGGGCGCGCGGCTGCCGGTGCTCTTTCCCCGTTCCGGACGCCGCGGGCAGGTCACCGCCACCCAGTCCGACCCGACGACCGTCGAGGTCAGCGGCGCCGTCATCGGGACGCTCACCGTCGATGCCACGGGGCGCCTGATGCGCGTGGTCCTTTCCGACGGGGTCTCCGCCATCCGCCAATCGAAGTAGCCTCGCCTCGCCCGCTGAAGTCCTTGTCTGGCATTATCTTCCGCCGGGTTCGTCCCAAGCTGAAACTCGTGGAACGCCCCCCTCGTAGGGGGCGCACGACTTTCATCACCCGTTCGAAATTCACTGGGGACTTCTTCATGACGCACTGGAAGCGGCTGCTCGTGCTCGGCCTCCTCGTTCCGTCCATCGCTGCGGCCCAGGAGCCCACGACGCCGGCACCGACGGCCAGCTTGCAACCCGCGCCGACGGCCGGGCTCTCGCTGGCGGACGCCTTCAGCACGGCCCTGGCCAAGAATCCTGACTACCAGCAGTGGCTCAACAACGAGAGCCCCGCGAGCCTGGCGGTGAAGAGCTCCTACTGGACCCTGCTGCCGAGCGCCAGTGTGTCCGGTGGCTTCAACTACACCGGTTCGGGCTCCTCGAACTTCGGCGGCACCAACGTCGTCAAGACTTCCGCCTCGGTCGGCTCGAGCTACAGCATCGACCTCGGCTGGACGCTGGACGGCCGGGTCCTCAACGCCCCCGGCCAGTCGAAGGCCAACCTCCGGGCCACGCAGGAACAGATCGCGGCGGCGAGGGTGTCGCTCCGGGCGGCCGTCCAGACCCAGTACCTGACCGTGCTCCAGACGAACGCGCGCATCAACGTGATCGTCCAGCAGGTGGGGCGGAACAAGGTGTTCCTCGACCTCGCCAAGGCGCGCTACCAGGTCGGCCAGGCGACGATGCTCGACGTCAGGCAGGCGGAAGTAACCCTGGGCCAGTCCGAGGTGGATCTGCTCGTGGCGCACCAGCAGAACGCCGACGCCCGGCTCGAGCTCTTTCGGCTGATGGGGGTGTCGGCGCCGGAGGGCTTCGAGCAGGTGACTCTGACCGATTCCTTCCCGGTGGTGGAGCCCGCCTACTCGCTCGACGACCTCCTTGCCACGGCCGCGCAAGTCAACCCGAACCTGCTCGCCGCCGAAGCGTCGTCCGAGGCCACCAAGTACAACCTGAGCGCGGTGAAGAGCGAATACTTCCCGACCCTCCGGGCCGGCGCGACCTGGGCCGGGTACACACAGGAATACACCGACGAGAACTCGCTGCTCGACCAGGCGTACGGCAGCGCCTCGGCGACCGCGGCCAACTGCTCCTTCCAGAACGACGTCATCCGGGGCCTGACCTACGGTCCCGGCGGCATTCCCGGATACCCGAACGGCGGCATCATTCCCGACTGCAACGTGTACTCGGGGCTCAACCCGTCCGGTACCGCGCTGAATCCCGTGGTGTCGCAGCAAATCATCGACGCGAACAACGTCTTCCCGTGGAATTTCACCACCCAGCCGTTCCAGGTCTTCGCCGGCCTCTCGCTGCCGATCTTCAACGGCCTGCAGCGGGAAACCCGCGTGTCCGAGGCGAAGGCGCGCCGCGACGACGCCACCGAGCAGGCGCGGGCGCAGGCCCTGGCGGTGCGGACCCAGGTAACCAGCCGGTACCTTGCCATCGACGCGACGTACAAGGCGATCGCGGTGGCGGAGGCGAACCGGATCGCCGCCGCCGACCAGCTGCGCCTGGCGCAGGACCGGTACCGGCTGGGCCAGGGCACGGCGCTCGAGCTCTCCGACTCCGAGGGCGCGGTGCAGCGGGCCGAGGGCACCTACGTCGACGCCGTGTACGCATACCACAAGGCCGTGGCCGCGCTGGAAGAGGCGGTCGGGCAACCCCTTCGTCAATCCTGAGGATGACCATGTCACGTCGCACCAAGTTCGGACTCATCGCCGCGATCCTGATCGTCGTGGTCGGCGGCCTCTTCTTCCTGACCGCGGCCAACCGCAACAAGCGGGCGGTGGAAGTCCGGTTCGACACGGTCAAGGCGCAGGACCTGGTGGCCTCGGTGACGGCCAGCGGCCGGATCGAGCCGCAGACCAAGGTGGACATCAGCGCCGACATCACCGGCCGCATCACGCAGATCGCGGTCAAGGAAGGCGACTGGGTCAAGAAGGGGCAGTTCCTGCTCCAGATCGACCCGGCGCAGTACGAGGCCGCCGTCGCGCGGGCCGAGGCGATGCTCTCCTCGTCCACCGCCTCACAGGTGCAGGCCAAGGCCAACTACGACCAGGCCGAGCGCACGGCGAAGCGCGCCAAGGAAATCAGCACCAGCAGCCCGAACCTGATCTCCACCGAGGCGGTGGAGCAGGCCCAGACCTCGTTCGAGGTGGCCGCGGCCAACCTGAATGCCGCCAACGCCCAGATGGCGCAGAACCGGGCGACGCTGCAGGACGCGCGGGACCAGCTGGCCAAGACGCGCCTCATCTCCCCGCTCGACGGCCGCGTGACCCGGCTCAACGTCGAGGTCGGCGAGGTGGCCGTGCCCGGCACCTTCTCCCGCGAGACCGCGCTCCTCATGACGGTGGCCGACCTCTCCGTCATCCTGGCCAAGGTCCAGGTGGACGAGACCGACGTCGTCCGCCTCGCCCTCGGCGACTCGGTGCGCGTGACCATCGACGCCTTTCCCGACACGGCGTTCGTCGGCCGGGTGACCGAGATCAGCAACAGCGCCCAGTTGACGGCCACGGCCACGGCGGGCGGCTCGTCCGACCGCGCCGTGGACTTCGACGTCGAGATCACCCTGACGAACCCGCCGGAGGACATCCGGCCGGACCTGAGCGCGACGGCCAAGATCATCACCGACACGCGCACCCAGGTGCCGAGCGTGCCGATCATCGCGCTCACGGTCCGGCAGCACGAGGCGGTGCCCAACGAGAGCGTGCCGGCGGCGCCGGCGGCGGACTCCGCGGACTCCGCCGCGGGGAAGAAGATGCAGGACACCGAGGGCGTGTTCATCGTCCGCGGGGGCGTGGCCACCTTCACCCCGGTCAAGGTGGGCATCGCGGGCGAGGAGTTCTTCGAGGTGCTGTCCGGCGTGCAGCTGGGCGACTCGATCGTGGCCGGCACCTACCAGACGATTCGCGACCTGCAGGACAGCACCAAGGTCCGGGCCATGAAGGCCCCGACGCCCGACGCGGAAAAGAAGTGATGAGCGACCTCGTCATCGCCGTCCGCGCGCTCACGCGGGCCTACGAGATGGGCGCCGAGGTGGTCCATGCGCTGCGCGGCGTGGACCTCGAGATCCGGCGCAACGAGTACGTGGCCATCATGGGCCCCTCCGGCTCCGGGAAGTCCACGCTCATGAACATGATCGGGTGCCTCGACACGCCGTCCAGCGGGGAGTACTGGCTGAGCGGGCAGGAAGTGTCCCGGATGGGCGACGACGCCCTGGCCCGGGTGCGGAACCGGGAGATCGGGTTCGTCTTCCAGACGTTCAACCTCCTGCCCCGCGCCACGGCGCTCCACAACGTGGAACTGCCGCTGGTCTACGCGGGCACGAACGCCCGCGACCGGCGGGCGAGGGCCGAGGAGGCGCTGGCGCGGGTCGGCCTGGCCGACCGGATGCACCACCGCCCGAACGAACTCTCCGGCGGCCAGCGCCAGCGCGTCGCCATCGCGCGCGCCTTGGTCAACCGGCCCGCCATCCTCCTGGCCGACGAGCCGACCGGCAACCTCGACAGCACGACGAGCGAGGAGATCATGCGGGTCTTCGCCGCCCTGCACGCCGAGGGGCAGACGGTGGTCATGGTCACGCACGAGCCGGACATCGCAGCGCACGCGGCGCGGGTCGTGATCCTGCGCGACGGCCGGGTGGCGAGCGACGTCCTCAACCAGCCGCGGGCGGCCTGAGCCGATGCCGATCTGGGAAGCGGTCACGATGGCCCTCCGGACGATCCGGGCGCAGAAGCTGAAGAGCTTCTTCTCCCTGATCGGCGTGCTGATCGGCGTCATGTTCCTGATCGCGGTGGTCTCCATCGTGCAGGGGATGAACGTCTACATGGAAGACCAGTTCGCCAACCGGCTCATCGGGCTCAACACGTTTCAGGTCCGGCAGCGGCCGAGCATCAGCACCGGCGACGTGCCGCGCGAGGTCTGGATGGGCTGGCGGCGCCGGCCCCGGATCACCTACGCCGACGCGGAGTACCTGAAGGCACGGGTCACCACACCCGCCACGATGGCGATGTTCTGCTCCGACCGGATGGCGCTCAGCTACGACGGGAAGAAGGCCAAGGACATCGACCTGGTCGGCACCGAGGCGGGCTACTTCCAGATCAAGAACTACGAGGTGGTCAACGGCCGCGCCTTCACCGCGCAGGAAGTGCGCGCGGGGCGGACGGTCGTGGTCCTGGGCGACCTGGTGGCCGAGAAGCTGTTCCCGGGACAAGACCCGGTGGGCAAGGACGTGGTCATCGAGGGCCTGCCCTACCGGATCGTCGGGGTGGTGGCCAAGCAGGGCAACCTGTTCGGCATCTCGCTGGACAAGTTCGCCGTCATGCCGTACACCGCGCCGGCCCGGCGCTACATCTGCCCCATCAACATCCTCGACGACCTGCAGATCCAGACCGCCGGGCCCACCGAGATGCAGGCGGCCATGGCGGAAGTCGAAGCGCTGATGCGGGCGCGGCGCGGCCTGAAGCCGGGCCAGGAGAACAACTTTCACCTGCAGACCGCGGAAGGCGCGCTCGAGGGGTGGAAGCGGATTTCCCGGGTGCTCTTCATGGCGCTGCCGGGGCTGGTGGCCATCTCCCTCGTGGTCGGCGGCATCGTGATCATGAACATCATGCTCATGGCGGTGTCGGAGCGGACGCGGGAAATCGGCATCCGGAAGGCGCTGGGCGCCAAGCGGCGGGACATCCTCGCCCAGTTCGTCGTCGAGTCGGCCACGCTGTCCACGGTGGGCGCGGCGTTCGGGATCGGCGCCGGCATCACGCTCGCCTTCGTCGTCCGCGCGCTCACGCCCCTCCCGGCGGCCGTCGCCCCCTGGTCGATCTTCGTCGGCGTGGGGCTCGGCATCGCCGTCGGCATGGTGGCCGGCGTGTACCCGGCCACCCGGGCCAGCCGGCTCGACCCCATCGTGGCGCTTCGCGCCGAATAGCGGGGAGACTCCGTGTCCCAGACATTCAGCCGCGCCGTCGAAGGCATCGGCATCGCGCTCGACTCCCTCCGGGCCAGCAAGGTCCGCGCGGCCCTGACCATCCTCGGCGTCGCCATCGGCGTCATGGTCGTCATCGCCATGGCGTCCGCCATCACCGGCATCAACCGCGCGCTGACGAAGGAACTGGAGTCGGCGGGCCCGCGGACGTTCTTCGTGGAGCGGTACTTCCAGGGCGGGTTGAACATCTCCGACGGGTCGGACGAGCTGTCGCCGTGGCGGCGGATGCCCTGGATCACCGAGGCGGAGGCCGAGCTCATCCGGCAGCTCCCCGCCATCCAGGACGTGTCGGTGCAGGAGTTCACCAGCGGCCCGGTCAAGTACGAAGACGTGGACCTGACGAGCGTGCAGGTGGCGGGTTTCGGTCCGGCCTGGGTGTACGTGACCGGCGGCCAGATCGTGGCCGGACGAAGCTTCACCGCCTCGGAATACTCGGCGGGTTCGCGCGTCGCGGTCATCAACGACAAGCTGGCGGAGACGCTCTTCCCCGGCCTGGACCCGATCGGCAAGACGATCAAGATCTTCGGGCTGCCGTTCGAGGTCATCGGCCTGCATGTGGAGGCGGCCTCGCTCTTCGGCGGGGGCGACAACGCCCGGCTGGCCATCCCGCACACCACCTTCGAGAAGGTGGCGGACTACTGGAAGGGGTGGATGGATATCGCGGTCATGCCGGTCGAGGGCGTCACGGTGGACGAGGCGCAGGACCAGGTGGTGACCGCCCTCCGCGCCAGCCGCGGGCTGAAGCCGAGCCAGGAGAACAATTTCGCCATCCTGACACAGGAAAAGATGCTCGAGACGTTCGACAAGATGACGGGGGCGTTCTTCCTCGTGATGCTGGCGCTGTCGAGCGTGGGCCTCATGGTGGGCGGCGTCGGCGTCGTGGCCATCATGATGATCTCCGTGACCGAGCGCACCCGGGAAATCGGCGTCCGGAAGGCGCTCGGCGCCACCCGCCGCGAGGTGCTCTTCCAGTTCCTGGTGGAGGCCGCCACGCTGACCCTGGTCGGCGGCGTCGCCGGGATGCTCCTCGGCGGGCTCATCGCGCTCGCCATCAACAAGCTGACCCCCATCCCGGCGGCCGTGCCGCTCTGGTCGGTGGTGGTGGCGCTCCTCGCCTCCATCGTGACCGGCATCCTGTTCGGGATGTACCCCGCCAACAAGGCGAGCAAGCTGGACCCGGTGGAAGCGCTGCGATACGAATAGTCAATGGCGGGGAAGCGGGGAGCCGGGGAAGGCCACCGCCCCCCTACTTCCCCGCATTCCCGCTTTCCCGCGTCCCCGCTAGTTTTCCTCCATGCCCGTCCGCGAAGCATTCCGGCTCGCCCTCCAGTCCATCCTCAGCAGCAAGCTGCGGTCGTTCTTCACGCTCCTCGGGATCATCGTCTCCGTCGGGTTCCTGGTGGCGGTCGTCGCCATCATCCAGGGGATGAACGCCTACGTGAAGGAAAACATCACCGGCGCGGTCATCGGCACGAACGCCTTCCAGGTGCGGCGCGATCCGGTCGCGTTCGGCCTGATGGATGACGACGAAGTGCGGGCCATCGCCAAACGGCCGCTGGTCACGATGGACGACGCCGAGGTCGTCCGGCGCGCCCTCCCCGACGCCGAGGCGGTGGCGTTCCAGTCCGGCTGGCCGACGCCCACCAGCGACGTGGTGTACCGCAACACCAGCGTCGGCGACGTCCTGATCTTCGGCATCACGCCGCCCTTCCAGATCGTGCGGGACTACGTCTTCGCGGCGGGGGAGCCGCTGACGGAGCCCGACCTCGACGGGCGACGCATGGTGACGGTGGTCGGCTTCGACGTGGCCGACAAGCTGTTCGGCGACCCGGAAAAGGCCATCGGACGGAAGGTGCGGATCTCGGGGCAGGAGTTCGTGATCAAGGGCGTCATCGCGAAGAAGGGCAAGGTGCTCGGGCAATCGTTCGACGGGTTCCTGCTGCTGCCGTACTCGACCTTCGAGTCGATGTACGGCCGCCGCAAGACCACCGTGGTCTCCGTCAAGATGCGGGACGCCGAACAGGTGGAGCCGGGGATGGCGCGGGCGCAGGAGGCGATGCGGGTGGCGCACCGGCTCCGGCCCACCGAGCCCGACGACTTCACCGTGGACAAGGCGGACGCGCTGGTAGCGTTCTGGAAGAGCCTGACGAAGATCCTCTTCACCATCATCCCCGCCGTCGTCTGCATCGGCATCGTGGTGGGCGGGATCGTGATCATGAACATCATGCTGATGACCGTCAATGAGCGGACCCGCGAGATCGGGATCCGGAAGTCGCTCGGCGCTACCCGCCGCGACATCCGGCGCCAGTTCCTGGTGGAGGCCGCCACGCTGTCGTTCTTCGGCGGGATCCTCGGGGTGGCGGCGGGGTGGTCGCTCGCGCTCCTGGTGTCCGCGGCCACGCCCCTGCCCGCGCGCGTGACCGCCTGGTCGGTGTCCATCGCGCTCGCGCTCGGCGCCGGCACCGGCCTCCTCTTCGGCGTCTACCCCGCGACCCGCGCGGCCCGGCTCGACCCCATCACCGCGCTCCGGGCCGAATAGGCGATGATCCCGCTCAGCCGGGTGGGCGAGGGCGTCCTGATGGCGCTGGACGCGATGCGCGCCAACAAGGCCCGCTCCGCCCTGACGGTACTGGGAGTCATCATCGGCGTGGCCACCGTCATGACGATGGCCTCGATCGTCCAGGGCGTCCGGACCCAGATCTTCAACGCGCTGGAAACCGCGGGCCCCACCGCGTTCTACGTCATGCGGTACTTCAGCCAGACGCCGATCAATCCCGACAACCTCCCGTATGAAGTCCGGATCCGGCCGGTGCTCAAGGAGAGCGACGCCGAGGCGATCGCCCAGATCCCGGAGATCCAGTACTCGGGGATGTGGATCCAGATCTTCGCGCGCATCGAGTCGCGGGACACCCGCACCCAGACCCTCATCGTCTGGGCCGCCGACGACCACTACATGGACATCCAGGGCGGCACCCTGCTGCGCGGCCGGTTCTTCACCCAGTCCGAACTCACCGGCGAGCAGGTGATCGTGCTCGAGGAGGAGACGGCCGACCACCTCTTCGGTCGCCTCGACCCCATGGGCCAGCTGGTCCGCGTCAACGGCGTGCCGCTCCGGGTGATCGGGATCTACCAGAAGCCGCAGAATATCTTCGAGCCGCCGGGGCAGCAGAACGGCGCCATCGTCCCGTACCGCTCGGCCAAGTACAACCTCCGGTACGACGAGACCAACGGGTTGTTCATCTCGGTCAAGGGGCGCCCCGAGGTGGACGTGCAGCGGGCCCAGGACCTCGTTACCGTGGCGCTTCGGCGCGAGCGGAGGCTGCGCCCGGGCGTGCCCAACACCTTCGACATCCTGACCCAGGACCAGATCCTCGACACGA
>Ga0116154_10002651_pt1 | contig 13288 bp, 10 predicted proteins | sample AD_UKC030_MetaG_FD_89898 | JGI IMG/M metagenome (GOLD analysis project Ga0116154, IMG submission 89898) | Active sludge microbial communities of municipal wastewater-treating anaerobic digesters from USA - AD_UKC030_MetaG | ecosystem: Engineered > Bioreactor > Anaerobic > Digestate | place: USA...
CTTGAGGTTCTGCGCCGCTTCTGCGGGCCCAGGTTCTACTGGGCGTACTGGGCCAAGAGGGCGTCGAACACGTCTTTGGGGATGGCGACGAGGTCCTCGTGGTCGGGAATGTCCAAGGAGTTCCGGGGGTTGGCCGCAAGCTTGGCGCCCTGGACCAAAACAGTGCCGGTGTCGGTGAGGTGGAAGGAAGGGCAAGCGCCGTTGGCGCAAGCCGGCGAAACGATGGTCTTGATAATATTCATCTACAGAACAAGTATGACTTATCTACCTGATTGTCCAGCGGTTTATTCCAAATACTTATCTATCACTTTGGCAAATGTGATCCGTGAGGTAATCCGGACGTCCCGCCATGAACCCCGAGCAGGCCAGAAAGGACGAGAGTTGTTTGTGCGGAACAACTCGCCAAGTGGCTGTCGCCGCTGGCCAAGGAGAGCGGTCCGGTCTGGCCGCACGGGCAGACGTGGCGCGAGCGCGCGCGGAGTATCACTGCCGCACAGAACGCCACGGGCGAGGCCGCTGGACTGCTCCCGTGGCGGCACAATTCATTGCGCCACGCGTTTTGCACTTATCGCGTCGCTGCCACCCAGGACGTGCCACGTACGGCATTGGAAGCCGGCAATTCGGCGGCGACAATCTTTTCGCATTATCGAGCCCTGGCCACCGAAGCCGAAGGCAGAGAATGGTTCGCCATCGTGCCACCCCATCCGGTTTCAAAAGACGGGCGCGCCAGAACTCGCTTAACTGCAGCTCGTCCCACAGCCGGCAGGCCAGCCAACAGTCACCGAAAGCGCGCGGACGTTCGAGGGTCAGTTCGGAGAACCTATGCGACACTTCCAGGCCTTACTTAACGCAGACCCTGATCACGGTCGGCGGCAAGCCCGGCATGGTGGTCGGCACGTCCGGCAAGGGGCGCGTCGCCGTCATCGGCATGACCTGCTTCGGCGCGCCCGCCGAGTCGCAGACGCCCTTCTGGCAGTGGCGCTGCTGGGTCCTGCTGCTCCGCGACCTGGCCGGGTGGACCGCCGGTCAGGACGAGCATTTCTCAGAGACACTTCCGTGAGGGGACGGGCAGAAAGTAATGTCGCAAACGTATGACGAATAGCCCGGACGATTCCGCGTCCTTCACGGCAGCAGCCGAAGCGCGGCGTAGCCGTGAGGTACAAGTTCCACCTCGACCGCCTCGTCGCGGACGACAAGCGCCGCCCGGTCGCGTTCCAAGAGGTCGGTCGCCGCCGCCTTGCCAAATCCACTCACCCCGATGCGCAACGGGCCGCTGCGCCCGGCGGTCTCCCAAACCCTCAGCAGCAAGCCGCCGGTCTGCGGGTCGTCTGCCGACTTCAGACATGTGGCGACCGCCCGGGCGGCGTCGAGTTCGATCCGGAGTGCGGCCTTGGCGGACGCCTTGAGCTGACCGGTTCTTGACCGCAGCGGTGTTGCTGCCGCGCGTGCGAATGCGACGGCTTCGGCCCCGTGATATCCACCGGCGTTGGCCCGTAGGCTGTAGCGGAAGCGGAACTGCGTCTGGCCGGCCTGGTCGTGGAGCACCTCGCGGTGGTTCTGGTCGTTGCCCAGGGCCTCGACCGTGAATGGGTCGAGATCCAGCCGCAGGGCGAAGGCATCGTGCGGGACCAGGGTCACCGAGATGTCGTCGTGGGCGACGTTGATAAACTCCTGCACGGCGAACCGCCGGGTGTCGGCGCCGGGCAGCAAGTCGCCCGCGGGTTGCGGACGCGGGCGGACGACCGCTCCGCTGGAGGCCGCGCGCAGCGCCGCGTCCTGGCCCAACAGCGGAAATACGTGGCACAGACGCTCCTCCTTCCCCAACGGTTGTTTCTCGATGCGCACATCGAAATCAACGCGGTCGAGTTGAGCATGGACCGTCACCCGGTTCTCGACCGTCAGGCCCGGTGCCGTGCCGGAAATACGCAGCTGCGCAAACACCGGTCCAGCGGCCAGCGGCTCCACGTGCACGTTTTCCAGCAGATGCTCTTGGCCGTCGAAGTACACGGTCTGGCACAGCGTACGATGCTGGCCCGCGGCTAGCAGCTCCTTGCCGGAGGCAACGGGAACCAGGCTGGCGGCGCCGCCGGTCTTCGCGTCCGGCACAAGGCGATAGAAGGGGCTTTCCAGTAACGTCTCGGTGGCTTTCAGTTTCGACAGAGAGTCACTCGGCGCGGCGGCTTCGACAAGCTGTCCCTCGCAGAACCCGAAGCCCGGCACCTCCGGGGGGACGAAACACAAGGCGGTCTGCTCGCCGTCGGCGACTGGCTGGACCGCCAAATGTTCGTTGCCAACGCCCACCCCGCCAAACTTCGCCACGTCGATGCCGGACACGCAGACCAAATCGCGGCGAGGCACGCTCAGGCTGTTGAAGACCGCGACCGACGGCGTGTCGGACGGGATGACGACGCGCGACCAGCCGGCCTCTTCGATCTCCTCGGCCAGCCGGTTCAGCTCCTCGGCCCATTGCTTGCGCAGGCTGGCGTTGTGGCGTTTGTTCCGCTCGTCGGTGCCGTTCCAGGCGTGATCGGAGAGCATGGCCCAGCACCACTCGGCGCGCTGACGCTGCCGGCTCATCGCCTCAGCCGGACCCGGCCGCCCGCCCCGAGTGATTGCCAGCAGCGTTTCGGCGGCCAGATACCGCCGCTCGCCCTCGCGCATCGCGGCGACGTACTTCGCCAGCGACACCGGCCAGACGTCCCAACTGTGCCCAAAGCAGCCGCGCACGACAGGCAGGAACGGCTGTTCTGCTTCGGCCGTTTCGACTTCCTCCCAAAACATCGGGAAGGTCGCATTGATCAGCCGCGGATGGTCGCCCGGGCGCGCGTTGCAGCGGATGATCGCCTCGGCAAACTCGCGGGCCTGGTCGCCCGACTGAGGCGAAATGTCGCCGTGCGTGCCGCTGGCCAGCAGCGACCGGAGTGGATACACCGCGCCCAGTCCGGCGTAATGGGCGATCCACTGCTTCTCGATCGCATCCGGCTTGCGGACCACGGCGGCGCCCTGCGTGTAGCTCGATTTGGACGACGCAAAGCGATCGAGCCAGACCTTGATCCGGCTGCCGTCCGGACCCTCCAGGTAGAACAGCGGCGGGCACTTGAGTCCGCCAAAGGTGCTGTCGTAACCGTAATAGGGATTCGTCAGGTGACGCATCCCGCAGCCGGCCAGCAGCGTGGCTGTGCCCCAGGGCAGGGACGGCTCTTCGATGTGATGCGCCGTGGTCAGCGGAATGCCCCACTCGCGTTCCAACCGCTGGGCCGGATAGAACGTGCGCAGCACGCCCTCGGCGCTCTGCATCCCCCACAAGGAATTGCAGAGGTACGGGCTCACGTACACGCGTCTTCGCTTGATCCGGTCGATCAGCTCTTGCTTGCGCTGCGGATACTTCTCGACAAAACAAAGTGCTTCCTGCGTGACGGCCATGTTGTAGCGATCACGGCTTTCGGACGACTGCCGGTCGGTCCGTTTCATCTCGTCCAGATGCCCCCGCACGACATCCGCAAAGGCCTGCCGCGTCTGCTCCTCGCTCAGCCCCCACGTGTAATCCGGACAGTTGTCGTTGGCCACGAAGACCGACCACGGCCGCGCGTCCTGCTCGCCGGCATGAACCGGCGCCACCGTGCCAAGCAAGATGGCCACAAGGTTGCGGAGAACGCGCAATCGCCGTGTGCTTTCGGGTGTCAGAATCATGTCAATTCCTCGACGTCGGCCTTGTCTTTGGCACGCGGGGTAGCGCTCTTGTTGCGGATGAGGTCCTGCCGGCCCATGAATCTCACCTCGACTTGGCCGAGTGGTAGGCATTTGCTTTTTCGGCGTGGCTGGAGTGTGCCTGAGCAGGTGTCGCCGTCCAAGGCGAAACGCGGCAGAATTGCCCCCTGCCAGGTGCTTGGCCGGCCCTCGGGGCTGGTGGGCGGACGCCCACCAGCCCCGAAAGGCGGTCGTGGCCTCCAGCATGGCCGCTCAGAGGGTCGGTCAGAGGCTCACAGCGCCTGGAAACGGAGGGTGCACCGGCCTTTGCGGGTGCAGTTCACCGTCGAGCGGATGCCCCGCCTCGCGCGCGACGCCGCCGCTCCACCGGTTCCCCTCGCCCTGAGCCTCAGCCCGTAACCGACAGCTTCGCCGAGAGCGGGGCGCGAGCTGAGGGCTCGTCCCACAGTCCGCAGTGTCGGAGAATCTTCTCGATCACCTCAGTCTGGTGCCTCTCGATGAAGGCGACGATGCGCATCGTCGTACCACACTTGGGACAGCAGATTGGGTCCGCTGCGTAGCTGCAGACAGCCGCAACGGTGGCGGGGTGGCAAAGTTCAATGCGTGGTTCCTCGCCCATTTTCAGGCCGATGGCGGGGTCTGGAGTCATGTCGCGGACCGCACGCCAGAGGGCGAAGACTTGAGCGGTGGTGGCGTAGATGTTCTCCTGCTGGAAGAAGATTTCCGGCAAGCCGGCCCGATGGAGGAGTGAGGGAAGCGGGATCTTGAATTCGGCCAGCCGCTGCGGCCACGCCCTGGGGAGGTGGAATCGATCACTCATGGAGTGGAATCACTTTACTGGCCTCGCGCCTTGACGTCGTAGCAAAACAGCACCTCCTGGTCGCGGATGTAGAGCTTGCCGTTGGCGATGACCGGGTGGGACCAAGAATGGGATCCACTCGGGTCGGGTATCCGAAACCTGCCACGTTCGATGTATTCCTTGCGGCTGGGCTCGATCAATATCACTTCGTCTGCGGCACCCCGCGCTTCAGTGTCGTTGCGATAGTAGATGCGGCCGTCGGCGACTGCCATGGAACCTTTTCGCACGCGACGCTTGTCAGGGTCGCCCTCGTTCCAGAGGGCCTCGCCTGTCTGAAAGTCGAGACAAACCAGGTAGCCAGTCCCGTTGCCACCATTCCCTCCATAAAGGGCGCCGTCGATCAGGACCACGCCACCGTGATGGTTTTGCATATACCTTGAATGCCAAACTTCCTCCGCCTTGACGCCCCCGGTGCCGTCCTTGCTCAACTTCACCAAACCTCCGCCCGCGTTATAGGCCGAGGCTGCAAACACACGACCATCATGGTAGATCGGCGTCGAACAGTTGATACCCATGCCGTTGGCGGGACGGTCGTATCTCCAAAGGAACTTGCCGTCGGAAGCCGCAACGCCAATCAGCGCCCTCGCAGTGAGTTGCACGTACTGGCGCTGCCCCTCGAAGTCGATGGCGATGATCGAGGAGTAAGCCGCTCCCGAGCCTCCGCCGCCTCCGAAACCACCGGGGCGACCTGGACCACGGGCACCACCGCCGGGAACCCGAGCGACTACACCTGGAGAGCCTCCGGGCGCAAGACCGATACTTGCGAAGACACGCCGACCGCCGAAGCTACCTCCCTCGAAGCCTTGATCAGCCAGCCAAATCTGGCCGTTCGAGTCTTTGAACGGTTCGGATTGGCCGGCCTTGATCCGAATGGTCCCTTTGGACAACTCCGCGCCGGTCAGATCGGTCGCTTGCGGGATGATTTCAATCGCATTAATGGCCGGGCTTTGGGTCTGGGCCGTGAACGCTATGCTCAACTCTCCGTTGGTAACTTCCACCGGCACGGTCTCGACATAGGCACGGTTAAGACCGCCGGCCTTCTGCCAAATGTCAAAGTCCTTGAATTCACGCCCGTGAACATTGAAGGAAAAGACGCGTTGGCCCGGGCCGGTAATCCCCTGGTAGGTCTCCGCAAAGTAGAGCTTCGCCAGATAATTGCCATTGGGGATCTTATGGGAAAAAGCAGTCATGCCCCAATGCTCGCTCTCGAACAAGCCTGGATCCTGATTTCCGCTGATCACGGTCGCTGAAGCACTCCCCGCTTCACCGCTGCCGGCACGACGCGCACCGCCAGGAGCGCCGCCCAACTCACGCGGAGGGCCTCCGGGGCCGGCAGAGGCAGCATCGGAACCCCCGGGCATCTGGCTCTTCCAGATCGTCTTGCCGGTCAACTTGTCGAGCGCCACCAGCATCGCGTCCGGCGCTCCAGGCGTGATGATGACCTTGTCACCATCAACCAACGGCGATTCGCGATAGCTCCACATGGGCACGCGGCCTCCAAAATCAGCCGTCATGCTCTTTTGCCAAATGACTTTGCCGTCGCTGACCTGCAGGCAGGACACATCGCCGCCCAAGCCGATGACATAGAGTCGGTCGCCATCGACCGTCGGCGTGCAACCAGGCCCCTCTTTGCCTTGCGACGGCCGTTGCGCGAAAGCCGGCCCCAGGCGGGATACCCACACGGTCTTGCCGTCCGCCTCGGACAGAGCCCAAACGATTTCGTCCTCGCCGCGATTGGCCATGCCGTAAATCCGCCCGGCAGCGATGGAGGGGGCGCTGTCGCCACCGCCAAGTCTGGTAATTTTCCAGGCCAGAGGCGGCCCGTCTTCAGGCCATTCCTTGAGCAACCCGGTTTCCTTGGAAATGGCGTTTCGGTTGGGTCCCTGCCATTGAGGCCAATCCTCCGCTGACGCGCAAGTCAGCAGCATTGCCATGCCAAGAATGCCGATGAAAGATTTGGCATAACTCATAGCTGTTTTGGGATTCATGGGATTTCGCTTTGGGAGTCGGGTGGATTCCGTGACACAGGCCGTCTTCATTTCCGTCTGTTTCGACAACTGTCATTGAGCCACGTTGACGCACTTCATTTGAGTTTGGTCTCGCAGAAGGAGCTTTCCACCAGCAAGCGCCAGGGGCGCCCAATTCTGGTTTCTGCCGCCAACGCGTGCAGCCATCGGATCATTCTCTGATCCACTTCCTCCTTCTGCCAGAACCTTTGCTGAAGCCAGCTGCTTAAATCCGGAGGGATCAGGCTCAATCAGATACAAAGTCTGGGCCCCATCGGTCGCCAGGATCAGACCGTCGGCCAGGATCATGCTGCCTTTGTTGAAGTCGGGCGCGCGTTTCGTTTTCCAAAGGATTTTGCCCTCCATGCTCATGCACACCATGCCGTCCCGCCGGCTGTTGGTTCCATACTGGGCATAAAAATGCCCCTTGTACTGGACCGGTGGCTTCGTTTGATCACCGAACTCTCTGGTGGTGAAAAGCTCTGTTGTGCCATAGCTGCCATCTGGTTTCTTTTCGACCTTGATCATCGTTGCGCCGAGTTCATATCCGCCGACAATCAGCACTTTGTTGTCGCCGGCATCCAATGCGCTCGCCACCGGGATGTGACATTCCCACTTGTCATACTTCCATAGGATTTCTCCGGTAAGCGGGTCCATTCCGACGACGTTGCCCATTTCATTCTCCGGGCGGGTCCGTTGGAAGGGGTTGGTGGATGACGTCACCATCACCACATGGTCTTTTCCGTCCACCTTGACAATGGCCGGGCTGGCATAGCTGATGAGGCCAAGCGACGGCGTCTTCCATTGAACATTGCCTGTGAGCTTCTCATACGCCACAACGCCAAGCTCAGGTGCTTGCGAAGCCACAATCAGCAGATCGCCGCAAACCACGGGGTTCTGCGTGATCGCCCACATGGGGAACCTACCTCCCGACGGAGTTGCTCCGCCTTGTCTCGGCCCGCCCGAAGATTCGCGACCGGCTGCTCCGCCGAAATCCGTCCACACGTTCTTGTTCCAGACCGGTTTGCGGGTGTTGATGTCCACGCAATACAGGTCGCCGTTGTGACCGCAGGAATAGACGTGATGACCGTCCACAGTGGGGACGCTTCGGGAGCCGGGGAACATAACCGTTCCGGGAGCGTCGTAGGCGAAGTTCCAGAGTTCTTTCCCCGTGGCAAGGTCCAGACAACGAAGGTTATCGCCCACGTTGTCGTCCCGATCGAGCAAGTAAACCTTGCCGTCTTTGACGACCGGCCCGCCATAGCCTCTGCCTACCGAAACGGTCCAGAGAACCTCGGGGCCGTTGGTGGGCCAGTTTCGCAAAATACCTTTCTCGGGCGAGATGCTGTTCCTGGTTGGCCCGAGATATTGGGGCCAATCGCTCGCGGACGCGGAGGACAACACAATGGCCCAGGCAAGGGCGGGAATGGCGGCTCTGGCATTCATAACTTCGCTGTTTCTATGGGTGAATAATAGTACTAAACAGGTCGACAGTCACATGCGTTCAATCCCCGCCACGTATTTGGAAAAACGCGTGACGCGGAACGAAAAACTATTCGTGACGACGGCGGCGTTCTCGGCGCAATCGAGCCCAAACTTCAGTTCCATGATCACCGTCGGTGCAACGGGCAACAAGAAGGCCACCGCCCCCATGTTGTCCTGAACGCGAGCAAACTGGAGTCCGGAATCCACGGTGAGACGGAACGTTCCATCGCGGCTCAGGAAATAATGTCGTTGGTACCGGTTGAACAGTGCAGGTTCCAGGTGCCGCAGAGAGGACCGCAATATCGGGGGCAAAACGGCTGTGTCAAACGTGCCATCTAACGACGAGCGAAGGCAGCCCCCATTGAGTGGAAGCGGCGGCAGCGGGTAGGCTTGCTTCCCACTCACGGCGCCCGTTTTCAGCTTTCGCTCCAACACGGGGCGCTCAGCCACCGCGGACGGTTGGCCATACCACCGCACGCGGGTCTTGCTCCGATTGGCGGTTCCATTGATGTGCTCGTAGTAGTCCCTGCGCGCTGGCGAATCCAAATAGATGTTGTTCACGGTCCGCGGCGGATAGACCTGGCGGAAGGCGGACGAATGTCGCCGAACCCCCGCCAGGACTTCGGCCAGAGTCAGCCCCTCGGCAATGAGCTTCTTCTCGTAACGCAGGTTCGGGAGCGTTGAAGTCATTTGGAATTCGAGCCCCGTTTTGGTCAGGCAAGCAAGCCACGGTCATCCATGCAGCTCACCTTTACCTCTGGGCTGAGCTCGCAGATTTGATTTGTGAACTGCTCCAGGTGAGCGACTTGCTTGAAGTCCACCAAGAACGCTGTCTCGAGCGACTCCGGTGTTCGGTCGAACCTCTTCAGGCTCGCAGTCGCACCGATTCCGGTCAGAACCTGGAGAATCCGCTCTGCGCCCAGATTGGCCGCGGCGGGACTGGTCACCGTCAGGTAGAGGTTGGGCTGAGTCGGACTTTGTCGAGAAAGCCCGCGGATGACGATGAGACCGAGGATGATGGTTAGAGCCACCACGGTCACCAACGCTTGGCCGGCGCCCAAGCCCAACCCGATGCTGATGGCCAGGAACAGGAACGCCAGTTCCTCGGGCTCCTTGATCGCGGCGCGAAAGCGCACGATGGACAACGCGCCCACCAGACCGAGCGAGAGCGCGAGGGAGGATCGCACGATGCTGATGACCAGCGTCGTGGTCACCACGAGGACGAGGAAGTTCCGGGCAAACAACCGCCGGTTGGACAGAGATTGCCCGAAGTGGATGTAAACTTGGCCGAGGATGACGCCGAGCAGGGCGGCGATTGCGAGGCTCAACACAAGCTTCGGCAGCGATGCCACCATTTCGGGGTTCCAGAATAGGTCGCGGATGGATTGTTCGATTTGCATTGGATGTCGTGAGTTATTGCCTGTAATTGTGGGAGGACGTTTGTGAGTTTCAATTTGCCGCGACGCTTTCCTTCAGGGTGACGCAGAACAGCAGGTCATAATAGTCAAAGGTCATTGTCGGGTATCAGGAGCGTTTGGCCATGGATTCCGTCAGTTCGGAGGAGGTCCTTGAACTCCGGGCGGGCGGGCGTCGGGACCGCCAGGGCTGCCTCCAAATCCGCGGGGCGCTTGAATCATCCCGCCGAAGGAACCTCCCTCGAAACCTTGATCCGGCTGCCACACGCCACCGCTTGAATCCGTAAATGGCTCGGACTGGCCAGCCTTGATCCGTATTGTTGTCCCGGAAGACGCCGCTCCCGCTCCCGGTTCTGGTTGTGGAATGATTTCAATCGCCTTGATGGCCGGGCTCTCAACCTGGGGCGTGAACACAATGCGGAATTCCCCGTTGGTCACCTCCACAGGCACAGTCTCGATGTAGGCGCGTCTGGGACCACCGGCCTTGGCCCAAATGTCGAAGTCCTTGAATTCACGCCCCTGGACAGTGAAGGAGAAAACGCGTTGGCCGGGACCGGTAATGCCATCGTAAGTTTCCGCAAAGTAGAGCTTCCCGAGATACTTGCCGTTGGGAATCTTGCGGGAGAAAGCTCTCATCCCCCAATGCTCGCTCGTGAACAAGCCCGGATCCTTCGTTCCGGTGACCACCGTGGCCGGACCACCGTCGCGTCCGCCGGGAACACCAAAGCTACCACCGGGACCACCAGAGCCTCGCCCCGGACCGCGAGGACCACCGCCACGACCGCCGGGGCCGCCGCCGGAAGGCAAGAATCCCTGGCTTTGCTGGCGCAGGTCCTTCTCGATGCCCGACCGGACTTGTGCCCAAGTCAGAGTTCCGCTCTTCTCGCCATCCCAGGTCTTGAACAGCTCGGAAAAGCCTTCAGTAAACTCCGCCTTTGACACGGCGGAATCCTTGTCCTTGTCGAGAACTTGGAAAAGGGCCTGGCTGAACATACCCAAGCCGCCTCCACCTCCGGAGCCACCCGGAAAGCCGCCGCCCGCCACCAACCCTTCCGATCTGCCAGCGAGTTGATCGAGCACTGATTCCGTGCGCACCTTCGCAAAGGGCTTGATGGGTTTGGTCTGACCGCCACCGAAGGGGCCCGGCGACGATCCAAGTTCGCCGGCAACGAGCTTGTCGAAGCGGGTCAGTTTCGATTCCGATTCCTCCTGCACGGCGGGTCGGATCGCTGCGGCAATCTCATCCACCTGTTGGGCCAACCGCTCCGATCTGAAGATCGTTTTGCTGAACTCGTCGAGTCGAGCAAGATAGAGCTTGTTGAACGCTTCCACTTTAAACATCCGATCCAGGAAGACATTCTCTCCCTGCCACGGGCGGTGGATGCTCAGCTTGTCCCGCTGTTCCTGGCTGGCGCGGGCGAACTGCCCCCACGAATGGTCTTGGTCCCAGGGAATAAACTGAAACTGTTGGTTCTTGGGATGCAAGTGCAGGTAGAGGTTTTGTCCGGGACCGAGAATGCCGTCCAGGTCCGAGAGATAGACCATCACCGCCATGAACCGCGCGAATTCAGGCAGGTCAATGAACTCGCCGATGCGCGCAGCAAACAGCGCATCGTCCGCCTGCGTTACAAAGCGGGACAACTCGATCACCGCCTTCTTCTGTTCGTCATACAGCGCCGTCTTCGGATCGTAGACCTGATTGTAGGCCGCCCAATCCGCACCGAGATCGGTGAACAGGGAGGGGGTAACCGGCTTGAAGATCGCCCCGCGTTTGGTCCCGAAATGTCGCTCGGCAAATTGCTTGTCCACCGCTTCACTCAGCGAATACAGGCCGAAGTACTGCCGGTCAAACCTGCCCGGCACAGTGACAAAGACCTTGGCGTAGGCGGTCCGCGGTGCGGGCACGTCCGCATCCCGGTAGAGCCGGTAGGCCAAAACTTCGTTCATCAGGCTCGCGTCGGTGACGTTGTTCTGCAATGTCAGCGTCTTCACGTTGCCCAAGCTCTGACCCTTCGCGTATTTGTTGAGCTGGATCTTGAGCGATCGCTTGAGCGAATCGCGCGATTCCATGAAAGTCCCGTTTCCCTTGTAGCGCACGCCCACGTCACTGAACCGACGGCCTTCGAATTCCAAATCCGCATGCACATACTCAAATTCGAGCCCCAGCGCGAAGGCCACGCCGTTTCGCTTTCCTTCGGGGGATAGAAGCAGATTGGCAATGCCCGCCCCAGCCGGGTTGCGGACTGCACCGAGACCCGTCCGGATCTGGCCTTCATCGAGCCTGCCCGTTCCCTGGGAATCCCAGGCGTTGAACCAGGTTTCTGCCAGCCCGACGAATTCCTTCGCCGAGATTCGACCATCTCGATTGAAATCTCCCAGGCTCATCATCGCCGGAGCAAGCGCTCTGTCTTCAAGGGCGCCCCCGGACCTTCCCTGCCTCCCTCCCCCGCCTCCAAAGAACGGATTACCCCCGCCTTGAGGTTCCATGGCCTCCCACTGGTCGGGTGCAAACGCCAGGTGAATCGTCCAGACGTTGGTCAGGTTGTAGATGCGGTCGGAGTCCAGAAGTTGGCTGGAAGATGGTCTTGGCGAGACTCGTTGCAGCGCTCCCGCTCCGCAGAGAAGCCCCACCAGGAGCAGCGCGCCGGCAAGACCCGCCACTATCCGTCGCCAACCAGAGTAGGCCCTTGACCGCGCTATTGAAATCATGGCTTCAAAGATAGTAACCGACCCAGGCGGCGATGACCGGCAACAGGACCCGCAGGGCCCGAGAGTTTGTCCTCATAAACTCAGGTTGGCGCGCACGTCGATGTCTGTCGGCTTTCACTCACGCTCCTACAAGCGCAGCCCGCCGGCGAACCCCGCCACTTTATCGAGTCTTTTCTGACGTCTGGACGACGGCTCGTGGCGCGGACATGATTCTGACCGTGAGCGATGTGACGCGCCTGCTTGAAGCGATGCAGCAGGGGGAAACCCAAGCCGCCGAGGAGTTGCTGCCGCTGGTTTACGACGAACTGCGTGGGATCGCGGCCTACAAGATGGCCCAGGAGTCGTCCGGCCACACGCTCCAGCCGACGGCCCTGGTGCACGAAGCTTGGCTGCGCCTGATCGGGGACGGCAACGAGCAGTTTGCCGGAAGGGCTCATTTCTTCGCGGTCGCGGCCGAGGCGATGCGACGAATTCTCGTGGAATCTGCCCGACGCAAGCGCAGCCTCAAGCGGGGTGGAGCCGCCCAGCGCGTCGAACTGACCGAATCCCAACTCATCCTGGCCGCGCCGGCCGAGGAGATGCTGGCGGTGGATGAGGCGCTGGATTTGCTGGCGGCCGAGGACCCCGTCGCCGCCGACCTGGTGAAACTGCGGTACTTTGTCGGGATGACGATGGAGGAGGTCGCGGCGACGCTTGGTCTTCCGTTGCGCACGACTGAACGGCTCTGGACCTACGCCCGGGCCTGGCTGAAACGCAAGATCGGCAGCGGAAGTTGAGCCGTCTGTGAGCTCGCCACCTGTGGGAGCACGCATGGTCGGAGGTGAGCGATTGCCCCTGGCCGGATCAGCGACCGTCGGCTTCCAGTCGCATGATTTCCTCGAAGGACGGTGCGCGCCAAATATGGAGAAGACCCTCGCTGTTGGCGGAGGCCAGAACGCTCCCGTCCGGGGAGAAAGCTGTGGCGTTGAACATGGACCCCTGGCCCGGCAGGGTGAGCAATTCCTGGAGACTCCCGACGTCCCAGAGTTTGATAGCCTCATTGCCGTTGCTGCCAATGGCGAGACGTTGGCCGTCGGGCGAAAAGGCGACTGAATGCGTCCCTTGCA
>Ga0116154_10002654_pt1 | contig 13279 bp, 12 predicted proteins | sample AD_UKC030_MetaG_FD_89898 | JGI IMG/M metagenome (GOLD analysis project Ga0116154, IMG submission 89898) | Active sludge microbial communities of municipal wastewater-treating anaerobic digesters from USA - AD_UKC030_MetaG | ecosystem: Engineered > Bioreactor > Anaerobic > Digestate | place: USA...
AACCGCAGGAAAAAAAGTAAAGGTTGTCAGTTCAGAAGGAGTTCATATTGTTGTTGAAGAGGTAGCATAACATGGCATTTCTTGAAACCCTGATTGTTATATTCCTGATTCTTGTTGTCGTCATGATATTTGCGAGAGGCGTGGTCATTGTCCAGCCGTACGAGCAGGGGCTCCAGATACGGCTCGGTCAGTATGTCGGGCGGATGAACCCCGGGTTCCGCTGGATCATACCGTTTATCTCCGAGGTGATCAAGCTCGATCTCCGTACCCAGGTGATGGACGTCCCGAGCCAGGAAGTGATTACGAAGGACAACTCGCCCACGAATGTGGACGCGATTGTCTATGTCAGGGTCATCGACCCTGAAAAGGCATTCTTCGAAGTTTCCAATTATCGTCTCGCAACGGTTGCCCTTGCCCAGACCAGCCTCCGTGGCATCATCGGGGACATGGAGCTCGACGAAGTGCTTTATAACCGGGACGTCATCAATACCAAACTTCGGGATATCCTCGACCGTGAGACGGACCAGTGGGGTGTGAAAGTTGAACGGGTCGAGATCAAGGAAGTGGACCCGGTCGAGGCTGTCAAGAATGCGATGACCGAGCAGACCGCGGCGGAGCGGGCCCGGCGTGCAGCAATCCTGCGTGCAGACGGTGAGAAACGATCGGCTATCCTCAAGGCAGAAGGTCTCCGCCAGAGCATGATCCTCGAGGCGGAAGGCGAACGGCAGAGCAAGGTGCTCCGTGCCGAGGGTGAACGGCTCTCGAGGATCCTGCAGGCACAGGGTGAGGCACAGGGGCTGCGCATCCTCTCGGTCGGGGCTGCACCCCTTGACAAGAAAGCGATAACCGTGCTCTCATTCGATGCGCTGAAATCGATGGCGGCGGGGCAGGCCACCAAGATCATCTTCCCGTTCGAGATCTCCCAGCTCATCCGGCAGGGCGCAAAGTATCTCGGTGCAACCGACGAGACCGCGGCGGAGACCGCTGCCCGTCCGGTCATGGATGACAGCATCCTTGGCGTTATCCCGAAACAGGAAGAGGTCGATAAGATCCTCAAGGAGATCCAGGACGCTGTGCCCAAGGTATCCGAGGAAGAGCTCAAGGATACCAGCAAGCGCCGGATACCGATAGAAAAAGAGCAGGATGATCCGGCAAAGCCCAACTGACCCCCCGGGATATAAACACTCTTTTTTCTCCTCATCGGGAGATTTTAAAGCGCTTAAGAATACTTGGGTATACAGGATTATCCTGTGAGTACAGAGACAGCTCCAATGTTTTTGCCGGGCAGGTTTTTACCTCTTTATAGACAACAACAGGTACTGGCATGCACCACCCGAACTTCAAGGACACGATAGCAGCGTCACCATATATTTTTACCATTGGGGTCGCCGGTGACAGTGGGTCGGGCAAAACCACCTTCACGCAGGGTATCCGTGATATCTTTGGCAGTGACCTCGTCTCCACCATCACCCTCGACGACTACCACCGCCTCGACCGCGCGGGCCGGAAACGGGAGGGGCTGACCGCACTCAACCCGGCTGCCAACCGGATCGACTTGCTCGAACAACACCTCATCATGCTCCGCCGGGGAGTGCCGATCGAGAAACCGGTTTATAACCACACCACGGGAACGTTCGATCCGCCGGTTATCTTCCGGCCAAAAAAGATCCTGATCCTTGAAGGCCTGCATACCTTTTTTACACCGACACTTCGCAGGTACCTTGATTTCACCCTTTTCGTGGATCCTGCCCGGGATGTCAAGTACGAATGGAAGATCCGCCGCGACATGGCGAAACGGGGGTATTCGGCGGAGGCCGTACAAAGGGAGATCACTGAACGGGAACCGGAATTTGAAAAATACATTGGTCCCCAGAAGGAGTATGCGGACGCCGTGATCGGGATCAAGTACTCGGAATACGGAAAAATCCTTGGGAAAGATCGTAATGTCTACTGCATCACGCTCTCCCAGCACCGCATGAAACATACGATTGAGAACATCGATCTCTCGCTCGACCTCTACTCGATCCTGTCCCTTTCGGAAAGGAACTTTGCACTGAAGTTCCAGACATGCGGGCAGGGAGGGGACAGGATGGGTGAACTGATCATCGATGGTGAACTGAGCGCCCACGTGGTAAACAAACTGGAGCGCAGTATCGAGAAGCAGACAAAGGTCCGGCCGATTTCAATTTTTCGGCACCGGGAGTATGTGACCGCCGGAGACCTTGCCCGCCTCATCCTTTGCTGGCGGATCATCCACCGTCGGATATTTGTAGAAGAGCGGATTGGTCTGGCCCGTGTGGCATGCGGAATATCCAAGGGGGAGTGAAGATATGAACAATCATAGGGATTTTCCTCTCGGCGGTTCTCCCTGTGTGGAGAAAAGCCGGGCCTGCAATATCAACTGTTCAGGGCCAGTGGCAGCAGCACAACAGCAAGAAGAACTGCAAGCATCAGGTAACTGACCGCACCGGAAACGTAGCCGGAATATTTCAGCAGGCCACGGCGGTCCATGATACGATCGACCCCTTCCCTCAGGATATATCCCCCGTCCAGCGGCACCAGCGGGAGGGCATTGAAGGTCCCGACCACGAGATTGAACCACCCGCACCAGAACAGGAGCTGGACCACGGTCCAGTACTGGGGGAACGGAACCTGCCACATGATAGTATCCACTGTATCGATGGTGAGGAGACTGAACTGGCCCCATGACACGGGATCGAGAAAGGCATAGATTGGGATAGCAAGCAGGATGATCAGACCGATGGGTTCCTTCAGCAGGCCGAACTGTTCTTTCACACCCGGGGCATCGTAATAGGTGACGCCCATAAACCCGCTCGTGCGGTCGCCATAACCTTCAGGCCAGGACGTCAGCGTCAGGGTGTATGTCGAGGGTGTTCCCTTGTTTTGTGTAAGAAGCGTTACGGTATCCCCGGGTTTTGTTCTGTTCAGGAGAGTGGCGACTTCATCCCTGCTGCTGACAGGGACACCATTCATCTCCTTGATCAGGGTACCCGGGCCAATTCCCGCAGCACTGGCAGGATAGTCCTGGTAGACACCATGGATCAGGGGAGCAGAGACCGGCACAGCAAACCCGAGCAGGAAGACTACCAGCACGAAACAGGCAAGCCCCAGGAGGATATTGTTGGTGATGCCGGAACCGAACATCCGCATTTTTGCAAGACCCTTGGTCTTCTCCTGGTCCTCCTCATCAGGCTCGACAAATGCCCCGATCGGAATTACCGCCATGAGGACCCCCATGGATTTGACCCGGATACCCTCCACCCGGCACAGAATGGCATGGCCGAACTCGTGAACCACCATGGTGGCAAGGAGGCCCAGCCAGACAGCGATGGTGAAGGGTATGAAATCGTTCACACCCGGGATCGCGAGCACGTTTTTGAGATCATTTGCCGCTGTCAGAGGCGGGCGCTGGATCACGATATGCTGGATGGAAAAGAAAAGCATCACAGTCATGAGGGCAGAGACGACAACAACCATCACAACACCCAGTGTTCCATAGATACGGAGGAAAGTACTGTATTTTATCGACCGATCAAAAAATCCGACTTTTTCAGTTTTAATGGCCATGAAGGGGCCGTAAAATGAGATATATTCGGGCCAAAGCTTGGTTTTATAGATATAATACGCGATCATTGCGTAGGCTGTAACGAGAAGTGCGATCGGCAGAATCCAATCCATTGAGTACTAATTGCAGCCAGGAAATGATAAATCCATGTTCCCGGTAATAATATTGTTTCCGGTTTGCCGTCGGCTGGTACGTGCAGTCAGAAATCCAGAAGAGAACGCTGGGTCTTTTTTTGCAGGAGGTTGCCCACCGTCTTCCAGCTCCTGCGGGCAATAGGTGGTGGCATCGGGTGGTCCCCGATATAGCCACTGAGCCAGCGGACCGTGACCGGGTCTGAAGGGTACCCGCTCCCAATCTCGCCGTATTTTTTCGCAAGGCTTGCAACCTCCCTGTCGCGGAGAACCTTTGCCACGATACTTGCAGCAGAGACAACCACGAACTTCTCATCAGCATGATGCTCAGAAACGATCTCGCATTCATGGGACAGATGTACCCTGACCATCTCAGCATAACGGAAGCAGTTGACATCGCACGCATCGATATACGCCCTGGTTGGGGCAAGCTTCGCGATCACCTTCGCATGAGCCCGGGCAATGCAGGCATTCATGGTCATTTCATTGCGGATCGCATCTATCTCCTGCGCGTCGATTGTCACCGTTGCAACTTTACACCGTTTGCGGATCAGGGGGTAGAGACGTTCGCGCTCCTTTGGCGAAAGAAGTTTTGAGTCCCTGACCCCAAGGTCATCCAACCGCTCTTCCGAGGAGACACTGATTCCTGCCACCACCAGGGGACCAAGCACCGATCCTTTGCCAGCCTCGTCAACGCCGCAAATCATTAAAAAAGGTTGATGCGCAAATTATTTCAATCCCGGTGGTGGTAACCGGTACTATGTACATCATCATCGTAGGGCTTGGCGGTATCGGGAAGAACCTCGCAAAACTTGCAGTCGAACACGCCCACACGGTTGTTGTGATCGACCAGGAAGAGTCCCGGTGCAGTGATCTCCTGGAGCACTACGATGTCCTTGCTGTTACCGGGAATGCAACCGACAAGACCGTGCTGGAGGAAGCCGGGATCGACCGCGCCGACGCGATGATTGCTACCACAAGCGACGACTCGGTCAACCTGATGACCTGCTGGCTTGCCAAGAAGTTCCGCGTGCCCAATGTTGTTTCTATCGTAAACCAGCCGGCCCATTCTGACTTTTTCAAGGAAGTGGGAGTCCGCATAAGCGAGAACCCGGACGAACTGGTCGCCTCCCGCCTTTACTACTGGACACAGAACCCCCAGCTCCAGCAGCTCGCCTCGATACCCGGCGGCACCATCTTCGAGATCATTGCCGAGAGCGGCGCCCCAATCGTGGACCACGAAATCCGCGAACTCAAGGTCAAGGACTTTGTCTTCATCGCCATCCGCAGGACCGGTGGCGAACTGATCATCCCGAGCGGCAACGTGAAGATCCAGCCGGGGGATATATTCACGGTCTTTACAAAAAAAGAGGCAGAGGACGACTGCCTGCACCTGCTCAACAAGCAGCTCAAAAAATCAGCGCAGTGATGCCGCGAGCGCACCCAGCTCGAGCACCAGTTTCGGGTTGACCCGGATAATCTCTTTTATCAGGTTCATTGTTGTGAATTCTTTCATGTGAATATTCGATACAGAATGGATGATCTCGTTCAACTTGCTGTCTGGCTGTTTTATCAGGTATTCCTTGATGTGATAGTTGCGTTCAATGGCTTTTCCCATCTTTGACTCACGCCAGTTCCGGTCGTACGTCATGAGGGCTTTTTTTGACACGTCTCCTTTGCCGATGCAGACTGCTGCCACCTCAGCCGCAAGCCGGCCGGTATACATGGCATTGTAGATACCACCGCCCGTGAGCGGATCAACCACCCGGGCAGCATCACCAGCGATCATGAGGCCATCGGCAACGGTGCAGTTCAGTGGGCGGCAGACAGAGACGCCACCGGGTATAAACTCGATGGTCTTGCCATCAGGGAAGTTCTTTTTTACAAACCGGTCAAGATAATCCTTTGCCCGGTGGCCGCGCCCGCTCTTTTTACCAGAGATACCGATACCGACGTTTGCTATTCGTTTTCCTTTCGGGAATACCCAGAGATAGCCTTCCGGCGCGACCTCATTACCGAGATAAAAGACCGTAGAGTGCTCATCAATATCAATGTCAGCCATGACATACTGGACGGAACTCATAATCTCCCTCACCGGCACCGTTGTATCAACACCGCACCACCGCGAGAACTTGGATTCCACGCCATCGGCTGCAATGACGACCTCGGCTCTGACGTCAGCGGTCTTCCCGCCATATTCGATCCTGGCCCCTTTGACAGCGCCGTTCTCCATGAGTGGTGAAGAAGCACGGGACTTGACGGCAATGTCCGCACCGGCCTCTGCCGCTTTCCATACCAGCTCGCGGTCGAAAATCTTGCGGTCGAGGACATATCCGACCTTGCTGCCCGCCAGCTGGGAACCGAGTTTCATGCAAAAACCATCGGGTGCTACCATGGTAGCACCGGTCATCTCGGCGGATATCCAGCGCGGATCCGGATCGATGAACTCGTGAAGGGCTTCCTTGCCGAGGCCTTCCGCACAGCGGACGGGGGCACCGATCGCCGGGCGCTTCTCGACGATAAGGGCAGAAAGCCCTTTCTCCGCTGCGGTCTTTCCTGCCAGTGCACCGGCCGGGCCACCACCGATAACGAGGACGTCATACTTGCTTTTCATCGATAACCTCCAGGGCGCCAAGGGGGCAGATCTTTGCACAGATTCCGCAGTTTGTGCAGTTTTTTTCTACGGACAGGTACGCGTCGATCAGTTCGAGTGCGCCTTCCGGGCAGACCGATACGCAGCAGCCGCAGTATCCACAGATATCCCGATGTACGTTAAGCATTCAAGAGATCCTGTTGGTTTTTTTCTTCATTAATTGTTACGATGGAAAGAGGGGACACGGTAAAATCATCCAAAAATGCTTTTCCTGTCCTGAGAAACCGGGCGTTGTCGTGCCACCGGGCGACCCATGGTTACGATAAGGACGAGTGAAGTATCCCGTGAACCGGGATATCGTTATGCACCAGGGTTCACTACCAGGGGAATCGTGGCGCACAACGGGTGTATGTACCTGAACGAGAACCTTTTTTCCATGGCCACCAGAACCGGTTCACAAAAAAGAGCTTCCATGGAATAAATCAGGACAGAACGGGGCGAGTAAACAGGTACGCGCCCTTCGCGATATCTTCCGGTGAAGCGTAAATGATAACAGTGTCGCCGGCCACAACCCTTGTTTCCCCGGAGATTGAGGTTATCGTCTCGTTTCCTCTCCGTATGGCGAGCACAAGGAGGTTGTACCGTTTCCGCAGATTGATCCCACCGAGCGTCATACCGTCGAGCGGCGAGTCCGATTCAACCGTGAAGGTATTGATCGTGATATTGGGAATGTGCCGGACGAGGTCGGGAAGTGTACTGTGCATGGGACTCCTGTTGCGAAGCATCTGATAACCGTGGGCGCGGACATCGGTAATGAATGTCTCGATCCAGTCCCGGGGTACGAAATACTTGTTCAGAACCACGGTGAAGATCTCGATCGAGGTCTCGAACTCCTCGGCAATCACTTCGTCAGCACCGGTAACCTGCAGGTCCTGTGCCTCGCTGATGTACCGCGTCCTGACGATGATGGAAAGCACCGGATTAAGCTGGCGGCAGAGGCTGACAATCTTCCGTGTCGCCACCGGGTCATTGATCGCTATGACAGCTATTCGGGCTTGGGGAATACCGGCATGGATGAGCACCCCGTCCGCTGTTGCATCACCAAACATCACGGATTCCCCATCGTTCCGTGCAGCCATGACAAGATCGGGATTGAGTTCAATGATGGTATACTCAATACCGGAACTCAGCGCGGTCCGGGCAAGGTTCCTGCCGGTAACCCCGTATCCGATAATCACAAGGTGATCATTCTTTTGCTGGCGTGTGCCGTTGTCATCCATACTGCACGTACCCCTCGCAGTACGCGCAAGGGCGGGCAGTCTGCATATCCATCCGGTTACGGGCTGACCAATGCTGATCACAAACGGGGTCGCAGCCATAGTGATCAGGGCAACTATCAAAAACGTCTGGTAGATCCCGGCGGAGATAATGCCCAGGGAAAAACCGCTCTGGGCGATGATAAACGAGAACTCCCCAACCTGCGCCAGCGCAAGCCCGGTCATCGCGGCGGTCCGGAGAGGGTAGCCGAGGACAAGAGGAGCGGCTGTGGCAAGCAGGGCTTTTGCCACGATGGCGATGACGATCAGGAAAGTGACAAGCCAGAGATTATCTACCAGGAACCTGATATCGACAAGCATTCCGACGGAGATGAAAAAGAAGCTCGTGAAGATGTCGCGGAATGGTAATACCATACTTACAGCCTGGTGACTGTATTCCGATCCCGAGATTATCAGACCCGCAAGCAATGCGCCTATTGCAAGAGAGATCCCGGTGAAAGAAACAAGCCATGCAACCCCGAAGCAGGTAAGAATAATCACAAGGAGAAAGAGTTCCTGGTTCCTGGTCCGCGTAATCTCGTACATGATACGCGGGATGACCCATTTTGCGAAGACAACGAGGACAAGAACTATCAAGAGATCGCTGATAACGAGCGTAACGAGTGCATCGCCGGAGAGGAGTGGCGTTGCGGACAGCTGGGGGATGCTCGCCAGGAATGGGATGGCCATGATCATGGGGATTGCCATCAGATCCTGGAAGATCAGGATACCGAGAGCGATACTCCCGTGCGGGGAGTCCATCTCCCCGTTCTGGTGAAGGATCTTGAGCACGATGGCGGTGCTGGAAAGGGAGAAGAGGAACCCCATCAGGATCGCCTCGTTTGACGGTAACCCCAGGATAAGTGCTAGCCCGCAGAAGAACGCAAACGAGAGCGCAACCTGGATGGCACCACCGGCAATCGCAACGGACCGAATCTTCCAGAGATCCCTGAATGAGAATTCGAGGCCGATGGTGAAGAGCAGCAGGATAATCCCGAGCTCTGCGAGGTTCGCGACCTGTTCCTGTCCCGTGATAAGAGAGAAACCGTGCGGCCCGACTATTGCCCCCGTCAGGATGAAGGCGACAAGGGGGGGCACCCGGATCCGGTTAAAAATCATACCGACGACGAGTGCCACGGCAAACACGATCAGGGTATCAGTAAGCAGTCCGGAGATCATCGGTCTATCCCCCTGATTATTATGACTCTGTTCATAAAATACACGACACTCTTCCGGGTATCCCCAATGGGATAGATGCGACCAGTATCATAGCCGAGAGATTGGATAGCCGGTCTTCCCAAACGAGAAGGTACCGTACTTCCCTCCACCGCCCGGGTGGAGGTTGACCGTTCCATTCCGCAGGGCCTCAACTGCATCAGCAACCTTCGGGTGGAGGGAACGAATATCAGAAATGGGAACATCGATAAGAACCGCGATCTCGGTCCCGAAGGTTTCAATGAATCTGGTATAAATCGTCCTGCATTTCTTTGTGTTCGGGGACGATGCATTCTCCCCGCTCTGGATAACCTGGGCAAGAGGGAGGAGATGAAGATACGGAGGCCTTTTCCGAACTTTTCCTTTCTGTGCGAGCTCCCGTGCCCGATCAGATACCCCTTTCTTGATAATCCCCCCATCTATGGGACACCTCCACCCATGCCGGATAGCATCCTCCAGCAGATACTGCTCATAGCACCGGGTGCAAGCGGTCCGGTTGTACTTTCCCTCTTCAGGAAAGAACCCGGCATTCATTTCGATTGCACCACGCCGTATTGCTGCCAGCACATCCTTCGCGGAAGGTCTGTCGAGCCGTATCCGGTTGAACTCGCGGCCAAGCTTGTCCGGGCAGGGACTGTGGGCGTCCGAATTTGTCAGGAACGGGATATCATACAGGTCCGGGATTGCCGCGCCATAGGAACTGTCAGCCGAGAGCCCGAGTTCGAGGAAGTCGATCTTCGCGCTGCCATAGCAGGCCGGGACGGAATCGAAATATGCATACATCGCGGTCCACGGGGTGAACGCATGGGCCGGGCCAACCAGCGCACCCACGTCATGAGCAGCATTTGCGATCTCCTCGCCGGTCAGGTACACATGAGGCCTTCCGCTCGTTACAAAACTCTTGCAGGTACCTTTCAGCAGCTCGCGGAGCTGGTCAAACTGGGCAAGGTCTTCTGCAAGGATAACGTGGTGGACACGATTCTTGTCCTCGATCTCGACCTGAGGAACGATGACGATTCCGGCATCGTTCCCCAGATACGGCCTCCACCCGTTCTGCCAGTCAGGCTGGAGGGCATCTCCCGTGCCGAGTACATTGATACCCTTCGTCAGGCATCCTTTTATCAGCTGCGCAGGTTTCATGAAACGCGAGACCGCGATCGAGTACGGGGAGTGGATGTGCAGGTCGGCCGTGGCAAGCATGGACAGATCCAAGGTTGGATGTCACGGGATAAATAGTAACAGACCTGCCGTTTTCATCATGAGCACGGGTATGGGTGAGGACTGCCGGATCTGGCGAGGCCGGACCATAATATGCGCGGGACCCCGGCAGGTTGCCGGGTATCCTCAGTCATTCCTGCTTAAAGGAGGCGATCTAAAAAGGAAGCCTGATCTTCAATATCAGCATCCCCGCAGGCACATCAGCGGGAGGAGTAACTCTTGTCCAGGTCCCCGTTGTTCGAATAGCCGCGCTGTTCCCAGTAACCCCTGTACGTGGGATCATCGGTCAGTTCTACCTTCTCGATCCACTTGATCCACTTATACCCCCATTTATCTTCTGCAACCAGCTGGAACGGATACCCCCGTTCCTCAGGAAGGGTGACATTGTTCATCCGGTAGGCCATGATAATGTCCCGGTCCATCAGGTATCCGAGGGGAAATGAGGTGGTGTACCCGTCATGTGCGGTGAATACCACCGTGTTTGCACGGGGGTCCGGTCCAGCATGCCGGATGAGATCCCGTATCTGTACACCTTCCCAGAGTATCGTTACGTCCCACCCCTCCACACAGGAGAGGGTGACGACCTTGGTGTAATGCGGGTACCGTTCCCTTACTTCATCATACGTATAGACATCCGTAGTGTTGACGAGGCCGGTAATGGTGAGCCGGTAGTCCGAGATATTGACTTGCTGGGGACCCCTGATGGAATTCTCCCGGAAGGCATTGACCGAAGATAGGTCGTTTCCCTGGAAGGACCGGACTTCAATCCCGGGAAGCGTGGTGGGCCCTCCGGGAACCTGATTGGGACGAGAAACCGGGATACCGGCAAAAATGATGGCAATCCCAACGATAATAATGAGGCCCACTGGAAGGAGGAGGATATGTTCCTGTTTCATCAGCAGGTACCTGATCGCAGGATCTCATTAATTATCGTAATATACCACAAGAAAGGGGCGAAAAAAGGGGGATTCCGGTACCAGATACGCCTCCCGCAGGGAACTGCCCGGTCTGTTATTCCATGTTGGTAAGACGGCCCTTCAGTTCCGGTGCCCCCTCTTTTTTCGCTTCCATCAGGGCCGAGATGACCGCATCGGAAAAGATCAGGGCAAGGGTCTCAAACATTGTTCCCAGAGGGGCGAATGCGGATGCCACTGACCGATACTGCCCGGTCATCTGGCGTACCTCAAATGAAGACATGTCGCCCCGGTAATATCCGGTCAGGTCCCCGAGATTCACAATGCAGTCGGCAATCCTGCTCATGGTCGAGTCCGGCGACGCAGTGATAAGGCAGACAAACCCTCCCAGATTCTTCACTGTTTTTGAGAACGTTGCCATTGAATGGGTCTCGCCCGATCCCGAAAAGACAACAAAAGTATCGCCCGGCTGCATTGCGGGTGTGACGGTCTCGCCGACCACATAAACATCAAAGCCGAGGTGCAAAAGGCGCATGGCAAATGCCCGGGCAATAAGCCCTGACCGGCCCGCACCGGCCACGTAGACCCGTTCTGCCGAGAGTATCCGCTGGAAGAACGCGGATGTCTGGGCATTGTCAAGTCCGGCAGTAGACTTCCGGATCGACTCTGCCATCTCTTCCATGAAGAGCGGGATATCGGAAAATTCTTCGGTCATGATCCTACCGGGATCTTTCGTAGCGTTTGATATGAGGATATCGGTGGGGAGTGCATCCCGAATGCCAGGAGATTATAGGGGTCATGGGGGGTCGGGCCGTGTTCTTCAGGGGCTGCTCCGGACCGGCAGTGACCGTGAATTATCGCCGGAAAACCCGGGATTCTGGAACAGGAAGGGCCAAGCCGGATCCAAAATACACCGCCCGACCCCCCAAAACGCTTCCGTTTTTTTTGCCTGATCCTGTACATTTTTATGACGTAAAACGCTCATGAGAAGACTCTTTTGGCATTGGGGGGGTCAAAGGGAGACAAATCGATACGCATGGGAATCGTGACCGGCCCGGCCGAATTCCTGCTACTATCCAAATCCTCATCACGTTCCGGCGCCAGAACACCAGTACAGGTATTCCTATGATACAGGCATCTATGGTACAACCCGGTGACCCGGCCCGGAACTTTTCGCTCAAGGACCAGAATGACAAGACCTTTGATCTCTACGAACAGGCGGGGAAGCGGATACTCCTGTCGTTCCACCCGCTCGCGTGGACGGAGTTCTGCGCAGCCCAGATGAAATCGCTCGAAGAGAACCATGAGAGGTTTGTTTCCTTAAACTGCGTCCCGGTCGGCATCAGCGTTGATTCCCGGCCCTGCAAACAGGCGTGGGCAAAGACCCTGGATATTACACACACCCCGCTTCTCTGCGACTTCTGGCCGCATGGCGCTGCTGCCATGAAGTACGGGATCTTCCGCGACGAAAACGGTTTCTCGGAGCGGGCGAATGTGATCGTGGACGAGAAGCAGAACGTGGCCTTCGTGAAGATCTATCCGGTTCACTCGGTGCCGGATATTAAAGAAATTATCGGATTTTTGGAGAAATGAAGCAGGGGTGGCGGGAGTTTTCTTTAAGGGTATTGTCACATTTCAGCGACTCATTTCTTACGCTGATGGATGCCTTCTTGCGCCAGCCCCGCCCCCGTTGGGGGCTCGATTGCGCCTGTGATTCTTCTGTAGTAAGGGGATACCTGATCCTGGTAATACAACGTTATCGCAATCGGACGCCACAGCGGCGGGGCAAAGCCCCTGGAGCGTCGGTTTTTTTATCCATTATCAGCAACACGTTTTTGATCTGAAATTTGGAACAATACTCTGGCTGAATTTTTTTTCTCCAAAATTCCTTAAAAAGTTGGTAGGTAATATGGCACTATACCCTTCTTTGAAAAAACTCGCAACATGCATTTTCAAAACGAAAAGACTGCTCTGTAGAAACCCTTTTATGAGAAATTCTCTTGATTAGCGATGGGGCCACGGGTGCTCGCCGCCTCGTCGGGGATCGCCCCGTGGAGCATGGCCAGGTAAGGGGGGGGCAAGGGGGCTTGTTTCCTTGGACTGCCTCCCCCTCAGGGGGAGAAAGGGGTCATTCTCATAATTACCCCAGAGGTTTACTAAAAACCATAAGAAGAAGATTTCCCATGAAAATTGCAGTTAAACAAATGTGACTTTAGGATTTTTCACGTTCTCAATTATTTGCGATGAACCCCGCCGCCCCGAAGGGCGCCCCGCGGCGGCCTTAATTACCGTACTCGTACAAAAAT
>Ga0116154_10002657_pt1 | contig 13274 bp, 6 predicted proteins | sample AD_UKC030_MetaG_FD_89898 | JGI IMG/M metagenome (GOLD analysis project Ga0116154, IMG submission 89898) | Active sludge microbial communities of municipal wastewater-treating anaerobic digesters from USA - AD_UKC030_MetaG | ecosystem: Engineered > Bioreactor > Anaerobic > Digestate | place: USA...
CACACGTGGTTCCCGATCCTCCGCAGGCGCTGCTGCCGCCGCTGACGACGATCCCGTTCGGGCTCGGCCCCGACGGAAGGCCGATCCGGCACGTCAACGGGAAGCTCGTCGTCGGGACGATCCGGCACGCGATCGACCTGACGCTGGAGCGGGAGCTCGACGCGCTCCCCGCAATGCCGTCGCCGACCGAGCGGAACGCCCGGGAGGCCGTCGTGCGGGCGCGCCTCCTCGTCCGGCTCGTCGAGAGGCTGAACGGCCTGATCCCCGACCCGAAGTACCACGTCACCTCGGAGACGCTCCTCGTGGACGGGAACAACTACTCTCGCGAGTTCGAGCTCTACGTGAACGAGCTCTGCCGCGAGTTCGCCGGCGTCGAGTACTTCTACTTCACGCGGGGGGGGAAGGTCGTCCCCCCGACGATCGCCGCGATCTTCCGCCCCTTCGGCGTCCGGCAGGCATACGCGCTCCTGGCGCGCGCTGCGGAGAAGTTCGTCGAGACGGACCTCCGGGTCGTCGAGACGACGACGCGTTCGGCCGTCGTGAGGTGGTACGCGGCGACGCAGCTCGAGGACGTCCGCGACGAGCTTCAGGAACGGTGGCTCCTCGCCAGCTGCGCGGCCTACCAGGGGACCTGCGCCGCGATTCCCGCGCTGCCCTACCCGGGGCAGCCGTGGGCGGAGGTCGACGAGCTGAAGTGCCAGGCGCGCGGGGACGAGTGCTGCGAATGGCGCTTCACCTGGGAGGACCCCCACCCGCACGCGGCTCACCTCCTGCTCGCCGGCGCCGCCGCGTCGACCGGACTTCTCGGCTGGGCGCTCTCCGGCTCGCCCGGCTCGGCGCTCGCGGCGCCCGCGATCCTCCTTCCCCTCCTCGGCGCCTGGCACGTGGCGCGCATCCGCAGGCTCCAGCACGACCGCCAGGAGCAGGACCGCCTCATCGCCGCGCAGCGGGCCACCGCCGAGAGCCAGGTCGACCGCGTCCAGGCCGCGTACGCCGAGGTCCAGCAGTCGACGCTCGCGCTGCGCGGGAAGGTCGCGGAGCTCTCGGCGCTGCGCGAGGTGGCGCTCGCGGTCTCGGCCTCCCTCGACCCGTTCGAGGTCGTCGACCGGAGCCTCGAGGCGGTGCGCAGGCGCCTCGACTACGACCGGGCGGTCGTCCTCCTCGTCGACGAGACCCGCAACGTCCTCTCGCGGGCGCGCAGCCGCGGCCTTTCGCCCGACCAGGCTTCCCTCCTCGCCCGGGTCTCGATCCGCCTCGACGACCCGCTCTCCGCGATCGCGCCCGCCGTCCGCGACGGCGTCGCCTTCCGGCTCCGCGACCTGCCGGGGCCGCCCGGCGCCGCGACGCGGCAGCTCGTCCCGATCCTCGGCTCGGAGGAGGTCTTCGTGGCGCCGCTCCTCGCGCGCGGGCGGAGCGTCGGCGTCCTCATCGTCGACAACGGGACGACGCGCCGGCCGCTCCCCGGCGAGGGGCTCGAGCTCCTGACCGCGGTCGCGTCGACGATCGGCGTCGCGGTCGAGAACGCGCACCTCTACTCCCAGATCGAGCAGCAGCGGCGGACGCTCGAGACCCGCGTGCGCGAACGGACGGCCGACCTCGAGCGTGCGACGGAGGAGGCGGAGTCGGCGAACCGGGCCAAGAGCGCGTTCCTCGCGAACATGAGCCACGAGCTGCGGACTCCGCTGAACGCGATCATCGGCTACAGCGAGATGCTCCTCGACGAGAGGGCGGGCGCCGACGCGGACGGTGCCGCCTCCGACCTCGGGAAGATCCGTGCCGCCGGCCTCTACCTCCTCGGGCTCATCAACGACGTCCTCGACCTGTCGAAGGTGGAGGCGGGGAAGACGGAGCTGAACCTCGAGCCGTTCTCCCTCTCGGCGCTCGTCCGCGACGTCGCGAGCGACGTGCGGCCGCTCGTCGAGAGAGGCGGGAACCGCTTCGTCGTCGACGCGCCCTCCGACGAGACGCTCCACGGCGACCCCCGGAAGGTGCGCCAGGTGCTCCTGAACCTCCTCGGGAATGCCGCGAAGTTCACCGAGGGGGGGACGGTCGAGCTGCGGGCGCGCCGCGACGGGGAGGAGGTCCTCCTCTCGGTCGCGGACACCGGGATCGGGATGACGCCGGACCAGGTCGGCCGCCTCTTCACGGCGTTCTGGCAGGGGGACCCCGCGTCGGCGCGCAACTACGGGGGGACCGGCCTCGGCCTCGCCATCAGCCGCCACTACGCGCGCCTGATGGGAGGGGACGTCTCCGTCGTCAGCGAGGCGGGGCGCGGCTCCACGTTCACGCTCCGCCTGCCGGTCCGGGTCGCGGGCGTCTCGTCTTCCCGTTCGGCGTAAGCTCGGCCGAAAAGCGCCCCGGACGGACGGCCACCCGACGCGAAAGGACCCGCAGCGGATGTCGGACTACACCCAGTCGAACAACACCTTCCGCATCACCACGCCCCTCGGGCCGGACGCCCTCCTGCTCCGGAGGATCCGCGGCTCCGAGGGGATCTCCGAGCTCTTCGACCTCGACCTCGAGGTCCTCGCCCCGAACGAGACCGAGGTCCCGTTCGACGCGCTCCTCGGGCAGTCGGTGACCGTGGCGGCCTACGGCGTCGACGGGAGCCCGGTCCGGCACTTCAACGGGATCTGCGCGGAGCTCGAGGCGGGGCCGCGGGAGACGATGGAGGCCGACAAGAAGACGTTCACGGCCTACCGGCTCCGCGTCGTCCCGAAAGTCTGGCTCCTCGGCCTCGTCCACCGGAGCCGCGTCTTCCAGGAGATGGCGGTCCCGGCGATCCTGAAGATCGTCCTCGACGGGATCGACGCCTCGTACCGGCTCGAGAGGACGTACGAGCCGCGGGAGATGTGCCTGCAGTACCGCGAGAGCGACCTCGCCTTCGCCTGCCGCCTGATGGAGGAGGAGGGGATCCGCTTCTACTTCGAGCACTCCGACGGGAGCCACCTCCTCGTCGTGACGGACCGCGGAGGGCACGAAGACCTCCCGGGCCCGAGCCCGCTCGGCTACGACCCTCTGGAAGGGGGCGGCCGCGACGAGGACCGGATCACGTCCTGGCACAAGCGGCAGTCGCTGACGCGCGGGAAGGTCACGCTCCGGGACCGCTCCTTCGAGCTGCCGACGAACGACCTCGAGAAGGTGATCCTCCTCAAGGACTCGCTGAAGGCGGGGACGGTGACGCACAAGCTCCGCCTCGCCGAGGCGGACAAGCGCGAGCTCTACGCGTTCCCGGGAGGTCACGCGAAGCCGTTCGACGGCGTCGCGCCCGGCGGAGGGGAGCGCGCCGGCGAGCTGAACAAGACCTTCCCCTACGGCGAGACGCGGGCCCGAGTCGTCATGGAGCGGGAGGAGACGCGGGCGATCGAGATCGAGGGGGCGAGCAACGTCCGCCACCTCGTCCCCGGGTTCCAGATCAAGCTCGACAGGCACCACGACGGCAACGGCTCCTACCTCGTCACGCGCGTCCGCCACGAGGGGCAGAACGGCTCGTTCCGCTCGGACGAGGTGGAGACGCGGTACGAGAACACGTTCACCTGCCTGCCCTCGGACGCCGTCTACCGACCGCCCCGCCTGACGCGGCGCCCCGTCGCGCAGGGCCCGGAGACGGCGATCGTCGTCGGCCCGGCGGGCGAGGAGATCTACGTCGACAAGTACGGGCGGATCAAGGTGCAGTTCTACTGGCACCGGGAGGGGAAGCGGGACACGACGAGCTGCGCCTGGCTCCGCGTCGTGACGCCCCTCGCCGGCGCCCAGTGGGGGAGCTACGCCTTCCCCCGGATCGGGCAGGAGGTCCTCGTCGCGTTCCAGCACGGCGACCCCGACGAGCCGGTCGTCCTCGGCGCGCTCTACAACGCGGAGAACATGCCCCCCTACACGCTCCCGGCGAACCGGGTCCGGACGGGGCTGAAGACCCGGTCCACGCTCAAGGGCGCGGCCGACGAGTTCCACGAGGTCCGCCTCGACGACACGAAGGACAGGGAGGAGATCTTCGTCCAGTCCCAGAAGGACTTTCACCGCCTCGTCAAGAACAACGACCTCCTCCAGGTCGGCGTGAAGAAGGGCGACAAGGAGCCGCCGGACGGCAGCCAGAAGCAGGAGATCTGGAAGAACCGGACGGTCCACGTGAGCAAGGGGGACGACTTCCTGAACGTCGGGCGGCTTCCCGGCGAGACGCAGCCGGCCGTCGATTCGCGGTCGGGGTCCGATCCCGGCCAGTCCCCGTCGTGCGGCGGGAACCTGACGACGTGGGTCGCGAACGACCGGACGACGACTCTGAACACGGGCAACGACACTCTCGTCGTCGGCCTCCAGGCGATGGGCAAGTCGACGCCCTCGCTGTCCGTGCATCAGGGCAACCAGGTCCTCGAGATCCAGAACGACCGGACCGCGACGGTCAAGTACGGGAACGACAGTCTGACGATCCGGAAGGGGAACCTCGACATCAAGCTCGAGGGCTCGATGCCCGACGGGAAGGTCTCGATCGAGGCGCCGAACGCCATCGAGCTGAAGGTGGGGATGAACCACGTGAAGATCGACACGATGGGGATCGAGCTGAAGTTCGGGACGACGCAGCTGAAGCTCGACGCCATGGCCGCGGAGCTGAAGACGACGACCGGCTCGCTGAAGCTCGACGCCGCGAGCGCGACGCTCAAGGGGATCAACGCGACCCTTCAGGGGAACGCCATCGCCGACCTCAAGGCGCCGATCGTCAACGTCCGGGCCGACGGCGTCGCGAGCGTCGGCGGCGCGATGACGAAGATCGGCTGAGGAGGGACGGATGAGCAGCACCGGCGCGAGCCCGCGAACCGCCGCCGCCACGATCCTCCCGAGGCTCGACGCCTCCGCGGAGGCGAAGGGCCTCCTCGCCCCCGACGCGGAGGCCTCCGAGTACGTCGCCCTGCTGGTGGAGAAGGAGCTCTTCAGCGACGCCACGGGCTTCGTCGCGCAGTGGCTCCCGGCGCACGACGCGGTCGCCTGGGCCTGCGAGGCGGCGCGGACCGCGCTCGGCGAAGCGCCGCCCGCCGAGCGCGCGGCGCTTGAGGCGGCCGAGCGCTGGCTCGCCACGCGCGACGAGAAGGAGCGCCGCGCCGCCGCGGAGGCGGCCGAGCGGCTCGGCCACCGTTCGGCGCCCGCGATGGCGGCCGCCGCCGCGGGCTGGACGGGGGGGAGCCTCGCGCCCGCCGACCTGCCGGCCGTGGCGCCGCCGCCGGGCCTCGCCGGGAAGGGGGCTTCCGCGGCGGTCCTCCTCGCGGCGGCGGCCGCCGCGCCCGAGGCGCCCGAGCGGCTCCGCGCCCTGATCTGGAGCGGCGTCGACCTCGCGGAGGGACGCCGGAAGCCGGGCCTCGCCGGCGCGGCGCGCGGGCGGGCCGGACGGGAGGGCTGAACGATGCCGCAGCCCGCCGCCCGCGTCGGCGACATGCACACCTGCCCGATGCAGACACCGGCCGTCCCGCCGGTCCCGCACGTCGGAGGTCCGATCCTGCCTCCCGGATGCCCGACGGTCCTGATCGGGGGCCTTCCCGCCGCCTGCGTCGGAGACATGGCGGTCTGCGCCGGGCCGCCCGACGTGGTCGTGTCCGGCGCCTTCAACGTCCTCGTCGGCGGACGTCCCGCGGCGCGGATGGGCGACCCGACCGCCCACGGGGGCGTGATCGTCGTCGGGTATCCGCCCGTTCTCGTCGGCTGAAGGAAGGAGTCCGCCGAGCCGCCGTCCGCGTAGACTGGACGGACCGGGAGGAGGGGAGCCATGCCGGACGGGACGTCGCCTCCGGGCACGTGGGACTTCGTGATCGTCGGCTCCGGGTTCGGCGGGAGCGTCAGCGCGCTCCGCCTCTCGGAGAAGGGCTACCGGGTCCTCGTCCTCGAGAAAGGGCCGCGCCGCAGCGCGAACGACTTCGCGAAGACGACGTGGGACCTCCGCCGCTGGCTCTGGATGCCGGGACTCGGCTGCCGCGGCATCTTCCGGATGACGTTCCTTCCGCACGTCACCGCTCTCTCCGGCGTCGGCGTCGGCGGCGGCTCGCTCGTCTACGCGAACACGCTCCCCGTCCCGAAGCGCCCCTTCTTCGAAGCGCCCTCCTGGTCGCGCCTCGCGCGCTGGGAGGAGGAGCTCGCGTCGCACTACCGGACGGCGCTGACGATGCTCGGGGCCGCCCGGACGCCGTTCCTGACGAAGCCCGACGAGGTGATCCGCGACATCGGGAGGCAGATCGGGCGCGGGGACGGTTTCGAGTCGACGAACGTCGCGGTCTTCTTCGGACGCGAGGGGCAGGGGGACAAGCCGGGCGACACGGTCCCCGACCCGTTCTTCGGGGGGAAGGGGCCGGAGCGGACCGTCTGCACGCGCTGCGGCGGCTGCATGGTCGGCTGCCGGCACGGCGCGAAGAACACCCTCGACCGGAACTACCTCTTCCTCGCCGAGGGGCTCGGCGCCGTCGTGAAGGCCGACACCGAAGTGACCTGGGTGAAGCCGCTCCCGGGCGGCGGCTACGAGCTGTCGGCGCGCGTCGGCGGCGCGCCGGTCCCGGCGCTCCGGAAGGAGGAGCGGATCACGGCTCGGAACGTCGTCTTCTCGGGCGGCGTCCTCGGGACGGTCAAGCTGCTCCTCGAGCTGAAAGAGAGCCCCGAAGGCCTTCCCGCGCTCTCGCCGAGGGTCGGCGACTTCGTGAGGACGAACTCGGAGGTCCTGGTCGGCGTCGTGACGACGAAGGACGAGGACCTCTCGCAGGGGGTCGCGATCGGCTCGATCCTCCACACCGACGAGCACTCGCACCTCGAGCCGGTCCGCTACTCGAAGGGCTCGGGCTTCCTCCGCCTCCTCGCCCTCCCGTTCGCGCCGGGCGACACGCTCTTCCAGCGCTTCGCCCACGCCTTCTCGACGATCCTCGCGAGCCCGTGGAAGGCGACGAAGTCGTTCTGGGTCCCCGACTGGGCGAAGCGGACGATGATCCTCCTCTACATGCGGACGGTGGACGGGCACCTGAGGATGACGCTCGGCCGCTCGTGGCGGACCGGGTTCCGCCGCGGCCTCTCCTCGGTGGCCGGCGGCGGCGCGGGGGCGAAGGCGTGGCATCCGGAGGCGAACGACCTGACGAAACGCGCCTGCGAGGCGCTCGACGGCTTCCCGCAGAGCATCCTCACGGAGACGCTCCTCGGCATCCCGACGACGGCGCACATCCTCGGCGGCTGCCCGATGGGCGATTCCCCGGAGAACGGCGTCATCGACCATCGCCACCGCGTCTTCGGCTACGAGGGCCTCTGGGTCGTCGACGGCTCGGCGATCTCCGCGAACCCGGGCGTGAACCCGTCGCTGACGATCACGGCGCTCGCCGAGCGGGCGATGACGTTCGTGCCGCCGAAGGGGGACGCGGGAGCCGGCGCGACGGCCTGAGGGCGCGGCGCGAACGGGTTCGGGCGCCGTTCGGGCGGGGCCAGGGAGGGCCGCTATCCTCCGCGCACCGTGGCTTCGCCCGCTCCCGTCGCCGCCGTCGCGTTCATCACGACGCTGCACCTCGCGGCGGTCCTCCTCCTCGCCCACCGGCGGGCGGGCGAGGGGCGCCGCGCCCTCCTCCTTCCCTCGATCGCGCTCCCCGTCTTCGCCTGGCTCCTCCCCGCGCCGGCGTGGCTTATCGCGGGCCTCGCGGCGCAGGCCGCGTGGGTCGTGGCGTGCGAGAAGCTCCTCGGCGGCGGTCGCGACGAGGCGGCTCCGGCCGGACCGGCCGCGCCCCGGAGCCGCGCCGCGTCCCCGGGCGCCGCGGCGCCGGGCGAGCCGGGGCCCCGGGCCGGCTTCGTTCCGGTGAAGGTGCTCTCCGTCGTCGACGAGACGCCCGAGATCCGGACGTTCCGGGTGGAGAGGCCGGCGGGCTTCGCGTTCCGGGCCGGGCAGTTCCTGATCGTTCGCGTCCCGGCGGGCGGCCGGGAGGAGGTCCGCTGCTATTCGATCAGCTCCGCGCCGGAGGCGTCGGGGTACCTCGAGATCTCGGTGCGCCGCCAGGGACGGGCGTCGGGCGCGCTCCACGAGACGGTCCGCGCCGGAGGGGTCCTCGCGGTTCGCGGCCCGGGCGGCTCCTTCGTCTACCCGCCGGAGCCGGAGGCGCCGATCGTCCTCCACGCGGGCGGCGTCGGCATCACGCCGATGATCTCCATGCTCCGCCACGCGGCGAGCTCGGAGCCGGGGCGGCCGGTGACGCTCCTCTACACGGTGCGGACCGAGGCGGACGTCGCGTTCCGTGACGAGCTCTCCCTCCTCGCACGCCGCGCGCCGGGAGTCCGCGTCCACGTCGCGCTCAGCCGGGGCGAGCCGAGGCCGGGCTACCTGACGGGCCGGATGGACGCCGGGCGGATCGCGCAGTTCGTCCCGGATGCGGCGAAGGCGATCCACCTGATCTGCGGCCCGGCCCCGATGATCGCGTCGCTCCGCGAGTCGCTCGCCGGCCTCGGCGTCCCGCCGGAGCGGGTCCGGTTCGAGGCCTTCGAGGCCGCCGTGGCGTCGGCGGCCGACGCGGCGGCCGAGGGCGCCGCTCACGAGCTCCGATTCGCGCGGAGCGGCCTCGCGACGACGGTCACGGAAGCGACGAGCCTCCTCGAAGCCGCCGAGGGCGCCGGGGTGGAGATCGAGTCGATGTGCCGGGCCGGCAACTGCGGCACCTGCAGGACGCGTCTCCTCTCGGGAAGCGTCCGCGATCCCGGCTCCGCTCTCGGCGCGGAGGAGCGGAAGAACGGGTGGGTCCTCGCCTGCGTCTCCCGCGCGGCGGGGGACTGCGTCCTCGACGCGTAAACGCGCGGTTCGGCTTCCGTTCGGAAGACGGATGCGTGGGATTCCTCGATCTCCGACACTCCCGTGAAACCCAGCGAGAGGTCCGTCGGTATCGGGCGCGACCTCCCCCCGTCGCTGGCAGGAGGGGGATGGAAGAGAGCCGCGCGGTCCCGCAGGGGGCCCAGCCTGGACGTGTATCCGGCACGGCTGGCGCAGTCCGGGAGAAGGGCCGGATGCCGGTCGGTGTCCTTTCCCTGGCCGGCGCCGCCGCGATCGGGGCCGTTCTCGTCGTGCTCTTCGGGCTCGGTGGTCTCTCCTACTACAGGACCCCGCTTCGCACACGTGCCTACGAGCCGGAGCACCGGGCGCTCCGGCCGGCGGGCCCCGTGGGGAGGTCCTTCGGAATCGCCGGCTCCGTCCTCATGTTCGGCGGGACCCTCGCCTACGTCGCGAGGAAGAGGCTCCGCGTCCTCTCGAACGTCGGGAGCACGAAGGCGTGGCTCGAGGCCCACATCTTCTGCGGCATCCTCGGGCCGGCCCTCGTCACCCTCCACACGTCGTTCCGCTTCAACGGGATCGTCTCCGTCGCCTACTGGTCGATGCTCGGCGTCGTCGCGTCGGGGTTCGTCGGCCGCTACCTCTACGTCCGGATCCCGAGGACGATCCGCGGCGTCGAGATGGACCGGAAGGCGATCGAGGAGCGGGCGGCCGAGCTCCGCCGTCAACTCGCGGAGATGACGGTCCCGGTTCGGCTCCTTCTCCGGATCGAGGAGATGGAGCGGGAGCTCGTCCCGCCGGCAGGCGACGGCCCGGGCCTCGCGAGCCTCCTCCTCGGGGGGATCGCGATCCGGAGGAAGACCCGGGCGATCGAGCGGACGATCCGCTCGGCGGGACTGACCCGGCGGCTCGTGAGGGAGGCCCTCTACGCGGAGGCCGAGCGGATCGCCCTCATCCGCCGGGCGGCCACGCTCGATCGGACCCGGCGCCTGTTCGCCCTCTGGCACGTCTTCCACAGGCCTTTCGTCTGGGTCCTCGCGCTCGTCTTCGTCCTCCACGTGGGCGTGGCCGTCTACTTCGGCTACGCGGCGGGTGGACGATGACGAGCCTCGCGCCGGTCCTCGCGGCGGCGCTCCTTCTGGCGGCTCCGGCGGCCGCGCAGCTGGGCGAGCTCGTGTCGCCCGGGCCGCTCTCTTCCGCCCACGCGAAGCTCGAGGGGCTGAGGAGCTGCGAGAAGTGCCACGAGCGGGGGAACCGCGTCTCGGCGGCGCGCTGCCTCGCCTGCCACGCGGACGTCGCTTCCCGGATCGCGGCGAAGAAGGGGGTCCACCGGGACGTGGCGGACGAGTGCGCGGCCTGCCACGCCGAGCACGCCGGCCGCGACGCGGAGCTGCGCCCGTTCGAGACGAAGGGTTTCGACCACGCCGGAGAGACCGGCTTCCCCCTCGACGGGAAGCACGCCCCGCTCGCCGGGAGGTGCGCGTCGTGCCACAGGACGCGCTCCTTCCTGAAGCTCTCGCCGTCGTGCGTCACCTGCCACGCGGACTCCCACAAGGGAGGCCTCGGCGCAGCCTGCGCGACCTGCCACTCGACGGCCGTCGCCTTCAAGGAGACCCGCCGGACGTTCGACCACGCGAAGACGAGGTTCCCGCTGAGCGGAGCGCACGTCCGTGTGGCCTGCGCGAAGTGCCACGCGAACGCCGTCTTCCGCGGGCTGAAGTTCGGAAGCTGCGCCGACTGCCACCAGGACCCGCACCGGAAGGCCTTCGGCCCGGACTGCTCGGCCTGCCACGAGACGAAGACCTTCCGGACGACGAAGGTCGACCACGCGAAGACGACCTTCCCGCTCCGGGGCCGGCATGCCGAGATCGCGTGCGCGGCCTGTCACCGGGAGCCGGCCACGAAGGTGAAGCTGAAGGCGGGGAGCTGCGCGACCTGCCACCAGGACCCCCACCGGGGCGAGTTCAAGCAGGACTGCGCGAGCTGCCACACGGAAATGGGCTTCAAGGGCACGCCGTTCGACCACGCGGGAAAGACCCGATTTCCGCTCACCGGACGTCACGCGGCGGCGAAGTGCACGGCGTGCCACGTCCCGCCGGGCGGCGCGGCCCCGGCGACGAACGGCCGGACGCCGAAGGTCGTCGTCTTCCGGGGGCTGAAGGCGGAGTGCGCGGCCTGCCACGCGGACCCTCACAAGGGGGCGCTCGGGACGGCGTGCGCCACGTGCCACGGCACGGAGAGCTTCCGGCCGAAGGGCTTCCGGCACCCGCGCCTCCCCGAGCTCTTCGCCGGCGCCCACGAGGGCCTCGCCTGCGAGAAGTGTCACGGCGGCCCGAAGACCGGACCGAACGGGCGTCCGGTCCCGGTCGGCGAGAGGACGTACCGGGGCCTCTCGACGGCCTGCGCGAGCTGCCACAGAGACCCGCACCTCGGCCAGGTCTCCTCCTCCTGCGAGAGCTGCCACTCCGTGTCGGGCGCGAAGTTCGCCCCGCTGCGGTTCGACCACGCGAAGGCGGCGTTCCCGCTCGCCGGCCGGCACGCGTCCCTCGCCTGCGCGAAGTGCCACAGGCAGGAGAGCGGCACGTTCCCGGCGGGGAGAGGGAGCGCGGTCCGGCTGAATGGGCTCCCGACGACCTGCGTGGGCTGCCACAGGGACCCGCACCTCGGTCAGCTCGGGACCTCGTGCGCGACCTGCCATTCGGCCGAGAGCTTCAAGGTCCCTTCGTTCCGGCACCCCGGCCGGCCGGAGTTCTGGAAGGGAGCGCACGCGAAGGCGGCGTGCGCGGCGTGCCACAAGAAGGAGGAGGGGGCGTTCCCGGCGGGGAAGGGGACGGCCATCCGCTACAGGGGCTTCAAGGCGTCGTGCGCGTCCTGTCACGAGGACCCGCATCGCGGGGCCCTCGGCGCGGGCTGCGAGAGCTGCCACACGCCCTCTTCCGCGTGGAAGACCGCCTCGCGCGCGTTCCACAAGACCTCCTGGCCGCTCGAGGGGAAGCACCTCCTCGTCCCGTGCGCGTCCTGCCACGTGAAGGGGCAGACGAAGGGGACGCCGCGCGACTGCGCCGACTGCCACTGGGTGAGGAGACAGGACGACCGCTTCAAGACCGCCCTCGGCCTCGACTGCCAGCGCTGCCACCGCCCGTCTTCCTGGACGGCCGTCACCTGGAACCATGCCGCGGCGACCGGGTTCGCGCTCGCGGGGGCTCACGCCTCGATCGACTGCGAGAAGTGCCACACGGGCGGGATCTTCCGGAAGGGGGAGTCGGGCTGCGTCGGCTGCCACAGGGCGGACTACGACCGGGCGAAGGAGCCGAACCACGCGGCGGCGGGCTTCCCGACGACGTGCGAGACCTGCCACAAGGTCTCGGACGGCTCGTGGCACCAGGCCCGGTTCGACCACCGCGGGGTGTTCCCGCTCTCCGGCAGGCACGCGACGGCGGCGTGCGCCTCGTGCCACAGGAACGGCGTCTACCGGGGGACGGCCCGCGACTGCGCTGGCTGCCACCTCCCGCTCTACCAGAAGGCGACGAACCCGAGCCACATCCTGGCGGGGTTCCCGACGACGTGCGAGAGCTGCCACAAGCCGACCGACGCGTCCTGGATGGGCGTGGCGTTCAACCACGCGAGGTGGCCCCTCGCCGGGAGCCACGCCGCGCAGGCCTGCTCGGCGTGCCACCGGAGCGGCGTCTTCCAGGGGCTCCCGTCGAGCTGCGTCTCGTGCCACCAGGCGGACTACCAGAGGGCGGCGAGCCCCAACCACGCCGCGGCGGGCTTCCCGACGACCTGCGAGACGTGCCACCGGGCCTCCGACGCGTCGTGGAGGCTGGGGAGGTTCGACCACGCGTCGACCTTCGTCCTCGTCGGGCGGCACGCGACGGCGACGTGCGCCTCCTGCCATTCGAGCGGCGTCTACCGCGGGACGGCCCGCGACTGCGCCGGCTGCCACCTCGCGGCCTTCCAGAAGGCGACGAACCCGAACCACCTCATGGCGGGCTTCTCGACGACGTGCCAGACCTGCCACAGGGCGACCGACGCCTCGTGGACGGCGGGGACCTTCGACCACTCGAAGTGGCCGCTCCTGGGCCGCCACGCGGGAAACGCCTGCACGGCGTGCCACCGAACCGGCGTCTTCCAGGGGCTCGCGACCGCGTGCGCGTCGTGTCACCAGGCCGACTACCAGAGGGCGGCGAACCCGAACCACGCGGCGGCGGGCTTCCCGACGACGTGCGAGACCTGCCACCGGCTCTCCGACGCGTCGTGGCGGCAGGGGACCTTCACCCACTCGAAGTGGCCCCTCCAGGGACGCCACGCGAGCCCGGCGTGCGCGACGTGCCACAGGAACGGGGTCTTCCAGGGCCTCCCGAGCGACTGCGTGTCGTGCCACCTGCCCAACTACCAGGCGACGACGAACCCGAGCCACGCGCCGGCGGGCTTCCCGACGACGTGCGAGGCGTGCCACCGGGCGACGGACTCGTCGTGGAACCAGGGGACGTTCAACCACGGGACGGTCTTCGCGCTG
>Ga0116154_10002664_pt1 | contig 13263 bp, 8 predicted proteins | sample AD_UKC030_MetaG_FD_89898 | JGI IMG/M metagenome (GOLD analysis project Ga0116154, IMG submission 89898) | Active sludge microbial communities of municipal wastewater-treating anaerobic digesters from USA - AD_UKC030_MetaG | ecosystem: Engineered > Bioreactor > Anaerobic > Digestate | place: USA...
ACGGCCCAACAACATTTTGGCGACCGGGTTGCGGAAGTGCTTCGAGAATTGCCTGACCATGGCCCCCTGTTCCCATATTTACGCTCAGTCCGCGCTTCGGATCGGGCCACTGAGTTCAAGCAGCGTTGCCGTGGGCTTGGCATAACCGGTGTCACCCTCCATTCCTACCGCTATGCCTGGGCCGAACGTGCCAAAGCCGCTGGCTACCCGGAACGCTTCGCCATGGAAGCCCTCGGCCACAACAGCCATGCCGTTCACCGGGCATACGCCAAAGGGGCCCAGGTCAAATTGCCAGCCTTAGAGGATTATGAAAAAACGGCGAACAAGAAGAACATCATCCCAATGCCAACGCAGAATTGCCACGTATCATTTGCCTCTGGTTTTGTATATAAGCCCACGCCCAAATAGGTCAAGTCATGCTGGAGTCGCAGCGTCATCAGATAAACTACCGGTAGCCGATGCGGAAAAAGCGCTCCCCAATAAGCACGGCGAACACTCGGGCTTGGTAGTCTCCAACAACTGGTCCTGCCGTAACCTCTGCCTCTTCCACTTCGATCCATAGCCCGGATATGGAAGGCGCACTGCCGAGCCAGCACATGATGGCAATGTAGGCAGATCGGGAGGACAACACAATCTGGAAATATCATTTTGGGAATAGCCACTTCAACGCCTGATATCCGCGGTCGGTTCCTTATGGGCGTAACAACGGTTTGGGTGCACCTTTCCCAGCGGCCTGCCCTCAAAACGCATTTATCTACTTCCGCGCCTTGAAGAACATCTGGTCGCCGGTGGCGGTCACGGTGTATGGGCTGGTGGCATCGGCGACCGGGGTCCAAGGACCGATTACAGATGGCGCGGACAACAAGGTACCCTCGTAGGCGAGAACAACTCCGGTTGCGGTTCGTTGGCAACTCAACTGGGGTGGCGGAAAATAGCCCAGTTGGGTGAGCGCGCCAATGTTGTCGAAGTAAATCTGCTCAGCCCTGATTAAGCCCTGGCTGTCCACTTGATTCAGAAGGGCCGCGCGTACTTCTATAGTCCGTCCCGTGGCCGGCAGCCCGAAATACGGACCGGTGTTGGTCCCCCGATACACCCCCTCGGTGAACACCCAGCCTTCCCCCAAATCCATGTGCCGGACGACGTCGATCCGCAAATCACCAAAGCCCAGGAAAAACAATTCCATCATCGCTATGGCGGACGTGCGGTCCAAGGGCACTCCCAGCATGGCGATTAAAACTTGCGCTTCTGCGCGCAGGATCTTCGCAAATTCCGCCAGGTTATGCGCATTCCATCGCTTCAGGCCTTCGATCACCGCCGCCACGGGACTTAGCCCAGTCGGCACGGGATCAGTAATGGGCGTGGTGGGTTGGAGCGCAGGCAACTGCGGGGCCGGCATTAAGCCCGTCACCACCATCAGGCTCTGCAGATCCAAATAGCTGCTGATCCGCTGGATTTTATCCCCTTGATATTCCCAAACGTCCAGGTGCATATGGGCGCCGCCCTTGCCGGTGGCCGGCATGCCCATCCAGGGATTCTGCAGCGTGCCCGACGTCATATGCGCCGTCACCACCGCGTTGCCGGAAACCCAGCGCTGTTCCGAGGTCGTGGTATAGTCAGGAAACCCCTGGAACATCCCGGCAAAGAAACCGCCAATGGCGTTCGTCCCCGCTAATGGGGGCGGGGCCGGGGCAAAATCAAACACGGCGTCTGGAACCAAATAGCCCTGGATGGCATTGACGTCATGCGCGTCGATTGCGTTGCCAACCCCTGTATTCAGGGCCTTCAGTTCCTCGGCGCTCAGCGATGGGGGAAAGAATCCGAGCTGGGTGAGGGTGGTCAGGTTATCGAAGTAGATCTTCATCGTGCTCAACAAGCCTTGCCCGTCCACTTCGTATACGACGGCGCCGCGCACGTTCACCGCCCGTCCTGTGGCCGGCAGCCCGAAATACAAGCCGTCATTGATCCCTTTAAACACGACCTCGGACAACACCCAGCCGTTGCCCAGGTCCAAATTTCGGACGATGTCCATCTTCAGGTCGCGGAAGGCCAGGAAAAACAATTCCTGGAGCGCTACGAAGGCCTTCCGATCCAGCGTTGCCCCCTGCAACATCGCCACCATCACTGGCGCGTCCGCGCGCATCATCCTGGCCAATCCGGCCAAATCGTGCGCGTTCCATCGCGCCTGGCTCTCGATCACCGCCGCCACCGGCGACCAGCCGGTTGCCACGGGATCAGGTATGGGGGTGGCCGGCTGCAGCGTCAAGGGCAGCGCGGGCATCAGCCCCAATCCCACCATCAGGCTCTGCACGTCCAAATAGGTGGTGATCCGCTGGATTTTATCCCCTTGATATTCCCAGATATCCAGGTGCACGTGGGGCGGGGCGTTAGTGTCCTTGCCCGTTGGCGGGATGCCCATCCAAGGATTCTGCAGCGTGCCCGTGGTCGTGTGCGCCGTTACGACGATGTTGTTGGATACCCAGCGTTGTTCGTCGATCGTGGTGTAGTCAGGGTAACCCTGGAACAGCCCGGTAAAGAAACCGCCGATGGCGTTCGTGCCGGTCAGGGGCGGCGGGGCTGGGACAAAATCGAATACGGCGTCCGGAGCCAAATAGCCTTGGATGCCGTTGACGTCGTGCGCATCGATCGCTTTGCCGACGGCTGTGTTTAGCCCGAGCACTGGCGTAATGGCAGGAAAAACCACCCCGCCTTCACGGTAGGCCACCAGGCCGCTTTCGGTTGCCATCCACATGTTCCCATAACCATCCTGGGCCAAGGCCCAGACTTTCCTGGCGGGCATGCTTGAATTGTTCCGCTTATAGACGGTCCATGTGGTTCCATTGAATTTTCCGACGCCTCCTGTGTCATCACTGAAATAGGCAAGGATGCGGCCACCCCCAGCCCAAATAATGTCCTGGTTATCTACAGTTAATGCCCAACTTGTCGGCAGCTCATCACTTCGTGTGTTATAACTTGTCCAGCTCTCCCCATCGAACTTACCTAGGGTGTCCGGTAAGCCATACCAAGTGTTACCTTGAGAGTCGAAAACAATATTGTAAACAGAATCGTTAATGGTTGGCCCATCTGCGCCGGTGTATGCCGTCCATGTCTGGCCGTCATACTTGGCTATTCCTCCCCCTGGTTCGTAAGTGCCAATCCAAATATTTCCTTTGGAGTCTGAAGCGATGGCGGAAAACCAATTCTTGCTCAGACCGATATCGACATTGCTGAAAGCCATCCAGGTTTGCCCATCAAATCGAGCCACACCAGCGGCAGTGGCCACCCAGATATTGCCTTGAAGATCGATGGTGCCGGCCCAGATGTTGTCGGATGGCAGTCCTGAGTTTTGCCGGGTAAATCTTGTCCAGTTTCTTCCATCGAACTTCACCACGCCACTTCCCCCGCTCGCCCCCCAGAAGCTGATGGTGCCAATCCAAACGTTGCCCAGCTTGTCAAAGCCAAAAGGAAAGGCAGCGTTGCTGGGCAATCCCGAATTACCTGTGTTGTAAACGGTCCAGTTTTGCCCATCAAACACGGCCAAACCGTATGTCGACAATGACCGAGTATCGTTAGAGGCCGTCCATATGCGCCCGTCGGGACCGATGACAAGCCGCATCATACAGGAAGTTGGCACACCGGCGGCCTTCGGGCTGAACAACATCCATTCGGGATTCTGGGAGCGGAGGTTGGGCGGTGACAGCAAGGCAGCGGCCAGCACTGCCCAGATGGGGAATGGAATTGCAGCCCTATTGGGAATGCCCGGGTTAAGTTTCGTCATGGTGTTCATATGCTTCTGAGTGTTGGAACTCGTCATTAGTATGTGAGGCAAAACCGGGAATTTGTTACAGAGTCTTTTGATTGCGGCGCGCGGCCCTCTGGGCCGCAGCACGTCGATGCCGAACAAAACCTCGGGATTACCCCATATCTCCTCGCTGGCGAGCACGCTGCGACCGGGACCGTCGCGCGCCGTTATTACTGGGATTGTTGCTCCGCCCGCGCAATCTCCTCAAACGATGGCGCCCGCCAGGAGAACACGCCCTTCTCGGTCGCTACGAGCAGTGTGTTGCCGTCGGGAAGAAACTCCAGCCACTCCACTGCACCGCCCGAGGTGTGCACAGCACCGACATTTCCACGGGTATCGATCCGCCAGAAGGAGACATAGCCTCCGGCGTCGCCAACTGCCAGCAACCGCCCATCCGTCGAGAAAGCGACAGCCAAAACTCGCTGAGCAACCGTTTCGAACACTGCGACCTCAGCCAGTGATTTCACGCTCCAAAGGCGGGCTGTCCCGTCAGCACCGGCGCTGGCGATGAGCCTCCTATCTGGCGAGAACTTCGCGTCCTTGACTCCCACACGGTGTCCCTGGAGCACACCCAACAGTTTCTCGGCATCAACATCCCAAAGACTGATACCACCCCACCAGTGGGGCGCCACTAACTGTCGGCTGTCGGCTGAGAAGTTCAACGTCTGAATCGTTCCTCCCCCCTGGTCGGACTTCAGCAAAACCGGTTCCCTACCGCGTTTGAGATCCCACACTTTGACACGCGAGGCATTCTCAGCTCTCGCGAGGCGCGAACCATCGGGTGAGAACCTCAAGACGCAGCTCCAGCCTGCATCTCCAGCGCTGAGCTTACGAATCTGCTTTGAATCTCTAACCTGCCAAAGGTCAACCGTTCCTCCTTTCCCAGCCAGCGCCATCACATCGCCTTTGGGCGAAATCGTCCCTCCGGCGAAATCTTCGAGGGGAATCTTGCCGCGAGCGGTCTGCTGAAGGGACGACTTATCGAATACCTCGAATGTCATGTTAGAGCGTGTCAGCATGAAGGTGCTCCCGTTCGGGCACGGGTAAGCGCGGCGAACCATGTACTCAAACAAATCGCTAGGATAGGGGAGGAACAGGTTGCTGTCCCTTGTCGCGTCAACATCCCACAACTTGACTGAGCCATGCGAGTCGCCGGTCGCGAGGACCTTTCCGTCTGGGGAGAACTTGACGGTCCAGATGTTGTGGCCGTGGCCTCTCAGGGACCTCACCGGCTGCCAAGTATCGGTGTTCCACAATAGAATTCTCCGATCCTCTCCTGAGGTCGCCAGCAGCCCTCCGTCAGGGGAAAAGGCAAGGCACAAGACTGGTTTTGTATGATTGGTGAGAGATGCCACTCGCTCCAGTGCGGCTGACTTCCAAATGGTCACGACACCGTTCAGGTCTCCCAGCGCAAGCAGGTCGCCCATTGGGGAAAAGGCCAGGCAGGCACAGCGGTCAGTTTTTATTTCCTTCGCCTGTTCCGGTCCCCCGACTACTTGAAGCACGACTCGGTTTCCTCTGGTGTATGCAAGCAAACGCCCATCGGGCGAAAAAGCCAATCGGCCGTCCCGCTGTGTGCCACCAAACTCTTCGGTCCCCATCAGTCTAAAAATTTCCCGGCCAGCGTCTAAGTCCCATACTTGGAGGGTGTGTTTGCCCGAATGAACCACCATTTCTCCATCAGATGACAACGCCAGTGAAAACACAAAGTCGTTGTTGGTGATTACGCCAGTTCTCCGCCATGCGCTAGTATCCCATATCTCGAAACCTCCTGCCCAGTTGGCCTTTATCAGTTCACGGTGGCGCGGACGAAAAGCTACGGTGCCATGGCCTGTCAGATTTGTGATCAAGGTCACTGTTCTCAAATCGAAGATCCGTAACTGGCCGTCCCATCCTGCTGAGGCAAGCACCTTGCCATCAGGCGAGAAGGCGAGCGCCGGGACTCCATTCGTGTGGCCATCGATGGTCATCATTTCATCACCTCGGCTTGCCTGCCAGAGGTAGCGCCATTCCCAGCCGCGCAGATCAGGTTCGCCTTGTTTCGGCGCATGCCGGGCCAGGAGATCCCGCACCTGCCCCAGGTGGTTTTCCTCGAGCACACGAAACCCCAGGCTCATGTCCGAGACGTATAAGTTACGGGCGTTATTTCTGGCTTCCATGGTAGCCCGCTGCCGCTCGCGTTCGATGCGAGCAACGGTGATGGGTGAACCAACAATGATTACCAGCAGCAGAAAGGCCAGGCCGGCTCCCAGGCTGGCCAGGGCGGGCTTTCGCCGACACCACCGCCACGCGCGACCCAACGGGCCTATCGGTCGGGCGCGAATCGGTTCACCCTTGAGATAGCGCTCCAACTCGGCGGCCAATTCCTGGGCGCTGTCATAGCGCCGCGCGGGTTCCTTTGCCAGGCACTTGAGGCAGATGGTCTCGAGGTCAACGGGCACGCTGGGATTCAGCACGCGCAGGGCCGCTGGTTCGCTGTTCAGGACCTGGTCGATTGTCTCGGTCACACTCGAGGCGTGGAAAGGGGGCCGCCCCGTCAACAGGCAATAGAAAATCGCCCCCAATCCATAAACGTCGCTCCAAGGCCCCGTCGCACCCCATTTGGGTGAAGCCTGCTCCGGCGGCATGAAATTCGGAGAGCCCAACACCTGCCCGCTGGAGGTGAGCTCGGTGAGTTGCGGGCTGGAGGGAGGGCTGACGGTCGCGCTTGCGCCATTCGGCTGGAGACTCGCACTATCGAATCGCTTGGCTAGGCCAAAGTCGGTGATCCGGGGTTCGTCCGCCTCGTCAATCAGCACATTCGAGGGTTTCAGATCGCGGTGGAGAATGCCTTTCTGGTGGGCGTAATGAACGGCGGTGGCGATCTTTTTCAGGTAAACCGCCGCCTGGCGCGGAGGCACGGGCGTCCCTCGGACCATGTCCGCCAACGTCCGACCCGCCACCAGATCCATCGAAAAATACAGGCCTCCCTCGAGTTCGCCGGTCTCGTAAATCGCGACGATATTCGGGTGGCGCAAGCCAGCGGCGGCTTCGGCCTCCGCCCGAAACCGTTGGCGCACGGCGGGGCTGGCGTATTCCCCGGCCAACAGCATCTTGAGCGCCACGACCCGGTTCAGGCTTAGTTGCCGGGCCTTGTAGACGACGCCCATGCCCCCGATGCCAATTTGGTCCAGGAGTTCGTAATCGCCCAGACGCTGCACCTTGGCATACGAGCTCAATTCGGTCGCTTCGATAGTGCTGCTTTGGTCCGCGGCAAAGGCAATGTCTTCTGGTGTGGATGCATCGGGGGCTGCCTCGGCAAATTTGATTGCCGTCTGCACGAGGCAACGTGGGCAAAGCCCCCGGGCCGCCTCCGTTTCGAACTGCGTTCCGCATTGGCTGCACTTCCGGTCGAACATGGTCTCAGCCTCAAATGAGGCAAAATCCCGGTTATGTTACGAAGCGCTGAGAACCGCCAGCAAATGCCGCATTTCCTCCGCGACTTCCTCCGGACGCGAGACGGTTTGCGCGACTTCCATCCGAAAGAGCTCACCATATCGCTGGCGCATGCGGTGCACCGCCACCCGCAGGGCGCCCTCATGGATCCCGAGTTCGCGGGCGATCTCCGCATAGGAATGGCCCGCCTCGTCCCCGGTCAGTAACGGCTTGAGCGACTGACAAAGCCGAGCCTTGCCTCTGGTTTCGTACTCATGTTCGAGTTGGGTCAGCACTTTTTCCAGCACGGTCAACGCCCAGCGGCGCTCGTATAGCCGGTCAGGGCTCCAATCATGGCACGGTTCCAATCGGAAACGTTCCTCGCCCACCTGCACGTCAATCGAGACCGTGTGCAGGTTCCCGGCACGTTTCATGCGGCGGGCGTGGTCCCAGGCGTCCGACAGGAAATGGTTGAGCGCAGCCAGCAGATAGAAGCGAAACCGGCCTTTCGCGGGATCGGCTTTGGCCACCGAATCCCCCGCCAGAAACCGGGCGAAAAACTCCTGGGTCAGGTCCTCGGCCTCATGCTGGGCAAAGCCGCGGCGACGGACATACGCATAGAGAGGATACCAATAGGTCTGGCAGAGCTTCTCGAGGGCATTGGCCGATTGGGCCGAGCGAAGGTCGCCCGCTGCCAACACAGTGCTCCAGTGCGTCGTGCTAAACCACCCTGGCCCAGCACATCCATCCTCAGCGGTTGGCTTCGAAGGTGGCATATGACCGCCGGCAATCAGGGGATTGCTGTAGCGCCCATCAACAATACGGTTTGGCGCTGCCCTTGGCAATGCCCATTCGCGATCCCCGACCGTTCCGAACAAGGCCTCAGGCCTTCCAGTGATCAACATACCCCTCAATCCAATCTCCCTTTCAACCAACACCACATTACTGCACCGGAATTCTCTTACCCCGACGCCAACACGCAATTTCGCGCCACAACTCGCCCCATCCCGCAGCCACCGCCAAATCCCTCCAGACCTCAATCAAATCCGCAGATTACAGCTAATTCCTCCTTGGTCCTGTTGGCAAAAGGCTCGTGGTTTCGGCCAAACTCACGGATCATGCCTGTGAAAGCCACTTCTTTCTGCCCACCGCCCTCTCCACCTCCCTGATCGTCGGCTTCATGGCCAGAACCTCGGCGATCATCGCCAGGTTCTTTTGCATTTCGTTGAGGTTTTCCTGTAAAGAATTGATCCTCTCGTCCTTGATCTTGGTTTGTTGTTGCAGTTTCACCAACTCGTCTTTGAGACCGCCCAACTCCTGGTTGGTGAACTTGGTGTCCAAATCCTTATTTTCAAGGCCAGCACGGGAAATATAGACATCCGGCATGGGGCTACTGAATTTCCAGCCGTACCGATAACAGAGTTCCTGCCGATTCAATTTGGCGGCATAATATGTGGCGGAACTGTGCCGGAAAAGATGGGGATGCACCTCTTTCCCAAGAGCTCGTTTCCCCAACCGACGCAGGAACATTCGGAGTCCGTGGTAGGTTTTGGGAAAGACGGGGTCGTCACCCTTGGCTCCCGAAGCGATCCTCTCGGAAACGAAATCGCGAATTATTTCAAGGCTATGGCGCCAATAAAGCGAAATAGTCCGCCCGATGGTTTTGCTGTATTCCTGCTTTAGCGCCACCTTAACGTAATTGCCGCCGCCGGCTTCTGGAACCAGAACGTCCTCCAGACGAATGTTAATGAATTCCTCAGCCCTCGCTCCGGAATCAAAGAGCATGACAATGACGTAGCGCTGCTCCGGGGAACGGCAGTGCTTGAGTAATCGCTCGGCCTGGGATTCGGTAAGATAATCGGGAGTTTTGGCACGAACGCGAGTGTCCAACCAGCCGGCCAATTCGATCGCTTTAGCTGGGCCATGGCACCAGCGTAAATACACCTTGAATGCCTTGCGAATATCCGATTTGGTGGCCTCGAAAAAGGGACGATTCCGGAGATGACCACGTATGATATCCCTCGCAAGGGCTCTTTCAAACCGCTCAACGTCTTTTGCCGCGATTTGCGAGGCAGTCTTTTTCAGAAAAACCAACGGCCCTCGAAGCAGGTCAATATAATGACATTGACGCGCCACTGAAATTCTTCTGCCTCGATTGACCTTACCCAAGGCCAAGTCATCCAAGAACCGGATGACCTCCTGGCGGACCGCTGGTGGCACAGGCCAGCTATTCATGCTCGCTATGCGCTTCGGCAGAGAATACTGGTGGGCTGGGATCTTGTTTGGCATAAACAGATCAGGGAGGAGTGAGTATTTAAAGGTTTCTCTGAAAACTGAACAAAACCGTTCAAGACTCTCCTAAGGCCAGGAACAAAAATGTTCAGTTCCCCAGATCCCTTATCAGAAACCTACTGGGTCCATCGGATTCTGCATTAGTCCTTGCTGACATCGCCCCAATAAACCGAAGGTGCCCTGGTGAAAACCTTAGTTTGAGAAAAATCAGAGGTTTTTTGCTCCAGAGCACCTTCTCCATTAAAGGCCGAAAACATTATAAACTTTGCGGTCTTCTAGGAAATATGACCATCACCTTAACCGTTGAGGACCAAATGGAAATTTCCGATCGGACAAACAAGGATCCACGACTACTTTTAAGTTTTCTGGAGTGGTATACCCAATACCGGAACCAGGAGGACGATCGAACCGCCTGTCAACTGGCCCTGCGTAAAAAGGCCGAGATGCACCAGGCAATCTACCAGCAAAAACAGGCCGAGTACTTGGAAGAAGTCCGCAAGGATTACCAGGTCAGGCTGCTTAGCAAGAAAAAGTGGGAAACAAGCGTCACCTTCAAAACCAAAAGCGGCATCCGCGTCCGCAGCAAAATCGAGAAAATCATCGCCGATTTTCTCTTCGATCAAGGGATCCGGTTCGTTTACGAGCCAATCGTTAACCTGGGTGGTTTTTACGTGATGCCGGATTTCTACCTGGTGGATTACGAGATCTTCATCGAACATTTCGGCCTGGAAAACCAGGAATATAAAGCCTCGGCCGAGGCGAAGCTTGGCCGATTTCACATGTTCAAAATGCGGGTCGTTTGCACTTATCCCGCCGACGAACCAGACATTGAGGCAGTGCTCACCGAAAAACTGCGCGAAGCTGGGATTTCGATTTAAGCCGCTTGAGCATCCTGGTCCGGCATCGTCGCCATGCCATGGGCCTGCTTGAAAAGAGTATAGATTTCCCGGCATTCTTGTCTGGCCCGCAAAATAGCCTGATTCCGCAGCACTTTTTCAACGGATGAATCAGGCCTGATCATATGAGCGGTGTCTGGATCGAATTCTGACGAGGCTGATCGCGGAAAGAAAAATGACCATAGCGCCGCGAAAGGATTTACATCTTCGGTTTTTGTCTCAGCTTTACCAGCAACAACGGGTTCCCCTTTTGGTATTTCCTCCGTCAATTCCTCGATGTCCTTCTGGAGCTGGTCGATGGTGTCGTCAATGCCACCAAACAAGGTCCGCCACAGGTCACCCAGTTCATCCTTTTCGATCAACTCCTTGAGCACCGTAATTTCGTCGGTGTTGAGGGCATAGCTGGTGAACTTGAGGTCCGACCGGCCACGGTAGACAAATCCGCCCTGCCGGGATTTCTCCGGAACACCCCGGAAATTCATCTCCACGATTAAAATCGGGCTGTATTCCCGGTGTTTGGTTTTGCCGATGGATTTGGGCAAAATCCCGGCCGCAATGTCATCCGCCACCGAATGCTGGGCCTGAACCAGCAGTGCGAGTTCGAAAAGGACGGTGTTAAATGCACTAACCAAGGAGGCACAGGTAGAAGTTTCATTATGAGTCTGGTTGGCTACTGTTAAATACGGTCTGCCCCAACAGGCATAGGTTTTGGCCAAGGCAACCTGCTGCTTGAGTTCGTTTTGTTTTAGCAGGAATCTTTGGCGAAGCTCTTGTTCCCCGACGAGCTTCACCGGTTCGACGGCCTCCAGCTGACGCTTGATCGCCTTCAACTCCGAAATCAAACCGGGAATGGGTTGCACTGCTCTGCGCGCTACCTCAAAGAATTGCAGGGCTCGATCCTGAGCCTTCATTGCCTTGCCGGTCATGTCAGTGAAATGCTGCGAGCCCGGTGACGAAACGAAATTGTCCACGAGTTTATCGACCTGCTTGAGGTTTTCCACCTGGTTTTCCAAAGCATCGAGGAGCCAATAATAGACGGCGGTCACGTTTTCGCCGAAGGCGTCATAAACGATGGTGTGCCGTTCGATTGGGTTCTTGAGGGCCAATAATGAAAACGGATTCTCGTTTTCAGCCTCCTCGAAATCCATGAATTCGCTTTCCTTGACTCTAGCGATTTGAGCAGCTGCCAGAATTCCTTTCTCATGCAGGAGTTTTTTTACCTCGGCGATAATGTTAATCCGCTTACCATCTCGCTCGGCCATAGGCTGGCAATAGACGTCTGGATTTATCGCTGCGATGAAATTGTGAATGTTGATGGCCATTTGAATGTCCCAAGTCAAAAAGGATAACTGTCTTTTTAAATCTTCGGATGGAATGGTAACTGTGAATAATAAAGTGAACAAAAGCACAGCTTCAATGCAACTGGGAAAATGCCAACATCAAAATGCGTTCACTTCCACTTCGGCAGGCGCCATATTTTTGATCGGCAGGATGAAAAAATTAACAGAGCTATGCTGTTCACTCTTGTTTGCTTGAAAACGTTCATTCAATGTCGTAGAACGCCAACAACAATAAAGCACATGGCATTTAAGACTCACTCATGTCAAGTTATACCATGTTTACACGAGTCAACTGCACAGCCCCAAGCATGAGATTTCAGCAGGACCAGTAGAACATGTTTCCTCTCTCAAATTGTAAAAAGTCGCGATATCCTCGTGGTACTCTCTTTTCTTTCCATTCCAACGATTGTGACAATACTCCGTCTCGTTGTCGGTTGTCGTCTTGGTCTGCCTTCATCCCTCAGTAAGGTGACGACGCCCCATAGCTTAGCTTTAACTTTTCTTAACCTCACTGCCCTGCGGGCAGGACGGAGCGGAAGCCGAAGTAGAGGTCTTCACTGGCCGGGTCGACGCAATAATATCTGTCTGACACCCTACAGCCAGGGGATCCATAGTACCAGCAACCACCACGGAATACACGGAGTGAGCCGGTATCGGGCCCTCGCGGATTAGAAACCGAGGAGGCGCTATATCCCTCCCACCGATCCCAGCACCATTCCCATACATTGCCCGCCATATCATATAAACCGAAACCATTCGGAGCAAACGTGCCCACAGCACTGGTGTAAGGCTTCGGATCATTGTCGTAATTCGGGTGGTAGCCCCGTGTTGGGCTAACATCGTAATTATAATCGACGGAACTAAAATAATTGGCACGGCTGTGGGTAATCGTTTCCGTGTCGCCCCAAGGAAATCGATGTCCACTTACACCGCCCCGAGCCGCTTTCTCCCACTCCGCCTCGGTGGGCAATCGATACCCCGCATTCCACTTCACCCAACCATTCTGAATACCAACTTGCCCCGTCCGATATACCGTCGTCTGAGCTTGACTCGTGTAATACGCGGGTACCCGCCCCTCTTTCTCACTCCGCGCGTTGCACCACTTCACCGCGTCATACCAGCTGACCGAACGCACTGGGTGATTCTGAGCTTTACCTAAACCCGGAAAATCAAAACTATAGCCATGCGCTAAGGCCCAATTCTTTACCTCGTCCCATAAGGCTTTGGTTACCTCATACTTGTCCATATAAAAGGCCGAAACATTTACCGTGTGCAATGGCAGTTCATCGCCAGAACCTTCGCTGGCGCTCTTGCAGTTGCCCATGGTGAAGAATCCCGCGGGGATCAAGGACATGCCTGTTGGCGCCGGAGCTTGGTCCTGGGCGCACACCAGGAACCGCATCAGCGGCTATGCATGAAAGTGCCCTGAAGCAGGAACAACAGGGCTAACGCAGATTTGTCGGGACATTTGCCGGTGAACTTTTTAAGCTCAGCGGCATGAAACAAAAGAAAGGGCCGTCGG
>Ga0116154_10002667_pt1 | contig 13257 bp, 8 predicted proteins | sample AD_UKC030_MetaG_FD_89898 | JGI IMG/M metagenome (GOLD analysis project Ga0116154, IMG submission 89898) | Active sludge microbial communities of municipal wastewater-treating anaerobic digesters from USA - AD_UKC030_MetaG | ecosystem: Engineered > Bioreactor > Anaerobic > Digestate | place: USA...
ATTTCACCCTCGGACGACACCAAGACGAAGAAAAGAAAAACCAAACAGAAAAAGTAAATGACCATCACCCCTTGGCGAGTATCATGCCACGCCAGGGTTTTTCAGCGGAATCAATAATATGGACCTGACCCCATTGCACCTGCCCCATTGCACCACTGCGATCTCTCGACACCGAAAGATCGAGGTTTCTCTGTTTATCGTGACATGGCGGATAAGCTCCAGGCCCGCGGCATCCCTGAGCGCGAGATTGTCTTCATTCAGGGCTACGATTCGGATGCATCGAAGCTGGCGCTGTTCAAGGATGTTCGCGCTGGAAAGGTTCGCGTGCTCTTCGGCAGCACGCAGAAGATGGGCTCGGGTACCAACGTCCAAGAACGGCTGATCGCCCTCCACCATCTCGATGCCCCGTGGCGTCCGGCCGACGTTGAACAGCGTGAGAGACGCATCCTGCGGCAGGGCAACAAGAATCCCGTGGTCAGCGTGTTCCGCTACGTCACCGAAGGCTCGTTCGACGCGTATATGTGGCAGACGCTGGAGACCAAGGCCAAGTTCATCGCCCAGGTCATGACCGGCGACATGACCATCCGCCGGGTCGAAGACCTGGACTCGGCGGCGTTGACCTACGCCGAGGTCAAAGCCATTGCCTCGGGTAATCCGTTGGTCATTGAAAAGGCGCAGGTTGATGCCGAACTGATGCGGCTCACCCGGCTTCGCTCGGCCCATGCCGAGGAACAATACCGGATTCGCAGCAATCTCCGCCATGCCCATGACGATGCGGCGACGTTCACGACTCGGCTCGACAACCTTCGCCAGGACATTTCAGCCCGCGAAGACACGTCGGGCGACAAATTCAGCATCTTCCTTGACGGTGAAACGGTGACCAACCGTGGAATCGCCGGTGAATTCCTCATCCGTCGCGCCGAAAAGTTGAAGAACTGCGTGGGCGAGGAAGTGCGTGTCGGCCGGTTTGCTGGGTTCGAGCTATTCGTCCGCACCAATCTCGCCGGCGAAGCAGACCTTGTGCTGCGCGGACAGAACAGCTATGCCGCCCGGGTGACCGATACCGCCCTCGGCACCATTCGATCTCTGGAGGCCACGGTCCAAGGCTTCGAGGGGCGGGCGACCAAGCTGGAGGCGGATATTGCGGACACCCACAAGCGCACCAAGGAACTCGAAACCAAAGTCGGCGTGCCGTTCGAGAAAGAGGAACACTACCAACAGCTTTGCCGCCGCCAGAGCGAAATCGAAGAGCAGCTTGACCTGACCAAGAATCAAGCTCCGAGCCAAGTCGAAGCGGATTCACAAGACGACACCACGCGGAAGAATTCCGAAACCCAGGATAGAACCGTTCGTCAAAAGCGGTGCGCGGGAGTGACAGTATGCTGTCGCCCTGTGAAAGTGAAGTTATGAATGCGACGACAATTCCAGAATGCCAAACTCTCGACGTAAAAGGCAGTGCCACCGAGTTGGGGGTTTGCGAAGAAACAATCCGCCGACTCGTTCGGCGAAAGGTGCTACGGAAGCTTCCCGGCCTCCGGCGCGTACTGATTCCGCGAACTGAAATTCAGCGCTACTTGAACGGTGGCAGCCCGCCTCGCCATTCGTGACTGCTCGGACGACAAGATCGCGGAGCTTCTTCTCTGCCTCGATTGGCGCTTCAGATTACAGTGCCGAGCGACGACCCAAAAATTGGCCAAGAATTGGCCAAGCACGTTTTTCCGGCTTTTGTAGGCAGCGCTCGCAAAGAGCGTAAGTCCTTGATATTCCGACGCTTTGAAATGGCGCATCCGTCAGGAGTTGAACCTGAAACCTTCTGATCCGTAGTCAGATGCTCTATCCAATTGAGCTACGGATGCGCTCAGATCTCTAGGAAATTACCGATCCAGGCTTCCCCGCGCAAGGATTTAGTATGGCACTGGCGGAAGTCTTTCCGTTGCCGAAAAAGCCCTCGTGAATCGGCGCTGGAGAAGTGGACGAACGGTCGAATTCTCGTTGACGCCGTGAGATGAAACCAGCGTGATCGGTCTTTGTGGATGGGTTGAATTTTGTCATTCGAGGGGCTGAATCCCAGACATTCCATTGGTTTTCGGCTGGCCCCTGAACCGCAAATAAAAACAACTTAACCGCGAATGGACGCCAATCAACGCGAATCATGGCGGGCCGAATACGAAGATCCTGCAGTGTTAGGCACATCGATGGGTTGTCGGGGATTCAGCCCATCGGATCCCTCTGCTTGTATTCGCGTCTATTGGTGTTTATTCGCGGTTCGATGTTTTCGGAGCGTCTTATGTGCGGTTTTCGGCTGGCTTGCTCGTGTGGCGCGGACGTGCGAGACTGACTGTCGATGAAACGGTTTCTTTTCGCCGCGTGGGTTGGGGTTCTGATGGGGATACAATCCGACGCTGCCGAGTCTGTGCCGAGGCCGCTTGCCCTGGGGTCGAGGGCGCCTGATTTCAATCTGCCCGGAGTGGACGGGCGGCAGTGGGCCTTGGGGGATTTCGCCAAGGCCAAGGTGCTGGTGGTTGTCTTTACGTGCAATCATTGTCCAACCGCGCAGTACTATGAAAAACGGATCAAGAAACTGGTGACCGATTACGAGGCTCGCGGAGTCTCGCTGGTTGCGATCTCTCCGAATGCATCCGGGGCGGTGCGATTGGACGAATTGGGCTGGAGCGACATGGGGGATAGTTTTGAGGAAATGAAGCTGCGCGCGCAGGAACGGGGATATAATTATCCTTACCTTTACGATGGCGATCACGAGCAGGTGTCACGGGCCTACGGGCCGGTCGCGACGCCCCATGTGTTTGTCTTCGATTCGGACCGAAAATTGCGGTATGCCGGCGCGATTGACGATTCCGAGCGGATCCAGCACGTCAAAATCCATTATGTCCGGGATGCGATCGAGGCCTTGCTGGCCGGAAAGCAACCGGTGGTCAGTCAGACGAAGGTGGTGGGCTGTTCGGTGAAGTGGTCGGACAAAGCGGGGGGCGTGGCGGGGTTCATGGCGAAATTAGCGGCGGAACCGGTCGGCCTCGACCAGGCCGATATCGAGGCGCTGAAAGCCCTGCGCAAAAATGAATCGGGCAAATTCCGGCTGGTGACCTTCTGGGCCACCTGGTGCGCCCCGTGTGTGGCGGAGTTCGACGAGTTCGTCACGATCCACCGGATGTATCGTCATCGGGATTTTGAGTTGGTGACGGTTTCGATCAATCGCCCGGATGAGATGGGGGATGTTCAGGCCTTTTTGAAGAAACGGCAGGCTTCCTGCCGGAATCTGATCTTTGCGTCGAACGATCGGAATTCGTTGATGAACGCATTCGACACGGAATGGCCGGGGGGAGTGCCGTTCACGGTGTTGATCGATCCCGACGGCAAGATCGTTCATCGTGAGCTGGGGAGCATTGACGCGCTGGCCATGCGCCGGGCCATTGTGAAGTTCATGAACGAGCGCAAGCCCTGGTAGAAATCGGGGGGCTGCAAAAAAGGTGCACCATTGGACAACGGGCGGTTGGCGGGCGGTCAGGTTCGGTCTTATGAAGGCAGTGGCATGGCAGGCCAAGACCGTCGTCCTCGACCGAGTCCGTGACTTCAGGCAATCCTGTCCTGGGACAAGACTTTTGGATGGAGATGATTTCGGGTTGGGTCTGCACTGCGGGCGAAATTGAACGTTGTAGCGAATTCCAACTGCCCTGTTACGGTGCAACGCCAGCGCTATGTTCTGCGTGGTGTGGTGCAGGGAGTGGGTTTTCGTCCCTTTGTCTATCGGCTGGCCAAGGAGCTTGGACTCAACGGTTGGGTGAACAACTCGGCCCAGGGCGTTTTTATCGAAGTGGAAGGTTCGCCCGAGGGATTGGGAATGTTTCGTCAGCGTCTGGCAGTCGAGAGACCGCCGCTATCCTCGATTCAGAGCCTCGAGTGCGTTCTCCTGGATGCCCGGGGATATGACACGTTCGAGATCCGGTCGAGCGAAGGCGGAGAGAAGACGGCATGGATCCTGCCCGATATTGCGACCTGCGCGGCCTGTCGGCAGGAGATTTTTAATCCCCGCAACCGCCGGTTCCGTTATCCGTTTACGAACTGCACGCATTGCGGTCCGCGCTACAGCATTTTGGAATCGCTGCCCTACGATCGGGTGAACACGACGATGCGGAAATTCACCCAATGTCCCGCGTGTCAGGCCGAGTATGAGGATCCGGCCAATCGCCGGTTTCATGCCCAGCCGAATGCCTGTCCGGTTTGTGGTCCGCATCTCGAGTTGTGGAATGCGGAGGGCCAGGTGTTGGCATCGCGCGACGGGGCCCTTCGGGAGGCGGCGAAGGCGGTATGCGAGGGCCGGGTGGTTGCTTTAAAGGGCCTGGGTGGATTTCAGTTGTTGGTGGACGCGCGCCAGACCGAGGCGGTGGGGATGTTACGTCGGCGAAAGCAGCGCGAGGAAAAGCCGTTTGCGTTGATGCTGCCGAGTCTGGAGGCGGTGGAGGATGTGTGCGACATCACGGATGCGGAGCGCGCGCTCCTTACGGGGCCGGAATCGCCCATCGTGTTATTGCGACGGCGCCCCGGGCCATCCGTGCTTTCGCCCGGGATCGCTCCCGGGAATCCTCTTTTGGGGATTATGTTGCCCTATACTCCCCTGCATCATTTACTTCTGGCGGAGTTGGATTTTCCAGTCATCGCCACCAGCGGCAATCTCTCGGATGAACCGATGTGTGTGGACGAGGGGGAAGCGCTGACGCGTTTGCGGGGCATTGCCGATTATTTTCTGGCGCACGATCGCCCGGTGGCGCGGCCGGTGGATGATTCAATCGTGCGATTTGTCGCGGATCGGGAGTTGGTGTTGCGCCGGGCGCGGGGTTACGCCCCGTTGCCGATTCGTGTTCGGGAGGATTTGCCGCCATTGCTGGCGGTGGGCGCGCATCTGAAGAACACCGTCGCGACCTCGGTGGGAAGAGATGTGTATGTCAGTCAGCACATCGGAGATCTGGAGAGCGTCGAGGCCGACGAGGCGTTTCAACGGGCTGTGATCGATCTGCCCCGGTTGCATGAACTCAGCCCGGTTCGAGTGGCCTGCGACGCGCATCCCGACTATCGTTCGACCCTCCGCGCCCAGCAAAGCGGCCTGCCGATCATTCCGGTCCAGCATCATTACGCTCATGTGTGCGCGTGCATGGCCGAAAACGAGCTCGAACCGCCGCTCTTGGGTGTGGCCTGGGACGGCACGGGTTACGGTTTGGATGGAACAATCTGGGGAGGCGAATTCCTGAGTGTGACGGAGGATGGGTTCATTCGGTCGGCGAGGTTTCGTCCTTTTGCGTTGCCCGGGGGGGAGATGGCGATTCGGGAGCCGCGTCGGAGCGCCTTGGGAATCCTCTACGAAATGCTGGGGTCGGCGGCCTTCAATTCGCGGGAGTTCAAACCGATTCAGGCCTTTGACGATCAGGAACTTGGGGTGCTCAAGTCGATGCTCGAACAACGGATTCGGTCTCCGCGGACCTCGAGTGTGGGGCGGTTGTTTGACGGGGTGTCGGCGTTGATTGGCTTGAGGCAGAAATGCCGATTCGAGGGGCAAGCGGCCATGGAACTGGAATTTGCGCTGGACGGAATCCGGTCAAAAGCATTATATCCTGTAAGTTTGGCTAATGAAACGGCCCGTTGGCATGAGCCGATAAGCCTGGGCGGGTTGTCTGCGGCGGGTGATGCCCGGTCCCGGTTTGTGGTGGATTGGGAGCCGATGATATGGGCGATTCTTGAAGATGTGCGGCACGGGACGTCGGCGGGATTGATGGCGGCGCGGTTCCACAACACACTGGCGGAAGTCGTGGCCGCGGTGGCGGGGCGGTTGGGTGAAGATCGGGTGGTTCTGAGCGGCGGTTGTTTTCAGAACGCCTATTTGGTGGAGCGCACCGTGGAACGGTTGCGGTCCGACGGGGTGAGAGTGTATTGGCATCAGCGGGTGCCTCCGAACGACGGGGGGATAGCGCTGGGTCAGGTGGTGGCGGCGGGTCGAGTCTTGAAAGGGAATTGAGCGATGTGCCTGGCGATACCGGGAAAGATTTTACAGGTCACGAATGACGATGCGTTATTGCGGACGGGCCAAGTGAGTTTTGGCGGCATTGTCAAGGATGTGAACCTCGCCTATGTGCCGGAGGCGGGCGTGGGCGATTATGTGGTTGTGCATGTTGGGTTTGCCATCAGCAAACTGGATGAGCAAGAGGCCCAGCAGGTGTTCGAATACGTGAAACAAATGGATGAACTAATGGAACAATCCGATGGGAACTAAGAAATTTATAACAATCGACGGCAACGAAGCGGTGGCCTATGTGGCATACCGATGCAATGAAGTCATGGGCATCTATCCGATCACGCCCTCGTCCAACATGGGCGAGTGGTGCGATCAATGGGCGTCCGAAGGTGTCAAGAACCTCTGGGGCACGGTGCCGCAGGTGGTGGAGATGCAGAGCGAAGCTGGAGCGGCGGGCACGGTGCATGGCGCGTTGCAGACCGGCGCATTGACCTGCACGTTCACAGCGTCGCAGGGTTTGCTCCTGAAGATTCCCAACATGTTCAAGATCGCGGGCGAACTGACGCCGACCGTGTTTCACATTTCGGCGCGTTGCCTGGCTTCACATGCCTTGTCCATTTTCGGCGATCACAGCGACGTGATGGCGGCGCGTTCGACCGGTTTTGCCCTGTTCAGTTCGGCGTCGGTCCAGGAAGCGATGGATTTCGCGCTGATCGCCCAGGCGGCGACCCTCGAATCGCGGGTGCCGTTCCTGCATTATTTCGATGGATTCCGCACTTCGCACGAGGTGTCGAAGATCGAGTTGGTGACGGAGGAGATCATGCGCCAGATGATCAACGAGGATCATGTTGTTGCGCATCGTCAGCGGGCGATGAATCCGGATCGGCCGGTGTTGCGCGGGACGGCGCAGAATCCCGACGTGTTCTTCCAGGCGCGCGAGGCGTGCAATCCGTTCTACGCGGAAGCGGCCGCCATCACGCAGAAGACCATGGACAAGTTCGCCCAGATCACCGGCCGCCAATATCGGCTCTTCCAATATGAAGGGGCGCCGGATGCGGAGCGGGTGGTGGTGATCATGGGATCGGCCTGCGAAACCACGCATGAAGCGGTGGATTTTCTTCGAAAACAGGGCGAGAAAGTCGGGGTGGTCAAGGTCCGGCTCTATCGGCCGTTCGACATTCAGCGGTTCATGGAAGTTCTTCCGGCCACGGTCAAGTCTCTGGCGGTATTGGATCGTACAAAGGAACCGGGCAGCCACGGCGAACCGCTCTATCTGGATGTGATCGCGGCGTTAACGGAAGGTCTGGCCAACGGTTGGGGCCAGCTCAAGACCATGCCCCGGGTGTACGGTGGACGCTACGGGTTGTCCTCGAAGGAATTCACGCCGGCCATGGTCAAGGCGATCTTTGACAATCTGGCCGCCGCGAGTCCGAAGAATCACTTCACCGTGGGGATCTCGGACGACGTTTCGCAGATCAGCCTGCCTTACGATCCCGACTTTTCGACCGAGCCGGATGACGTGAAGCGCAGCATGTTTTTCGGGCTGGGATCCGATGGCACCGTGGGCGCCAACAAGAACTCGATCAAGATCATTGGCGAAAACACGGACAACTACGCCCAGGGTTATTTTGTGTATGACTCCAAGAAGGCGGGCGCAATCACCATTTCGCACCTGCGGTTCGGGCCCCGGCCGATTCGTTCCATTTACCTGGTGGACAAGGCGAATTTCATTGCCTGTCATCAGCCGGTGTTTCTCGAGCGGTATGACATGTTGAAGCCGCTGGTCAAGGGCGGAATCTTTTTGCTCAACACTCCGTTCAGCAAGGAGGAGATCTGGGATCAGCTGCCGCGGCCGGTCCAGGAGAACCTGATCAAGAAACAAGCGAGATTCTATGTGATCGACGCCATCAGCGTGGCGAGGGCGACCGGCATGGGTGGCCGCATCAACACGATCATGCAGACCTGTTTCTTTGCCTTGTCGAACGTGCTGCCCCGCGAGGAGGCCATCGAGCAGATCAAATACACCATCAAGAAGACCTATGGGCGCAAGGGCGAGGAGATCGTCCAGAAAAACATCGCCGCGGTGGATCAAACCCTGGCCAACCTGTTCGAGGTGCCGCTGCCTGAAAAGGCGACGAGCACGGTGGAATTGCCTCCCTTCTTCACGTCGAACGCGCCCAAGGAAATTGCGGATACCTTGGGCCGGATTTACGGCGGCGAAGGCGAGGAATTGCCGGTCAGCGCCTTCAGTCCGGACGGCACATTCCCGACAGCGACCGCCCAGTATGAGAAGCGCAACCTGGCGCTCGAGATCCCGGTCTGGGATGAGAAGACCTGCATTCAGTGCGGCAAATGCGTGGTGATCTGCCCGCACGCGTCCATTCGGATGAAGGTTTACGATCCGAAGCATCTGGCCGGCGCGCCGGCCACGTTTAAGTCCACCGACGCCCGCTCGCCCGAGTTCAAGGGACAGAAGTATACCTTGCAGGTGGCGGCCGAGGATTGCACCGGTTGCGTGCTGTGTGTCGAGGTCTGTCCGGCCAAGAACAAGACCGAAGCCAAGCTCAAGGCGATCAACATGAAGCCGCAGGCGCCGTTGCGGTTGACCGAGCGCGAGAACTGGAACTTTTTCCTGGGCCTGCCGGAATATGACCGGCGGAAGCTGAAGGTCACGCAGCTGCGTCAGCAACAGATCATGCGGCCGCTATTCGAATTCTCGGGGGCCTGCGCGGGCTGCGGGGAAACGCCCTATGTCAAGCTGCTGACCCAGTTGTTTGGCGATCGGGCCGTCATCGGCAACGCGACTGGATGCAGCTCCATTTACGGCGGCAACCTTCCGACCACGCCTTACGCGAAGAACAATGACGGACGCGGCCCCACCTGGAACAACTCGTTGTTCGAGGATACGGCTGAGTTCGGGCTGGGATTCCGCGTATCGATTGACACGCAACGCCAGTTTGCGTGCGATCTGCTGAAACGGCTGGCTCCGAAGCTGGGCGACGAGTTCGTCAATGCCCTGATTCAGGCCGATCAACGGGATGAGGCCGGAATCCACGATCAACGCGAGCGCGTAAACGCGCTGCGCGAGAAACTCAAGGGCGATTCATCCAGCGAGGCGAAAATGCTGCTGGCTGTGTCCGACAATCTGGTGCGGCGCAGCGTCTGGATCCTGGGCGGCGACGGCTGGGCCTACGACATTGGATATGGCGGTCTGGACCACGTGCTGGCCAGCGGACGCGATGTCAACCTGTTGGTCCTGGACACGGAAGTCTATTCGAACACGGGCGGACAGATGTCGAAGTCAACCCCGCGCGGGGCGATTGCCAAGTTTGCCGCTGGCGGAAAGCCGTTGGGCAAAAAAGATCTGGGATTGATTGCCATGAGTTATGGCAACGTGTATGTCGCCAGTGTCGCCATGGGGGCGAAGGACGAGCACACGCTGAAGGCCTTTGTCGAGGCGGAATCTTATCCTGGGGTATCCATTATCATTGCCTACAGTCATTGCATTGCGCACGGCATCGAGGTGGATCGCGGGGCGGGTGCGCGTCAGCAGAAGCTGGCGGTCGAGTCAGGTCAGTGGTTGCTCTACCGGTATGATCCTCGGCGCACGGCTGCGGGCGAGAATCCGCTGCAGCTCGATTCTCAGGCGGCGAAGGTTAAGGTGCAAGACTTCCTGATGTCCGAGAACCGATTCAAGATGCTGACCAAGAGCAAACCGGAAGACGCGCGGCGTTTCTTTGAGCAGGCGCAGCAGGATGCCAACGCCCGGTGGCAACTTTACTCCTATATGGCAGCGCGGAAGCTGTCGGGCAACGGGGGCGGGCCGACGGCCTCGCCGACCGCGTAGGCGATGGAATCGTTTCCAGGCCGGCTCCCGAACAGGGGGCCGGCCGTCCGGATGTGTAAACCCTGAATATGAATGAATAATAACATGGATCTGACAACCCAATATCTCGGTTTGAAGCTGCGGACACCTCTGGTGCCATCCGCATCGCCCCTGTCCCAGAATCTCGACAATGTGAAGAAGATGGAAGAGGCCGGCGCTGGGGCCATTGTGCTGCATTCGCTCTTCGAAGAGCAATTGCGTCAAGACACCCTCGAGCTGGATGAACGGCTGACTCAAGGCACCGAAAGCTTTGCCGAAGCCCAATCCTATTTTCCCGAGCCCAAGGAATTCAAGTTGGGCCCCGAGGAGTATCTCGAGCACATTGCCAAGACGAAGAAGGCCGTTTCCATTCCGATCATTGCCAGCCTGAACGGCAGTTCGATGGGGGGCTGGATTGATTACGCGAAGCAGATACAGCAGGCCGGCGCCGACGCGCTGGAACTGAACATCTATTACATTCCGACAGATCCCGAACTGACGAGTTCAACGGTCGAGAAGACCTATTTGGACATCGTCCAGGCGGTGAAAAAGGCGGTCACCCTGCCGCTGGCGGTCAAACTGAGCCCGTTCTTCAGCAATCTGGCGAACATGGCCAAGCAGTTGGATTCCGCGGGCGCGAACGGACTAGTGCTCTTCAACCGGTTCTATCAGCCGGACATTGATCTCGAAACGCTGGAGGTCGAACATAGTGTGCTCTGGAGCACTCCGCAAGCGCGGCGTCTGCCGCTACGATGGATTGCTATGTTGCACGGACGGATCAACGCCCAGTTGGCGGCGACCAGCGGCATTCACAACGCGCAGGACGTGATCAAAATGATCATGGCCGGCGCCAGCGCCACCATGCTCTGCTCGGTGCTCTTCAAGCTGGGCATCGACCACATGAAGGTCGTGGAAAAGGAAATGCGCAACTGGATGGAGCAGCACGAATATGAATCGGTGCAGCAAATGCTCGGCAGTCTGAGCCAGAAGAAATGCCCCGATCCCAGCGCCTTTGAACGCGCGCAATACATGCGCACGATTCATTTCTATCAACCCTCCTGAACCCCCTCTCAGGAAGGAATCGCCGGGCGGGCTTCGGCCTGCCCGGCTTTCTTTGTACGCCCGCACTCGGGAGCGCGGCTGAGTCGGAAGGACCCGCCTGGCGCAGCACGGCGGAATAAATTCCGCGATCCACCCGTTATGGCCAACGGCCGTTGACTGCGGGCAGGGGCTCCGCCTCATACCCGCGCTGATCCGTCCCAGAAGGGTCGCTGTAGTCTAATCCACTCAGGAGTGTCGTGCCGGTCTATTCCATTTTGCCAGTGGCGGCCCATTCGCAGCCTTGGGCGATCAGTTTCTGAACCATGGGATTGGCCAGGGCGGTAAGATCATGGCCGAAGGCCTCGTAGAAAACGCGGCCCTGGCCGTAAGATTTGACAAAGGCCAAAGGCTCGGTTTTCTTGCTCCAATCCGAGTTGGCCTCGAGGAGGACCTGGATGGGCGCATCACCCTGAAGCTTGGCGTAAAGCTCGTCGTCCGCTTCGAAGTCCACCAGGCCCTTGGTGATCGGATGGCTCTTGTCTTTGATCTCAACCTTGAACTTCGAGCGGGGGCCATGACCAGAGGTCCCCATCACCCAAACCCTGCCGCAGAGATTCTTGAATTCGGCCCATTCCTTGAAGGAGGCGGCGGCGAGGTGAGAGAACACGAAGCCTTTGCCGGACTTGACGAAGTTCAGGAGGTTTTCCTTCGCCTGCTCGGAGAGGGTGGGGGTTGAGGCGTTGAACAGGGTTAGAAAGATGACATCGTACTTGCCAATGGCCTGGGCGGATTCCAGGACCGCGGTGTCCTCGCACAGTTTGACATCGAATTTTCCGGCGGCCATCAAGGCCTGGCGAGTTCCCACAGCCATGTCCCACCAGTTGTGCGCCCCCTTGACGTCGTCCCCGCCCAGGAGCAGGACTTTGATGGGGGGAGTCTTGGCATCGGCCGCCAGGATAATATGCGAGGTCAGGGCGATGCCCAGAGCGAGAATTACGCAAATCAATCGTTTCATAGTTCGTCTTTGAATCGTTCGATGTGTTACAGCTACGGGATGAGATTACCGCCTTTGGGCAATGTCGTAAATCCCATCTTTGCAGTGGCCAATGAAAAAGGCTACGCGGCGCGACGACAAGCATCCGGCCGGGCAGGATTAGATGGGAGGACGGGAACGGCTCAGAGTTCGCGCCACGAGGTAATCAAATATTCGCTGGTGGCGCCGTAGCGGCCTAAGGCCTCGTCATAATGGAACTTGAAATGCCCGTTCATTTTGACGGTCTTGCTGACGCTGGCGCCGACGAAGTCGTAGTCGTTGTTTCCACCCCCGCCCAGCGTGAAGTCGGCCTGGGGCGCGTAGATCGCGCCTGTAAATTCGGCGTTGCCGGAGAGTTTGAGGCTGGTGTTATTGGTGCAGCCGAAGAAGAAGAAGTTGGTGGCATAGGCATTCTGGTTCAGGATGCCGTTGCCGCTGACATCGGCGGGGCCATTGACATAGAGCTTCAAGCTGGCGTTGGTGGCGATAATGATCTGGCTTTGACCCGACATGCTGAAGGATCCGTTGACGAACAACACCGCATTATTCGTGACCAGGACCTGTTTTTTGCCGCTGAGACTGAATTCGGTTAAGTAATAGTTATCGCGTCCCAGGACGTATTCATAGTTGACATCATCGATTTTCTTGCCGACGGGTGTGGTGCCCGAGGAATAGGGGGGGTCAATATCGGGGAAGCTGACATTCATGTCATCGGAGACCCAGCCGGGTTGAATGCCGCTATGGAACTTGTGCCAATCGAAATTGCCCACGGCGCCGTTGGGACCCACAGCCACCGAGCCGCCCGGGCCCGTTGCCACATGCCCGTAGATATCCGCATTGCCAACGTTGACGGAATTCACGAGGCCGGAATTCGTTGCCACATCCCCATTGTCCTTTCGCTTCTTTTCATCGTATTTCCCGTGAGTGCTGTAATAGGGATCCTCCGAGTCAAAGCTGTCGGTGGTGACATCGTTGCCGCTCATATCGATCTGGCCTTTGGCCACCATGCCTTTGGGGAAAAGGCTGAACCGGTTGGCCAGGACCTCGATCGTCCGTTTGATTTCGACGTTGTTTGGGGGAAGCTTGGTGAAGCCTTCCGAGATGATCGTGACCGGTCTCATGTTGCCCGAGGCCGACAGGGTTACAGAGTATCGACTGGTTCCCAGGCTGTTGGTCTTGCCATAGAGCCCCGAGGCGTCTGTGGCTTCCCAGCCGTTCCCGACCACGTTGGATCCATGGGCGTAGTAATGCAGATGCGTCAGGGCGTCCTCGATCCCGGCTTCAGCCGCCGGCAAGGCA
>Ga0116154_10002669_pt1 | contig 13249 bp, 12 predicted proteins | sample AD_UKC030_MetaG_FD_89898 | JGI IMG/M metagenome (GOLD analysis project Ga0116154, IMG submission 89898) | Active sludge microbial communities of municipal wastewater-treating anaerobic digesters from USA - AD_UKC030_MetaG | ecosystem: Engineered > Bioreactor > Anaerobic > Digestate | place: USA...
ATTCGCCCGTTCCGCGTCGCGAGCACTACCGGGTTGAAAGCTCAAGCCTCTCTTTTAACTCGAGAATGAGCACTATGTGCTTGCGCTCCTCGTTGATAAGCCTGTTAAGGACGGTCCGGGCGTCCTTGTCTTTGTCGTGCATGGTAAGGAGCTCGCTGTAAAAAAGGATCGAATCCTTCTCCGCGGTCATCGCTATCTTCAATACGTCAAAAATGGAATTAACGTTCGCGACAACCGCGTCGACGTCATCGTTGTTCCTGAAAACCCGATCGTCGCCCAGGGCCTTCAGGTACTGGTAGTAATCGTCCGTAAAGATACCGGGCGCGTCGCCAAGCTCCCGGAGCATTTTCTCGAAAAGCTCCTTGTGGCGCAACTCCTCTTCGGCGAGAAAGGTAAGGAGTTCCCTGAAATGCGGATCGTCGAACTTCTTTCGCGACTGCGTGTAAAAGTAATAACCGGACTCCTCTATTCCAATCGCGATATCGACCAGTTCCTTTGTTGAAAATCTCATCGTTTCTCCTTGCGCGCGCGGGATGAAGGCGCGCGGTTGCCGTTATATTTCCAGATTGTGTATCACTTCAATAAAAAGCCGCACACCGTATCCGGTCGCGTTCTTGGGGCGGTAGCCGCGCTGCTTCGATCCCCAGGACGTTCCGGCGATGTCGATATGCGCCCACGGGGTCGACTTCACAAAAGCGTTGAGAAACGTGGCACCTATGATCGTTCCGGCGTTTCGCGTGGACGAGACGTTGGTCATGTCGGCGATGTCGGACTTGATATCCTCGGCGTAATCGGCGTACAGGGGTAGTCGCCACAGGCGCTCGCCGGTTGACTCTCCGGCGGTGTGCAGGGCGCCTGCGAGCTCATCACTGGGGGTAAGAAGACCCGCGATAATCTCTCCGAAGCACACCAGGCACGCGCCCGTAAGCGTCGCGATGTCGATGATGTAATCGGGCTTCAGTCTTGTTTCAGTATAGGCGAGCGCGTCGGCAAGAATGAGCCGTCCCTCCGCGTCGGTATTTCCTATCTCCACCGTCGTGCCGTTGAAGGCCCGGTAGACATCGCCGGGACGGTACGAGTTTCCCCCCAGCATGTTCTCGCACAGCGGGATCACGGCGTACAGGTTCTTCTTCAGCCCGAGTTCGGCGGCGGCCTTTATCGTGTAGATGCAGGCGGCGGCGCCCGACATGTCGCTGCGCATGTCCTCGATGTGGCCGGAAGGCTTGAGATTGAGGCCGCCGGAGTCGAACGTTATGCCCTTTCCGACGAGTGCGAGCGACTTTTTTCCTCGCGGATTACCGGCGTACCTGACAACGGCCATCCGGGGCGGGTGCTGCCCGGCGCGTCCGACCGCAAGCAGAAGCCCCATGCCGAGCTTTTCCAGGTCGCGCCGGTCCAGGATGGTACAGGAAACGCCCTTCAGTCTGGCGAGCTTTTTCGCCTCGGCGGCAATCGAAACGGGATTGGCCCGTTCGCTCGTCTCGTTGATGAGGTCCCGGCAGAGTAGGGTGTTGGAGCAGATTATCGAAATCTCCCTGAGGAGTTTTGCCGCGCCGGAGGCGTCCCCGGAATTGAAACGCGCCGATTGCGCGGGAGCGTCCACATCGTCCTTGCTGGTTTTGTAGCGATCGAAGCCGTAGTTGCCGAGATACATTCCCTCGGCGAGCGCGGCGATAACGTCCTTTTCCCCGAGGCTTTCCAGGCGAGGGGGTATGATTTCCAGCGCCGCAATTTTCTTTTTGCGCGCGGTGTCGACGGCCGATGCAGAGGCATTTCTCAATGTTTCGCGCGTGATTTCGTCGGGTTTTCCAAGTCCGGCTATGATCAGAGCGGGCTCTCCGGCTAAAGGAATGAACGCGCATTCCCCGCTCTTGCCCTTGAAAAAGCCGAGGTTTGCCTGATTCGTTATATGCGAAATACCTTCAGGAATGACCGCTCCCTTTCCGTCTTGGTAGCCCTCGGGGAGGAACAGCACAACCGTATCCCGTTCGCTGAAGTCATACCTGGTTTCCCGTGCGGTCAATTTCATGAGGAATTCGCACCCGTCCCTTGATTGATAGAGGAGTCCGGAAGCGCCTCCCCGTACAGGGAAAGAAACCGGGGGTGACCGATTATTTCAACAAAAATTTGACGGGGAGTGTCGTTTTCAGAAGGTCATCTCGAGCTCTTCTTCGATGAACCTGATCGCGAAATAGTCTACCATCAGCGATCTGATCTCGTCGAGCGGTGCGACCGGGGTTTTCTTTCCCCGGTTGATGTCGGAAACTATCTCACGCTTGAGGAACGAGATATCAGTGTCCGTGAAATTGTCGAGCTCGATGATTTTTTCGACAATACGGCCGGCATTGTTTTTAAGGAAAGCGTTGTATCCCTCGCTCGTCATCGATTCCTCCGGCCGCCGGCGGGAGCGGTCCTTTACGCAGGCGTATAAAGGCTTGATACACTATAGCGTAAACGTGAGGGAGCGACTAAAAATATTATATATCTATGAAAATTTATATAATGGATTGGGCCGCCCGGTTTTCGCGCGGTTATTGGCTTAAAGCGGCGGGCGGAAGGACATCTGCGTGCTCACCCTGAACCGGCCGGACTCGCGGGGTGGGATGCCCGGGCCGCGGTTCATGCCACCTCGAAATCGATTCTCATTGTGTCTATTTCCACGCCGGTAAGCCGTACGCGGACACGGTCGCCAAGCCTGAAGCGCCTGCCGAGTCTGCGTCCCACGATGGTGAATTCATCCTCATTTACAAGATAGTAGTCGTTGGTCAGCGCCCGAAGCGGCACCATCCCTTCTATGGGACGCTCGATGAGAGTAACGAAAAAGCCGTAACGCGAGATTCCGCTTATCACCGCGTCGAAAAGCTCCCCGACGCGATCGTACATCAGGCGGCATGATTTAAGCCGGTACAGGTCGCGCTCCGCGCTCTGGGCGACGCGTTCCATTTCGGAGCTCCTTTCCCCGAGGGGCCGGAGAGCCTCGACGGTGTACGGCGGGCTTTCGCGCAGTATGAGCGCCTTGAGGCACCGGTGCACGACGAGATCGGGATAGCGTCGTATGGGCGAGGTGAAATGGGTATAATCCTTGAATCCGAGGCCGAAGTGTCCAAGCGGTTCCACGCCGTAATAGGCCTGCATGAGGGATTTGAGGATGATGTAGTTCACCACCTCCTCGTCGTCGCGCCCGCGCACCCGGTCGATCACCTCCTGGATGGCAGTGCCTATATTGCCGCCGGAGCGAAGGGGGATCGAGAGGGTCTGGAGGAATTTACGGAGCGCCGTGAGCTTCTCCATCGAAATGTTTTCGTGGATGCGGTACAGGGTGGGGAAGTCGTTTTCCCGCAGGACCTTCGAGACCGCTTCGTTGGCGCTCAGCATGAACTCTTCAATTATCAAATGGCTTTTAAGCCGCTGAGCGGCGATGAGATCAACGAGCGTGTTGCCTTCGTAAATGAACTCGGAGTCGGTCAGGTTGAGATCGAGACGACCCAGCTGCATGCGCCGTTGTTTGAGAAGTACGGCGAATTCGTACATCGACAGGAGGAGGCGATCGATTTTCCGGCGTTTCCCGCTCTCGACCAGCGCGTGCGCCGAGGAATAGGTGAGGCGCCTGTCGACCCGTATGATGCCGCGGTGGAAGGCGTGCGACGTGAGCCTTCCCGTTTTATCGAAGACGAGTTCGGCCGACAGCGTGAGGCGGTCCACTCCCTCCTTCAACGAACACAGTTCATTGGAGAGAAGTTCCGGAAGCATGGGAACGACGTGGTTTCCCAGATAGAAGCTGGTCCCTCTTCTGGCGGCCTCGAGATCGAGTTCGCCGCCCCTCGTAACGAAGGCCGAGACATCCGCTATATGGACATACAGCTTGTATCCGCCGCGCGTATTCTCGAGCGATATGGCGTCGTCGAAATCCTTTGAGTTGTCGCCGTCAATGGTGACGGTGAAAAGCCCGCGGTAATCCTTGCGCCCCTTTCTCTCGCGGGAAATGAATTTCTTGTCGTAAGCGTCGAGCTCATCATAGTGCGGGTGCTGGTCGGGAACGGAGTGTTTGATAAGGATGCGCTGCACGTCGTATTCCTCGTTGTCCGGGGAAAACGAGCGTTCGAGCGTGCATTCCGTCATTCCGGACACGGTCCTGCCTGTCAGCTGGACGATGCACAGATCGCCCTTTACAGGTTCGGAGGAAGAACGCCGTCCGCGTACCATTACGCCGCCGGGCAGGTCGACCAGGCGATAAAGGATATGTTCTTTCAGTTTGCTTTCCACGCGGGCGATATAGCGCTGTTTCTTGCGCTTGCTCACCGAGGTGACGCGCGCATGGCACTCTCCGCGTCTGATGTCAACCAGCTCGGCACGCACGAGGTCTCCGGAATGCGCGTTGCCCGTGTTTTCTTTTTTTACCGCAAGCGTCCGACCATCGTCGGTTTTTATCGTACCGGCGCCTCTCCCGTCAATGGTGATCACCCCCTCCGGGGTGAACAGGCCGGTTCGGGTGTAACTCTTCCCGCGCCTGACGAGAAATCCGGCGGTGATGAGCTCCCGCAGTGTTTCATCGACGCGCGGCTGTTCTTTGCGGTCCCGGCGGGAGGATTTTCCTCCTTTCCTGCGTGCGCGGGTGTCGTTTCCCGCCTCCGTTCGCGCGAGGACATCCGCGTGCGTGAAAGGGCCGTTGAAAGAGCGTACGGCGTCAATTATCCGTTTGGATGATATCGGCATGGTATAAGTGGAGCGCGGGCCCGATCGCGGACTATTCAGCGGTCTTTCCGGATCCGGCGGAAGTCCCCGCGGCGCGGGCCTGCTTTATCTCTTCAATTTCTTTCCTTCTGGCCGCGATGGTGGTTCTGCAGTCGATGATGTTCCTGTGCCGTGAAATGACGGCATCATCGTCGATATTGATCGAGCGCGCGCCCTCTTCGATCTTGCCTGAAACGTATTCACCAATTTCGATATGATTCTTCTCGATGGTGTACTCGAGCCTTTTGATCTCCAGGCTCAGTTTCGCCAGCCGGGTATATTCCTCGGTCTTGTCGACCAGCATTTCACTGTATTTAATAAACGATTTGCGCGCGTCTTTTAAAAATCCCATTCTCGTCCCCCGATTCGTTCCTCGAGGAGGATACTATTCGGAAGCGGTATTTGTCAATGATAAATGTCCCGTTTCAGAGCCCGTCGTTACGTATGATGTCCCGGATGATATCACCCAGCGGACGCGGCAAATCGACGCGTGAAGAAATGCGCGCGGGGAGTTCCGAGTGAATTTCAATCGGAACTTTCAGCGTCGGGTGCGTGAAGCGAAGAAAGCAGGAGTGAAGTCCTATCGCGTCAGGGGTATCCCGTTCCGGTGAGCCGTATCGGAAATCTCCGGTTACGGGTAATCCTGACGCGGCGAGCTGTGCGCGAATCTGGTGTTTCCGTCCCGTGTGCAGATTGATCAGAAGAAGGGCGAGATGTGATTTCCATGCTATGGGGGCGTAGGTCAGCGACGCCTCTTTTGATTTCGGTCCCGCAGTTGCCGCGATGATTGTTGTGTCGCGCCTGCGCTCAAGGTGGTGTGTGAGCGTTCTCCATGCCGGGTGAAGGCCGGATGCCGCCATCGAGCACGACGGATCGTGTACAAGTGCGGCATACAGTTTCATCACCCGCCGGTATTTAAACTCGTCGAAGAGACGTCCCGCCGCCTTGGAGGTCCGGGCGAAGAGTACGGGGCCCGAAACGGTGCGGTCGAGCCGGTGCACCGCGCCGAGGAACACCTCGCCGGGTTTGCCGTATTTATCGCGGACATACTCCTTCACCAGGTCGATGAGTGCGGTACGTCCCGTGCTGTCCCGCTGGGTGATCATGCCCGCCGGTTTCTCGACGGCGATGACGTGATTGTCCTCGTACAGAATTTCGAGCCGCATCGCGTGTGTCCGTATCGATTTCGTCGGGTCCGCCGCTGACGACCGTTAATGATTGGCCGGAACGGATCCCGACGACCATACTGTACGAGACGCTCCGGAAATAAAAGCACAATCTTTGGAAGATGTACGCCTTGCGTCGTTCCCACGCGAATAGCCGGCGCTGTAAGGGAATCTGTTAGGCATAACCAGGGGATTTCCCTGATTGTATCACGCGCTTTATATGGTAGTAAATAGACTTCGAGAAAGGGCATGTTTCCGGGTGATCTTTGATGAACGCGTTTGTATCGAATAAAATTGTGGAAAAATACAAATATAAAGCGATCATTTGCTTCTCGGCGGATGATACCCCGTGTTTACTGCCGCGGTCAGCGGGGAAGGGGTGTTGCCGGCGATTCATTCTCATAGCCTGTCGATGATCGTGGTTTCTTTGGCGGTCTGATCAGACCAGCGCACTCATTAAAAAGGAGTACTGCCATGACGGGTAGGATGCTTGCCTCCATTCTCAGCGTGTACGACGGCGCGTCTTTCGACAGGAGGGAAAAAGTCAAGCTTCTGTTCCATTTCAATCTTTTTACCATACTTCTATTTTCCATCATCATTGTGTTGATCAACGGCGCGAACATCTTCGCGCTCGCGGCGGGAGTCAATTATATTCTTGCCGCGTTTATCGCGGTTCCGCTTCTCAGCATGCTGCTGCTCCGCAGGGGGAGCTACGACGCCGCCTCCGTCGTCTCCGTGACGATACTTTCCGTGGGCATCATGGCGATTCTGTATAACGGGTTTTTCACCAAGGGGAACCTTGATTTTATCAGCAACCTGAACTACGTGCCCGCGGCCATCATCTTCGCTGCGATATTCTGCCGAATGGGATATATGATGGGGCTGGGCCTTTTCTTCATCGCTGCGGGCACCGGAATCGTTTACCTTGTCGGCGGTTCGCAGATGGACATTGCGGCCCAGAAGTTTGTTCGGAAGGCGTATTTCGACTACCTTTTCGCGGTTATATTCTCGCTCGCGCTGTGCTATCTAATGATACGGATCAACAGGCGCGGCTACCAGGTGGCGCGCGAGGAGTCGGACCTCAACAGGGAACAGTTCCTCACGCTGCAGGAGCTCTTCACTTCCATCCGGGAGATATCGAGCGAGCTCGCGTCATCATCGTACAACATGGCGGCGACGGCGGCCGCCTTCGCGGAGAGCACGCAGTCGCAGGCGGCGACCGCGGAAGAGGTGTCGGCGTCGATAGAAGAGATAACATCGGGCATAGAAAGCGTCGCGGCGAGCTCACTCTCCCAGAACGAAAGCGTCTCGGGCCTGATTGAGGTTTTTGAACGGCTCTCCCGGGGAATAGGCGATACGGGCGAGAGGATCGAGCTTGCGATGAGGAAGGCGGCCTCTATATCGGAACGCGCGGTGGCGGGCACAGAGATGCTTTCCCAGATGGACGAGAGCATGCGGAACATCGTCGCCAGCTCGCGGGACATGAACGGAATAGTGGAAATAATAAGGGATATTTTCGACAAGATCAACCTGCTCTCGCTCAACGCGGCCATAGAGGCTGCACGTGCGGGAGACGCGGGAAGGGGGTTCGCCGTGGTCGCCGACGAAATCGCGAAACTTGCGGACCAGACCGGATCGAGCCTGAAGGAAATCGACGCGCTCATAAAAGGGAATGAAGGCGAGATCCAGAGCGGATTATCGAGGCTTGATATGGTTGTGGGTATCATAAACGAGATCCTGGCGAGTCTCCGTGAGATAAATGACGGAATGAACGAAGCGAACGATTTCATGAAGGAGCAGCTTCGCGTGAATAAAGACGTCGACGAGAAATCGAGGACCGTTAAAAAGCTGGCGGAAGAGATAACAATGGCCACAGGGGAACAGAAGTCGGCCACCGACGAGATCGTTCGATCCGTAGGCCTGATCAACGAACAGGCAGTGTCCGGCGCGGAATCCGCCGAGAAGCTCGCGGCGAGTATAGAGGAGCTGTCGCGCATGGCATCGACCATGAAGAGCAGGATACAGGAGTAGGCCCATAACGGGCCAGAATCGCACACGCTGCGGGATACGCGAGTGAATGCCAGGATCCTCATAGTGGAAGACGAATCGGTCATCGCGCTCGACATCAAGCGGCGGATGGAGCGGTTCGGTTATGAGGTCGCGTCGATCGCGGTGACCGGTGAAGAGGCGCTCGAGAAGACGCTCCTCCTCGGGCCGGATCTTGTGTTAATGGACATCATGCTGCCCGGCGAGATGGACGGCATCGAAACTGCCGAAGCACTGCGCTCGCGGACGGACATACCGGTCGTTTACCTTACAGCCCACACTGATCACGCGACATTTCTGCGTTCAAAATCGACCATGCCGTACGGATATATCGTAAAGCCGATCCGAGACATAGAACTTCACTCGGCGGTGGAAACCGCCATCCAGCGGCACAGGCTCGAACGCCAGGTGAGGGAAAGCGAGGCGCGGTTCCGCACACTGGCGCACTTCACCTCCGACTGGGAGTACTGGGTCGGGCCGTATGAAGGATTCATTTACATATCTCCCTCGTGTCTCGATGTGACGGGATATTCAATAGCCGAGTTTCAGGCCGATCCCGGGCTTCTGAGCACGATCGTACATCCGGATGACAGGGAGCTGATGCGGGGGCATTTCTCCGATGAGATGAAGTCCGAAGCCGTGCTTTCGGTGGATTTCCGAATCGTAACGAAAGGCGGAGAGAGAAAATGGCTCTCGCACCTCTGCCAGCCCGTTTTCAGCGCGGAGGGCTCGCCGATCGGACGCAGGGTGAGCAATCGCGACATCTCGCAGAGGAAAACCGCGGAACAGGAAAAGGAGGAGGCGTATTCGGAGCTGTTCCAGATTTTCGAATCCTCGGCCACGGGAATGTGCGTGATTTCGGCGGATCGTCGGTGCCTGCGGGTGAACAATTCATTTCTGACCATGTTCCACCGTAAAAGGAGGGAAGTCCAGGGTGTTTACTGCAACGATATATTGGGCCTTCCGTTCTGCCGTACCAGGGAATGTCCGCTCGAGCGCATTCTCTCCGGGGAACGTTTTGTCGAGTTCGAAATCGATAGGCGCATCGACGGCGGTACGCTCCACTGTATGGTTAGAGCGGTACCGTTTGTCGATTCCACGGGGCAGACGATCGGAGTCATCGCCAGCTTTATCGATATAACCGAAACTCGCGAGCTCGAGACGGCCATGCTCGATCTCATACAGCGTGAGCGCTGGAGGATTGGAAGAGACCTGCACGACGGACTCGGGCAGAAGCTCACAGGGGCGGCCTTTCTCGCCGAGGCGGTGCGCCGCGGCCTGGAGAAAAAATCCCCGGTACTGGCGGCGGAGATGGCCGAGATCGGGGTGCTGATCGGAGAGTCCATACAGATGGCGAGCGGGATCGTCAGGGGCCTGTGCCCCGTCGCGGTGGAATCACACGGGCTGGTCGCGGCGATCGAGGAGCTGGCGCTCACCACCGAGCGTCTGTTCGGTGTAAAATGCGTTGTGAGCAGGACAGGCGAGTTCGATCTCGCCAACGTGGAGGCCTCGACCCACCTGTATTATATTGTGCAGGAAGCCGTGACGAACGCGGTAAAGCACCGCGATGGAGGACCGGTTAGAATACACCTGGAGGACGTGAATGGTGATCTGTATATGACGGTCGAGAACGAATCGGGGGATGGACGCCAGTCCGAGGTTCAACCGAGAGGGCTAGGCCTTCGCACCATGCGCTACCGCGCCGGTATCCTTGGCGGGGATTTCGAGGCGGGCGCCGCCGACGGGTGTTTCAGAGTCGCCGTGCGCGTAAGCAGAACTGATGTGGAAACGGGTACCGCCGATCACGATAAAAAAGACCGGAAATGAAGGGTTGATGGATGAAGAACAGAAAGAACGCTGTCAGGATAGTTATCGTTGACGATCATCCGATTGTACGACAGGGGCTTAAAAAGGTGATCGAGAAGGAACGTGATATGCTCGTATGTGGAGAGGCCGGTACCGCCAACGAGGCGGTCTCGGTTATCGCGCGCGAAAAGCCCGACATAGTGGTCGCCGACATCTCGCTCGACGGAGAGGCGAGCGGGCTGGACCTGGTACGCGCCATTACCGAACGGTTCCCGGAAGTAAGCAGCCTGGTGCTTTCCATGCATGATGAATCGGTATACGCGGAGCGCGCCATACGGGCCGGAGCGCGCGGATACATCACGAAAAATGACGGCCCATCAAACATCGTTCACGCGTTACAGTCGGTACTCAAGGGGGAGATATATCTGAGCGGTACGATGAGCGCACGGCTCATCTCAAAGCTGTTTCATGGCAACCACTCCGAAACGCCGCGAAGCATTGTTGAGACCCTGACCGACCGCGAGCTCGAGATTTTCCAGCTTATCGGCAACGGCTTCAGTACGGGTGAGATAGCCCGCAGGCTCAATCTCAGCCCGCACACAATTGAAACCCACAGAAAGAACATCAAGGACAAGCTCGGACTTTCCAGCGGTTCCGAACTCAACAAGCAGGCCATTCAGTGGGTGCTCAGCTCCAGGTAGGAATCACGAAACGAACGTATAGTCCTTCCGTGTAAGGGAAACCGCCATGCTGAAATGGCCGGATATTCTTACATATCCGGCCGCCATATCTTTTGAAGACGCTCTCCGGTGCGCTATTTTCTCTTGAAACACTCTGAGACAATGAGGGCGGGAGACCGCCCGAAAAGGGAGGATCTGCGTCATGAGAAATATATCGCGCCCGGCGGTCGCATATGGAGGGAAGGCGCCGGGGCGAGCGCTGGTAATTAACGCGTCGTCGATTACAATCGTCGAATTGCAGGCCGGACTTTTACAGGCCGGAATAGTACTCGTGGGAGTGGCGTATTCTTTCGATGAGGCGCTTCGTATGATCGATGATTTCGCGCCCGATATACTGTTCATCGACATTCTGCTTGCGGGAAGGGCCGGGTCGGGGATTTCCTTTCTTTCCGAGGTGACGGCTTCCGGATTCCCGATCGTGTATGTCGCCGGGGCGATGGGCAAGGATGCCATATCCAGACTTACCGCCATAGGACCCTGCGGATTCATATCGTGGCCCTACGACGCGAGGGAGATCGTCGGTGCCGCGCAGCTCGCCGTCGAAAAGGCCAGGTACGAGCGTCGTGGCGGAACTGCCAGCACCGATGAGCACAGGAATACAATGGAAAGCGACCCGGACCCTTTCACATCGGCATCGGTACGGGAGGAACCGAACTGACCGGAGCCGGCATTTTCTAACACCCCTCATACTGGCAGATAAAAATATATTGACACAATGTCACCTTCGGGCTGTTACACGACTGGAGGCGTGTTACGGTTGCGCCGGCTACCGGACGCCGATCCGTCCGTAAAACGGGAGAGCGTTAGAAGCCCCGGTACGATTCGTTTTCGATGGACAAAACATTGTCGGTCTGTAATAAAGGAGTACACTGTACTGAGGAGGGTCTCATGACACCGCTCGCGCTTACCGCCATTACAAACTTCCTGTGGGCCGGCCAGGCGTTTTTCCTCGCCGGAATTCTCTTCGGTGGAATGGACGAGTTCGCCGGGCCGTACGGCGTGTGGGCGGTTGCCCTGGCCCTCATGGGCCTGGGAGCGCTCCTCGGAGGCATCGATCACGGGTTCTTCGAGCCGATGGGCAGGGAAACGAGAGGCCGGGTGGTGATGCAGAAGCTTTCATGGATTGTGGCGGGCGCCATGACATTTTCCATCATACTTGTCTGCGCTCTTCGCTTTTTCGAGGGTACGCTCCGCGATGTAATCATCGCGATCGGGGCGGTTCAGCTATGCGTGTTCCTTGTATTCATCTTCCTTACGGACAAATTCCTCGTCGTCGTTATAAACTACGCACCGGTGATGCTTCTTTTCCTCGGGCTCAATATATACGGGCTTTCATCGGGAACGGGCAGCGTCAATCTCGTCGCCGGTCTGATAATAGCCTTCATCGCCTCCGCGGTCCAGGTGGCTAAAGTCAACATCTTTCACCCGTTGAACTGGAACGGGCTGTACCACCTGATAATGATGATCGCGACACTGTTCCTTTACATGGGAGGACTCGATCTCCGATGATTCGTATCGGGCGGGATACGATATGATCGATACGTCTAACTTATAACGACAGGAAGGGCAGATGGCTACACGCGGCGCGTATGGCGTCAAAATTGACGGCAAATATATGCTCAACTACCACCATTTCGATTCATATCCGGGATGGCTGGGAAAGGAGATCTGCGTCCTTATAGTCAGAATAAGCCAGGAGAACGGCTGGGACACCTTCCGGGAAAAATTCCGCTCGGTCATACCGGTTTATCCGGGGGATGTGGCGCCCGACGAGTTTGTCAGAAAGTACTGGAACCCGCACGAGGATCGCTCACCGGGACAGGGTACCGTGGAGTGGTATAACCTGCTGCAGGGCTTCCGCGGCGCGAAACTCCTCTCCGCGATTTACGACAGGGATATTCACCATTTTCCCGTGGCGAACGATTTCCTGCTCGATTCGCTCTGCGAATACGGCTATGTAATCAACCTCGACGACATGACGCTCGAATATTACCGCGGCCTCCAGCGCTCGCCCCAGCCGGACAACCCCCACGGCACGAAGCCCAATACTGACGGCTATTATCCATGCAGGATGGCCGCGGTGTTTCCGCTCGCCGGGGTGACCGCCATGACATACATGGAGATGTCGGACGAAATCGCCTAACTTTCCAGTATTCCCGCGGCCTCTGTGTGCATGGTGCCGGGAAACATGTCGATGAATATCAGCCTGACAAGGCGGTACCCCGCGGAAGCGAAGTCCCGCAGATCGCGCGCGAATGTGGTCGGATTGCACGACACATAGACGATCTTCCGGGGAAGCATTCCGATAATCACGCCGCGGGCCCGCGCCGACAGCCCCGCACGGGGAGGATCGGCGATGACCGTATCTCCGGTGTGGCCTCGCGCGTCGAACGTGCCCGCATCTCCCACGCGGAATGTCACGGATTCGATTCCGTTGAGACGGGCGTTCTCCCGCGCCCGGTGGATGGATCTCCGGTCGCGGTCTATGCCGATGCCCCTGTTGCCGTTCCTGCCGAGATGGAGCGTGAAAAAACCCGAACCGCAACCAAGGTCGAGAAAGCCCATCCCGGGTTCCAGCCCGGCGAAGTCGCCTACCGCCAGAAGCATTTTCTCCCTTAAAAAACGGTTTGCCTGGAAGAAGCCGGAGAGGTGTCTCCGGTAAACAAGGCCGGCCTCCTTCTCCTCCAGTGTCGTATCGGCCTCGTACGAACGAAATACGCGGCCCGTGGCGTCCTCCGCGATCCTGAACTCTCCCTTTCC
>Ga0116154_10002670_pt1 | contig 13245 bp, 15 predicted proteins | sample AD_UKC030_MetaG_FD_89898 | JGI IMG/M metagenome (GOLD analysis project Ga0116154, IMG submission 89898) | Active sludge microbial communities of municipal wastewater-treating anaerobic digesters from USA - AD_UKC030_MetaG | ecosystem: Engineered > Bioreactor > Anaerobic > Digestate | place: USA...
ATCGACGCCATCCTAGGCGATGCGTTAAAGCTTAATTATACAGTTGACCCGGCCATACAAGGTAGAATCACTTTACGTACATCATCTTCTCTTACCAAAGAAGCATTGCTTCCGGCTTTAGAATCAGCTTTATTAGCTTTGTCGGCTGCTATTGTAAAACAAGGATCTGTATATCATGTTGTGCCTTTAGAACTAGCGCCTCAAAAAGCACATGGAATTAATAGGTTTGGCTTAAATGGGCGTGTTGGAGCAGGCTTTGGCATTGATATATACCCATTGCGATATATTTCTGCATCTGAAATTCAGAAGCTTTTGGAAAATATTTTTCCAAAAGGAACTGTTCTACAATCAAACTCAACATATAACTATTTGGTTATTGCTGGAACAAGTCAGGATAGATTATCTGTTCAACAAGTAATTGAGAGCTTAGATATTGACTCATTGCATGATACTAGTTTTGCAATATATCCTATTATGCATACTTATCCTCAGGTATTAATATCAGAATTAAAAGAAATATTTCAACCACCTCTTGATATTTTAAATAATAGAGTAAAGTTGGTTTCTCTCGATCGACTCCAATCTATTCTTGGTATTGCCAAAAATCAATCTGATTTGGAAACTATCGATGGCTGGATTAAAAGACTTGACACATCTAAGTCTGTGGAACAAAGAGTTTTTGTTTATCATGTGCAGAATGGCAATGCTAAGAGCTTGGTTTCGGCGTTAGACAAGTTATTAGGGTTTGGCGGTTCTGGCGTATCAAATGATACAGATACAGGATTGTCAGACACCACTGACACGTTGAATTCTACATCGACAGATGGAGTTTCTTTAGGGCAAAACAGTTATGGAATACCGTCGCCTTCAATAAATAAACAACAAGATTATAGTCAATCCAATACACAAAATAGTACTTCATCATCTAGTAAAAGTAAGTTGGTTGCTAATGAAGATACTAATTCAGTACTGTATTATGGAGATGAAAAAGGTTTTAATGTAATTAAAGACGCTATGGCACAATTGGATATTGTGCCGAAACAAGTACTAATAGAGGCAATTCTTGCAGAAGTAACTTTGACAAATGAACTTCGATATGGCGTTCAGTGGTTTTTTCAATCAAACCAGAATTCAATCGAGCTTAGCTCAACAAATGCCTTGATATCATCAATATTTCCCGGTTTTTCTTATGCACTAACCGGGAGTAATGACGTTAGAGTTATTCTTAATGCTTTACAATCAAAGACAGATGTCAAGGTTGTTTCTGCTCCAAAAATATCAGTATTAAATAATCAGAAAGCATCCTTACAAGTTGGTGATCAAGTTCCTATTTTAAGTCAAACATCACAATCTACTGTTTCTCCAGGAGCACCAATCGTTAGCTCAATCCAAATGCGAGATACTGGAGTTATATTAGAAATAAAACCACGCATCAATGAAAACGGCAGTTTAATATTGGATGTCACGCAAGAGGTTAGTGACGTTACTAAAACTACTACTTCAGGCATTCAATCTCCGACTATACAGAAAAGAAAGTTTCAAACATCTGTTTTAACCAATGATGGATATACCGTGACCTTAGGTGGTTTAATTAGAGATAGTAATAATAAAGATAATAACGGTGTTCCCTTATTGAAAGACATTCCGATATTTGGAGAATTATTCCGCGATAATTCGTTTAGCGATAAGAGAACTGAGTTGATAGTATTATTAGTTCCTCATGTCATGCGTAATCAGATGGAAACACAAGCAGTGGTTGATGGATTATTGGATCAACTAAAATCACCGGCGTCTAGCATTGAGCGATTACAAATTACTGCACCGCAATAAAATTAAAGGATTTATTCTATTGCATACGCTATGGTTTTTACTACTCATAGCGTTGTTATTAGGGATCACGTTGGAAATTGGTAGGCGTACAACTTGGCGGCTTATTATAGAAAAGCACCAAATAGAACGTGAGCTTTCCGAAGAAAGTGCTATTAATGATGTACTTTTTGAAGTGATTGAATATGGGCTAAAGCCAGTAGTAGAGCGCAGCATCTCATTGAATGGTCAAGATTTTTTAGTGACTATCACTCCAAGCCACGGTCTAGTCGACTTTAATACGGGAAAACCTGTTTTGCTCCAACAAGTCGCTATTCAAACGAGCGTTGACTCTAACAGGATGTTAAGCTTAAGGTTAACCGACGGCACGGCTAAATATACTATTTTGAGCTACGCCGATCTAACCGAAAAATTGAATTTAACTGACCAACAATTTGCTTGTCTTTATCCATATGTAACCCTATTCTCAGGACGCCATCAACCGTTTCCTCAGTATATGCCAATATATCTAAAATCATTTTTAGGCAATATACGGCAAGAAGACATATCGGTTATTAGCAGTAATAATGTTTTTTCGTCAGGCGATAGTCTAAGGATAGATGTTAAGCCATTTCCTATGCAGTCGACTGGCTATTACTTATCAGCAGAAATTATACTAACTGGTCGCATGGACATGCCATTTTTTATACGTACTTGGCAACACTTGCCTATATGCCAGAAATAGCCTTATTTAATGGAGGATGGCAGGGACAGACAGCTGAAGCGAGGGTAGAGACAGCTCTATGTCATCATGTGATGGTTTAGTTAGCACAACAGATTTTTTTTCGATCAATTTGATTGTCCATCCATCAAATTGATCACCAACACCAATGAAACTCGTGGTTTTCTGTTCATTATTTTCTAATAGCACAAGCGGTTTTGAGCTATCTAAAATAATCCCAGTTAGAATTGGAGGATTTATTGGTGCCGGTAATGGGGCGACTTCTATAAGCTCTGGATTTGTTGGCGGCATATATGGCTTACGGGTTGGTTGGAACAAAGGCTGTTCGGTAAGAGACTGCATGTTAATTGGAACCGGCTTGAATAATGCTGCCGAGGCAACAGCAGAAGAGGTAGCAAATTCTGATGGGGTTTCCTTTAACAAGTCCCAAATTAACCATCCTTCGCTAATAACGATAAGCAGTTGAACGGTAGCTAATAATATAAAAGTTCGGTGAATTTTCATTCATTGCCCGTTTGAACAGAAGGGGGTGAATTTAATGACGCTCCAAACCCAGATAACCGAAACTCAACACCTAGACGCGTGACTGCCGGTGGTTGGCCAGCTATCGGCATGGTTGTTAAAACCTGTGTGCCCATTTGTTCAATAATTAGCAATGGCTGGTTTTTTTCGATTGCGGCTATGAGTGATATGAGTGCTATTTCATCTCCTTCGCCTTTTATGTCTACAGACACACGACTGACGCTACCGTGTACCGATGTGTTTACGATACGTAGGGACCCCAAGCTAAATCCAGAAGACTGCATCAATTTATCGACTGTTGCCTGTATGGCACTCTCTTGATTTGCTCCAGCATCCGCCCATATTAATAACGATCGTAATGAATCTTGTTGTTTTTGTAGATCATCTTCAGAAAGACGCTCTAACTCTTCGGTCAAGCGGCTGCTTCGATTTAGTTCGAAGTAGGTATCTTCTAATTCGTTTAAAATTCCTTCATCTAAATTAATCAACGGCTTTATAACTCCTCCCCAAGCTGCGGCTAAAAGCGTCAACAAAAGCGCGATAGAAACAATCTTATGGATGCCAGGCGAAATCTCGAATGTCATCGTTATTGCAATTGAACGCTAATTTCAAATTGTGCAGGTGTTGAACCGCTGGTTTGATTGGCTACTGAAACTAATTTCACCTGCCCATCAGAAAAATGAGCAAGAGCCTGCTGCGTAATTGCATGAACTTGCACACCCAAGTGCATAGCATCTGCACACCTAAGTGCATCACTTGCACACCCTCGGTTGGACGGGTGCGCAAGTAATGGGTTTTAGGCCTTTACGCCGTATTTTTACCTTTCAGCTTCCGCATTGATTCACCCTTGAGTTCTATCGGATGAGCCCGATGGACGATCCGGTCCAAAATCGCGTCCGCGACCGTGGCGTCTTCGAATAATTCGTACCATTTATTAGTCGGATATTGACTGGTGAGGATTAAGGAACCGACCATCGATTGCTGATCCAGGATTTCTAAAAGTATCGGCCCTAATTGAGCGGGTACGCCGCCAATGCCGACATCGTCGATGATTAACAACGATGCGCTGATTAATTGACGTCGCAGTTTGGGCAAACTGCCGTCGGCCATTCCCACGGTTAAATTCTCAAATAAGCGGGTTGCGGTCATATAGAGCGTACTTAACCCTCGCCTGCAGGCTTGTTGACCAAAGGCACAGGCGATCCAGCTTTTGCCGGTGCCGGTCGTACCGGTCAGAATCAGGTTTTGTTTTTGCCGCATCCATTCACCGGTCGCCAACGTTTGTATTTGCAAAGGGTCCAGGCTACGTTGATTCCGGTAATCGATGTCTTCGAGTACCGCCTGGGAATAACGGAGTTTAGCGTTTTTCAATAGTCGTTCGATTTTGCGGGCGTCTTTACTCAACAACTCCTGCTCGATCAACAAACCCAGACGTTGCTCGAACGGCATGTCGGTAAATTTCGGCTCGAACTGCTGTTTTTCCAAGGCCGTGGCCATGCCGTGTAGGCCAAGCTGAGCGAGTTTATGGGGTATGGTTCCAGCGATGATCATTAAGGTGCCTCAGATGTGGTGGTGAAATAATCGGCGCCACGCAAGTTCTCGTGTTCAATCACCTTGACGGTTGGCACCGTAGACTGGCGACTATCGGCATTAGTACGAATAATGCCCCTTAGCCGATCAAAACCCAGGCAATTCAACCGTAGTGCATGGGTACAAGCTGATTCAATGCGCCCCTGCCAGTGGTCTTTCTGGGCTTCTCGCCTTAGTAATTGCGCGGCTTTCAGACGGCTGGCAAAGTGGCGCTTGTCTTCCAAGCTACGTTGCAGAAACGTCACGGTAGACGGGCCGATGGATTGCGCCCAGGTCTGTAATCCTTCCAGTGTCCCTTCGCGAAACAAACGATGGTTGGGCGGCATATGCTCATCCAAGGTGGTTCGGCCTGGGCCAATTTGGCGGGTATGCGATGCTACAAGCTGGCGTTGGTAGTAGACGTGAACAAACTCGTCGTTGGCCCGAATATCGACGTGTTGATGGGCGTAGGTATACAGCACTGAATACTGGTGTTGCTCATAGTCAACGTGGTAACTTTCATCGACTCTGACCTGATAGCGCCATTGGCTGTAAGGATAGGGATCGCTGCGAAGCCCTTCTAACACCGGTGCATCCAATTCGAAAAAGCGTTGGAACCGACTATTCGGATAAGTACGAGTGGTACGCTCATTGAGTTTTTCCATCCAGTAGCTGATGGCGGTATTCAATTCGTCCAAGCTAAAGAACACTTGATCGCGTAACCGGGCCAGCACCCAACGCTGCACGATTTGTACGCCGATTTCGCCCAGTGATTTATCCTTAGGCTTACGCGGTCTAGCCGGCATTATGATGAAATCGTAATGCTCGGCAAGTTCCTGATACGCGGAGTTGAGCAATAATCCCTGCTTGTTGTTCTTCAGCACGGCGGATTTAAGATTGTCCGGGACGATGTAACGCGGTACGCCGCCGATGTGCGCCAACATGAGCGTGTGAGCCTTGAGCCAGTCGGCGATTTTCTGGGATGCGACGGCAATGGCAAACAAATACCCAGAAGCGCCCAACGCGCCGACAAACACCTGGGCGAACCAAACTTCCCCGGTTTTGGCGTCGCGAATCGGCATGGTACGTCCACAGAAGTCGACGAAGATATATTCGCCCGGAAAATAGATTTGTCGCAGGCTGATCTTACAAGTGCGTTTCCAGGCTCGGTAACGGCGGCAATATTGCTCGTAAGAAAACCCCTCCGGATTGCGTTGGCGATATTCCTCCCAAAGCAATTGCAAGGTCATATCCCGTTTGTACAATTCGGAATGCACCTGAATCCAATCCGGAACAGGTTTTCGAGAATCGCCCGGCTTTTTATCGCCGAACAGCGTTTGGTAAAGTTTGCCATCATCCAGAGCCTGGAGATCGGCCCAACTCAATTGTTTGTTGACCAATTGGGCGTTAACCGCTTTAGCGGTATTGGGTGAAATGCGGCAGGTGCGGCCAATGGATCGCATCGAAAGGTCTGGGTCTGCCAACAGTCGAATCACTTGGCGCAACGTGGTTATGGATATTTTCATTGTCTTTCCTGACGCCGGGGCGTACGAAATCCTCCGCCCGGCGCGATGTATTAAAAAATGGGTGTAAGAACAGACGGCCGACTTGACGCCGGCCTGGATTAGATCGACAATGAAATCGTCATGAGTATCTGAATTTCTTGACGGTTTCTTGAAAAGCCCGAGGTTGCCGCCTTGGGCTTTTTTCGTTCTAAGTCTGCGAATTTAATGCGACTACTCAGTTACGTCATTTGATGTCTCCAGGTCTTTATTTGTTTGCGGGATAGCTAAGCGCTGTTCGGCCAGCCAACGCGCAACATCCTGCGTCAGCGCAAACCGGCCACGCCGGCCTTCGATTTCGAATTCCACCACCGGTATCCGCTGCCGCAATCGCGCTTGGCGGTAAGCCGCTGGATTGGTAAATCCCAACAGCTTCCATAGATCGCGACTTGCCAAGAGCGGGCCGTACAGACGAGTCAATGTGTCCTGCAATTCCTGTACTAAAGGCTCGATTGGCTCGGGTTGTGTCATGTCACGTTCGGTAGCAATTTTTGATGTGTCATAGGGTAACTGATGTACGCTATCCGCGAAACAGGAGAGATTGAGCAAACTTTTACCCTAAAATGGCAACAATAAGTCAATTAAAACAATCATGTATCAATTTTCGCCTCGACGACGCGAAAAAAGCGATACTTCAACCAATTGCCGATAATCCCTACAATCGCCGTTTGATCAACCGCCTAAGAACCCAGTATTGGTATGTCGGTCTTCAGCAGAAAGCCCAATTAGCCACCGCCTACCAATTGGAAAAGCATTTCGAACCCCAAGATAAGACCAAGGATGGCATACCGTTACCTGCAAAAAACAAGTGGAGTAAATACCAAGCCGGTAAACACAAGCCCGGTGCCGCGTTGATTGCCTTGGTGGATGCCAAGGCACCGGGCTCCGCCCGAGACATCAATCATCCGCTCTGGGAAGTGCTACGTCTGGGTAATCAGGTTCTACCGAAAATCGATAATTGGCTGGAAAAGTTGGAGCCACAGGTACAAGCGATTGTGTATCGATCCGCGAAAGACGGCGGCATTAGCGCCGCTAAGCACCGCCAACCTTACTCGTCGTCAGTGAGCCGCCGGTTGCTCAAATTAGCGAGTCTCGATACGTTGACGGCCTTAGTGCTGTATTGGCGTGAATCCAAGCAACAGGGCAATCATGTCCACAACCGCTGGCTAGCCCAAGACATTTACCGAATGTTACTGATGATGGGGAGGAATTTCCTGTCACGCCGGATTGGAGAAGAATTGTATGTGGTGTTTGTGGCGCAAATCTTTTGCCAAACCGATTGGGGAGATAGGCGGTTCTTGGTCAACTCCGTTCATTACCTTTGGGCTATTGAATTGCTGAATACTGCCCTCTATCAAGTGCCGGCATTAAAACCTTTCGCCTCATGGGCCAACCGTCGCCGAGCTATGTACCTACTGTTGCAAGGCCAATACGGGTTTGACGTGCCGCTTGGCCTGGGTGTAGTACTCGCACCCAATTGGCGATACGGACCACCGACCGAACAACAATGGAAAACCTGGCAATCGGATTTTATGGAATGGCAATGGGGTTGGATACACCTGTGCCAAGAAACCAAAAGCTCCTATGGTGAGGATTGGCTTTGGAAAGAGTTGGAGAAGGAAATTCAGAGTGGGCGATGACCGACTAACGGTTGGACTGCGCCTGTGACGATATGACGCAGTTCAGATGTTAGGTCGTAAACTATACTCCGTCGCGGGCTAAGCTCGTTGCCCGCAAACTGAAGTACATTTTGGAGTTATTTTTTAGGAGTGTAATGGTATGCTTACAAAATCAATTGGCAGGAAAATTCTTCTCAGTTTAGGCTTAATGGCACTGATGCAGCCTGTACTGGCTCAGACAGGGTCTGTGGCGGCCACCGTTCAGCTTATACCGGCATCAGAAATTATGTCAGCTCCAATGGGAGCACCATCTGACCCTGTTGAAAGTTTAGGTATTGTCCCACTTGCCACCGGTGGCGCTTGGGCAAATAGCGCCGGAGGTCCGACGCTATATAGCAAAGGGATCTATTACTATCTTCAACTGAATCCAGTTGGTAGTATTCCTGCTACAGCTACCATTACATCCGTGGTTTGGTCTTGGGGGCTATCCCGCTATCCGACCGGCTTGATAGTCTACCTGTGCCACGATACAACAAGTGCTTGTATAAATGTAACCAGTACTGGAAGTGGCTCTACTTCAAGCTTCAATGGACGTCTTGCGAACAAAAAAATGATTTATGCGTTCGGAGTCGCAGGTTCTGGCTCGGTATCTCCGCCTGCTTATGGTCAAGTCGATCAGGTCATTGTGAACTACGAATATTAAGTATGATATAACCGCCTTTATATTAAAAATATAAAGGCGGTTTTTAGAATCATCATGTAAATTTTAAATATTGGCTATATTTATCAAGGCCCGTTTTTAATTGGTAATCTTCCGGCAAATTTTTATTAAACTGCATAATCTTGTTAAATATATCCGCGTCACTAGCTCCACTGCCTTTCATTTCAGTATAAATCTGAATTCGCTGGTCCCTAATTTTATCTGCTTCATTTTCAAAGCTCTTGACGTGTTGAGAATATGCGGACATGGCCGATGTGTCACTTAGGCTAGGCAAATCATTTAAATCTACAAGCTCAAAATCTCTAGAGTATGTATATACGTTAGCCATCTCCTTTGCAAATTCTGGGTCACTATTTACTCGATCAAAGATGAGCTTAACGCCATCTGATGTTGTGGCATTTGAGTCGTTTAAAGCCTTATATGCGGAGCCACTTATTTGTACGCTATCACCGCTACTCGCAGTATTACCAGCGATGATATTGTTGGCTGAGTTAGATTGATAATTGCGGGCAACGGATGAGGTGCCGTAAGTCGGGTGCGTATTCGATGTCGTATTTACAAACATGCTCTATCTCCTTGTTAAACGGTAATTCAAACATTCAAAATCAGTTTTTAAATTGTAAGCATAATTTGTGCCAGCGAATTTTGACAGTTTTATGGCGTTCTGATGGCCTTTTCGGTATCGGCTTGCCGCTACTCGAAGCTAGCACCAATAATAAGCGGCAATATTTTGCCGCCGTTACGTACGGCTTTAAGTGGCTGATTTCTCCAGATTCTCATGTGCAAGTTGGTTCAATTAGTGTGCAGCACGTAACACACAAGCCGCGCAACTCACATGACCTTGGGTGTGCAAGTGGAAGGTTTTTTCGCACCTGCATCAGGGTAGTCGGGTTTTCTGCATTTCCTATCAATTGCATGACCCCTTGATCGAATTTTATAGATGTTATCCAAGCAGTGGATGGCATCAAACTAGCTATTTGATTTAATGCATTTGTTAAACGATAACGGGGTAACTGTTTTATCAAATCGGTTGTAATGGATTCTTGTCGACCGCGTTTAGCCAATAAATCCGCATAGCGATTTACCTTCGCTTGAAGTTCGTTATTTCTTTGACTTAGTGTATGCATTTTTAAAGATGCCGCAGTATAAAGTAGTGGACTAAAGGCCAGTAGCGAAAATGCAATGCATGTACTTAACAAAATCATTTTACGAGATTGTGATTCGGCAGATTTTATGGCTGACGATGTATAGAATATGGAATCTAATTTTTCTGATGGTTCAGCAGAGAAACCGATGCTGATATTAACAAAGCCTTGCCGCTCTACGAAACTGGCTAACGCGTTTACGGTTTCCTTTTTACAAATATCTACCTGCACCTCGATTCGATGCTTATCGATTCTCCGTGCTATGTGACTATCAAAATAGAGGTCATTTCTAGGTAGAGGGGCTTCCGTTATTAATTGAAAATTTACCGCTTCCTGAAGCTTGGATTGGGCCGATCCGGGCAGTAAAAGTGTCAAAAAAAGCAAATCTTCAGCATGTAAATTAATTATTATCGGTGTGTCCTTTGGAACGTGGAATGACTCGATGGAAGAAATTGAAATTTCTTGGCTTAAATTTTGGGTTATGTAGGCATTCAGAGATTCTTCTGACAAATCCATTTGAGATAGCGGTTTCTCTAACTTCCATAATATGGACTGGGCTTTAGATGTGAATGACCGGAATTTTTCGGGCCAAAGATCGGACAGTCCTTGCCACCACCATGCTACGGCTTTATTTAAATAAGCGGCTATAGAAAAAAAATAAGAATTAGAAAATCCTACTTTCATGATGTTTCACAGTTAGGTGATAAAACCATATCCAAACAACTGCTGTCGATTATCTGCCGAGGTTGAGCTACAACCCAAATTGGCGCTCGCTCTACTTCGGCAAAGCTAATTTTTAGTTTAATCAAATCTGGTAAGCGATTGCTGTTATGCCATTCGGAAACTGGATGAAATGGGGGTAAACCATGGGCAAAATACGCGTACTCAATGCCTTTAATGCCCGTTAAAAGTGTTCTTCTTTCCGGTTTTGGTAGCAAAATGATTAACGGTGCGTCCTTCGTGGCTAAGATTAATTCCAATGAAAACAGACCATCATCTTGCGGAGAAAGCATTAAGCGGCTTTCCAAGATCCCGAGGCCGATAGATGCGGATGGTTGCGAACTAAACACTAGCGTTGTGCCCGTACCATTAAAATGCACTGTCTGAGTTTTATTTGGAGGCAAAGCCGACGTTAGCAATCTATTTAGGAGCGTCACTACTTGTGTCTCTTGATGGGAGCGGCTTTCAGCCATTTGCGCGCGCAACCACCCTTCCTTCGTAGACACGACTATTTCCGTTAAAGAAGCTATTAAAAATAGCCCTACTGCTAGGGCAATCAGTAATTCAAGCAGAGTAAATCCCTGTTGGTTAATGGTGTTGTTTTTTATCATTGGCGCCGTTCAATTCTATGTGTTTTTAGTTCGACTATAGGTTGGCCTTGTGATTCTAAAGCTACACGAACAGCTATTTCCTGCAGTAAAAAGTTCTTTCTGGTTTCAGGAGATATAGGAAGATGGGATAAATCGGTTATGTTAATTATCCAAAAAAATATGCCTTCCTGGCCTTGAACGACTGATTCTGTAGCTCCGGCGATATGCTTGAATTCAATTAGTTTTGCTTTCGCTAATGCCAGAGCTGTCAATGTGGTATGAAAATCCTGAAGTCGACTCATCGTTGTTGCAAGCGCCGGTAGCGCTGTCCCGAGTACGGCTACAGCAAGAGCCAGGGCTAGTAAGACCTCCAATAACGCAAATCCCTTTAAGTATGTTGAGCTGCTAAGGGACATGGGACACTTCACCGGTAAGCCAGTCAATAGATAAAGTATTTGTCTGGCCCTGGGCATGCCATATAATTTGGCCTCCATTAGACGACCCATCTGGAAAAAATGTCAGTATTTGCCGTATTTTTGGGGGAAAAAGATTGAACTCGCACGTCACTTTTTCACCGTGCGGCAACTTCTCAATGATGTCATCACAGCTCAACTCTATGAACCGATTTTCGCGTATCGCTTGGAAATGAGCGTATTCAAGCATTTTATCAATCTTCGCTAATGTTGCAGATGTTCCTGAATGATTCAAAAATCGAGCGCCTAGTGCCGCTAAAAAACTCAACAAAATCAAAGTTACTAATAACTCCAGAAGCGTAAAACCAAGACTATTGTGCAAGACCGACATCTGCGTTTTCACCATCTCCACCTTCTTTGTTATCGGCTCCAAGGCTATAAATACTAAATGGAGAGCGTTCGCCCGGTACTTTATACCGATACGCTTGTTTCCAAGGATCCAACAGATGCTCGTGTTTACGAATATAAGGCCCTCGCCATTTATTTACATCCGGAGGTCTATTCCATAACACCTCAAGCCCCTGTTCTTGAGTCGGATATAAGCCGGTATCGATTTGATAATAATGAACAGCTGTTGATAGAGTGTCGATTTGAAGAGCCGCAGTATCGGTTTTTGCTCCAGAAAACATATTCATAATTTGTGGAGCCACTACGGCCGATAATAACGTTAGTGTGACTAAAACAATTAACAATTCCAACAGGGTAAAGCCGAGGTTCTTAAGTCCAAAATTATCGGAATTACGTAGTAAATTAATCATAAATATAATTTAGTGTGCCATTAATTGATTGATGCTCATAATTCCTAGCATGACTCCAGAAATAACGAAGCCGACCAGAATGCCTAATAACGCGATAGCAAGAGGATTGAGTAACGTGATCAACCGATCAATTTTATAAAGTGTTTCTCTTTCCAACAATGTCGCCGCTTTCAATGTCGTTACGCCCAAGGCGCCGGTATGCTCACCAATTTCAATAATCGACAAAGTGGATTCCGGTAACCAATGAAGCTGATTTAAGACGCTTATAACCGAAGATCCTTCTCTCACTGTTTGAGATGCCTGCAAAAAAGCGGTTTTGACAATCGAGGAGGAAGCGGCTTGAGACGCAAATCGCAGTGACTCAGAAGCATCCACTCCAGTCGAAAGCAAGGTACCCAGAACAGCTAAGACATTAGAAATGTCCAACAAAAGTCCTAATCTGACGACTGAGAACCTTAGTGCCAGGCGAGTCAACCAGGATTTAAAACCATGACTCTTGTGTAGCAAGATATTCAAAATGGTTGGCGTCCCTATTACAACACCTACAAGAATATAGGGATGTTGCGTTAGTAAATCGGATAAAAACAAAATAAAGCGAGTAAGTTTCGGCAAACGTTGTTCTTCTCCAGCAAAAATCGACTGAAATTCTGGAATAATAAATCCCAAGATAAATACCAACGATAGCCCAATCATTAACAATACCACGGCCGGATAGGCCAAAGCATTGATGACATTCCGACGGGCATCGAGTTGGCGTTGAAAATAGCGGGCCGCATCGGCCAAACCATCACCGATACGACCGCTTTGCTCGGCGGCTAAAACAATACCTGTCAAATAACGCGGCAAGTCCGGTTCATCTCCTAGCGCTTCTGATAATGCACGCCCTTCGGCGAGTTTAAGAGACAAGCGGTCTACTAAATTGCATACGCTCTTACGTTGACGTTGCCGCCCAATAATTGTTAAGGCTTTCTCTATCGTTAAGCCGGCTTGGATCATTTGAGCTAACTGTTCGGTCAAG
>Ga0116154_10002675_pt1 | contig 13224 bp, 10 predicted proteins | sample AD_UKC030_MetaG_FD_89898 | JGI IMG/M metagenome (GOLD analysis project Ga0116154, IMG submission 89898) | Active sludge microbial communities of municipal wastewater-treating anaerobic digesters from USA - AD_UKC030_MetaG | ecosystem: Engineered > Bioreactor > Anaerobic > Digestate | place: USA...
ATGTGGCAAATGATACCTTACCCCAGACGCTTCCTCCGTAAACCAGGTCAGGATCAGCATAAACGCTGCCAGACAGGCTGTTCAGGTAACCGCGGATCGTTGTCTTCAGATATTCACTGAACTGATCCGTAAGCAGTTCGCTTATAAAAACCTTTGGTGCGTTTGGGTCACTTCTATGCTCAAAATGCATCCCTCTCAGCTTTTTGGCTTTGAATTCATAGTTCCCACGGGCTTCATACCCATTCTCGGTAAACACCCGTGAAATCACATCTATGTTCATCCTGGGATCATCAAATGTTCGCAGGGCGATGTGGTCATGAACAACCTTTTCGCCCCTGGATGTAAGCAGATCATAGATACGCTTTGCACTTGGATTCTCAGTGGAGTAGCGTTTCCAGAACCGATCAAATATCAATGCTGTTTCCATATTTTAAAGTTCTTTCGGACCAATACCCAAATCTAAATCAAATCCGGGAAATTTACTATCGGTCTCCCAGGGCAGATCAGTTCATTTGAATATCGAGCTAGCCTTATCCAGTTTTAGCATATCCTCATCAGTAAGTCTGAATGACATTGCTCCGCAGTTTTCCTTTACGTGGTTTTCTTTTGTTGCACCCGGTATAGCCACAACTGTGTCGCCGTTAAACTGAATGACCCAGTTGAGGGCAACCTGGGATGGGGTCACATTATACTTTATTGCAAGTTCTTTAACAAGAGTAACGACCGGTCGGCTTTTCTCAAGTCCTTTTGGCTTGAACTGGGGATTGTATCTTCTAAGGCCTGTCTTTTTAAGCAGTTCCGGATTGTCGTGAAATTTTCCTGTTACCAATCCCTGGGCCAGTGGTGAAAAGGCAATAATAGTGATACCCAGCTTCTTTGCAATATCCATTACTCCGTTGGATTCAATTCTGCGATCCAGGAGACTGTATCTCACCTGGTTTGAGGCTAGCGGTATACCTGATTTCCGCAGGGCTTTCCAGGAGTTCTCCATTTTACGGGCATTGAAATTACTGACGCCCACGGCTTTGATCAGTTTTCTGTTAACGAGTTCAGTCATCTGAGTCATCTCAGAAGTTTCTCCTGAAAAGCTCCATGGCTGGTGCACCTGGTAGAGGTCGATCGGATAGGGATCAAGAAGTTTAACGCGCTGATCTATTGTTCTTCCGATATTCGAGGCGAAACGAAACATGGGCCACCATTTTGTGGCCACGATTACTTCGCCCGGTTTCCTGCCTGCTGTCCCCAGCGCTCTTGAAAGAGCTTTTTCTGATTCGCCAGCGCCATATACTTCGGCCGTATCAAACCAGTTGATTCCGCCGGCAAGTGAGAGGGCAACAATCCGGTCAATCAGGTTATCTTCAAGTGCGGGCCAGAATTTTCCCGCCATATTCTTTTGCTTGCTGAACTGCCAGGTGCCTAGCCCGATAGAGGTGACCATTATACCTGTCTGGCCCAGTGATCTTAAGTTTTTCGATTTTTCCATTATATGAGGTAGATGTTTATTTAAGTTAATTATATTGTTTTTATCTGTTTGGATGGCAAATGGTCAGAAAAAAAGCCATCTGTTGTTACAGAAAGCTTTTTTAAAGAGGATGTGTTTAAGCTAATTACTTGGGAAGAACCACTCCGTCAATTACATGAATAACTCCATTGGTACCTTTCAGGTCTGCAACGATAACAAAAGCTGATTTGCCTGATTCGTCTGTGAGTTTTACCTTGCCCATATCCAGAGAAGCAGTGAGCTTGCCGCCGCTTACTGTGGTTAAGACTACCTTGCCGTCACCTTTTTTGATTGCATCCAGCACTGCGGCTGCATCGAGATTGCCGCTAACCACATGATATGTGAGGATTTTCGCAAGCTGAGCTTTGTTTTCAGGCTTGAGAAGGTTTGCAACTGTTCCTTCCGGAAGCTTGGCAAACGCATCATTTGTTGGTGCAAAGACAGTAAACGGACCGTCACTTTTCAGAGTGGTTACAAGGTCGGCTGCTTTAACGGCAGCTACCAGGGTTGTATGATCCGGAGAACCGATTGCGATATCGACTACATCTTTCCCCTGGCTGAAAGCACTTAATGAGGAAACAACAGCAATTAAGAGTAAGCTTATCTTTTTCATTTCATTCTATTTTGATTGTTCATAAGAGAAACAAGCAGATTTGTATCTTGTTCAAAAAGACAACAAAATAAATGAACAATATTTATGAGGTTGTGCTTGAAATTCTATGCGCAGTTACGTGTTAGATTGTCAATATACAGGCACAAAGCAATTTCAGGATGCCAGAATAATAAATCGAAGATATAATTCGAAACCGTAGATAAAATATGAAATAAAGATCAACAATATGACTCAATGCAGAGTCACTTCTGAAAGTTCCGCCGGCACTTGCTTCAGGAGTTATTCGCCAGGATTGGCTTAGTTTCTCTCCCGCAAATTCAAATTATATTTACAGCAGGGTAATTAGCTGCACTGTCCAAGCACAAGCCATATAATAATAAAAACCACGATTGTGCCCAGACAGCCGCCGCCTAATTTCCAGGCTCCGATACCTGCAATTAATCCTCTGAAGAGATTGTTCATTGTGTAGTTAGTTAAGCCTCAATGCGAGGCGACACTAAATTACAGTAAAAATAATTATGTGGCTATGGTGCTAACTCTGATAGTCGACATCAGCCACATTTTTTGCATCCTTTTTTGCCTCGTTGAATTTTGCTTTTCCCTTTTCGGCGAATCCTTCAAGGTCTCTTTTCGTGCTTTCAAATTTTTCTGTAAGCGTATCACGAAAGTCCTCATACTTTGATTTAAGCTCATCCGCGTAATCATCACCTTTATCCAATATTTGCCTGCGTGTTGTTGATCCTTTTTCGGGTGCGAATAATATACCTGCTATTGCACCAATGGCAAGTCCTGCCAATGCACCTAATACTACTTTACCTGTACTCATAATTCATTTTTTATGCCCCACCAGCCTTCCCTGAAAGGAGGCATATGAAGCGGATTTGTAATACTGATTGATTTCCGGAAATGATTCCCGGGAACAACCCAAAAGTATTGTTGTTTTTCAGGTATAGCGTTATACAGTTATTGTGAATAGTTGTAAGATTCACACATTCACGCTAAATGAAAAATCAACTATACTCCAATGTGGGAATAGTCTATTTTTCAGAATTATCAGGGGGCTTGGATTCCGCTTTCTTTTTGAAGCGGGTGTGTAGTTTTGAAAACGAACCTTGAACCTTTGTGAGCCTTGTCTTAATAGACTTGACGCTATAGGTTCTCTTATTATAATCATGGTTGCCAATCAATAGCGCAATTGGTTCCAGCTCTTCAAATTCAGCGCAAAAGACCTTCAGCATTGCAACAAGCGGTAAAAACAATATCATTCCTGCCACTCCCCAGACAAGAGCGCCGATTATCAGACTCAGAATGGAAGCCAAAGCATTGATGCGCAAACTTCCCCCTACTATTTTAGGACTGAGAAAATTATCAGTAATCAACTGAACTGTCCAAAATAAAATTGCAACGGCGAATACCGGCCACAGGGAGTCATAAGACACAAAAGCGTAGAGGATAGGAATAATAGCACCCAACGTTGTCCCAACGTATGGGACGATGCCAAGGAATGCGGCTAAAAATCCAAACAGGAAAGGATTGTCGATGCCGATAATCCACAACCCAATGCTATTTAAGAGGCCTGTAATTATGATGAGGATAACCATTCCTGACAAATATTTTTGTCCTACCTTCTGAATTGATTTAAACATCTTAAAAACTCTGTCTTTTTTATCTTCCTGGGCGAACTCCATCAATGCCTGTGTCAATCCATTTCTATAGATTAAGATCAGAAAGGTAAATATTATTGTTCCAAACAGTCCGGCCAGAAAAGTTGTCGATGTGGTAAAGGTTTTGCTCGCGAGTGCTCCGGAAGACTCCTTTAGCAAATTCTTCATTTTGTCAGACAGTTCATTTTTCTCCAGGTTTGATATAATATTTACATTCTTGTTGATATAGACAGTGACGTCAGCAAAGACCTGTATGATTCTGTCCTGGAAGTCAGATAATTCCTTTGAGAGCTGGATAAGTTGAGTTGAGAAAAGGAAGATGCCTCCTGCCACAACTAAAATGACTGTCAGGATGGGGAGAAAAGCAGCGAATACCTTATTCATTCCCCAGGACTCAAACTTCTTTGCAAGCGGGAAGAGAATAAAGGACATAATCAGGGCAAATGTCAGGGGAATCAGAATAGGTCTGGCCAGAATTAAGATTGCAAAGAGTGCAACTACTGTGGCAAGGGCATAGAATAGTTTCTGAAAAGAAAATTTCATCTCACGAGATACAAACGGTCATAAAATCACTTTGCAAGGTAGATGAATCCCGAAATGAAGTTGTTATACAATGTTTGGTCAGAGTTACATGATTCACACATGCCTGACGAGAGTTGATTACTCGCCTGGCATTTCAGCCAGCCTCGTGATCACCTTTGGGGGATGGTCAAAGTGAAAGCCGGGCGCTCGCTGCTCAGCAATTCTAATGTATAAGGTGATTACTCGCCTGGCATTTCAGCCAGGCTCGTGATCACCTTTGGGGGTGATCAGAAGAAAAATGACCGGCAGCGTTGCTGCCGGCCTTTTTTATTGATCTTTCACTTATAAATGCAAGCATTTAACGTTCAGATCAATAAAAAAACCGCCCCCGGGTAAACCGGAGGCGGTCATTTTTCTTTTGTCGGGGTAGTGTGATTCGAACACACGGCCCTCTGGTCCCAAACCAGATGCGCTAACCGGACTGCGCTATACCCCGAATTGGAGATGCAAAATTAGAAAGATTTTTGTATATTCGACCACCGGGAGCTTTTTATTACTGCCGGAGAAACTAATTGGCACCAGGTTTGTTATTACTCAAATAAATATCTGAAAAATGAAAAAGAGACTTTTAACCTTAACCGCACTTCTGGCTTTCGTTCTGGCACCCGCTATTTCACAGAAATCGTTCTATGATTTCACGGTTGAAACTATCGACGGAGAACAGTACAGCATGGCCGACCTCAAAGGCAAAAAGGTAATGATAGTAAATACCGCATCCAAATGCGGACATACACCTCAGTATAAGGATCTCGAACTCCTTAACAAGGCATACAAGCAGAAAGTAGTTATTATCGGATTCCCGGCAAACAACTTTATGAGCCAGGAACCAGGTACCAACGAAGAGATAAAGGAGTTCTGCGACAGTAAGTACGGAGTGACTTTCCCGATGATGTCAAAGATATCGGTAAAGGGAGATGACATGCACCCCCTCTACAAGTGGCTGACAAGCAAGAGCGCCAATGGTGTGCTTGACTCTGAAGTATCGTGGAACTTCCAGAAATATCTGATTGATGAGAATGGTAAACTGGTTGGGTTCCTCAAACCCGCCGTCAAGCCACTATCTGACGAGGTGGTGAACTGGGTAACCAAAGGACAGTTTACACAGGCGAAATAAAGTTCCTTTAAACCGAATACAGCGGCCGGCATACCCGGCCGCTTTTTTTTTGCCTTCCGGCCACTCGCGTACACGTTTTAAACTTCGCCTGACGAACTTTTTGTTTAACTTGTTGTTCTACATAAAAAAATAACCTCATGGCAGATCTGAGAACACGTTACATGGGCATTGAACTCAAAAGCCCGATCATTGCAGGTGCCAGCAACCTGTCGACAGACACCCACAAGCTGCGTCAAATGGAGGAAGCCGGCGTAGCAGCAATCATCTACAAGTCGCTCTTTGAAGAGCAGGTACAACTTGAGAATCTTGAATTGTTCGAGCGGAAGACGGAGTATGAACACCGTAACGCGGAACAGGTTACACTCTTCCCCAACTCCCAGACGGTTCCGGAGTCGCCGGACGACTATCTGCTGAACCTGAGGAAAGCAAAAGAGGCGATTTCAATTCCTCTGATAGCAAGTCTCAACGCCGTCACCGATGAGGTATGGGTCGAATATGCAGCCAAGGCAGCAGCCACAGGTGTTGCAGGCCTCGAGCTTAACTTCTATTCACTCCCCGATGAGACAGGAAACGACCGGGAGACGATTGAGAAAAGACAGGTTGAAACGCTCCGCAAGGTGAAGGCAGCCGTAAAGATCCCGGTAGCTGTGAAACTGACCCCGTACTATACTAACACAATCAGGTTCATTTCGGAGCTTGACAAAGCCGGTGCCGACGCAGTGGTGATTTTCAACAGGCTCTTGCAGCCTGATATCGATATTTTTACGGAACTTCATACAATGCCTTACAATCTGAGCAGCAGCGAGGACAACAAGCTTCCTTTACGTTTTACGGGAATGCTTCATGGTACTGTAAAAGCATCCGTATGTACATCTACAGGTGTCTATACCGCGAATGATGTAATCAAGATGATCCTGGCAGGAGCAGATGCAGTTCAGGTTGTCAGCACGCTATACCGCAACGGAGTGGATGTGGTCAGGTCAATGACCGAAGAGGTCGGGAAATGGATGGATGGTCACGGCTACAAAGATCTTAACAGCTTCCGGGGAAAGCTTTCAATGAAGAAATCCGAAAACAAGCTTCCATATACAAGGGCGCAATACATAGATGTAATGATGAATTCCGGCGACATAATGAAAAAATACCGCTCGCTCAGCTGACTTGCTTCAGAGCAAGAGAGCCCGTATCCTCAGGAATGAGGATGCTTTTAGCTCTCAATAGCCCTGAGCAACAGCCAGGCTGACAATGACGAAAGACGGATGGCCTCATTGAGGCCGTCTGTTTTTGTTATAAGCCTGTCGTTTCCCCGAAGCATGTTAAGAAACACTGATGCGAAATCTTCCGGAGAGGGTTTCCCCGGGGCGCTGCTTCCGGTGGCATACTGTGTGAAGAACGGCACAAGCATCTTCATCTCAGCCTTCTGCAACTTGTCCCTCAGACGCTCAATCCTGCTGTGGCCCATGGCAAAATCTTTCATAAGTAGAGGATTCCTCTCCATAAGCCGGCCAATTCCCCTCACCCTTTGCTCAGCATAACGTATCAGTATTAAATCTGGCGGACCGTCCGTCTGGACAATATTGCTCAATGGCCCGGTAAGAAGCCGGATCTCCATCTCAACAACAGCATCATAGATCTCAGCTTTATTGCTGAAATACATATAAACCGTTCTCCTGCCACGTCCGGCTGCAACAGCTATCGTCTCCATCGTGGTCCTTCTCAGACCGGCGGTGGCAAACAACCCTGCTGCAACGTCCACTATCATATCGCGGGTACTTCTTTTCGCCATTGCACAAAATAAGAAATATGTGCAAAGTTAGCAAAGGATGGAAATTATGCTTTAGTTTTATGGGTTTATTCAATAAACGGACAGTAATGAGAAGGTATTTTTCTGTTTTCTTCTGCCTCCTGCCATTCGCGGCCGGTGGACAGGTTGTGGTAGACAAACCATTGAGTGCCAGGCTCACAGGTTATGATATTAACGTTGTTCTGGATCCGGAGGAACACACCCTCAGCGGCCAGATGACTGCATTCTGGGTCAATCACTCTTCCGCCCCGGTAAGCGAGGCGATGATGCACATGTACCTCAATGCTTTCAGCAGCAACAAGAGCACTTTTAATGCGAAGGGGCGATGGTCGGCAGCCGGCGACAACGGCTGGGGATGGGTGAAGGTAAACTCAGTCGATGACGGAAATGGCAATAACCTTCTTGATTCACTCAGGTACGTCTCGCCCGATGACGGTAATATAAATGACAGGACGGTTATGAGGGTAGGTCTTCCAGGCGCCGTTGAGCCTGGAGACACTCTTACGCTCAATATCGGGTTTGTTTCCAAGCTCCCGTCGCCGATAGTAAGGACAGGGTACGTCGATGACTTTCATTTTGTTGCGCAGTGGTTTCCCAAATTTGGTGTTTATGAGACCGCAGGCATGCGCCAGCGTGAGACAGACGGATGGAACTGTCATCAGTTCCACCCCAATTCGGAGTTTTACTCGAATCATTCAGTGTATAATGTGTCAGTTACTCTCCCCACTGACTTTGTGACCGGTTCGGGAGGGATGCTCATTGAGGAGATCGACCTCGGCGAGGGCCTCAAGAAGGTAGTCTGGAGGGCAGAGGATATAGTTGACTTTGCCTGGACCGCATGGCCGGGATACAAGGTTCTTACAAGAAAGTGGAACAACGTTGATGTCACCCTCCTGACGAGTGCGGCCGGTCTGAAAAAGGCAGACAATCAGTTTAAGGCGGTGATGTATGCGCTCGACTATCTCGGCGAGAAAGTAGGACCCTACCCATGGCCCCATCTGACCTTTGTGGATCCGCCTGTTTCAGGAGCAGGTGCAGGTGGTATGGAGTACACAACCCTGTTCACCTCCATGGGAGGAGGGGTGGTGCCGTCGTTTCTGAAAATGGCCGAGATGGTTACAATCCACGAGTTTGGACATGCCTATTTCATGGGCATCCTGGCAAGCAATGAGTTCGAGGAACCCTGGGTAGATGAGGGGATAAATTCCTACTGGGAGCAGCGCATTGTTGATCACTATTATGGTGATGGCTATGGCCTCCTGAACCTTCCCTTCCTCAAGATGTCAGATGCTGACCAGGGGCGACTGAGTTACATCACATCACCCGGACACAATATTGCGACAAACGACCTCCCATCGTGGATGTATCCGCACAATACATATTCCACAATGTCTTACAGCAAGGCAGCAACATGGCTCCATACTCTTGAAGGGATCATCGGAACGAAGACAATGGATAATGTCTTCAGAGAGTATTACCGTCGCTGGGCTTTCAGGCATCCTTCGGGAAAGGACTTCATTGCCGTTGTGGATGATGTAGTCAGGCGCGAACACGGCAATAAATACGGGGAGAATATGAACTGGTTCTTTGACCAGGTTCTCTACGGCAGCGGGATTTGTGATTACAGGCTGACAGGCATCACAAGCAACAAGATCCGGAGCTATTCGGGGGTTGTTGAAGGTGATTCGGTTACATACACCCGCAGCGACCGGTCCAGTGACACGCTGTACCTGTCAAGAGTAAGCATCGAGAGACTTGGTGAGGTTAAGCTTCCCGTGGATGTGCTGATAAGGTTTGATAACGGTGATGAGATACTTGAGAAATGGGATGGCATTGCCGGATACAGGGACTTTGAGTATACCGGAACCGGGAAGGTGATTTGGGCCAAGATTGACCCGTATGACAAGATAGATATGGATGTCAACCGCATCAACAACTCCTATACCCTTGAGCAGAACTTTACGGCCACGAGGCGTATGATGAACAAGTTCGTGCTTCTTATGCAGATGATGATTTCAATTTTCACACTTTAACACTACCGGGATGAGTCTTTTCAAAACACTAAAGAAAGGAGCCGTTAATGCGGCATCGTCATATAAGCTGATACTGTTCATATGGTGTACCACCCTTGTAATCACACTGGCCGTTGCCTATCCGCTGAAAACGTCCTTCAATATGATTTTCGGCAACAGCATGGCTATCGGGCGGCTAAGTGACGGGTTTGACATCGGCATTGCAGGTGACATTGGAAGACCATTCGGGGCTTTGATTGCATCTGTGTCAGCTGCCAGCCTCCTGCTCGGCACTGTCGGCTTCTTTATAATGACTTTCTATGCCGGTGGACTGTTCAGACGGTTCACGCTGGCCTGGGGAAGACTCAGGGTGTCAGATTTTCTAAGGGCATCTGCCGGCAATTTCATTCCATTCCTTAAGATTGCCCTGCTGATGATGTTAATTATTGGAGCTTACACCTTTGCACTGATCGGGCTGCCAGTGATTATTAATATGGCCATTTCAGGATCCCAGATGCCAACCGGAAAAATCATGTATCTGTTCTTTGCGCTGTGGGCCCTTGGATTGCCGGTCTGGCTGTTTGTTTCCGACGCATCGAGGAGATGGATAGCTGCAACAGGATCAAAAAAGGTTTTCAGAGCACTGGGTGCAGGTTTCCGGGCACTGAGGGAGAGGTTCTGGCTTTCTTATCTGACAGTACTGGCGGTTCTCGTAATCAATGCGATGTTCATCGCTCTGCTGCTCTGGTTTGCAGCCAGTGCAATACCTGACAGGGGAATCATGGTCTTCCTTTTCTTTGTTGCAATCCAGTCGCTATTTATAATCCGGCTCTTCATGAAGGCCTGGCGATACGCTGCTGTGTGCGAATCAGTACAATAGTCCCAACTCTCTGACCTTTCAGGCAACACACTTCACCCTGGTTGCCTCCTTACAGACGAATTATTTTAACCGGCTGACAGCTAATTGGTTGTCCTTGCCAGCAGAGTTATGTCTTTATGATAAATTGTTAAATACTGCATTTTCTGTTAAAGAGCATGTTGTTTTGCCTGATTGCCGTTATATATTTAACAATTAAAGCAAACAGTTTTTTTTTGATATATAAAGTGTAAGTGCAACACTTTATCGGATTACTAACTTAACAAGATTATCATGACGAAAAGAATGACTGCATCTGTTCTGACAGCAGTGACAGCATTACTGCTGGCTGCGATGCCTTTGCAGGCTTTTTCACAGGCAAAGCAGCCTGTACTGAAGGGTACCGAGCGTGTAAAGATGTTCAGCGCCCAGGATGAGATGAAGGCAGCATCGCCTTACAAGGATATGCACTGGCAGTATATCGGCCCTACAAACATCAGCGGCAGATGCACTGATGTAGAGGCAATTTCCCCCAGGGGAGGACAGTATATAATATGGGTAGGATCTGCTACCGGAGGCGTTTGGAAATCGGTCAATGAAGGAACTACCTTCGAGCCTGTCTTTGATGAGATGCCAACTGCTTCCATCGGGGACCTGGCAATCGATCCGAAGAACCCTGATGTGGTATGGGTCGGTACAGGCGAAGCTAACATCTTCCGTAGTTCCAATGCAGGTTGCGGAGTCTACAAGACAACTGACGGAGGCAAGACCTGGGGACTTGCAGGTCTTGAGAATACTCATACAATCGGCAGGATAAGGGTAAATCCCGAAAACACTGATATAGTATATGTAGCAGCCACCGGCCACGAATGGACCCCGAACGAGGAGAGAGGCCTTTACAAAACCGCTGACGGCGGCAAGACCTGGACGAAAATCCTTTCGGTGAATCAGTATACGGGTGTTTTTGACGTCATTCTTGACCCGCGGGATCCCAACACCCTCTATGCTACCACCTGGGAGAGGATGAGGCTTAAGTGGAATGACCCGCGCACTTTTTCCGATACACGGAATTGCGGAGTATGGAAATCGGTTGACGGCGGGAAGAACTGGAAGGAGATCAACAGTGGTCTTCCTGCACCCCAGAACCGCGGACGCATAGGGATTGACATTTCACTCTCCAATCCCGACGTTCTCTACCTTCTTCTTGACAACTACGAAATAGCTTACATTGCCAAGCCCGGTGAACTCGATTCCTACGGACGCCAGAAGCAGGATGTCATAAAGGGTGCCACAGTCTACCGCTCGGATAATGCAGGTGCATCATGGAAACAGGTAAGCGGTCTCACTGAGGATACGAAGCTTTACATGGAGCGTCACTCAGGCACATACGGCTGGGTTTTTGGTCAGATCAGGGTTGACCCGAAGGATGAAAATACAATTTACACACTGGGCATTCAGCTTCACCAGTCGGTTGACGGCGGCGCCACCTTCAAAGTACTGAGAGGGCCTCACTCAGACCACCACGGTTTATGGATTGATCCGAACAATCCAGATTATATTCTGAATGTCCAGGACGGTGGCCTTACAATATCCTATGACAAGGGAGCAACATGGAAATACCCGATTGATGTGCTTCCACTTGCGCAGTTCTACAACATTGCGTATGACTTCAGTGTGCCCTTCAGGGTATTCGGTTCCATCCAGGACCATCACAGTTTTTATGGCAGTGTTGATCTATCACGTGGTCGCGACAGGGTGATGCCAGTGGAGTTCACAAATACTCTCGGGGCAGAGGGAAGCTCCCATGCAGTTGATCCGAGAGATAATAATACGGTTTATTCAAGCACATTCTACGGAGCACTTGCGAGGGCGGAGGTTGATAACTATCCTGCCAGCCGCAAGGATCTCCTTCCGGTGAGGTTTGCCGATGAGCCGAGGCTCAGGGGTCAGTGGGTAGCTCCCACGCTTCTCTCACCGCATAACCCTGACATCGTATATCACGGTATGCAGTATGTCATGATGTCGCGCGATAAGGGAAACACATGGGAATTCATCAGCCCTGACCTTACATTCAATGATCCCAAAAAGACGGGTGACATCAGCTACCAGACCATCCAGACTCTCGATGAGTCACCCATTAGGGCAGGTCTGCTCTATGCCGGGACCGATGACGGCAGAATCTGGCGCACGAAGGACGGCGGCAAGGCATGGACCGAGCTGAAGCCGAAAAACGTTCCTGTCAGATGGGTGTCTCGTATTGTCGCATCCAGATATAACCTCGGGACTGTATATATGACCCAGACGGGAAGGCGCGATGATGACTTCCAGGTTTATGTCTGGAAGTCAACCGATTTCGGTGACACCTGGACTGACATATCAGGCAATATACCCGTCGGCCCTGTCAATGTTATCAGGGAGGATCCGGTTAAGAGTGATATTCTGTATGTGGGTACCGATGCCTCAGTCTACACCAGCAAAGACGGCGGAACAAGGTGGGACGTGCTTGGAGATCTGCCTTTTGCCTATGTCCATGACCTGCAGGTACATCCCCGTGACAACATGATAATAGTTGCCACCCACGGGCGCGGTATGTTCGTGCTTGACGCCAATCCTGTCAATGAAAAGGACAAGATCCGCAGGCCGAGGTGGTAACTGTTACCTATTTTGGATAGTATATTCGGTTTTTATTTTCTAAAATTAAAATTGTGATCATGCAGAGACTCAGGATTTCCCCGGGCAGAGTCATAACCATCTTTGCTGTTTTGGCTTTATCATTCCCGCTCAGGGCACAGCAGTCACTGCCCGGAGGATATGATGCCTTTACCTATCGTAATCTCGGGGCATTCAGGATAAGTGCGTGGGTGGGAGCAGTTGCAGTGCCCGAGAATCCTGGTGACAAACACAAATACACATGGTATGTCGGACCGCGCAGCGGCGGAGTGTGGAAGACTGTAAACAACGGCACCACCTTCGAGTGTATCTCAGACCAGTTCAATACAGGCGCCATTGGTGACATAGCAGTGGCACCGTCTGATCCTGAAATTGTATGGGTGGGCACCGGCGATGCATTCAACGCAA
>Ga0116154_10002710_pt1 | contig 13092 bp, 8 predicted proteins | sample AD_UKC030_MetaG_FD_89898 | JGI IMG/M metagenome (GOLD analysis project Ga0116154, IMG submission 89898) | Active sludge microbial communities of municipal wastewater-treating anaerobic digesters from USA - AD_UKC030_MetaG | ecosystem: Engineered > Bioreactor > Anaerobic > Digestate | place: USA...
ACCACCCGGCCTACCTCCTGCGCAACCAGGCCTTGGCCGAAAAGCGCAAGGTCTGGGAGGACATGCTCGAGGTGATGGCGCGTCTGGGCCTCCCGATCAGCCAGAAACAACGCAGCTTCTTCCTGCGCGGGACTTGACTTGATCACGCCACAGCCCGGACATCAGATCGCGCGCAGCCTTGTGAAGTGTCCGGGCTGAGGATGCGAAGACTCTGAATGAAAAAAACATGCCTTTCGATCCTTGGGCTCGGGCTCGCCTTGTGCGCCGGTCTGACATCCGCAGGCGCGATGGCCGCCGAGATCAATCCGCCCATCGGGCCGCATGTGAACCTCAGGCCGGACGACTTCGCCCAGGCCGTCAGCTTCACCGCACAGGACCGGGTTGTGCTGACCTCGTATTTCTACTGGTACGATGTCTACAGCGGCGCCCACATCCTGAACGGCGACGGCAGCGACGCCCTGACCGATCATCCGCCCACGCTGACCGGCTTTTCCTACAAATCCAACTCCTGGCATCGGCAGCAGTTGCTCGACATGATGGCCGCCGGGATCGACGTGCTGCTGCCGGTCTACTGGGGCGAACCGTCCCAACGCGCGGCCGGCAAGCCCGTTGCCGACCAACCGTGGAGCTTTGCCGGTCTGCCCCCACTGGTCGCCGCCCTCGACGGGCTGCGCGCCGAGGGCAAACAACCGCCCCGCGTCGGCCTCTTCTACGACACCTCGACGCTCGAACACAACGCGGCCGGACGACGCATCGACCTCACGACGGATTACGGACGCCAATGGTTTTACGAGAGTATCCGCGATTTCTTCTCGCTCATCCCCCCGAGGTATTGGGCGATGATCGACGATCGCCCCGTGGTCTTCCTCTACGCGGCCAGCTTTGCCGCCGCCCACGACCAGACCTGCATCGACTTCGTCGCGGAGTCCTTCCCGCGCGATTTCGGCGGGCGGCGTCCGTACATCGTGCGCGAGATCTCGTGGAACGTCCGGGCGGACAACACCTACGCATGGGGCGGCGCAATTTCGCTCAAGAACCCGGGCGTGGCCGCCCTCGGCCCCGGCTACGACCACTCCGCCGTCCCGGGTCGCGAGCCGCTGATCGTTCCGCGCGAAGACGGCGCCTTTTTCGAGCGCAACTGGACGCGTCTCCTCCGCAACCCCTCGCTGCTGGTCCATGTCGAAACGTGGAACGAATACCACGAGGGCACGGACATCGCCGCCTCGAAGGAGTACGGACGCCAGTACCTCGATCTCAATCGCAAGTTCGCGGACATGTTCAAAGCGGGCATCAAACCGCCCCGCCCCCGCGGCCCGTACTCGGACGTTCGGTCCGTCACCACAAGTCTCGGGGCCACCAACGAGTCCCAGGGTCTGATCCAGTTCGACCATGCCGATGGCATCACGCGCCCCGCGACCGCGGGAGGTCACGAGTGCCGGGAAACCGTGTCCACGGTCCATCAGGGCAAGTACATCTACTTCCAAATCCACGACTCCTTCAAGTGGGCCGACTTGATGCTGGTGGATGTCGACGTCGAGTATTTCGACGCCGGCACGGGCTCGTTCCGCATCGAATACGACGGCCCGGATCCCAACGCCCCCTTCAATGGCGCCTACACGGCAAGCAAGACCAGCGTCACCCTCAACAACATGGGACAATGGAAGAAGGCCAGGTTCCGCCTTCTCGAATCCCGCTTCCTCAATTCGCAGAACGGCGGAGCGGATTTCCGCATCGCCCTCCAAGGGCCTGCACTCACGGTGCGACGGGTGACCGTCGTCCGACTCGGCCTTCCAGCCGAAGCGGGCCAGACGCTGCGCGGATGGCAGGAGGATTTCTCCGGCCCCCTGGGCGCCGAGTGGTCGACCGCGGGCGGCGCTGCCGACTTCTTTCGCGTTGCCGACGGTCTCTTGCGGTTGTCTCCTGCGCCGGGCGCTCCCCGTCGACTGCTCCTCGAACAGCCGGAGACAGGCCTCGAATCGTGCGAGATCCTCGCCCGCATCCGAATGGCCGGCCCGACGCCCGACGACGGCCCGTGGGGTGGCCTTGCGCTCTGCGTCGATCCGGACGCGCGCACGGGCCTGTCGTGCCAACTGCATTCGAGCGCGGCGTCGGGTCAGGGCATCGAGCTGAGCGGCGACTCGCTGCCGCAGGGACCGAGAGGCAGGTTCGCCTGGCAGCCAAACACCTGGTACTGGCTGCGCATCCGACACGAACCGCGCGACCTCACAGGCTCGCCGGAACTCCGAGCGCGGCTCTGGCGCGCGGATGGAGACACGCCCGAGCCGGATGCCTGGCTGCTCTGGTGGGATTACTATCCGGCCTCCGCGGCGCGCCACGGATTCTGCGGGTGGATCGCCGGATCGGTCGGGTCCGGACTCGAAAGCGATTACTTCCTGCTCAAGAGCGATGCTTTGGGCGAAGTCACCGTGCGGTTGCCCGCCCTCAAACCGTCCCGGCCCAACCTCGAACTGCGCGAATGGTCGCCACTGGCCGGCACAACACTCGACCTGCATGGCACCGCCGACACCACCTACGCAATCGAGTCCTCGATCGACCTCGCCGACTGGGATGCGCGAATCGCGGTCACCGACACCTCCGGACGCTCGACCTTCCGCGATGTCGCTGCGACCAATCGCCCCCGCGCCTTCTATCGGGCTCGAACGACGGAATGATCCGCGGACGCCCTACTCGATCCGCAGCCACACGGTCTTCAGATGCGCGGGCTCGGCGCGGCATATCGGGAAATCGGGCGGCTGGGGAGCGTAATGCCTGTCGAGCACGCGGCGCCGAGCCTCGCCGGCGGCTGCGGTGAGTTGGTCGAGGAAACGCCCCGGTTCGAGCCGGGCGGCATTGGTTGACGCAAAGAGCCAGCCGCCGGGCGCGAGCACAGCAAGAGCGGCCCGGGCCAGCCGCGGCCAGTCGGCTTCAGCCCGGAATCGCCCGCCGGTCTTCGATGTCGAAAACGTGGGCGGATCGACAAGCACCAGGTCGAACCGCCGCCCCCGTTTCGCCAGGCGCCGCAGCCAGTCGAATGCGTCTCCATAAAGGAAATCATGCCCATCGGGGTCCATTTGGTTCACCGCAAAATGACGCCGCCCCCAGTCGAGATACTTGCGCGCCAGATCGACGCTGGTCACCCGCGCGCCCGCCCGGGCCGCTGCGACCGAAAAGGCGCATGTGTAGGCGAACAGGTTGAGCACCTCGACGCCCTTGCAGCCGTCCGGATACGCCGAAAGCCCGCCCGCAATGTGCCCGGTCAGCAAGCGCCGCCGATTGTCGCGTTGATCGAGGAACAGACCGATCGAGTAGCCTTGGTCAAACCGCACCGCATAGCACAATCCGTTCTCGCGCACCATCACATCCCCGGACACCGGTTCGCCAAGCACCCGCTGCGGCGCCACATCCTCCGGCGCCGATGAACGAACCCGCCGGTCGCGCTGCTTGTGATAGACACCGCGCACCGACATCCCGGCCATCCACCGTTCGAGCGCGGCTTTCTGGTCGCCCGTCAGTTGCCCCTCGCTTTGCGACAGCAGAAACGGACCCAGTCGATCCACGTACCATCCGGGCCAGCCGTCGGCGGCGCCGTGAATGACCCGATACGCATCCGTCTCGTCCGGGGCGATGAAGCCGCCGCGCAGCGCCTGGGCAGGATCCCGATCCCAGTCCGCCGGCGCGCAAAAGACCACGGTCTGGCTTGTGGCCGGGTGCCGCAGGGTGACGGACGCTGCGTGCAAATACAGGCGCGCGGCGGGGGTCCCGCCATAAAGCGGGTCACCCAAAATCGGGAAACCGGCGGCCGCGGCGTGCACGCGGATCTGATGCGTTCGCCCGGTTGCCGGGAAGGCCTCGACCGTCGTGCGCTCGCCCATGCTCTCAGACGGTCGAAAAACGGTCTCCGCCGGCGTGCCCGGGCGGCCCGGGGGCTGGCTGCGATACCGATCGCCATCCCGGACCAGATGCGACGTGAACCGCAACGGCGCGGCCGGGACCGGGCGATCGGTGACCAGGAGGTATTGTTTCTTGACCTGCCGCGCGGTGAATTGGCGGGTGAGTTCGCGGTTCGCCAGGACACTCTTCGAAAACACCAGAACGCCCGAGGTCTCTTTGTCCAAACGATGAATGATCGCCAGATCCGTCCAGCGCACATCCCGATGTCGCAGCCAATCGTAGATGCCCTCGCCGGCGTAGGGACTGGGCGCGTGCGTGTTCCAGCCCGGCGGCTTGTTCACCACCAGCAGATGATCATCCTCGAACAGCAGACATGGAACGATGTTGGGCATCGGACAATCACGCATCGGGGCGACGTCCTCGTCGCCCGCGAACGCATTCGACGACCCCATTGGTCGGGGACGAGGACGTCCCCGCTCCTACATGTTCCTGTGCACGAGCAGTGCACAGGAGAGGCGACGTCCTCGTCGCCCGCGAACGCATTTTGCGATCCCATCCGCCAAGGACGAGGACGCCCCTACCCTCCCGCGGCCGCGCATACGCGCCAACCTTAGCCCGGATGTTTCACAAAGCTTCGCGGAGTCTCACATCCGGGCTGTGGCAAAACCGCGCCCGGAAAGGGAACCAAGAGCCTCGTGTCGGTTCTGAAGGCGTTCTGCCATGGGAACAGTGTGTTGCATTTCTCGGTCTCTCAGGCCTGGCGCGGTTCTGCTTTTCCAACCCGTGTACCAGTCCTCTTGCGAAGTCTGACTGCCATGTGCACAGACGGGGTGTAATATGCGGGTTAGATGAAGCTCATGTCGTACGGGGCGCGCATCGGGCGGCTGAGCCAGCGGTCCGCTTCGGCGTCGTCGACGAACTGTTCCCTCGCTGGATCCCAGCGCAGAGGGCGTTTCATGCGCACCGAGATGACGCCCAGATGGGCGATGCTGATCGAGCGGTGCCCGATTTCCACATCGCAGATCGGGTCCTTGCGGGAGCGGACGCACTCGAAGAAGTTGCCCATGTGATTGTCGCTCTTGTGCAGCCGCGTGGCGCCGGACGGCAGCGGTTCCTCGATCAGTTCCTGCTTGTTCGCCTTGATTTCGCCCCGGCTCACGTAGATCCAACCGTCCGTGCCGATGAATTGCACACCGTTGGGCGTGCTCTTGCCGTCGCCGACCACGTTGCGGTCGGTCACGGTGCCTTCGTCCACGATCGCCATCGTCACACCGTTGGCGTACTTGCAGTCGATTCGGTACTTGGCCATCGCGTCGTAACCCCCGGGAATCATCTCGACCAGCCCTTTCCCATCCACCTCGACCGGGCCGGACCGTTCGGTGCCGTTGCCCCACTGCGCGATGTCGTTGTGATGCGCGCCCCAGTCGGTCATCTGGCCGCCGGAGAACTGATACCACCAGCGGAAATTCCAGTGACTGTTGTGTCCGTTGTAATCCACCTTGGGCGTTTGACCCAGGTAGTAATCCCAATCGAGTCCAGTCGGCACCGGCACGGCGGGGAACGGACCCTCGCGCGGACCGGTGGGGAGTCCGACGACCATGTGCTCGAGCCGCCCGATGCGCCCGTTGCGCACCAGTTCACACGCCAGGCGGAAACGGGCGTCGCTGCGCTGCTGGCTGCCGACCTGTAGAACGCGCTGGTTCTTGCGGATCTCCTGCACCAGCGCCCTGCCCTCCCCGATGGTGAGCGTCAGCGGCTTCTCGCTGTAGATGTCCTTGCCCGCCCGGGCGGACGCGATATTGACCAGCGTATGCCAGTGATCGGGCGTGCCGTTGATGATCACGTGTATGTCGTCCCGTTCGAGCAGCTTGCGAAAATCCTTGAACCTGTGCGGGGCGTTGAACTGCTTCTGCGCCTCCCCAGCATGCCCGTCATCCACATCCGCCACGGCAATCACCGCCCCGTAGTTCCTCGCCCAGTTGCAGTCGCCACGCCCCTGGCCGCCGCACCCGATCAGTCCAATGCCCGGCCTGTCATTGGCGCCCAAAGGCCTGGTCTGGGCGGCCTGGCCGCGCGGTTCGTCCAGGCACCAGAGAGGCAAACCAGCCGCAACGGCTGACCGGGCGAGAAAACGACGGCGACTGATGTGGATTTGAAATGTGTTCATGGCTGGATTTGACGGCCAAGCCACCGGGCCGTCAACGCGGAATTCGGCCCCTGGCCCCGGTGCGGTGCATCTGTTTGTTGTTGGTGTTCTGTCGCCCGGTGAGGGCACCGGGCCTACAACGGATGGAGATTGCCGGTGTAGGCCGCGTGCCCCCACGCGGCGCGAAGACAGCCACCGGTGCGGACGCCGGGTCAGGGGACCCGGCCTACAGCGAGACAGAGATCGGTGTTGTAGGCCGCGTGCCCCCACACGGCGCAAACTCCATTCCAACCGACAATCTCCAGATGCACGGGCCCCGGTGAATACGAATCCGCTCGTCGCCGTCCGGGTCCGGGATTAGCCTCCCGCAACGCATGACTTCGAGCCTTGTCCGCCATCGCATCCCGCTGGCCTGCGCGCTTGCGATCGCGGTGACCGTGGTGGGCGTGAAGGCCCTGCGGCGCGAGGCGGCCCGGCCCGCCCTCGTCTGGTACGGCAACGCCGTGCATCCCTACATCACCGAGGTGCGCAGCGGCGTCGAGGCCTTTGCCCGCGACACCGGCACGCCAATCCATTGCACGGTGGGCCAGGAATGGACCCAGGACAACCAGAACGTCAACGTCGAGGCCCTCTCGACCCAGGGATACCGCGGCTTCAGCCTCTACCCGGGCGATCCGGCCGGCGCCAACGCCCTGTTCCGACTCTTGCGCGGCCGCGATCAGAAAGTCGTCGTGTACGGCGCCGAACCCGCCCTGCCCACACCGGCCCTGTTCACCGTCGCGACCGATGTCAAGAAGAGCGCCATGATCGCCGCGGAGGAACTGATCCGCCTGATGGGAGGACGCGGGCGGATCCTGAACCTGCTCGAAGCGGTGACCGATGTGAACACGCGCAAACGCGACGAAGGCCTGCGCGAGGTCGTCGCCCAACACCCGGACGTCCAAATCGTCCAGACGCTCTCGGACATGATGCAGATGGGCGAGGCGACGACGAAAATCCAGAGCGCGCTCGCCGCGCGCGCCGAGCAAATCGACGGCATGATCGCCACCGGGTTCAACCCGACCGTCGCGGCGGCGTCACTCCTCACCGAGTGGCACAAGGATCCCCGGCACAAGCGAATCCGCTTCATCGGGATCGATACCCACCCGACAACCCTGCAGGCGATCCGCGACGGGGCCATCGACGCCACGGTCGCCCAGAACCCCTTCGGGCACGGCTACGTGTCGTGCGCGCTGCTCCGCCTGCTCGATGAGGGCTGGACGCCGATCGAGGAGTACCAATTCATCGACGCTGGGTTGGTGATCGTCAACAGGACCAACGTGGACACCTACGCGGACGCCGTACGCCAAATCACCGACCGCATACTCCTCGACATGAAATCCAAGTGTCTCGCTCCTCCCCAGCCAGGCACGCCCCGGCCATGAAGCGTACCGACGGTCTCTGCCTGTCGTTCACGGCGCTCTTCTGCGTCCTGGCCATCGCCTCGACGACCTTCCTGAGCGGGTACACGATGTTCGTCCTCTCGCGCCAGGTGGCGTTCTATGTGCTGATCGCGCTGGCCCAGGCCGTCTGCCTCGTGGTGGGCGGGATGAACCTGTCCGTGGGCGGAATCGGAAACCTGGCGACGGTCTTGCTGGGCCTCTGTATCGAACGGTGGCAGCTCTCGCCCTGGCTCGCAGTCGCGGTTGCACTGGGATTCGGCTGCGCCAGCGGCTTCGCCAACGGTTGGTTCATCACCCGCCTGCGCATCGACTCCTTCGTGGTCACGCTGTCGATGATGTTCCTGCTGATGGGCCTGCGCTCGGGAATCTCCGGCGGCCAGCCGTACGCCTTGCCCGAGTCCTTCACCTTCGTCGGCCAGAAGGCCTTCCTCGGCATCCCCTGCGTCTTCTGGATCAGCCTGGCCGTCCTCGCCCTGATCGCCATCCTGTTCGAGCGTACGGTGCTCGGACGCCACCTCATCGCCACCGGAACCAATGCGGATGCCGCCCGTCTGGCGGGCATTCCGACCGACCGGATGATTGTGATCGCGAACGTGCTCTCCGGCTTCCTGGCGGCGCTCGCCGCGGTTCTTTGGGCCTCACAGCTCGGCTCAGCCACTCCGGAAACCGGCGACACCTGGCTGATCGTCTCGTTCGCTGTCGCAATCATCGGCGGCACCGGCCTCAGTGGCGGCGTGATCTCCGCCAGCGGCATCCTCCTGGGCGCGGGCATCTTCATGCTCATCAAGCACGGCCTGGTCGAGTTGAAAGCCAATCCGTACTTCGCCAACGCATTCCTGGGCGCCCTCATCCTGCTGGCCGTGGCCATCGATCGCCTGCGCGATCTCTTCGGGCGAACGGACCCGCGGCGGGGCGATTGAACGCGCCGAAGCCCGGGCGCGCCTTTGTGCTCGCGCTGGTTGATCGTTGAGCGTTGAGCGTTGAGCGTTGAGCGTTGAGTGTTGAGCGTTGAGCGTTGAGCGTTTCCGGTTCATTGTCCCCATGCGCATTCAACCGTTGTATGTCAACGCTTGCCATGTGCCTTTCAGGAGGGGGGACGTCCTCGTCCCCAACCTATGGGGTCGCGGAATGTGTCCGCGGGCGACGAGGACTTCGCCCCTCCGGCGCCTTTCCGCTTTGCTGCGCCGGCAGCGCCTCGCTAGACTCTCCCCTCGATGAATGTCGTTGTCACCGGCGGCGCCGGCTATATCGGGTCGATCTGCGTCGAAGAGCTCCTCGATGCGGGACACGCGGTCACCGTGTTCGACAATCTCACCGAGGGCCACCGCGCGGCCGTCGATCCGCGGGCGCGGTTCATCTCCGGCTGTTTGAGCGATCGCACCGCCATCCTGCGCACGCTGCGCGAGGCGCGCGCCGAGGGCGTGCTCCATTTCGCCGCCAACGCGCTCGTGGGCGAGTCCATGACAAACCCGACGAAGTATTTCCGGAACAACGTGGCGTATGGGCTGAATCTGCTGGATGCCGCGGTCGAGAGCCAGGTGCGCAAGTTCGTGTTCAGTTCCACCTGCGCCACGTACGGCCCGCCCGAGCGGGTTCCCATGACCGAGGATTTGCCCCAGCGCCCCATCAACCCGTACGGCGAATCGAAGCTCATGTTCGAGAAGATGCTCGAATGGTTCCGGCAGATTCACGGACTCGAGTTCGTCGCGTTTCGCTATTTCAACGCCGCCGGTGCCAGCGCCCGATTCGGCGAACATCACCGGATCGAGACGCACCTGATCCCGAACGTGCTCCGCGTGCCGCTCGGCCACTCCACCCACTGCGAGATCTTCGGCACCGACTATCCCACACCCGACGGCACCTGCATCCGCGACTACATCCACATCGTCGATCTTGCCGACGCCCACATCCGGGCGCTCGAACCGGGCAAGAACGGCTTCTACAACCTGGGGAACGGCGAAGGCTACTCCGTCCGCCAGGTGATCCAGGCCTGCGAAAAAGTCGTCGGCCAATCCATCCCGGCTATCGAGAAGCCGCGTCGGGCCGGCGATCCCCCTCGTCTGGTGGCCTCGGCCGCAAAGGCCGCCGTCGAGTTGGGCTGGAAACCGCGCTACCCGAAACTCGAAGACATCGTGGCCACGGCCTGGGTCTGGCATAAGGCGCATCCCAACGGCTACCCGGATTGACGCCCAAGGCGGCACGTGAGACGGATTTCTCACCACCGGGACGATGACAACGAAATCCGGGCTCTGGCAAAACCGCGCCGGGACAGGGGGAAATGAGGGTCGGAGGATTTCCGAAGCCACGCTGGCTTGGCGACACTCTGTTGCCCGGTTCCATCCCTTCACTCGGGCGCGGTTTTGCTTGGCTACCGCGCATGAGTGCACCTTTCGATGACATCGGCTCCGCGTTCCACAACCTGATGAGAAAGCCGCGCCAGAGTTACTCCCCAGATGAAATCCGTGGCAAATGAGTCAAGTTTTGGCGCCGCGCAGCGGCGCCACTTAGCGAGGCGTCGGGTGCCGGTGATCGTGGTTGCCACCCGGCGGCCACGAGTTGTTCACGCGCCTCCTTGGTCTGAGGCAAAGCCTCGCTAAGGTCGATATTCACCACGACCGCCGGGTGATCCGATGCACCGGCATCGAGATACTCCGCCCGCGCCACCGGCGCCTCGCGCGAAAGAAAGACGTGATCGATGCGGCGTTCGATGTCCTGATGCGGCGGATCCACGCGCCTCTCCCGGGCCGTCAACCACGCGTCGTCAAGACGTTCCAACGTGAGACGATACGGTTCCGCGCCCGGCCGAAAATTGAAATCGCCCATCAGGATCACATTCGTCTTGCCCGCCACCAACTCGAGGACTTCGCGCTGCTGGCTCGTTGGCCCCCCATTGCCCAGGTGTGTCACGAAAACGCGATAGACCCTCTCGCTCACCCTGATCTCCGCATCGAGCACGGCCGTCTGCTCGCCTATCGAGTGCAGGTAGAACACCCGCGTCCGTTCGATCGGGAACCTCGATAGCAGCGCAATTCCGAACGTCCCGGCGCTCGTGCGCGGCCCCGCGTGCGCGTGAAAGTTCAAGCCGTCTCCGAGAAATCGCACCAGATCGGCATTCCCACCCGCAATGCGGGCCGTGTCGGTCTCCTGCAAGCCAACGATGTCCGGTCTGACCTGGCGGATGAACTCAAGCTGGCCCTTGAAGTTTCTCGATCCGGCGGCGTTGCACCCCTGCTGGAGATTGAAGGTCATCACTCGGATCGAGGCGCCTGATGGAGGGAGACCGGGGCGCGCCTGAGTACAGACAACAGCCGCGAGCGATCCAAGCGCCAGAGCCACAGCCGTGACAATCGGCAGTCCGACTGCGCCTCTCGTCCTGCCCGGGCCGGCCTCGCCGGCCCTGGCCCGTGCCAGCAACACCGGCAGAACCGCGCCAAGGCCGGCAACGAACTGAACCAGCCAGAACCTGTCCCGGAACAAAGGTCCAACCACAGGGACATAGTCGTAGGCGGTGGTGAACACCTGGCCCAGGATCAACAGCAGGAGCCACACCGCGCCGAGCGTGAAACCGAAGCCGAGCATCCACATCGACGGTCCAGCGGCAGCCAACGCACCCGCGCAGCGCCCGAAATTCAAATACAGAATCGGGGATAACAGCAGCATCAGATACAGCCCGATCCGACCCGCAGGTCCGATCGGCGGGTCTGGGAGCGGGTAGACGCCGCCCTCGGACGGAAATGGAATGCGACTCGACCAGAGCGCCATGCCCAGCGCTGACAGAAAAAGGAGATTCCATGCGACCATCGCTCTCGGACCCAGCCTCGCCGGCAACCCGGGTGCCAGAACCGAGACGGCGATAAACAGCGCGGCAGCCCCGGCCGTCATCGCCGTGATTGTGAGGTGATGGCCATCCATCCAGCGGGCCGTCACGGCGGGAACCGCGACACCGAGGTAGAGGATGGCCATCACGCCCATCACTCCCAGGCACAAGCCCACGATCCGCCATCCGCCCGAAGCCCGCGCGGTCGCTGGCGCGGGGGCGTCCGCCTCGACCCTTGCCCATCCCCAACTCCACAGCATCACCGCCGCGACGCCGGCCAGCAGGCCGTCCAGAAGCCACCGGGCGCTGAAGCCGATAATGGCATTCCCCGAGTCAATTGATCCGAGGAACACGGACACGAGGGTTGTCAGCGCAAGAGCAAGGCCCAGTTTGCATCCGTCACCACGTTCACATCGGTTGTCGAACCGCGCCAACAGCCCGGGAAGAAAGACGAGGAACGCGGCGGTCCCGATGCCGGCGGCCAGCATTCGGGCGGGCGTTTCGAGCGTCAGGCTGGCGAGGCGGCTCAACAACATCAGTTCGCCGATCAGCACGAGGGATCGCGGGGAGATCGAGGGTCGGATCAGCAGGGTTGCCGGCGCAAGCAGCAGGACCACGCAGGCGACCTCGGGCGGCACCCTGGTATCGAGCAGGCCAAGGGCGTAGATCCCCGCCAAGAACTCCGTCAGCAATTGCAGAAAGCACAGGAGGAGCAGCGCGAAAAGCAAGATCTCAGTCCAGTCTCCCGCAGCGCATCTGTTGCTCGTCCTCATGGACCTCCCAGGATGATGTCCGCACAGGCAGTGGAGTGGGGACGTCCTCGTCCCCGACCCATGGGGTCGCAGAATGTGATTGCGGACGACGGGGACGTCGCCCCTCCCAGGATGATGTCCGCACAGGCAGTGGAGTGGGGACGTCCTCGTCCCCGACCCATGGGGTCGCAGAATGTGTTTGCGGGCGACGGGGACGTCGCCCCTCCCAGGATGATGTCCGCACAGGCATCGGAGTGGGGACGTCCTCGTCCCCGGCCAATGGGGTCGCAGAATGTGTTTGCGGGCGACGGGGACGTCGCCCCTCCCAGGATGATGTCCGCACACACAACAATGCCGGCTTGCAGCCGGCTTCGCGGGCGCCCTTTCCAGTCTTTGTCAGCCGCGTCGCGCACGGAACAGACGACCGATGATTCGGGACACGCCCACAAGCAGCCGGGCAGACATGCCAAGGCGATTGCGGCGCTTCAGGGATGCGCCGCGGGAACGCAGTTGCTCGACCACGCGCGTGCGTCCGAACATGGCGGCGAACATGATGGGCGTCATTCCGACGCCGTTGTCGGCGTCGATGTCGGCCCCATGCTCGAGCAGCAGGGCCACGATCTCCTCGTGACCCTTGAACGCAACACCGCCCAGAGGGGTTTGGCCGTGGGCATTGCGGCGGTCCACATCGGCCCCGTGCTCGAGCAGCATCCTCGTCGTATCCAGGCAGCCATTGTAAGCGGCAAGCATCAGCAGGGTGTTGCCCTTCGCATCGGACAGGTTGACAGGCATTCCCGCATCGAGCATCGAGGCGAGCACCCCGGTCTCGCCCGTGCGGGCGAAATCCAGGGCCATCTGCTGCAACTCGGCGTATCGCGCCTCTTCAGCCTCGGTGAGGGTCGTTGACATGGACGCTGACTAAGGGTCTGTGCAAGAATTAATTCCGATTTTGCTGGAGGGGATTTGGCTCGCTGGCGAGGCGCGACGAAGGAGCATAGCCTTGACCTCTGTGACTGAGGAGCAACGAAGCCAGCGAGCCAAAGC
>Ga0116154_10002713_pt1 | contig 13088 bp, 13 predicted proteins | sample AD_UKC030_MetaG_FD_89898 | JGI IMG/M metagenome (GOLD analysis project Ga0116154, IMG submission 89898) | Active sludge microbial communities of municipal wastewater-treating anaerobic digesters from USA - AD_UKC030_MetaG | ecosystem: Engineered > Bioreactor > Anaerobic > Digestate | place: USA...
AGAGGGTGGGCCTGAGCTCAGCGGAGCCCTGCCCTGTGTCGAGGACCAGGGCGAACTGGCGCACCGGCATGGATTGAAGTAGTCGTTCCTGTCCCAAACTGGCCAAATACTCCCCCGAGATACGCTTCGAGAAGGTCGGCAGGTCCCACCATTCCATGCGGTCCCCGGCTTGAGGGTAATACGTACGGCCACTGACGCGGTAGTGGTTTTCACGGAGATAGCGCCAACGCACCTCGGCCAGCAGGGAGCCGAGCACCGCCTTTTCGGCCCCGTTGGCCCCTGCAAGGAGTTCTTCCAGGTAGGCCGCTGATTTTAGGTAGGCATCTTCTTCGAAATCCGCGCTCAGCTTGATATGGTATACCACCGCCTTGACCTTTTGCGGGAGCTGGCGCTCCTTGTCGGCCATGATCATCAGCTGATCCACGACTTTCATGGCCTCCCTGGGCTGGGACAGGGATTCCAGACGCTCCACCTCGGCCCAGAGCTCGGGATAGGTCGGCTGGGCCTGGGTTCCGGCCATGGGAATCAATCCAAAGGTGGCCAGGGCGATGAGCCGGCGGGCCAGTTTCTTCACAGTGTTTGACATGGGAGAGGGGTGTGGGTGGGTGGTTTGGATCTTGAGTTGCTGATATCCCTGAACCGGTGCATCAACGACTGCCTGTCTTGGCTGGCTTCCCCTTGAGGGAGGAGCGCAGGGGATGGGCCAGGTTGGCATAGGAGATCAGCTCCAGGCGCACTGAACCGACAATGACCTCCGACTCGGCCAGCAAGGGCAGTTTATTGGCGTCGTCGGTGACCCAGACTGTCATGGGATAGTCTTCGTCGAAGACATTGCCCTGCAATACCTTGGGCTTGAACTTCAGGCAGGCGAAGCGCCCCATCTTCAGGTCGATGGTGTCGCGGCCTTCGAAGCGTACCCAGCTCGTGGACAGCTCGTCGTCGTATATGAACTCTATGGGGAAGATCTGGCCCTTGCGCGCCTTGCTGAAATCCAGGCTGCGGGTGTAGAACAGGGCAGAAATGATATCGTGAGTACTGGGGGTGATGGATGTCCTGGCCCGGGTACTGGTCACGACCTTTTTCTGATGATCGAAAACATAGTCCTCATCCTTGCGGAACTTCCCCTCCCGCGTGCGGCGGGAATACTTGAGCGGAAGCATGCTTTCCTGATGGATCCAGGTCTCGAAACGTTCATACACCTCGAAGAACCAATTGAACCCCTTGGTGGAAGCCCCTTCCGCCTTCACATGGAAGGAGGGTTTGCCGTTGACCTTCTGAACTACCGGATTGACCTTGAGCGTAGCGTACCCGGCGGTCATATTGCCCACCCAGGAATGATAGTAGGCCCTGAACCGCAGCTCTTCCCCGGGCTTGAACGCCTGGGATTTCACCGGTCCCGATGCGAACAGCGGCAGAAGGCAGAATAAAAGGATGAGGCTGATGAACGAAGGTTTCATGGCTTGCTTTTTAAAGGTACAAACAAAAAGCAGGCCACAGCAGAACTGCGCTTTCATTCCATTTCCCCGGGATGAGCGCCGGAAGGCCGAAAAGCTCAGGATACCACGACGTTGATGATCTTCCCCGGTACCACGATGATCTTGCGGATGCTGAGCCCTTCCAGCCATTTGCCGGCCTGGGGGGCAGTACGGACGGCCTCTTCGATCGCCGGAACCGGCATATCGACGGGAAGGTTAAGTTTGAAGCGCAGCTTACCGTTGAAGGAAACGGGGTATTCGAAGCTGGCCTCCTGCAGCAGGGCCTCGTCGTAGGTCGGGAAGACGGCCCCGGTGACACTGGAGCTATGCCCCAGCTTTTGCCATAGCTCCTCCGCGATATGCGGGGCATAGGGCGAAAGCAACACCACCAGGGGTTCCAGGATAGTGCGCTTGCGGCAGCGCAGGTCGCCCAGCTCGTTTACGCAAATCATCAGGGTACTGACCACCGTGTTGAAGGAAAACCGCTCGATATCCTCACTTACCTTCTTAATGGTCTTGTGCAGCACTTTCAGCTCGGCTTCCGTAGGATCCCCGTCAGCCACGCTGAACCCCGCCTCATCGTGAAAAAGCCTCCACAGTTTCTTCATGAAACGGAACACCCCCTCTATGCCGTTGGTATCCCAGGGCTTGTGATCGGTGAGGGGGCCCAGGAACATCTCATACAGCCTCAGGGTATCGGCCCCGTAACGCTCCACGAGTTCATCGGGGCTCTGGACGTTGTGCTTCGACTTCGACATCTTCTCCACCTCGTACCCGCAGAGGTATTTTCCGTCTTCCAGGATGAACCCGGCGGTGGAGAATTCGGGCCTCCACTGCCGGAAAGCCTCAAGATCGAGCTCGTCGTTGTGTACCATATTGATGTCCACGTGCAGGGCCTGGGTCTCATGGTCATTGCGCAGGTTGCGCGAGACAAACGTATTGGTACCGCTGATGCGGTAAACGAAGCTGGACCTACCCTGGATCTTTCCCTGGTTGATGAGCTTGCGGAAGGGTTCATCCTCGCATACCAGGCCGAGGTCATACAGGAACTTGTTCCAGAAGCGGGAATAGAGCAGGTGTCCCGTGGCGTGCTCATCCCCTCCGATGTAGAGGTCGACATTCCTCCAGTAGGCATTGGCCTCCGGTGAAAAGTAGGCCTGGGTGTTCCGGGGGTCCATATACCGCAGGTAGTACCCACTGCTTCCGGCAAATCCGGGCATGGTATTGGTTTCCAAGGGATATCCCTCGGGTGTGTGCCAGTTCTTGGCTCGGGCCAGGGGCGGGTCACCGCTTTCCGTGGGCAGGTATTTGTCCACGGGGGGCAGCTCTAGGGGGAGCTGGTCTTCGGGAAGGGTATAGGGCATCCCGTCCTTGTAGTACACCGGGAAAGGTTCGCCCCAGTAACGCTGGCGGCTGAAGATGGCATCGCGCAGGCGGTAGTTCACCCTGCCGGTGCCCAGCTGCCTATCCTCCAGGTATTCTATGGTGGCCCGGATGGCGGCCTTGACGTCCATGCCGTCGAGCATGCCCGAGTTCACCATCTTTCCCTCCTTGGAATCGTAGGAGTCTTCCCAGCCCGCAGGATCTGTAGGTTGGTCTCCTGGAGCTACCACCACCTGGCGTATTGGAAGGCCAAAGTGGCGGGCAAAACTGAAGTCGCGGCTGTCGTGCCCGGGCACCGCCATGATGGCCCCGGTGCCGTACCCGGCCAGCACATAATCGGCGATCCACACCGGCAGCGCTTCCCCGTTAAGGGGATTGATGCCGTATGCCCCGGTGAATACCCCGCTGACCTGCTTCACCTCGGCCATGCGCTCGCGCTCGGAACGGTTTCTGGCCCAGCTGGCGTAGCGTTCCACCTCTTCCCGCTGTTCCGGTGCGGTGATCCTCGCCACCAGCTCATGCTCCGGGGCCAGCACCATAAACGTGGCACCGAACAGGGTATCCGGACGGGTGGTAAACACCTCTATCTTTTCTTCATGGCCTTCGATGCTGAACATGACCGTAGCGCCTTCGCTGCGGCCGATCCAATTGCGCTGCATCTCCTTGATGGAATCGCTCCAGTCGATACGGTCCAAGCCGTCGAGCAGGCGCTGGGCATAGGCCGTGATGCGCAGCGACCATTGTTTCATGCGCTTGCGTTCCACCGGGTGCCCTCCCCGTTCCGAGAAACCATCCTTCACCTCATCGTTGGCCAGCACCGTGCCCAGGGCAGGGCACCAATTGACCCAGGTATCGGCCAGGTAGGCCAGGCGGAAATGCATAAGGAGCTCCTGCCGCCCATTTTCGTTCAGGCCGTTCCAGTCCGCTGCCGTGAAGTCCCACACACAGGTATGGAAGGCCCTGGCGCCCTGCGCCCCGCTTACCCGGAAGATGGCTTCCAGTTCCTCCAGGGGCCGGGCCTTGTCGAGGGAGGTATCGTACCAGCTGTGAAAGAGCCGGATGAAGGTCCATTGCGTCCATTGATAATAGGCCGGGTCGCAGGTCTGCACCTCCCGGTCCCAGTCGTAGGAGAAGCCGAGCTTGTCGAGCTGCTCCCGGTATCGCTCAATGTTGCGGGCCGTGGTGAGGGCGGGATGGGTGCCCGTTTGTATGGCATACTGCTCCGCAGGAAGGCCGTAGGCATCGTAGCCCATGGGGTGCAGCACATTGTACCCGCGGTGCCGCATATAGCGGGCGTATATGTCGGAGGCGATGTATCCGAGCGGATGCCCCACATGCAGCCCTGCCCCTGAGGGATAGGGGAACATGTCCAGGACATAGTACTTGGGCCGTGAGGGGTCCTCCGTGGCGCGATAGGTCTTATGCTCCGCCCAATACTTGCGCCACCTGGGCTCTATCTCTCTGAAATTATAATCCATAGGATCCTCCGGGCTCGGTTTTTAAGAGTGCAAAATTAGCATTTTGAGGGATACGGGCCCGTTGGGGCCTGGGCACGATGCCCCTTGCTTCCCCCGGTCGTATTCCTTAACTTTCCCGACTCAGCCTGGCCTGCCGATGAAGGAAGCGCTATTTTACACAAGAGAAGCCCAAGGGGTACGCTGTTCCCTCTGTCCCCAGGCATGCCTGATCGCCGATGGATCTTCAGGAAACTGCAGGGTAAGGCGCAATACAGGCGGACGCCTGATCGCGGAAACCTACGGCAGGGTGTCGTCAATGCACCCTGATCCCATCGAGAAAAAACCCCTCTATCATTTCCATCCCGGAAGCTCCATCCTTTCGTTGGGCACCCTAGGCTGCAACCTGCACTGCCGCTACTGTCAGAACCATTCCATTTCCCAGGCCGGAACCGACGACCTCCCCCTACTCTCGTACCGCAGCCCGGATGAGATCGTGAACCAGGCCAGGACCATGGAAGGCAACCTGGGGATCGCCTTCACCTATAACGAGCCTACGGTCTGGATAGAATTCATGCTCGATATTGCCGGTCCGGCGAAGGGGGCCGGCCTGAAAACCATTGTGGTGAGCAATGGGTACATCCTTCCGGAGCCGCTGGACCGCATGCTGGAAGTCACCGATGCCTTCAATATCGACCTGAAAGGTTTCACCGGGGACTTCTACCGTAAGGTCACCTTCGCCTCCCTGTCCCCGGTGCTTGATACCCTGGTCCGTATCCGAAGTGCCGGGCTCCACCTGGAGCTTACCTGCCTCATCGTTCCCGGCCTCAACGATAACCCGGACATATTCAGGGACATACTTACCTGGATCTGCGACACCCTGGGAGAGGACACTCCCCTGCACCTCTCCCGTTACTTTCCGACTTACCGTATGAACTTGCCGCCCACTCCACTACATACCCTGACCGGGCTGCATTCCCTGGCCAGTGAGCGTATGCCCTATGTGTATATCGGCAATGCCGGTTATCAGGAAAAGGGAAGGGACACCCACTGTGCACGCTGCGGTACCCTCGCCATCCGCCGGGAAGGATACCAAACGGAGGTTCCGGGCCTTGATGCCGGGGGCTTTTGTCTGAACTGCGGTACGCGCGTGGCGGAACGTCACAAATGACTTTGAACACAGGGCCGTGAGCCCTGAGCATTGAATTCCCCCTTTCTTCGTATTTTCGTCCATTGATACCCATTAAATGTCGAAGCAGGAAGACCGCTTTACCCGCCGGAGGCTGCGCACCTCCTATCTCACCACAGTGATGAGCCTGTCGCTCGTCCTTTTCATGTTGGGGCTGCTCAGTCTCATCATCCTGCAGGCCAGGAAGTTATCGGACTATGTACGGGAGAATATCGGTTTTTCCATCATCCTGAAGGAGGATGTCAAGGAGTCGCACATCATGGAGATGCAGAAGCGGCTGGACATGGCGGACTATGTGAAATCGACGGAATACATCCCGAGGGAACAGGCGGCCCGGGAGCTGATGGAGGACCTGGGCGAGGACTTTGTGGAATTTCTGGGATACAACCCCCTGCTCCCTTCTCTGGATGTGCGCCTGAACGCAAGTTATGCCAATGTGGACAGCCTGGCGGTGATCGAACAGCAACTGCTGGCCAACAGTGATGTGAAGGAGGTCTTTTACGAGAAAAACCTGGTCCACCTGGTGAACGAGAACCTGCGCCGGATCAGCGTGATCCTGCTTGGATTCAGCTCACTGCTCCTGCTGATCGCGGCGGCCCTCATCAACAACACCATCCGCCTTTCCGTCTATTCCAAGCGGTTCATCATCCGCAGCATGCAACTGGTTGGTGCCACGCAGTCGTTTATCCGCCGCCCCTTCGTAATCAGCGGGGTGCTGCAGGGCATCTACGGGGCATTCACCGGCTTGCTGTTCCTCAGCGTAGTACTGTATTTCATCCGTCAGCAATTGCCTGAGATCATCCTGCTGCAGGATGTCCGGCTTTACCTGAGTGTCTTCGGGTTTGTATTGCTTGCGGGTATCCTTCTTTCATGGATTTCCACTTATTTTGCAGTCAGAAAGTACCTGAAGATCAATACCGATAGTCTATATACCTAAGAATATGAGCAATAAGAAGATCGTGCCCCCGAAGCCCCGTCCTGCACAGCGTACCGCTACGGTATCGTCGGGTGGAAGCCCCGTGAGCTTCGTGTTCTCACGGGAGAACTACATCCTGCTGCTGGCAGGGTTGGCCCTCATTGTGTTGGGCTTCGTCCTGATGATCGGGGGCGGTTCCGAGGATCCCAATGTCTTCAGCGATGAGATCTTCAGCTTTCGTCGCATGACCCTGGCACCCCTGCTGGTGCTGGCCGGTTATGCCGTAGAGGTCTATGCCATCATGCACAAGCCCCGGAGTCCGAAGGTCACTGCCGGGAGCACTGCTGAAGCTTAAGCGCCCCCATACTCCATGAATTGGTTCGAAGCATTGCTCCTGGGGATAATCCAGGGGCTTACGGAGTTCCTTCCGGTAAGCAGCAGCGGGCACCTGGAGATCGGCAAGGTGCTCCTGGGCCTGGAAGGCACCGACAGTTTGGCGTTCACGGTGGCTGTGCACGGGGCCACGGTGCTCAGTACCATCGTGGTGTTTCGTCAGGACCTGTGGCAGCTGCTGCGCGGCAGCATGCGCCTGCAGTGGAATGAGGAGACCCGTTACCTGGCCTTGCTGGCTGTTTCCATGCTTCCGGTACTCTTCATCGGTATTTTCTATAAAGATGAGGTGGAGTCCTTCTTCACCGGCAGGGTACGTTTTGTTGGCATGATGCTAATGATTACCGCGCTGCTCCTGCTTTTTGCGAGCTATGCCCCTAACCGGGGCCGGCGTATCGGCTTCGCCGATGCCCTGTTGATCGGCCTGGCCCAGGCTGTGGCGGTGCTCCCCGGCATTTCCCGCTCCGGGGCCACGATATCCACCGGGCTTATCCTTGGCAAGGACCGTGCCTCGGTGGCCCGTTTCTCTTTCCTCATGGTGCTTGTTCCCATCATCGGGGCCAATATCCTCGACCTGAGGGATGCCGCCCAGGCCCCGGCAGGCAGCGGAGTTCCCGTAATGGCGTTGCTTACCGGCTTCATCGCCGCCTTCCTTACCGGCTGGCTCGCCTGCCGCTGGATGATCCGGCTGGTACAGCATGGCAAGCTGCAGTATTTCGCACTCTACTGCGCCCTGATCGGCGGCCTGGCCCTCCTGCTGGCCTGAGATGCTGCGTGACCCGTCCACATACGACTTTCCCGGGGGGGAGCTCCTGCTCTTCGACAAGGCCCCCGGATGGACCTCCTTCGATGTGGTCAACTACCTGCGCGGGGCCCTAAGCCGCCATTGCGGGGTAAAGCGCCTGAAAGTGGGCCATGCCGGTACCCTCGACCCCATGGCCTCAGGCCTGCTGTTGGTCTGTACGGGCCGCTTTACCAAGCGTATCGATGAGTTCCAGGGAATGGACAAGACCTATACCGGTACACTGAGGCTGGGGCAGACCACCCCCTCCTTCGATGCCGAAACCCCTCCTGATGCCGAATATCCCTGGGAACACCTCACGGAAGCCCGTCTCCACGATGCGGCCAAAGCATTTGAAGGCCCACAACAGCAGGTCCCTCCCCTATACTCCGCCATCCATATCCAGGGCCAGCGCGCATACACCCTGGCCCGGAAAGGAGGGGACGACGTCCCCGTCCTTGAACCCCGGCCGGTCCACATCCACGCATTCGAGCTCAGCCGTATCGCCCTTCCGGAGGTGGATTTTTTCCTCCGCTGCAGCAAGGGCACCTATGTGCGCTCCCTGGCCCGCGACCTCGGCATAGCCCTGGAAAGCGGCGCCTATCTCAGCGCCCTGAGGCGCACCGCTATCGGACCGTATACCGTGGATAAGGCCATGGATGTCAAGGATTTTCTCTCCCGATTTGCTCATTAATTCCATCGCTGGATTCGCATTTCAAAATCGGCAGTCTTAATAGCCCTTTTCCGCTACTGACGAGGTAATGCACCCACTTTCAATTCTTTATAGACTAACTAACTTGACAAGCCTGCCCGATTGAATTACCTTTGCACTTTGAAATTCTCACATCGAACGAGGTAAGAACGGGTTCAGAAGCAGAGGAAGATGAAGCTATCCCAATTCAAGTTTGACCTACCAACAGAGCTAATCGCCGATAAACCAGCGAAAAACAGGGAGGAATCAAGGATGATGGTGGTTAACCGCAAAAGCGGCCAGATCACGCACCATCTTTTCAGGAACATCCTCGATCAGTTCGACGACGGGGATGTCATGGTGATCAACAACACCAAGGTGTTCCCCGCCAGGCTGTATGGAGAGAAAGAGAAGACCGGGGCCAAGATCGAGGTCTTCCTGCTCCGGGAGCTCAACCAGGAGACCCGACTGTGGGATGTGCTGGTGGACCCTGCACGCAAGATCCGCATAGGAAACAAGTTGTATTTCGGGGATGACGAAACCCTGGTGGCCGAGGTGATCGATAACACCACCTCGCGCGGGCGTACCCTGCGTTTCCTCTTCGACGGACCGTATGAAGAGTTCAAGAAGACCATACAGCGCCTTGGACAGACACCGTTGCCCAAGATCCATAACCGCGCGGTCACCGACGAGGACCGGGAAAGGTACCAGACCATTTACGCCAAGCATGAAGGCGCCGTGGCTGCACCTACGGCTGGACTGCACTTCAGCCGGGAGCTTATGAAACGCATGGAACTCAAGGGTATCAACTTCGCCGAAGTCACCCTCCACGCCGGGCTGGGCAATTTCCGGACCATTGATGTGGAAGATCTCACCAAGCATAAAATGGACTCGGAAGAAGTGATCATACACCAGTCGAGCGCCGGGGTAGTGAACACCGCCAAAGATCTCGGACGCAGGATCTGCGCCGTGGGGACCACTACCATGAAGGCCATGGAGACCTCCGTCTCCATCTCTGGTCACCTGAAACCATACAAGGGCTGGACCAATAAGTTCATCTTCCCGCCCTACGATTTCAGCATCGCCAACGCCATGGTCACCAACTTCCACCTGCCGCAGTCGCCCATGATGATGATGACGGCAGCCTTCACCGGCTACGACCTGCTGATGAAGGCCTATGAGGAGGCCATCAAAGAGAAATATTCCTTCTTCACCTACGGTTCCGCCATGCTGATCCTCTGAGGACTGGCGCGGCACCCGCCCGTCCGCTCATGACCGACTACGCCATCATCCTGGCCGGGGGCGAAGGCCGCCGTATGCAGGGTATCCTTCCCAAGCAGTTCCTCCCCCTGGGGGGGCGGCCCATGCTGATGCACTCGATGGAGGCTTTTCACCGCTACAACGCGACAATCCGGCTTGTCCTGGTGCTGCACCCTGCCTGGCAGGAACAGTGGAAGGTGCTTTGCCTGGAGCACCGATTCGAGCTACCCCATGAGGTGGCTAAAGGAGGCAGGGAGCGTTTCCATTCGGTGAGTTCAGGCCTGGAGATGATCCCGGATTCCAATGCCTGCGTTGCGGTACACGATGCCGCACGGCCACTGCTGGGCCAGGAGCTCATCGCCCGCTGTTACCACATGGCTGAAAAGCACGGTGCGGTAGTCCCCGTGGTCCTTCCGTCGGAATCGCTACGTCAGGTCGACGCCAAGGGTCTGAACCGCAGCGTGGATCGCAGCAGTTACCGTATGGTGCAGACCCCACAATGTTTTCGGGTCCCGCTGCTGAAAAGTGCCTACCTGCAAGACTATAACCCCCGCTTCACCGACGATGCCAGCGTGGTGGAAGCCCTGGGCGAGCCCATCACCCTGATCGAAGGTGAGGTGACCAACATCAAGATCACCATGCCGTCTGACCTCATGTGGGCGGAACACTGGCTAATGGCGGGCCAGCCTTCGGCAGACAGTGGCTAGTCTGCCTTCGGCAGACAGTGGCTAGTGGCTAGTGGCTAGTGGCTAGTGGCTAGTGTGAGTGCGGGGGGAAAGCGGGAAACGACAGGTGACCTTCCATCGGATAACCGGTTAATCTATTGATTTATTGATCTTCCGTCCTTTCCAGGTGGTATTCTTACTGAACGCGGCGAGAGCCACTGCAAGAAGTACCACAGGATAGATAAGGCTCACCAGGGGCGCCAGCCAGATCTGGCGCCATAGCCGGGTGAAGCGTGCCCAGGCCAGCGCCAGGCCCAGGTCGGCCAAAACCTTGATACCAATGCCGATCAGGAGCGTTGCCCCACTGATCCATCCGCCCGTCAAGGCCAGGGCAGCAAGCCCCGGGAACAGGTTGGCGCCAGTGGTGAGCCCTCCGGTAAGACGGGGCCCCATACCCTTCATCCGCAGGGTCTTGCCCGCCCAGCGGGCGCGTTGTCGCAGTAGTTCCTCCAGCCCGGGCTCCGCCCCGGTGGCCACCAGCACCCTGGGGTTCCAGAGGAAGGCGGCCGACCCCCGCCCATACTTCTCCCATACATTGTACAACAGATAGACGTCGTCCCCTGAGCTCAGGCCAGCCTTCCAGGGATCGGGTCCCAAACGCACAAAAGCCGCCCTTCGGATGCCCATACTGGCTCCGGAGGCAAGCAAGGGCCAACCCAGGGACAGGGATGCCTGAGCAGCCAGCATGAGGGCACCGTATTCCAGGTACTGCAGGGCTCCCCAGAAACCCCTTCCCGGACCCACCCTGACAGGCCCACACCACAGCACTACCCCTGGATGCGCCCCGAAGGCCTGACGATAGACCGCCACCCAGGCAGGGGGCAGCTGGACGTCGGCATCGGTGAACAAGACCAGCTCCGCCCGGGAGTGCTGCAGGCCCAGGGCCAGCGCGGCCTTCTTGCCCGAGGCTCCTGCGCCCAGGTGCAAGGAGAGCAGCCGGCCCGCCTCCCACTGCGCGGCAGCTGCATCGGCCAGCGTCCCTCCCCCATCTTCCGAATGATCGTCAACCAGGAGGATGCGGAAGCTTCCGGCCCCCTCCTGCAGGCGCAAGCACTCCAGCAAGGCGGGTAACGCATCCCTCTCATTGCGATGGGGAATGATCACATCCACCGCAGAGTCTCCCGTGAACCCGTTCCCGCCACCAATCCCTGTTCCCCGTTGCCACAGTGCGAACAGGAGCATCAGCAGGGCATAGGCCACCATCCAGGCCAGGAAGAGATAGTCCATAAGCTAAGCCACGGTAAGGGAGAAGGGAGGTGAATTGTGTACCTTTGATCCCTTACCATGGCAACAGACAGGATCATCCTCGGCATAGACCCCGGCACCAATATCATGGGTTACGGCATCATTGCATGCCAGGGAAAAACCTTCCGGGTGCTGGCGCTGGGGGTGCTGAAACTGGGGAGGATAGAGGCTCACGGGGGGAAGTTAAAGAAAATCTTCGAGCGTACCCAGGGGCTCATCGATGAGTTCCATGCCGATGAACTGGCCATAGAGGCGCCCTTCTTCGGAAAGAACGTGCAGTCCATGCTCAAGCTGGGCCGTGCCCAGGGCGTTGCCATCGCCGCCGCCCTCCACCGGCGGATTGAATACTACGAGTATTCCCCGCGCAAGATCAAGCAGTCGATCACAGGGCGGGGAGAGGCCAGCAAGGAGCAGGTAGCTGCCATGCTGGGGCATATGATGCCCCTGCCGGATGTTCCGGAAACTCTGGACGCCACCGACGGCCTGGCCGTGGCGGTTTGCCATGCCCTGCAGGGCTTCACGATGGAAAAACAGCGGTATGGGGGCTGGGACAGCTTCCTGAAGAACAATCCCGGGCGTCTGAAGTAGGTCAGAGGGCCGACGCAATGCGATCGGCGATGGCCTTGAACTCCTCAGGAGAGAACTTCAGTTTCTCCTTGCGGAAGTCGATGTCGTTCACCCCGTTGATGGGTACCAGATGAATATGGGCGTGGGGGACTTCCAGACCGATGACGGCCATGCCGACCTTGGTGGCACTGGACACCTTGCCCAAGGCGCGGGCTACCTGATGGGCGAAGCGCATCAGTTCGGTGAACAGTTCAGGCTCCAGGTCCCAGAGGTTGTCTACCTCCATTTTAGGTATCACCAGGGTATGTCCCTCCGCCAGGGGATTGATATCGAGGAAGGCCAGGCAATGGGCGTTTTCCGCCACTTTCCAGGCAGGGATTTCTCCGTTGACGATGCGTGTAAAGATGCTGGGCATGGCAGTATGGTATTAGCCGGCGCTGATTTCCATGATCTCGAACTGTACCGTACCCGCAGGTACCTGGATGTCAACCCTATCCCCCACCCTTTTCCCGATGAGGCCCTGGGCGATGGGCGACTGCACGCTGATCTTTCCGGCCTTGAGGTCGGCCTCGTTCTCAGGTACAAGGGTATAGGTCATCTCCTTGTTGTTGTTCACATTACGTATTCTTACCCGACAAAGGATGAGCACGCGGGAAGTATCCACCTGGGTTTTATCGAGCACACGGGCCACGCGTATGGCCTCGCCCAGCTTGGCGATCTTCATCTCCAGCATTCCCTGGGCATCTTTGGCCGCGTCGTATTCGGCATTTTCCGAGAGGTCTCCCTTCTCCCGGGCTTCGGCAATCTGCCGGGAAATCTCCGGACGCATCACATTGGTGAGGTAATCCAGCTCTTCCTTCATCTTCCTCAGCCCTTCTTCCGTAACATATCTGCTCTCCGTCATGATATTCAGCTTGTATTCGTTATATGCTTAAAAAGCTTGAAGACCCTTATTGGATAAGGGCCCTCAAGAGATATTCGTATCGTGTACGCCGACCGACTACCGGGTAAC
>Ga0116154_10002714_pt1 | contig 13082 bp, 10 predicted proteins | sample AD_UKC030_MetaG_FD_89898 | JGI IMG/M metagenome (GOLD analysis project Ga0116154, IMG submission 89898) | Active sludge microbial communities of municipal wastewater-treating anaerobic digesters from USA - AD_UKC030_MetaG | ecosystem: Engineered > Bioreactor > Anaerobic > Digestate | place: USA...
ACGGCCTATAAGGTGCTCAACCGCCGCGGAGTGCCCGCCCACATGGTCATGACCCTCGACGCGCAGAAGCACAGCCTCAGGCATTTCCTCGGGCTGAAGGGCCCCCTGCCCCCCCTTCTGGCCGACATGGTGAGCTTTCCGCACATCGCGCGCTCGTACCCCGGAGAAAAAATTTTCAGCACGACATCGAAGTATTACACCGACGCGCGCGGCGAGCACAGGAAGGAATCCACCCCGCTCATGGACTGGATCGAAAGGTTCATCCCCCCGATCGGCGACATACAGTCGGGCGGATCGGTCGCCACGAGCGCGTTCGACCTGCTGCTGAACCTCGGCTGCGACCCGATCATTCTCGTGGGCCAGGACCTGGCCTATACCGGCAGGGAGATCCACTGCAGCGGCACACACCACAACGACGAATGGACCGGGCTGTATTCGCGTTTCGTGAACCTCGAGACCATCAACCAGCGCGTGGTCAGGAAACGAAAGATCAAGCGCGTCGAAGCCTATGGCGGGGGCCTGGTGATATCGGATTTCGTGTTCGACCTGTACAGGGGATGGTTCGAGGATTCGGCCCGCAAGGTTCCGGTCAAGGTCATCAACGCCACCGAAGGCGGCGCGAGGATAGCCAATACCGGCGAAGAGAGCCTCTCATCGCTGGCAGCGAGGCTTCCCGTCAGGCCAAAGACGCCCGCATCTATCCTGGCCGGGGTTCTCGATAAGCCGGCCGCAGCCGACCCGTCGAAACTGCTTGCAGCCCTGGGACAGGCGGCCGAGGGTGTCACGACCATCCGGGACATGGCTGCAGACCCGGCGGCATCGGGCGATGCCCAGGACCTCCTGAACGTCATCGAGGAGAAAAATCTGGTCCCGGTTTTCAATCCGTTCCTGAAGAAAAGCAGCTTGTATATCGCCAGGCACGGCATCGACGGCGAAAAAGCGGCCGCAATTATCAGGTGCGACATCGAATCCGCGTGCGTCCGCCTTCTTCCGCTGATCAGGCGGTGTGAAAAAAACGTGGCTCAGGTCATGGAAAAGGCCTGATGGGTCAATCCTTCTTTATTAATATTACATTTTTTACCATAAATTCGAAATCCCCCATATATATTATTATAATATCTCTACCGATAATTAATTGACGCCTGGCACGATGCCGTTTCATACGCCGGCCCGATCAGAGGAGTAATCCGAATTCGCCATGAAAAAAACAATTATAGTCCTGTGCCTGACCCTGGCACCGTTTATTTCATCCGCCTCAATTGAAACAGGAGCGCGGATCGACTGGATGAAAGGGGAAATACGGGCGTACTCGAAAGCCGCGGTTCCCATAATCAAGGGCTCGCCTGTCGATGCGTGGGACGAAAAAAAGACCTCGCTGAACGCGGCCAGGATGGACGCATACGGCCGCGCCAGGGAAAAGACCGTGAAACAGATAACCGACCTTCTGGTATCGCTGAGGGTCGATCCCGAAAACACGATCAGGGACATACTCGACGAAAACGACCTGTCGAGGAACAGACTGAGCGAGATCGTCGACAACAGGATATCCTTCAGGGAGAACCCGGCCGATTTCGACGGGGCCGGATGCGAGGGCAGGCTCAGGCTCGCCGACATCATCGACGCCCTGCCCTTCAGGTTCCCGGGCGACGATTTTCCCACGAGGATGGACAATCCCATCGAGACCGAGTACACGAGCCTTGTCGTGGACGCCCGTGGCCTGGGCATCAAGCCCATGCTTTTCCCCTCGGTATACAGCTCTGCGGGCGTTGAAATATACGGAAAAAACTTCATTGACGTTTCGTACGCCGCGAGGTATGGAATGGCATCATACGCCTACACTGAAAACGCCGCGATGAAGAACAAGAGAGCCGGTGAGCACCCATATTACACCGCCGCGCTGAGGAACCTCAGGGACTGCCCGGTGATATCCGAGCGTGATACGCGCAAGGTGTTGAGCAGCAGAAAGACCATGGGCCACCTGCGCAGATGCCGCGTGATATTCATCATCGACCGGGAGAAATGAGATGAATCCGGTTTTTAAAGCGATAAACGCCATCATGGAAGGCCTGCTGGGAGCGGTCGGCGGGATGAGCAAAAAGACCGTCGAATCGATCAGGGCCGGGTTCATTTTCTTCATCTTCGTGCTCGCGGTCCTCGGCGGTTTTCTCGGATACAGGAGCGGCATGCAGAACGCGAAAATCAAGAGCTCGCCGCTTTTCGACCTCACCAACGAAACATTCAACATCGAAGTCAGAAGGGAACGAAAGGAGGGCGTGTTCTCCTCGACGCTCGACTCGGCCGTGATCAACGAGGTGAAGAATATCGACCCTGCGAAGCTGAACTACCCGGCGCAGGACGACATGCTGCCCGAATACGACAACGCGATGGTCGAGCCGGGACGGACGATGAAATTCAGGCCCTCTCCCGACACCTACCGGAGCGAATCCCCCCATGATGCGGATTACCGCGGCGAAGCGAAAAGGCTCGGCCCATCCTCGGTAAACCCGCTGGACAAGACACTCGAACCGGTCGAGGCCGAACCGCGGTCCATGGACGTCGACAGGACCGGGCCCGTCATCCCCGAAACCAACACCCCGGAATCAGTGCCCATGGAGCAGAAAAAAGGACTGCGATCGCTGGACGAGCAGAGGGGGCCTGGACCGCGGATGATAGACAAGGGCGCGGGGGTCGTGGAATAATGAAGGCGCTCGCTGTCCTGATAGTCCTCGCAGTGTCCCTGCCCGCCTGGTCCAAGGATTACAAGAAGACCGAGGACATCATCAACATCATCCTCGGCGAAAAGGAAAACACTGAGACACAACCCGCGGTGCAGCCCGAGGACAAAAAACCGGGAGCCGACAAAAAGAAAGCCGGTAAAGAGGCATCAAAACCGTCCGCCGAAGACCCGGCGCAGGTCCTCGTTAAAAACGGGATTCGCCTGTACAACAGCGGCCTGTACGACGGCGCCCTTGCGAGCTTCCAGGAAGTGGTGAACAACCATCCCGACAGCCCGTTGAAGGACCAGGCGCGGATATGGTCCGGAAGAATTCAGATTCGCCAGTACAAGTACGACGAGGCCATAAGCAGTTTCTCGGCCGTCCCCGCCGATTCGGGAGAATACCCTGCCGCGATTTTTCACAGCGCCGAATCATACGCGTATAAAAGGGAAATGATCAAGGCCGCCGAATTCTACCAGAGAGTCGCGGCCCAGTTCCCTGAGCATGACCAGGCGGACAACGCGCTGTTCAGGGCCGGGTCGATCTACCTCGAGGAAAAGAGGGGGAACCAGGCGCTCGAGAACACGGTGCGGCTCATCAGGTTTTACCGCGACAGGGAAACCATCGATGACGCCTATTACCTCCTCGGCAAAATATTCGAAAAGGACCAGGAACTCATGGACCTCGAGACATCGAGGAAAGTCTACCGGCTTTTTCTGAAAAAAGCTTCGGCAGGAGAGGCCCATTTCGGCAATTCGCCGCTGCGTGACCGGGTGAAGAGCGACCTGGAGCGCATCGAGAAAAGCTACCTCATGATGGAAGAGTGATTCCTCACAAGGCAGGAATACCGGGTCCTCCTCAGGGCTCCGATACCTCGCACCTGTTTCTCCCATTTTGCTTTGCGCGGTAAAGGGCGTCGTCAGCAGAGCGCACGAGCTTCTCGACCCCCTCAGCAGTCTCTCCCCGGGGAACGAAGCCGGAAACGCCGGCGCTTATCGTAACCTTCAGAACGCCGCCGTCGGACAGAATCACGCCGTGATCTTCAACCTTTTTGCGGATTTTTTCGGCTATGGCGAGCCCGAGATCCCCTGGTGTATCGGGAAGTATGACCGCGATTTCTTCGCCGCCGTACCTGGCCACCACGTCCGATTTTCTCAACTCGCTTTTTATGACGCCGGAAACGTCCCTGAGCACTGCGTCGCCGGCCTGGTGCCCGTACCGGTCGTTTATCGACTTGAAATGGTCGAGATCGGCCATGATAAAGCTGATCGGCCTTGAATTACGTCCGGCCCGCTCGTACTCGGCGTTCAATCGTGCAAAAAGATATCTCCTGTTGCTGAGTCCGGTCAATTCGTCGGTAAAAGACATGGCCTCGATCCGGGCGTACAGGTCGCGTACTTTTCTCATCAGCCTTCTGACAATGGCATACAGCATCCCGATGAGCAATAATGCCGTCACCGTGCTCAGCACGATGATGATGTACCTCTGCCGGTGAAGAGACCCGAGAATTTCAGTAACGTCAAACGAAACGCTTATGCCTCCCCTGACCTGTCCGATTGTGTAACCCTGTTTCGCGTGACATTTGAGGCACGCGGCCTCGACAAAGAGCGGGCCCATGTACCTGAAAAAAGTCTTTTCTCCATCAGCGACATTTTCGCTGTATTCATGCATGCCGCTTTCGAAAAATTCCAGGGCGCGTTTCTCGAATTCATCAGCGCCGTTTCCCGGATTCAGGGGCCTCAGGCTCGTAATCCTGAATTTGAATAGACCGCCGTCCTCGGCGAGCTTCGATATTTCCCGGGTCATGAGTGCGGGATTCTTTAATGTATACAAGGTTCCATCGATGGAGCTTATATCGGGGTTTTCAAGGTACGGATTCGATTCGACGCCGCGCTTCTTTTCGACATATACGCCTCCGTAGCCGGCATTCCATCTTCTGGCGAGCACGATATGCTGAAAGTATGACCTGGCCCGCGCCTGTATCTCCTCGCCGATCAGCTGGTTGTTCCGTATGAGGATCCCCAGGTAAACCAGCATGATGACGACCAGCACGGCCATAGAGATGTTCACAAGAAACATCCGCCACATCTTCATGGAGTGATAGTCGCCATGATTCGCATTCCCGGTCATTCTTTCCTCCAAAGGGCAGTCGATAATGAGTCATCGGCATATTGGTATTATGCTGGAAGAAAGCCGGAAACACAATTATTTTTTGATGGGACGCGCTATCTGACACACGCATAGGATGCTGGCAGACCGTTTTTCGAAAAAACGATCTGCCACAAATCGTTCATCCTCGACCTGAACGACCCCGCGCAGCTCAGGAAATAGTATTTCCAGATTCTGAACAATTTATCGTCGTAATCGCTCTTGATGCGCTCCCAGTTCCGCGCGAAGTTTTCATACCACGCCATCAGGGTCCTGTCGTAATGATCTCCCATGAAATGCCAGTCCTCAAGCCTGAACAATCCTTCGGCGGCTGATGTGATCTGTCTCACCGAGGGGATCAGCCCGTTCGGGAAAATATACTTATCGATCCATGGGTCTCCCATCTTCGTGGAAATGTTTTTACCGATGGTCTGAAGCAGAAACAGGCCGTTCTGCTTCAACGACGAACAGACCATTTCCATGAGCTTCCTGTAATTCTTGTATCCGACATGTTCGATCATCCCGCACACGAGGACCTTGTCAAAGGTCCCGTGAAAATCCCTGTAGTCGGACTGTACGATCTCGACCGGCAGCCCCCTGCAGAATTCCCGCGCGTAACGGGCCTGTTCGCCCGAAATGGTTATCCCGGTGACCGAGCAGCCGTAGTTTTCGGCCGCGAACCTCGCGAATCCGCCCCACCCGCACCCCACATCGAGAACGGTGTCTTCAGGCCCGAGCATCAGCTTGTCGCAGATGAGGCCGAGCTTTCGCTCCTGGGCGGTATTGAGATCGCCGGCGTCCTTGAAGTAAGCGCAGGTATACTGGTTGTACGGGTCGAGGAACGACATGTACAGCTGCGGAGGCAGGTCGTAGTGCTTCTTGACGACAAGGAGCGACCTCGCCCTGTTCTGCATGTTCATGATCAGCGACCCGAGCACGCTCGCTAAAAAGACGGGGCTCACTTTTTCATCGAGGCGGGCGCTGAATACCCTATGAAAGAACTGGTCAAGTGCGTCACAGTCCCACCACCCGTCGCGGTACGATTCTCCCAGGGCGAGAGAACCATTCTTGACTATCTTAGAAAAAAGGGAGGCGTTGTGCACCCGTATATCCCAGGGCCTTTCCCCATTGACCCTGATATCGGCCAGCGTAAAAAGGCTTTCAATATGATCCTGAATCCTTTTCATCACCATGTTGCCACCGCCTTGTGATTTGCCTGTTTTCGAACCCGACATGCCTCACAACAGCATAAATGACAGCTTTACAGCCGCGGGGGATGCAATAAAAATAATATCAGCACAGGGTGGATTCAAATATTATTGACCCAGGGCCTCCCTGATTTTCACCGAGAGCTCGCGGGCCGAATACGGCTTCTGGACGAATCCCCTGATGCCCATGTCCATGGCTTTCTGTAAAATGTCATCGTCGACCAGGCCCGATGTCAGTACGACCTTCACCCCGGGGTGGATTTCCTTCATCGACCTGAAGACCTCTATGCCGCTCATTCCGACAAGAGATAAATCCAGGAGGACTCCGGCGATGTTTTCTTTTTCAGCGGCGAGAATGGCGACGCCGTCTTTGCCGTTGTCTGCGGTGACAACAGAATAACCGCACAGCTCGAGCATTCCCCGCGAAATCTTCAGCAGCGGCCCCTCATCGTCGATGACGAGAATCTTTCCTTCTCCAGGGACTATCCCCTCCCTGGCCGAGGGCCGAACGTTCCCTTCGGTATCGCCGCAGTAAACGGGAAGATACACCGAAAACGTAGAGCCACGGCCCGGCTCAGAGCTGACATCGATGAACCCGCGGTGCTGCCGCACGATGCCGTACGCGATGGCAAGGCCCAGTCCGGTCCCGTCGCCGGTCTCCTTTGTGGTGAAAAACGGATCAAAGATGTTCCGCATGATTTCGTCGCTCATACCGATACCGGTGTCGCTGACCGTTATGCGCGCGTAAGTCTCTCCCGCAGTCAGGCCCGTATTCCCCGCCGCGGAATTACCGTCGAACACAACCTCATCCGCCGCGACCCTGAGCGCGCCGCCGTGCCTCTCGCCGTCTCCCCGCATGATGGTCATGGCGTGGGAGGCGTTGACGCACAGGTTGAGGATCACCTGCTCGATCTGCACCGGGTCTGCGAGCACGCGCACCGGGTCGCCGCAGACAGAAAAATCTATCTCGACCGATTTCGGCAGGCTGTTCCTGCACAGGCTGATTACATGCTTTACCGAAAGATTGACGTCCACCGGGGCGAGCTTCAGCTCGCTTTTACGCGAGAGGGTCAGGAGCTGCCGTATCATCTCCGCTGCGCGTCGGGACGATTCCATTGCGGTCTCGATATATTTCAGCACCGCCTCTTTCTGAATCTCGCCCTCTTCCAGCAGAAGCAGCTCCATCATGTTTATGCTGCCCATGATGGCTCCCAGCATGTTGTTGAAATCGTGGGCGATTCCCCCGGCAAGCGTGCCTACCGCCTCCATTTTCTGCGCCTGAATCAGGTGCTGGTGCGTGCGCTCCCGCTCGGCCTCCGCGGATTTCCGGGCGGTAATATCCAGGGCGATCGCGGCAATCCTGGAGACTTTCCCTGCTTCATTGAGCGCGGGATGGATGTAGACGATGTAGTCCCGGCCGTTGTGGTTTTCTTCAAACACCGCGGACTGGCCGTCAGCGAAGCACCTGTCGAAGTGATAAAACGAGCGGTTCATCACATCAGGTGGAAACAGGTCGAATACCCTGCGGCCGATGACTTCATTTTTATCCCTGCCCAGCATCAGGCAAAGCGCGGTGTTGACCACGAGTATCCTCCTCTCATCGTCGATGAGAAAGCCGGGGTCGGGCAGCGCGTTGACGAACGATTCGAGCGTCGCCCGGCTCTCGCGCAGGGTGTCTTCGGCAATGCGGCGCTCATGGATGTCGGTGATGATCCCGCTCGCGCCCATAAAGATGCCATTCTCGATGCGGCTGCGGCTGGAGCTCTGGACCCATCGAAATGCTCCCGAAGGCGAAACGATGCGGTAATCGAGCGGATTTTCAATGCCGTTTGAAAGCGCTCCGAAACGTCCGGCAACCTCAGTCCTGTCATCGGGATGGATGAACTCCAGAAAATTCCTGCCGATGACGCGATCGGGATCGAACTCGCCGAAACGCCTGATGCTCGGGCTCATGTATGTGATGCAGCCTTGCGGATCAATGCTGAAAACGGCTTCAGATATGTTTTCGACCAGGTTACGGTACTGTTTCTCGCTCTCTTTAAGGGCCTCTCCGGCCTCGACCTGGTCAGTGACATCGATTGCAAAACCCTCGACCGCAGCCGGTTTCTCGTCCCCGTTCAGCACGAGCACCAGCCGCAGGTCGACCCACTTGCGCTGTCCCGATTTATGGATGACCGGAAAACGGATGAAAGGCGCGCCCCTGCTATCGAGGAACTCCGCCCAGAATTTCCCCACCCTGGGCCTCCAGTCCGCGGGAACAAGTTCACGCATTATCTCACGCGCAGACTCGGCCTCGTTGAACGGATAGCCGGTGATGTGCCGGGTCCTGGCGTTCGCATATTCCACGCGCAGAGAATCAAGGGAGAGCCTGAAAACTGCGGCAGGCGCGTTTTCCATGATCCGCCGGATGAACGACTCCTTGCGCGAAATCTCCTCTTCTGATCGGATCAGCTCCTCGTTCTGGGCCTCGAACTCCTCGTTCGTGGCCTCCAGTTCCTCCATCGCCGCCTGAACCTCCTGCTTTCCCTTCCGCTCTTTTTCCAGGGAAAAGCTCATACGTGTGATAATAAGCCCGACCGGCAGGGCCACGAGCAGCGACAGCAGCGATGAATTGAGCGTGAACATGATCCAGTTGTGCAGCCCGTCATGAGAGACCCTCGCCCAGGCGGGATTTCCGGGAACCAGAAAAACATACCCTGCAATCAGTAACACGGCATTGACCGCAACCGATATGACCGCCTGACGTACTCCCATGAAAATCGAGACCATCACCACGCACGACAGCATCCATACCGGCCTTGCATAATCGGGCCCGAGCACGATGAAAAAAGAAATTGTCATGCAATAAATGGCCGTTATCCAGAACAATATCCCGATGCGGTGGCCTATCCGGGGAAAAAAACTGCGAATGAGCAGGAGCATCCAGAAAATCACGTCGAGCACGATTATCGAATAGTATTCCCTTGCGATATATGTCGGCAGAAAAGCCATGACCGAAACAGGAAAGAGAAACACAAAAACCGCTGTCAGAAGATCGAGAAGCCACCTTCTCAGACTTTCGAGATCGTCAAGGTCGCGGTATCTTTTAATCAGGCCGGAGAACATGATTCGGATCCTCCATCATCGCGCGGAATTAGCTACCGGACCGTAATCAAAGCGGCCCTGAAAGCGTTACCATGATAGCACCGGAGAATTATTTTTTAAAGTAAAATATGCCGCATAACCGGATATATTCCCTGAATTTTGCACTATCCCGGGCATGTCCGGGTAATAAATTTATGTTGATTAATTCGCGCGGAGCTTATACAGATTAATAATTCTGACTGATTTCGACCATATCATCAAAATAATGGAGGCTATCATGAACCTGAAATCAACGCTCGGCATTATGTTATTGTGTTTCGTGTGCCTGTATCCGCTGACAGGATGCGATGACGGCAGTTCAGACGATAAAGACACATCTCTTAAATGGGATAAAATCGACTGGCGCACCGCCGATAACGGAGCCTATGCGGATTTCACCTATAACGATCTGGCGCCATCCTGCTCGAACGCTCCCGGCACAACTTCAAGTGAATTCTATTTCTTCGCGCGCGGCGGAGATACTGAAAACCTGGTCATATACTTCGAGGGCGGCGGCGCGTGCTGGCACACCAACAACTGCATAACCGCAACGGCATACACCAAGCAGATAACCCAGACCGCCGACAACCTCAACGCTTCGACAGCCGGCACCGGCACCGTCAACGGCATCATCGACTATACCGAAGAAAGCAACCCGTTCAAGGACTGGGACATGGTGTACATCCCCTACTGCACCGGCGACCTCGCCTGGGGTGCGACCGACACCGAGTATACCGGCGACACCATACGCCACCGCGGGCACGTCAACTTTCAGCTCGTGCTGGCGTGGCTTAAGAACCACTATGATTCACCTGAAAACATCCTGGTGTGCGGCACCAGCGCCGGGGCCTTCAGCGCCCCGTTCAACTTTCCCTATATCAGGGAGTCCTTTCCTGACTCGCAATTCTATCTCATCGGCGATTCGGGCATCGGCGTTGTCTCGGATGATTTCAACAGCAACTCAAGTTACGGCGTGGTGAGCTGGGACATCCAGGTCCCCACGACTGACAGCCTGCCCGACGGGTCGACCTTCGATGATTTCGACGGCGTTGAAATATCCAGCATCACCATGGACGACATCTATATTGCCCTCGCCAACCATTACGACGACGTTGTCGTCGCGGAGTACACCACCAGATACGACACCACCATGACCATGTTCTACAACATGATGCTGAACATCGACACCCCTGCCAACTGGCTTGATTATGACGGGGTTTGGTGCGACTGGGTCGACCAGATGGAAACCATCCTTGACACTGAAACAATGGGCATCACAGCCGGTAACTTCCACTACTACATCGCTCCCGGGTCCGCCCACACCATTCTGATGAAGGAGGGCCTGTACACCACGACATCGGACGGCACTGCCCTGATCGACTGGATCACCGCAATGGTGGAAGGCACTGACGGGTTTGAAAACGTCGAATGCACGGATTGCGATAAACCGTCGACATGTCCTGACTGCGAATAATTTATATTGTGACACCCGGGCCGCCGCTACCAGGCGGCCCGAATTTTGTCACGAGAAAAATCCGCCATCTGTGGCCCGGATGCTGTTCACAAGCTGACCGGCTTCATGCCGCCGCTTTCCTCATCCCCCTATGATCCTGAAAAATCCTTGACGCGCCGCACCGGATGCATGATCACAGTGCATCCGAAACTTGCCGGAATGCATCATGAAAAAAACCCTAAACAGAATCCCGGGCCTGCCCAGGGACTTCGTCCTGTTCATCATGGCCGTGGCCCTCTTCGGCTTTTCGCAGAGCATAGTCAACGCGGTGTTCAACAACTATCTCAGCGAGTCCTTTTCGCTTGGCAACCTCCAGAGGGGGATGCTCGAGCTCCCGCGCGAGCTGCCCGGCTTCCTGGTCATATTTTTCTCGGCCGCCTTTTTTTTCCTGAGCGGCAGAAGGCTCGCGGCGCTGGCGAACCTTCTGGCCGCCGCCGGCATCATGCTGATCGGGGTGTTCCCGGGCGGACTGTCGCTCATGCTGGTGTGGCTTTTCATTTTCAGTTCGGGTCTGCACATCTTCCTGCCGCTGAACCAGTCGATAGGCATGGAATTCGCCGTTCCCGGAAAGGCGGGTAAAAGGCTCGGCCAGCTCACCGGGGCGATGAACTTCGCCGCTATCGCCGGCAGCTTCCTCATCTTCGCGGGATTCAAATACCTCGGGTTCGACTTTCTGATTTCGTTCTGCCTGGCGGCCGCCGGTTTTATCGCGGCAGCGGTGTGCCTTTTCGTCATGAAACCCGACGAGCCGCGTCCGGCGCTCACCAACTTCACACTGAGGCGCGAGTACGGCCTCTACTACTGGCTCACCATTCTGTACGGCACACGCAAGCAGATATTCCTCACCTTCGCCCCCTGGGTCCTGGTCACGGTGTTCAACCAGAAGACCGAAATCCTCGCGACCCTGCTCACCGTGGGCGGGATCATCGGCATATTCTTCAATCCCCTGCTCGGCAGGGCGATCGACCGGATGGGCGAGCGTTTCATCCTCATGGCCGAGGCCGTCATCCTCATCGTCATCTGCCTGGGCTACGGCTTCTCGCGCAGCCTGGTCGGGGAAAAACCGGCACTGGTGATCGTGTCCGTGTGCTTCATCATCGACCAGCTTCTCATGTCGGTGAGCATGGCGCGCGCGACCTACATGAAAAAGATCGCGGTCAGGCCCGAGGACGTGTCGCAGACGCTCGCCATGGGCGTCACCATAGACCATATCTTCTCAATAAGCATCGCGCTGGTGAGCGGGATTATATGGATGAAGCTCGGGTACCAGTATGTGTTTCTTCTGGGCGCGGTCATCGCATCGGTGAACCTGGTATCTGCGTCGAGGATCAGGACATCATGAAGGACTCATGAAAGCGCGAAGGACAAAGTAAACACCGATCCTCCCTCGTTGCGGATTTCGAATTTTCCCCCGAGCTGTTTTGCAAGCATGTCGGCATGCATCAGTCCCGTCTCATGAATCAATGAAATGTCCCGGACGATTGTCATCCCCCCAGGGGTATCCCGTGATTAAATCTGTTGACAAAATTAGGTTTATCTAATAAATTTAACTTCTGAACACACGGGAGAAAACGATGGACCAGAACAGCCGCAGGGAGCTCATCAGCGACACGGGCCTTACTTCGAACATGGAGGATTATATCGAGACGATCTGGGTCCTGTCCATGCAGAAAAAAGTCGTAAGAGTCAAGGACATCGCGGCCGATCTCGACATCAAGATGCCGAGCGTTTCGGCGGCGCTGAACAAGCTCAAGGAGATGGGCCTCATAGATTATGAAAAATACGGATTCATCGAGCTGACCGAAAAAGGAAAATCCCTCGCCCAGAAGGTCTACGGCCGCCATTCATGCCTGAAAAATTTCTTCAGCGAAGTCCTGGGCCTCGATATAAACATGGCGAACGACGAGGCATGCAGGGCCGAGCATGTTCTATCACCGGAGGTCTGCGTTAAAATGGGCCGTCTGCTCGATTTCTATTCGGTTGAACGAAGCAGGGGCAGCGAATGGGTCGCAAAACTCCAGAGCCACCTCAAGAAGGCTAAAAATACGGATTAAAAAAAGTCCGCGCTTTGCGACGCGGACCTCCACACGCTCATTCGAGATTGAACACCCGGATCACCGGAATTGATGATACCGTTCCTCCCTGTATCTCGATCAGTGTAGATTGCTGATCTTGGCGAGAAGACTCTCCGCCGTCTTTTCCTCATCCTTGAGGCTCTCTTTAAACTCATGGATTTTGCTGTGCCGAATCTCCACCATGGTTTCTCCGATGTACTGGTGCAACAGCGATCTCATGAGTTCTTTCTCGTTGGGAGTCATTGACAGTTCCATAGAGACCTCCTCTCACTGGGTGATCTTGTGAGTCCCTGATCGC
>Ga0116154_10002716_pt1 | contig 13079 bp, 11 predicted proteins | sample AD_UKC030_MetaG_FD_89898 | JGI IMG/M metagenome (GOLD analysis project Ga0116154, IMG submission 89898) | Active sludge microbial communities of municipal wastewater-treating anaerobic digesters from USA - AD_UKC030_MetaG | ecosystem: Engineered > Bioreactor > Anaerobic > Digestate | place: USA...
ACGCCCGGGGGTACGGGGCCTTCGCGGGGGATTCCGTTGGTGTCTGGTTCCAGGACGCCCGGGCCCCCCGGCTGGGGTTCTGGGCGGGGACTGCGGGAAGCGAGGGGATCCTGGCCGGGGGGGCGGCGGCGCTCTCCCTCCTTCCCCCGGGAGGCGGCTTCGAATCCTGGTTCGCCCCGGAAGTCCCCGCCCCCGCCCGTCTCCTGGCCGCGGGGATGGTTTGGGCCGGATACGGATTCCCCGCGGGTAGGGTGATCGCGGCCGGGGCCGTATCCGAGGAGGATCGGGGCGGCCGGGGCTGGGCGGTCCGCGCGGAGGGGGAGTGGGGGCGCCGGGGATTTTGTGCGAGCGGACGGATTTCCTCCGCCTCCCCGGGCTGGAGGGGCCTGGACGGGGATGCGGCGGACCGCTGGGAACTGAGGACCGACGCGTCCTGGGCCGTGATGCCGCGGTTCCGACTGGAGGGCCGGGCCCGCATCGGACAGGACCCGGACTGTGGTCTCGACTGGGATGCCCTGGCCCGGGGTTCCTGGAACGGCAAGGTCTGGACCTGGGGGGCGGAGCTGGGGGCCTGCGACTCCGCCCGGCTCCCTCCGGTCCGGCTGGATCCCGCCGTATGGGCCGGATACGAAACCAGGACGGTTCGGGCTTCCGCCCGGGCGTCCTGGGTTCGGGAGGGCGCGGACCTGACCCGCACGGAGGTCTCCGCCGCCCTGGATCTGGGGATTCCCCGCAAGCCGGGCCTCCGGCTGGAGGGAGCCCGGAGATGGACGGTGGAAGGACCGAACTGGAAGGCCTCCGCGACCCTGGAGGTCCCGACGGCCCGGGGCGCCTGGACCGCCCGGGCGGGGACTTCGGATTGGGCGGAGGACGGGGAGGTCGTGCCCTGGGAACTCGCCGTCGTCCTGCGCTCGCGATTCCCGTAGCCGGGTCCTGTTTGTCTTGCGCACCCGGCGCCCTTGGAGCGATACTCGAGCAGACCCGATCAACATCGCAGTCGGAGGCGGTATGGGCGTTCCAGAGGCGCGGGAATATCTTAGGAGATGGAACCGGGACGGGGATGTCCTGGAATTCGACCGTTCCAGCGCGACCGTGGAGCTCGCCGCCCGGGCCCTGGGGGTGGAGCCGGGCCGCATCGCCAAGACCCTTTCGTTCCGGGGCCGGGAGCGGCCCCTCCTGGTCCTGGCCGCCGGGGACGCCCGGATCGACAACAAGAAGTTCAAGGCGGCCTTCGGCCTCAAGGCGTCCATGCTGTCCCCGGAGGAGGCCCTCGAGCGGACGGGGCATCCGGTGGGCGGGATCTGCCCCTTCGGCCTGGCCACGGAGCTGGACGTCTACCTGGACGAGTCCCTGCGACGCTTCGACCACGTCTTTCCCGCCTGCGGAAGCGGCAACTCCGCCCTCCGCTGCACCCTGGCCCAGTTGGAAGAATATTCCGCCTCGAAGGCCTGGGTGGACGTCTGCTCGGGCTAGGAGCCTGTCGGACTTGTGCGGGGTGTCCAATAAGTCGGTTACTAATTGGACACCCCTTGCAGTTTCTAACGTTCTCTTGAGAACGTTAGAAACTGCTACCCTAATACCAGCTGTCCAAAAAGCTATCCGAGCTTTTTAGACAACCCCCCGATTAACGGGCTCCTCGGGAGTTTGAGTGGTAGAAGAATCGCGTACATGCGATTTTTCTACTATTTAGGCGGGCAAGCCCGACAAACTCCAAGGGTAGGGGGTCGGCGTTTCTTAACAGGGTGCTGAAAAACTCGAAGCTTGTCAGCACCCTGTTATTCCCGGACAGCCAGGAGTACCGCCCGGGCTTCCACGGCCCTGCCTTCCCCGACGGGACCCAGGCCCTCCATGGTCTTGGCCTTGAAGGACACCGCCTCCACGTCCAGGTCCAGGAGTTCCGCGAGGCTGGTCCGGATCGCCTCCCTGTGGGGGGCTAGCTTCGGGCGCTCCAGGACCACCGTGCAGTCCAGGTTGACCGGCCGCCAGCCGGCCCTTCGAACCAGATCCCGGGCGCGGCGGGCCAGGTCCCGGGAGTCCGCGTCCTTCCACTCCGGGTCACCCGGCGGGAAGTGGATCCCGATGTCCCCCAGGGCGGCGGAGCCCAGGAGTGCGTCGATCACGGCGTGCAGGAGGACGTCCCCGTCCGAGTATCCCTCCTCCCCGCGGTCGGAGGGCACCTCGACCCCTCCGAGCAGGAGGCGCCGTCCGGGAGCCAGGCGGTGGATGTCCCAGCCTTCGCCGACCCGGAAGGGGGCCGCCGCGGGCTCGACCGGGGTTTCGGGGCGGAACTCGAGATCCTCCCGAAAGGTGATCTTCCGGTTGCTCCGCTCCCCCTCCGTCCAGGCCACGGGGCCGACGTAGCGGGCCCAGAGTTCGGCGTCGTCCGTGGCCTCCATCCCCTCCGCGTCCGCCCTTCGGTGGGCCTCCAGCAGGGGCCCCAGCCGGAAGCCCTGGGGGGTCTGGGCGTTCGCCAGGGCGGCCCGGGGGGGATGGCGCAGGACCAGGCCGTCCGGGGAGATCTCCTTGGGGGTCTCCACGAGACCGGTCACGGGTACGCAGGCCCCGACCCTGCCCGCGATGGCGGCCACCCGCTCGGCCAAACCTTGGCTGAGCCAGGGGCGGGCGCCGTCGTGCACCAGGACCACCATGTCCCGGACGGCTTCCGGAAGGGCGGGGACCGATCCCGAGGCGGCTTCCGCCGGTGCCAGGGCCCGGGCCAGGGCTTCCAACCCGAGCCGGACGGAATCCCTTCGGGTAGGTCCGCCGGGGACGACCACGAACCGGTCCCCCAGCCGCTCCAGGTCCGACTTGGTGCGGGCGTGCAGGGCCGTAAGAAGTTCGGACTTCCTCTCCCGGGGGGCGGTGATGACCAGGGAGGAAAGGCCGGTCAGCCGGCTGAAGGCGGAGACCGCCCGATCCAGCACGGCCCTGCCGCCCAGATCCTCGGTTTCCTTCTTGCCGCCGAACCGCTCTCCACGGCCGGCGGCGGTGATGAGGACGGCTACCGGTCCGGTCATGATCGGACCGACCCGGTCCGGCCGGCGGGGCGCTTTTCCCCCTGAACCAGGAGGTCTCGTACGGCGTCCTCGATGCGCTCCGGGGTCGGCACGGCGTTCCGCTCCAGGTTCGGGCTGTAGGGTACGGGGATGTCGAAGCCCGCCACGCGCCGGATCGGCGCCTTCAGCAGGGGGAAGGCCTCGCTATCCGCCACCAGGGCTGCGATCTCCCCCCCGAAGCCTCCCGTCCGTACGGCCTCGTGTACGATGAGCAGGCGTCCGGTCTTGGCGACGCTGGAAACGATGGCCCGGGTGTCCAGGGGGACCAGGGTCCGGGGATCCAGCACCTCCACGGAGACTCCCTCGGACTCCAGCCGTTCCGCCGCGGCCAGGCACATCCCGACCATGCGTCCCCAGGCCACGATGGTCAGGTCCGAGCCGGGCCGCTTCACGTCGGCCTTCCCGAAGGGCACCAGGTACTCTTCCTCGGGTACGGGGCCGGTCTCCTTGTACAGGAGCTTCTGCTCCAGGAAGACCACGGGGTTGTCGTCCCGCACGGCCGTCTTCAGGAGACCCTTCGCGTCGTAGGGAGTCGAGGGCACGACCACCTTGAGCCCCGGGAAGTGGCAGAAGACCGCCTCCTGGCTCTGGGAGTGCTGGGCCCCGGCCCCGGTGCCCGAGCCCGCGGGGCTCCGCACCACCAGGGGTACCCGGACCGCTCCGCCGAACATGTACCGCATCTTGGCGGCCTGGTTCCCGATCTGGTCCAGGGCCAGGGAGAGGAAATCGCTGAAGGGGATCTCCACGATCGGACGGGTGCCCGTCAGGGCCGCCCCCGCGGCGGCTCCCGCCAGGACGGCCTCGGAGATCGGGGTGTCCAGGATACGGTCCGGTCCGAGTTCCTCGATGAGACCCGCGGACACGCCGAAGGTGCCCCCGTAGATCCCCACGTCCTCCCCCATGAGGAAGACCCGGGGATCCCTGCGCAGTTCCTCCCTCAGGGCTTCCCGGACGGCCTGGGCGTAGCTGATTTCCCGGGGTCTCCGGGCTCCGGTCCCCGCGTCAGTCCGCATAGACGTCCCTCAGGAGATCCTCCAGGCCGGGCTCCTCGCAGGCCCGGGCGTACCGGAACGCGGCGTCCACCTCCCGGCGGACCTCCTCCTCGATGTCCTCAATCCGGTCCTCGGAGAAGGAACCCTCCTCGTTGAGACGTTCCCGGAACCGGGGGATGGGATCCCTCCGCCTCCACGACGCGATCTCCTCCTCGGTCCGGTACACGTTGGCGTCGCTCCGGGAATGCCCCAGGAAGCGGTAGGTCTGGGCCACCAGGAGGAGGGGGCCGTTCGTTTTGACGTACTCCTTGGCCTCCCGGACCGCCTCGTAGACGGCCAGGACGTCCATGCCGTCCACCTTCCTGCCGGGAATTCCGTAGGCGGCCGCCCGGAGGCTCAGGTCCTGGACGTTCGTGGAACGCCGTACGTGGGTGGAGACCCCGTACTGGTTGTTCTCGCAGAGGAAGAGGACCGGCAGCTTCCAGACGGAGGCCAGGTTCACGGACTCGTGGAAGGTCCCCTCGTTCATGGCCCCGTCCCCGAAGAAACAGACCGCGACCCGGTCCTGGCCCAGGCGGCGGATCGAGAGGGCCGCCCCCACGGCGATGGGGAGGCCCCCGCCCACGATGCCCGTGCCCCCCAGGTTCCCCCGGGCGGGATCGGCCAGGTGCATGGAGCCGCCCTTGCCCCCGCAGACCCCGGCCCGCTTGCCGAACATCTCCGCAGCCAAGCCGGAAAGGGCCGTGCCCTTGGCGACCGCGTGGCCGTGGCAGCGGTGGGTGCTGGTTATGTAATCCAGGTCCGAGAGGTTTGCCGCGGCGCCGGCGGCTATCGCTTCCTCGCCGACGTACAGGTGCGTGGTACCGTGGATGTGTCCCCGGGAGATATGGTAGTGTATCTCCTCCTCGAAATACCGGATCCGGAGCATCCTGCGGTACAGGTCTTCGAGCAGGGAATCGGGATATCCCATGCGGGTGCGCGCGGCCTGGGCCGCGGCGGCAGCCGCGACGGTTGTCCCGGGCGATCGGTCTATCATGAAGGCTTCCTCGCGCAGAGCGCCTGAAAAAATTTGCAGAGCTTGAAAAAAAATCCGGGGTCAGGATAGTCTTGAGCCCGAAGGCTTGTCAAGGAGAGTCCGGGACGGGGGGAAGCTACGGATGGGCGAAGACGCGGGACGGCGAACCGAAGACTCCATCCAGGCGGCCGACGGCAGGCCGGACGGATCCCACAGTCTGCTGGCCAAGATCGCTCACCTTTACTATATAGAAAACCTCAGCCAGAAGGATATCTCCCAGCGGACCCGGATGTCCGTGGCCAGCGTATCCCGGGCCTTGGCCCGGGCCCGGGAGCTCAAGATCGTCTCCATATCGATACAGGGGGGGGAGAACGATTTTTCCCGCCTGGAAATAGAGATCGAGAGAACCTTCGATCTCCCGGAATGTCTGCTGGTGCCCAGTTACGGCCGGATCGAGCATACCTACCAGGGCTTGGCGGCCGCCGCGGCGGATCTCCTGTCCCGCACCCTGAAACCCGGGGCCGTCCTGGGGGTCAGCTGGGGGGACACCCTGAGGTCCGTCGGGGAGAGCCTGCCCCGGATGCCCTCGGTGCGGGCGGACGTGATCCCCATCATCGGCGCCCTGGGCTGGATCGAGACCGGGATCTACCCCAACAGCATCGCCCGCACCTTCGCCCAGAAACTGGGCGGTAGTTCCTACCTCGTGAACACCCCCGCCTTCGTGGACGATCCGGAAACCCGGAAAGCCCTGATGGAGGACAGCAATTTCCGCCCGGTCCGGGACATCTGGAGCCGCCTGGACATGGCCTTCCTGGGGGTCAGCGCCCTGACCGTGGACAGCTCCATGTACCGCAGCGGCATCTTCACGGAACCCGACCTGGAGGGGATGCGGACCGCGGGCGGGGAATGCATCAGCAACTTCGTGGTCTTCGACGGCCGTGGACGTATGGTTCCCACCTCCGTGTCGGACCGCATGGTCTACCTTCCCCTGGAGGATCTCCGGAGGGTCCGCACCGTGGCGATCGCGGCGGCGGGGGCGGCCAAGGCGGAGCCCCTCCGGGCCATGCTCCGGAGCGGGATCTGCTCCGCCCTGGTCACGGACGCGGACTGCGCCCGGGCCCTGCTCGGCTAGACCTGCTTGAGCGCCCAGTCCCGGGCGGCCAGGATCATGGCCTCGTCCGGCTGGGGGATGTCCCCCCGCTCCATCATGGACTCGAAGGTCTTCCGGGCCGCGGCGATCTCCTTCTTGGCCCAGGCGTAGACCTCCTCCCGGGACTTGGGAACCCGGGCCAGGCCCTCCTTCACCGCCTGCTCCGCCACGTCCGCGGCCTCCACGGAGAACACGTCGCTTTCGTCCATGTTCGGTACGATGTTGTCCGGGTGGATCCCCCGGGCCTTGGCGAAGTCCGCCAGGGAGTGGGCGCAGCGGATGGCCATTCCGTCGGAGATCTTCCGGGCCCGGACCGCCAGGGCGCCCTTCAGGATCCCGGGGAAGCAGATGGAGTTGTTGACCTGGTTGGGGAAGTCCCCCCGGCCGGTGGCCACGATGAAGGCCCCCGCCTCCTTGGCCTTGTGGGGCCAGATCTCCGGCACCGGGTTGGCGCAGGCGAAGACGATGGCCTTGGGGGCCATGGAGGCTACCCACTCGGGCTTGACCACGTCCGGGCCCGGGGTGGACAGGGCGACCAGGGCGTCGGCGCCCCGGAATGCGTTCTCCATGGTCAGGATGCCCTTGGGGTTCGTGGACTGGCAGAGCTCCCACTTGCGGTAGTTCTCGGGGCTGGCCTCGATGTCCTTCCGCCCCTTGTGGAGGCTGCCCTTGGTGTCGAACATCACGATGTTCTCGCCCCGGGCCCCGTCGGCCATGAGGAGCCGGGCGATGGTGGTGTTGGACGCCCCGGCGCCCAGGAGGACGATCTTGACGTCCCGCATCTTCTTGCCCGCCAGGTCGACCGCGTTGATCAGGCCCGCCAGGGTGACGCAGGCGGTGCCCTGGGCGTCGTCGTGCCAGACCGGGATGTCGCAGGCGTCCCGCAGGTCGTCCAGGACCCGGAAGCAGTTGGGCTGGCTGATGTCCTCCAGGTTGATCGCCCCGAAGGAGTGCTGGCACATCTTCACGAACTCGATGATCTTGGCGGGGTCGTGCTTGCCCGCTTCGTTCCGGGAGTCCACGCAGAGGGGCACGGCGTCCACGCCGCCCAGGTACTTCATGAGGAGGGACTTGCCCTCCATGACCCCGAGGCCGCCCGGGGAGGTGCAGTCCCCGTCCCCCAGGACCCGGGTGGAGTCGCTGACCACCGCCACCATATTGCCCCGGCAGGTGGTCTCGAAGGACACGTCGTTGTCGTCCCGGATGGAGGTCGAGATCTTGGACACCCCCGGGGTGTACCAGACGTTGAACCAGTTGAAGCCGTAGATCCCGCACTTGGGCACGGTCTGCAGCTTGCCGCCGTAGAAGCGGTGGGCCTCCAGGGAAAGCTTCTTCAGGAAGAGGGTCTTGGCCTGGGCTTTCTTGTCCGGGGACAGGTCCGCGGGAAACAGGCTGTCGATGTCGGTCAGGGAGAGGGTCTTGGATTTCATGGCTTCCTCCACGGTTGCTTCACGTTCGGCTTAGGATTCCCACGGGAACTTGTACTGGGTCAGCTTGAGCTCCGCCTTCATCTGGGCGAATTGGACCCGCTCCACCTCGTCCAGGGGCACTCCCTTGTCCTTACGCTCCAGCCAGGCGTCCCACTCGGGCTCCCCGGCGGTCCAGATCCGTTTCTGGCCCGGGGCCTTCTTGGAATTCCGCAGGGCCCGGCAGATGTCCCCCGAGGTTTTCTTGAAGGCCGCAAGCTCCGTGAAGGCCTCGATGTTCACGGCCATGAAGAAGTGTCCCAGCTTGTAGGGCACCTTCTTCCCGTTGTCGAAGCCCAGGAGGCTCTTCATGAAGGCCCCCTGCTGGAGGGCGGAGGAGAGGATCTCCACGGTCGCGGCCCAGCCGTAGCCCTTGTGTCCGCCGCCTTCCTCCCCGATGCCTCCCACGGGGGTCAGAGCCGCGGTTCCCTTGACCAGGTCATCCAGCACGGCGATGGAGTCGACCTTGGTCGTCCCGTCCGCCCCGATGACCCAGCCCGGAGGAATGTCCTTCTTCTGCCGGGCGTAGACCTCGATCTTGCCCCGCTGGGAGATGGAGGTGGCGCAGTCGATGTTGAAGTGGAAGGGCTCGTCCGTGGGCAGGGCGAAGCAGAGGGGGTTGGTGCCCATCATGTTCTCCACCCCGAAGGTGGGGGCGATGGACGGCCGGGCGTTAGTGCCCGAGAAGCCGATCATCCCGTGGTCCGCGGCCAGGCCCGTGTAGTACCCCGCGATCCCGTAATGGTTGGAGTTACGGACCACCACCATGCCCATCCCGTACTTTTTGGCCTTCTCGATGGCCATGAGCATGGCCTTCTTGGATACCACCTGCCCCATGCCGTTGTTGGCGTCCAGGACCGCGGTGGTGGGGCCTTCCTTGATCAGGTCTATCTTGGTGACGGGATTGATCTGCCCGTCCTTGATCCGGTCGATGTAGATGGGCTTCAGGCGTCCGACCCCGTGGGAGTCGATCCCCCGCTTGTCCGCGGTGATCAGAACCTCCGCGCAGACCTCGGCGTCCCCGGCGGGAACCCCGTACCCCTTGAACACGTCCACCATGAAACGCTCCGTGATGTCGAAGGGCCACCAGACGGCGCCTTCGGTCGAGAAACCAGGCATTCGATCCTCCTTTATCTTATTCTACAGGGCATGATACGCCGCTTCGCGGTCTTTGGCTAGATTTTTCGGTTCCGGAACCCGCCGCGTCCTGCACGGCAGGAGGCGTGCGGACGACCCGCGGCTCTCCGGGTCAGTCCTGGAAGAGCTCCACCACTTCCTTGGCGTCCCGGGATGAGACGAGGGTCCGGCAGAAGGCCTTGGACCGGCACAGGCGGGCGATCTCCGCCAGGGCCTCGATGTGGGGTCCCGACTGGTCCGGGGGGGCCAGGATGAGGAAGAAGAGGCTGGAGGGCTTCCCGTCCAGGGCCTCGAAGTCCACCCCCCGGGGCGCCACGCCCACGGCGACGGCCAGGCTCTGCACCGCGAGGGTCTTGCCGTGGGGAACCGCCACCCCCTCCTCCAGTCCCGTACTGCCCTTGGCCTCCCGGTCCAGCACGGCCCGGGAAGCCGCTTCGGAATCGGACACCTTGCCGGCCGCGGCCAGGGTCTGGACCAGTTCGCGGATGATCCCCTCCTTGGTATTCGCCGCTAGGGGAACCCGGACGACATCCTCCCGGATCAGGTCGATCAGCGCCATATCAAACCCCCGTCACACGAGCTCTTCGAAGAGCTCGGCGATGCGATCTTCGTTCTTGGCTATGAGGACGGAGCAGGCGACGCTGCGCATGGCCCGCTCGGTCTCGTTGTACAGCTCGTCCCGGCGGCTCCGGATCTGGGAGACCTCGCCCAGGACCAACAGGTCGATCCCGTGCTCCCGTACCTTGGCCAGGATCTCCTGGTGGACCGCCCCGCTGGACCGTTCCGCGGTCACGGCGACGCCCTTGGAGCGGGCCAGGTTCCGGACATGGTTCAGGTAACGCTCCGCGTCCTCGTCCAGGTCCCGGTGGTACTCCTCCTGCTCGGAATCCAGGAAGATGTGGGCCTTCACCAGCTCCGAGAGGGCCCGGGTGTTCACCACGTACAGGGCGAAGAGCTCCGCGCCCAGGCTTTTGGCCAGGACGATGGCGTATTGCGCCGCGGTCACGGACTGCTCCGTGCCGTCCACGTACGCTAAAATCCTCCGAATGGGTTTTGTCATGGCATCGCCGCCTCCGCCTCTTCCAGGGTCAGCCGGTTCTTCACCAATTTCATGAGGGTGAACATGTCCCGCTCGTTCTCCTCGAGCCGCCCCTGTATATAATGCACCGATTCCTCCAGGTCGGGAATGGCGATTTTCTCCAGGGCGTTCACTTTCCGGATGGTCTTCCGGACCTCCGCGGCCAGGCGCATGATGGACGCCTTGAGCTCCGCGAAGCGCCCCATCAGCTTCAGGGCATCCTGGAAGTCCCGGACGGACTTGTCCATCCAGACGCTGGTTCCCAGGGGGCTGTAGTGGGGGGGGCGTTCCTGGAAGGAAGTCTCCACCACCGGCAGGACCACGCCCATCACCTTGCGCTGGCGCAGGGTCACCGAAGGCTCCAGGTTCACCGCGGCGGCGGCGGAGGAAACGCGCAGCTTGCCCATCCCCAGGGCGGCCTCCTGGAGGGAGCCGTAGGCCGTTTCCAGGGAGGCCTCGACCTTCTTCTCGAAATCCGCGGCCTGGTCCACCAGGGTCAGGAGCTCCACCACCAGGATGTTGCGTTTCTGGTCCAATAGCTCGTGCCCCAATCGGGCGAACTTCAGCTCCTCCCGGAGCCGGAGGAGGCTGGTCTTGGTGGGGGCTACGGCGCGCACGGCCTAGCCCTCCCCCAGGTAGTACGTCTCGATCTCCTCGTCCGTGACCCGGTGGAGCTCCTCCGAGGGCAGGAGCTTCAGGGCTTCCCAGCCGAGCTCCAGGGTGCGCTCGATGGGCCGGTCCTCGTCCTTCCCCTGGCTGACGAACTTGCGCTCGAAGAACTCCCCGAATTCCAGGTACTGGTGGTCCAGGGGGGTGAGCTCCTCCTCCCCGATGACCGAGGCCAGGTTCCGCACGTCCTTTACGTAGCTGTACGCCGCGAAGAGCTGGCTGGCCAGGTGGGGGTGGTCTTCCCGGGTCATGCCCTCGCCGATGCCGTCCTTCATGAGCCGGGACAGGGAGGGCAGGCCCGCCACGGGGGGGTAGATCCCCCGTCCGGACATCTCCCGCTCGAAGACGATCTGGCCCTCGGTGATGTACCCGGTCAGGTCCGGGATGGGGTGGGAGATGTCGTCGCTGGGCATGGTTAGGATGGGCAGCTGGGTGATGGAGCCTGGGGTGCCCCGGATCATGCCGGACCGTTCGTAGATCTCCGCCAGATCCGAGTAAAGGTAGCCCGGGTAGCCCTTGCGGGAGGGGATCTCCCCCCGGATGGTGGAGATCTCCCTAAGGGACTCGCAGTAGTTGGACATGTCCGTGAGGATCACCAGGACGTGGAGCCCCTTCCGGTAGGCCAGGTGCTCCGCCAGGGTCAGGGCCGTCCGGGGGGTGATGATCCGCTCGATGGAGGGGTCGTCCGCCAGGGACAGGAAGAGGGCCACGTTCTCCAGGACCCCGGTCTCCTCGAAGGACCGGGTGAAGTACCGGGCCACGTCGTGCTTGACCCCCATGGCCGCGAAGACCACGGCGAAGTCGTTCGAGCCTCCCCGGATCTTGGCCTGCCGGGCGATCTGGGCGGCCAGCTCGTTGTGGGGCAGTCCGTTGCCCGAGAAGATCGGCAGCTTCTGGCCCCGGATCAGGGTGTTCATCCCGTCGATCGCGGAGATTCCGGTCTGGATGAAGTCCCGGGGGTATTCGCGGGAGGTGGGGTTGATGGGCCGGCCGTTGACGTCCACCTCCTCCTGGGCCAGGGGGGCGGGACCCCCGTCGATGGGCCGCCCCAGGCCGTCGAAGACCCGGCCCAGCATCTTCTCGGTGACCCCCAGGGTCAGGGGGCGGCCCCGGAACCGGACCTTGGTCCCCGGCAGGGTCAGGCCTTGGGTCCCCTCGAAGACCTGGATCACCACCGCGTCGTCACTGGTGTCCAGGACCATGCCCAGCCGGGTATGCCCCTCCCGGTCCACGCACTCCGCCAGCTCCCGGTATCCCACGGGATGGGTCTTCCGTAGGACGAGGAGGGGGCCGTCGATGCGGTCCGCGCCGACGTATTCCCGCCCGGACATGAGTCTCCGGCGCGCCTCGTTCCGGGTTTCCTGCTCAGGCATAGATGGACTCCAGTTGATCCAGGGACCGTTCCAGCCGGGCCTGGAGCTTGTCGAACTCCGCGGCTCCCTCGTCCCGGATGTTGAACTTCATCTTGATGATGTCCGACAGGACCTTCATCTGCTTGAGCTTGACCAGGGTCACGCCCCGCTTGATCGCCTCGGCGCCGCGACGCCAGTAGACCAGGATCAGGGAGAGCATGCGCAGTTGCTTGTCCACCGAGGAATACCGGTCCACGTCGTCGAAGGCGTTCTGCTGGAGGAAGGCGTTCTTGAAGAGGGCGCAGACCTCCAGGACAAAGCGCTGGGAATCGGGCAGGGCGTCGGGGCCCACCAGCTTGACCACCTGCTGGAGCCGGACCTCCCGCTGGAGGAGCTCCAGGATCTCCCGCCGCTCCCCGGCCCAGGAGGCCCCGGCGTGCTCCTCCCACCAGGGGGTTACGTCGTCCAGGTACTCCGAGTAGCTGTCCAGCCAGGAGATGGCCGGGTAGTGCCGGGCGTTGGCCAGCTGACGGTCCAGGCCCCAGAAGCAGCGGACGAAGCGGCGGGTGTGCTGGGTCACGGGCTCCGAGAAGTCGCCGCCCGGGGGGCTCACGGCCCCGATGATGGAGACCGAGCCCTCCCGGCCGGACAGGGTGTCCATATAGCCGGCCCGCTCGTAGAAGTCCGCGATCCGCGTGGGCAGGTAGGCCGGGAAACCCTCCTCCGCGGGCATTTCCTCCATGCGGCCCGAGAGCTCCCGGAGGGCCTCCGCCCAGCGGGAGGTGGAGTCCGCCATGACGGCCACGTGGTAGCCCTGGTCCCGGTAGTACTCGGCCAGGGTAACCCCGGTGTACACGCTGGCCTCCCGGGCGGACACGGGCATGTTGGAGGTGTTCGCGATCAGGATGGTCCGCTCCATCAAGCTCCGGCCCGTCCGGGGATCCACCAGCTTGGGGAACTCCGTTAGGACGTCGGTCATCTCGTTGCCCCGCTCCCCGCAGCCGATGTACACGATGATGTCCGCGTCGCACCACTTGGCGATCGCGTGCTGGGTCATGGTCTTGCCGGTGCCGAAGCCCCCCGGGATGGCCACGGTCCCCCCCTTGGCCAGGGGAAAGAGGGTGTCGATGACCCGCTGGCCCGTGATGAGGGGGATCGAGAGGG
>Ga0116154_10002729_pt1 | contig 13037 bp, 12 predicted proteins | sample AD_UKC030_MetaG_FD_89898 | JGI IMG/M metagenome (GOLD analysis project Ga0116154, IMG submission 89898) | Active sludge microbial communities of municipal wastewater-treating anaerobic digesters from USA - AD_UKC030_MetaG | ecosystem: Engineered > Bioreactor > Anaerobic > Digestate | place: USA...
CGCGTCGAGGCGCGCCAGCGGGAGGGCCTCGTCACCGTCGCGGAAGCAGGCCCGTCCGTCGACGATCTCGACGCCGTCCGCGGCGCCCTGGAGCGTCCGCCGGACGTTCTCCCCCGGAAGGGCGAACCAGACCTCGCCCACTCTCACGACGAGCGACTCCAGGAGGACGAGCGTCATCGGGACGACCACCTCGAACGTCGTTCCCGAGCCGGGGATCGATCGGACCGAGACGCGACCTCCGAGGGCGGCCAGCTTCTCCCTCACGACGTCGAGCCCGACGCCCCGCCCGGAGATCTCCGAGACCTCCCGCGCCGTCGAGAAGCCGGGGCGGAAGAGGAGCGCGAACGGGTCGGAGGGGTCGGGGTCCGTCGCTCCGAGGAGGCCGGTCTGGCGGGCCTTCGCGACGACGCCCGCCGCATCGACGCCCCGGCCGTCGTCGGAGAACGTCAGCACCACCTCGCGTCCGCTCGGCGCCACCGTCAGGGCCACGCGCCCCCGGCGCGGCTTGCCGGCCGAGGACCGCTCCTCGGGCGACTCGATTCCGTGGTCGAGGGCGTTTCGAAGGATGTGGAGCAGCGGGTCGCCCAGCTCGTCGGCGAGGACCTTGTCGATCTCCGTCTCGACCCCCTGGACGACGAAATCGGCTTCGCGGCCGAGCGCGGAGGCGGTCCTCGCGAAGGCGCGTGCGAGCCGCGTCGTCAGCGTCTCCACCGGGACGAGGCGCAGGGCCAGCGCGGCGGGCCCGAGCGTCGCGACGAGGCGGTCGAGCCGGGCGAAGGCCCGCTGTGCCTCGAAGCGGGCTCCCCGGTCCGACGCCCCGGCGAGGGCCTGCCCGAGGGAACGTCCCAGCGCGGACCGGGCCAGCGCCAGCTCCCCGGCGAGGTCGACGAGCGCGGCCACCTTCTCGAGCGGGACGCGGACGACTCCCCGGGCGACCTGGGGGGCGGCCTCCGGTCCCGGCTCGGGCGGCGCGGACTCCGCGGGCACCGCGGCGGGCAGGCGGGCGGGCGCGGCGGAGGGAGGCGGGGCGGCCCTGCCCGCGGAGACCGTCACGACGTCGCGCGCCGAGCACCGGGTCCCCAGTGCGGCCGCGTCGCAGCCGGGAGGCAGCGCCACGAGGAGGCGGAACGCCATGCGGGCCGGGTCCGCCGCCGTTCCGGGAAACGTCCCGATCAGCTCGCCTGCGGCCGACGCCTCGCTCATCGCGTTCCGGAGCCCGGCGTCGAACGAGTCGAAGTCGAGGTCGAGGTCGACGAGGACGAGAGCCTTGCCGCGCTTCCCCGCCTCGGACGCACGATGCCTCTCGTAGTCCGAAAGGGAGGCGTCGAGCTCGGGCGGCAGCCGAAGGCTCTCGGTCCCGCGCGGCTCCGCGGGACGGACGAGGCCCTCGAGCCGGTCTTTCAGCGGCGTCTCGAGCCTCGGCGCGTCCTCGCCCGCGGCGACCCGGGCCACGAGAGTCGAAAGCGCGCCGAGGCCTTCGCGGACGGCGCCGCGCACGGCGGGCGACGCGGGGACGCGCCCCATCCGGAGGTCGTCGAGCAGCGCCTCGAGCGCGTGCGCGGCGTCGGCGACCCCGGCGTAGCCGACCATTCCCGCGACGCCCTTCAGGGAGTGGACCGATCGAAAGAGCGCGTTGACCCTCTCCGGATTGGGGTCGTCTCCGTCCGCGTCGAGGGCGTCGATCCCGCACCCGGCCTCCTCGAGGAGCATCTCCGCCTCGGCCAGGAACTCGCCGGAGAACGCGCCGCCCGGCTTCTTCGGGCGGGTCACGGCTCCTCCGGCGCCTTCGATCCCAGGACCTCGCCGAGGACCCGGTCGAACGTCTCGACGTCGAACGGCTTCCCGAGGTAGCCGTCGGCCCCCGCCTTCCGCGCTCGCGCGGCGTCCTCCGCGTCGCGCTCCGTCGAGACGGCGATCACCGGAAGGGCGCTCTGCTCCGGGCGGGAGCGAATCATCCGGATCAGCTCGAGGCCCGAGAGGGTCGGCATGTTCACGTCGGTCAGGACGAGGTCGATGGGCGCGCGCGGGAGCTCCCGCAGCGCCTCGAACCCGTTCTCCGCCTCGACGACGTCCACCCTCTGGCCCGTCCGGCGGGCCCACCCCTCGAGGGCCTGCCGAACCAGGAGTCGCGCGGGTCCGGAATCGTCGACGATGAGGACGTGCCGACGGATCGGTCCCGACGCGGTCATGGCTGCCGTCCCCCGGGAGGCAGGTCCACCGCTTCGACGACGCGGAGCCGGGGCCGGGCGAACGTGCCGTCGCGGGCCTTCCACGCGAGCGCGGGGCCGCGGGAGACGATCGACAGCCCGAAGCCTTCGGGCGGAGCCGCCGGAAGGGCCAGGTGTCGCGCCGTCAGCATGTTCGCGAGCCCTCCGGGGTCCGACGGGACCCATCCGAGCCCCGGCACGTAGACCTCGATCCACCGATGCCGCACGCCGCTGATCGTCTCGCTGAAGTGCTCCTGCGAGTTGTCGGTCAGCTCGCTCGGCGTGCGGGCGGTCAGGATTCCGGTCACCTGGCGGACCGGGATTCCGCCCCGGCGCAGGAGATCGGCCGCGAGGAGCGATCGGCCGACGCACGAGCCCCGCCGGCTCCGGTGGCACGTGGCGGCGGACTCCGGGAGGAGGCTCGGCGGCTCGTAGCGGATCCGCTTCGAGACCCAGGCGACGACCCGCTCGACGGCCTCGAGCTGAGTCGTGGCTCCGCGCAGGAGGATCCGGGAGAGGTCCTCCAGCTCGTCGTCGGCGTCGAGCGGCTCGGTCAGGAGCACCCTTGCCTCGGCCGGGAGAGTGCGCGGGTCGACCGGATACGGGGCCGTGTCGCGCAGGGGGGCCGCGTCCACCTCGACCGTCGCCAGGAGCGTTCGTCCGTCGGGCGATGAGAGCGCGACGCGGTAGCCCGGCGCCTCGACGGCCCTCACGGCGCGCCACGGCTCCGGCCCCTCGACCTGATAGCGGGCCGTCTCCACGGCGACTCGTCCCGGTGCGGCGCTCCTCTCGGGCCCCGAGAGGAGGAGGAGCGCGGCTGCCAGGAGCGCCGCGGTCATCGGCTCCCGGCCGGCGCCGGCCTCGACCGCCGCGGCGACGCTTCGCGCGCCCCGAAGAGGTTGCGGCGGATGCCGTCGAGCACGCCGTTGATGAACGGCGCGGAGGACGGGGTGGAGAACTTCTTGGCGATCTCGACCGCCTCGTCGATGACGACGGGGTCGGGGGTCTCGTCCTCGTGAAGGAGCTCGTAGAGGGCGACGCGGAGGAGGTTCCGGTCGACGACCGGCATTCGCCCGAGCCGCCAGTGGTCCGACTGCTTCCCGAGCATCTCGTCCAGCTCCGCGAGCCGGCCGAGCGTGCCGAGGACGAGGCGCGAGGCGTACTCCTGGACCTCGGGCGCGGCGTTCCGGTATTCGTCCGTACGGGCGAACATCTCCTCGGGCGACGTCCCGGCGATGTCCCGCTGGTAGAGGAGCTGGAGCGCCAGCTCCCGGGCCCGCCGCCTCCGGCCGCTCACGGCGACCCCTACCGGACCGGCGCGCCCGCCCGCAGCCGCGCGCGGAGGTCCGCCAGCTCGACGGCCGCCGTCGCCGCCTCGAACCCCTTGTTGCCCCCCTTCGCGCCGGATCGCTCGAGCGCCTGCTCGAGCGAGTCGCACGTCAGGACGCCGAAGGTGATCGGGATGTCGAGCTCGAGCCCGACCTGGAACACTCCCTTCGCGACCTCGGTCGCGACGTAGTCGAAATGCGGGGTGCCGCCCCGGATCACGGCGCCCAGCGCGACGAGGGCGTCGAAGCCCCCGACCTTCCCGAGATCGCGCAGCGCCAGAGGGATCTCCCACGAGCCCGGCACCTTCACGACGGTGACGGCCCCCTCGGCCGCGCCGAGCCGCCGGAAGGCGTCGAGGGCGCCGTCGAGGAGGCGGGAGACGACGATGTCGTTGGTCCGTGAGGCGACGATGCCGAACCGCCGGCCGTCGGCGCGAAGCTGGCCCTCGAGCACGTTCATGACCGTCTCAGTCTAGCAGAGAGAAGCGCGTGGCCGGGCGACCGGAGTCGGCTCCCGCGGCGCCCCGGAGCCGCTCGGCGAGCGGAGCGGCGAGGGGCGCGCCGAAGCTCTCGGCGTAACGCTCCAGGAGCTCGTCGAGGACCCAGCGACGGGGCTGCGGCCCGAGCGTCTCCAGGCAAAGGACCGCCGCGACGGCGCCCAGCCTCCCCGCCTCTTCCCAGGGGAGGCCGCGCAGGCGCGAGGCGACGAGCCCCGACCGGAACGCGTCGCCCACGCCGGTCGGATCCAGCGCCTCGGTCCGGAGCTTCGCGGCCGGGATCCGGAGCGTCCGGGCGCCCCCCGGCTCCTCCGGCGGGCCGCCGCGGAGGGCGATCGTCGCCCCCTCCTCGCCTCGCGTGATGACGAGGACGGGGACCTTCGCGGCCAGCTCCGCCTCCGACAGCCCCGTCTTCTTCTCGATCACGCCGAGCTCGTACTCGTTGCCGATCAGCATCGAGGCCCCCTCGAGGCCCGCGAGAAGGTCGTCGCCGCCGAGCCGGGCCACCTGCTGGCTCGGGTCGTAGACGAACGGGATGCCGAGCTCGCGGCACTCCGCCGCGTGCTGCCGCATCGCCGTCGGGTCGCTCGGACAGATCAGGGCGAGCGCGACCGACCCCGGCTCGAACGACCGGAACGTGAGCTCCGAGGCCCTCGCCATCGCGCCGGCGTAGAACGTCGCGATCTGGTTCTGCTCGAGGTCCGTCGAGACGAAGAACGACGCCGTGAAGACGTCGTCGCAGAGCTTCATGCCGGAGACGTCGCACCCCTGCTCCCCGAGCCAGGCGCGGTAGTCGGCGGCGTCCTGCCCCGCCGTCGCGAAGATCGCCGGCGTCATCCCGAAGAGCGCCAGGCCGTAGGCGATGTTCGGCGCGACACCGCCGCGGACGCGCCGCATCTCGTCCACGAGGAACGAGACCGACAGGCGATGCATCCGGTCCGGGACGACGACGTCCTGGAACTTCCCGGGGAAGCGCATCAGGTAGTCGAACGCCACCGAGCCGGTGACGACGACCTTCGGGTTCGTGCTCATCTCCAATACCTTTCCTTCAGCACCGCGAGCCTCTCGCGGGCCGCCGGCGGGATCGCCTCCGGCGCGGTCAGGACGGCGTGGCGCATCGCGCCGTCGCAGTCGGGCGGGCGTTCCGGGTCGAGAGAGGCGACGGCGCGGCCGAGGACCCGGTCCGCCGTCTCGGCGTTCTTTCGGAGGACGGCGAGGACCGCCTCGACCGAGACCGGCGCCTCTTCCTCGTGCCAGCAGTCGTAGTCGGTCACGAGGCACATCGTGGCGTAGTCGATCTCCGCCTCCCGGCAGAGCTTCGCTTCCGTGGCGTTCGTCATTCCGATGACGTCGACGCCCCAGGAGCGGTAGAGGCGCGACTCGGCGAGCGACGAGAACTGCGGCCCCTCCATGCAGAGGTACGTCCCGCCGCGATGCGCGACGGCGCCCGTCTCCGCCGCCGCCCGGGCCAGGGCCTCGACGAGATGGGCGGACACCGGGTGCGAGAACGAGACGTGGGCCACGCACCCCTCGCCGAAGAACGTCGACGCCCGCCCCTTCGTCAGGTCGAGGAGCTGGTCCGGCAGGACGATGTCCGTCGGCCGGTACTCGAGCTTCATCGAGCCGCAGGCGGAGGAGGAGACCAGGTACGAGCATCCGAGGCTCCGGAAGCCCCAGACGTTCGCCCGGTAGCTCACCTCGGACGGCGTGAGCCGATGCCCCCGGCCGTGGCGGGCGAGGAATGCGACCGGGACCCCCGAGAGCTCTCCGAGGACGAAGGCATCCGAGGGAGGCCCGAACGGCGTCTCGATCGCCCGTTCCTCCTCGACCGTCAGGCCGGGGAGAGCGTAGAGGCCCGATCCGCCGACGATTCCGATCCGCTTCCTCACCCGACCCTCCGGCGGACTTCCTCCTGGACGTCGAGAGCGAGCTTCAGCGCCGCGCGGCCGGCCTCGCCGCTCACCGCCGGCTCCGTCCGTGTCCGGCAGGCCTCCAGGAACGCCCCGTCCTCCGCCGTGAGCGGGTCGGCGGGGACGACCGTCACGGGCCACTCCATGATCCGGGGCGGCCCGCTCATCCGATCGAGCCGGTAGGCCGTCACGTCGCGCTTCTGGGTGTCGATCGAGAAGTACCAGTCGGGCTGGAAGAAGCGGAACTTCCGCGTCTTCTCCGTCGAGACGCGCGAGGCCGTCAGGTTCGCGACGCAGCCCCCCTCGAACTCGATCCGGATCGAGGCGATGTCGACCTTCCTGGAGAGGATCGGGACGCCGACCGCGTGGATCGCCGTGACCGGCTTCTTCACGATCTCGAGCGCGATGTCGAGGTCGTGGACGAGGAGGTCGAGGACGACGTCGACGTCGAGCGCGCGGGGGACGAAGACGCCGAGCCGGTGCGCCTCGATGAACTTCGGCTCCGTGACGAGCGGCAGGACCGCGACGACGGCCGGGTTGAACCGCTCGATGTGCCCCACCTGCAGGACACGCCCCTTCTCCCGCGCGATCGAGATGAGCCGGTCCGCCTCCTCGAGCGTCACCGTCATCGGCTTCTCGACCATCACGTCGGCTCCGCCGGCGAGGAGCTCCTCGGCGACCTCCGCGTGCGTCGACGTCGGGGTCGCGACGATGACCGCGGTGGCGCCCCTCTCGAGCAGCTCTGCCACGGACCGGCACCGGACGAGGCCGGACGCGCCGTGCTTCGCCTCGATCTCGGCGGCCGTGGCGTCGTTCGCCTCGACGAAACCGACGGGCTCGGAGGCGGGAAGCTCGGTGAGGATTCGGGCGTGGTGGCGACCCAGGTAGCCGCAGCCGGCGATGCCGGTCCTGATCTTGTCGGACATCAAACCGGGGAGTTTAGCGGAGCCGCCGCGGCCGGCACGAGCGCGAGGAGCTCCCCGAGCTGCTCGATCCGTGTCCCGGTGCCGTGCGCGAGCCCGACGAAGCGGACGGGGGCCGCCGCGCCGGCCGCCTCGTCGTAGCGGGAGTCGCCCACGAACAGGCACGCCTCGAGCGGCTCGCCGACGCGCGCCGCGGCGAGGCGCACGACGGCCGGGTCGGGCTTTCCCGCCCCCGCTTCGTCCGCCGAGGCCGTCGCGTCGAGGAGCGGAAGGAGGCCGTGGAGCGCGAGGACGCGCCGGGCGAGCGGCGCCGTCGTGTTCGTCGCGACCGAGGTCCGGATCCCCCGGCGGCGAAGCTCCGCGAGCACGGGGACGGCCTCGGCGTTCGGCCGGATCTCCCCGAGATGGGCCTCGAAGAGCCGCGCATAGGCCGCGTCGATCTCCTCGACGCGCCGCTCGGGCATGTAGGCGTCCCGGTCGGCCGCCGCGCCGTTGCCGTAGATCGCGTCGAATTCGGCCCGCGAGACGGGCCGGTGGCCGAAGCCTGTGAGCGTCTCGTTGAAGACCGAGAACCAGGCGTCCTCCGAGAAGACGAGGACGCCGTCCATGTCGAAGAGGACCGCGCGGACGGGAGCGGGCAAGGGCACCTCCGGGCGGCGGATCATCGCAGAGGGAGGGCGGCCGGCGCGCTTCAGCGCGTGCGTGCGATCTCGAACGCATCCGCGAGACAACGCGCTGCCCTCCGGCATCGCTTCCCCTCGCAGCCGCCGCACGGCGCGCCGATCGATCGGGCCCGTGGCCCACGGAGCCCGGCGCGGGCGGGTTTCGTCGGTCCGAGGATCGACAGCGACTCGGCGCCGAGGAGGGCCGCCATGTGCCCGGGCCCCGTGTCCGCCGAGACGACCCGCTCCGCCGCGAGGGCGAGCCCCAGGCTCCCCAGGAGCGGCATCGCCCCGGCGCAGTTCAGGATCCCCTCCCGCCCGGGCCGATGATCCGCGAGCCGTTCGTCTCCGAGGAGGACGAGCGGCGGGCCGGGCCAGCTCTCGAGCCACTCCGGCGGGATCGACCGGACCTGCCCGGATGACATCGGGAACGCGGCCGTGAACCGCCGCGGGAGGCCGAGCCGCTCGGCTTCCCGGGACCCGGCGGCCCGCAGGCGCGCGGCCAGCGGGGCGAGTCCGCGCTGCGCCTCCTCCCAGCCTTCCCAGACCGACGCCCCGAGCGCCTCGACCGCGCGAGCCGTGTTCTCGATCGCGTGGGGCGTCCGCCGGCGGTCGTACATCGGCACCCGGCGGTGCAGCCACGGCCAGCGGCCCCGACCGACGCGGTGATCCGCCCCGCTCCAGACGGTCCAGAGCGAGGAGCGGAGGAGCCCCTGGAGGTCGACGACGAGCTCGTAGCGCCGCGCGACGAGGAGCGCGGCGACGCGCTCTCGCTCGGCGAAGAGCTCGGCCCAGCCCGCCGAGAAGGCCCGCCGGACGTCCACGACGACCGTCTCCGCGACCCACGGCAGCTCGGCGACGAACGGCGCCGCCGGCGGCTCCACGAGCCAGTCGATCTCCGCGCGCGGGAAGCGCCGCGCAAGGGCCGCCACCGACGGGACGGCGTGCGCGACGTCCCCGAGAGAGGAGAGCTTGACGACGAGGAGCCTCAAGGGCCTCATTTTCGCCTCGCGGGCGGCAGGCGTCGTCGACCTCTCGGGGTAACCTCGGCCGTGCCCCGCGTCGCCGTCGTCATCGCCACGCATCGCCGTCCGGCGCTCCTCGCCGAGGCCCTTTCCTCCGTCGCGGCGCAGACGTTCCGAGACGTCGAGACGGTCGTCGTGGAGGACGGCGGCACCGAGGAGACCGCTCGCGTCGTCGCCGCGTCGGGCGCGCCCGGCGCCCGGCACGTTCCCCTCGCCTTCTGCGGAAGGCCCGGCCCCGTGCGGAACGAGGCCCTCCGCCGCGTCTCGTCGCCTCTCGTCGCGTTCCTCGACGACGACGACCTCTGGCTTCCCCGCCGGCTCGAGGCGCACCTGGCCGCTCTGGAGGCCGTTCCGGCCGCCGGGCTGGTCTTCGGCCCCGTGCGGCGTTTCGGTGACGCCGAGGGAACGTGGCCCCGGCGCGTTCCCCCTCGGGTCGACCTCGCCCGGCTTCTGCGAGGGAACTGTGTCCCGCTCTCCTCCGTCCTCGCGCGCCGGGAAGCGCTCGAACGGGCCGGCCTCTTCCCCGACACGGCGGAGCTGGCCCAGGACTACGAGCTCTGGCTTCGCGTCGCGCGATCGCACGTTCTCGTCGGGCATCCCGAGCCCCTCGTCCGCTACCGCGTCCACACGGGCGGGATCAGCCGGAAGAAGGCCCTCGAGGTCGAGGCCCTGGCCGCGATCCTCACGCGCCTGGAATCGGAGTGGGACCTGCCGCCGCGGCTCCTCGCCCCCGCGCGCCGCGGCCTTCTCCGCTCCCGTGCCCGGCTCGCCGCCGGCCTGCGGCAGGCGGTCCGGCTCCGCGCCCTCTCTCTCGCGCCGGGACCGTTCCTTCGCGGCTGAGGCCGTCTCGAGGGGGGGGAAGAACCCCGACGTCCTCCGTCCGGCTCGGGCACCGCGGCGTCAGCCGACGCCGAGCCAGTCGGCCACGTCCTCCAGGTGACGCCGCGCGTCGACCGACGGCCGGAGGCCGAGGGCGGCCTCCCGGAGCTCCGCGTGCCGGGCCGGGCTCGCGACCTCCTCCATCGCCCGCGCGAGCCCCTCCGTGTCCGTCGGATCGTCCACGACGAGCGCCGCCCCCGCCGGCCCGAGCCTCTCGACCGCACCGTTCCTCCGGGTCGTGATCACGGGCACCCCGCAGGCGGCCGCCTCGAGACAGGCCAGCGAGCAGGGATCGAGGAACGTCGGGTGGAGGAGGCCGGTCGACGCGCGGAGCTTTCGAACGACGCCCCCGGGAGAGAGCGGGCCTTCGAACGAGACTGCTTCCGCGACCCCGAGGCGGGCCGCGACACGGCGCCACGCGTCGCGCGGCACCCGCCCCACGACGGAAAGCCGCGCGGCGAGGCCACGCCTCCTCGCGACGGCGAGGGCCCGGAACGCGGAACGCAGGCCCTTGAGACGGGGGTTGTGGGCGAGGAAGAGGAACTCCCGGGCGGGATCCGGTCGGAAGCCGTGCGGATCCGGCGAGAAGAGGTCGAGGTCGACGCCGGGCGGTGCCACCCGGATCGTCCCGTCGGGCACGCCCAGGTCGCGCAGGCGGCTCCTTTGCGCCTCCGTCCAGACCATGATCTGCGGGCAGGCGCCCGCGAGGGTCTCTCGCTCGCAGCGAAGGAGAAGCCGGCGTCGCCCGTTGAGGGCCGTCCCGAGGCCGAAGAGCGCGCGCCGCATCCCCTCCATCGACTCGCGCTCCGCCTCGAGGGCGTCGGCGAAGAGGCCTCCGTGCAGCTGGACGTGCGTCGCGAACGCGACGAGCCGCGTCGCGAGGACGGGCCCCTCTCGGGCCTCGAGCCGGCGCGCGGCGGCCGCCAGGAAACGCCGTTCGCCGGGCGCGCCTCCTCCCGGGGGAACGAGCGTCTCGACGGAGGTCCCGGACCCTCTTCCGGTGCCCTCGCGACAGAGCACCCGGAGGGCGACCCCTCGCCGCGCGAGCTCACCGCCCAGCGCGGCGAGGTATCCCTCCTGCCCTCCGCGCGAGGCGTCCCAGCGGTCGACGAGAAGGGTCGCCTTCACGCGCGCCCGCGTTCGGCACGGGACCCGGGGGCCGGCACGTGGCAACGATCCGTCGTCATCTCCCCGAGCATGCGCGACCGTCCTCGCCTCTCCTTCGGCGCATCCGCAGGGCACCGCCTTCAAGCGACTGTCTCACTTCCCTCCGGGCCTCGGCAATTCCTTCCGAGGCTCGCCTCTCGCGGGCCGGACGCAAACTAGAATCCCGGCCGCATGGGAAGGCACCGCACGGCTCTCGTCGATCCCGGCGCGCGGCTCGGGACCGGGGTGGAGGTCGGGCCTTTCGCGGTCGTCGAGGCCGAGACGGCAATCGGCGACGGGTGCGAGCTGGGCGCCCACAGCGTCGTCAAGCGATACACGTGGATGGGCGCCCGCAACCGCGTCCACGAGGGAGCGATCCTCGGCGGCGAGCCCCAGGACCTCGGCTTCGGCGGAGGCCCGAGCCGCCTGGAGATCGGGGACGACAACCGGATTCGCGAGGGAGTGACGATCCATCGCGCGACGGCCCCCGGGGGCGTGACGCGCGTCGGCTCCGGCTGCTTCCTCATGGCGTACTCCCACGTCGCCCACGAGGACGTGATCGGCGACCACGTGATCCTGGCGAACAACGTCGCGCTGGCCGGGCACGTGCGGATCGACGAGAGGGCCTTCCTCTCGGGCGGGGTTGTGGTGCACCAGTTCTGCCGGGTGGGGCGCCTCGCGATGGTCGGCGGGAACACGAAGGTCATCAAGGACTGCCTCCCCTTCGTGATCACCGACGGCGTGCCGGCCCGCGCGCGCGGCCTGAACGTCGTCGGCCTCCGGCGGGCCGGCTTCACGGCTTCGCAGCTCCGGACGCTGAAGGAGGCCTACCGGCTCCTCCTGCGCTCGGGCCTGCCGCTCGCCGAGGCCCTCGAGAAGCTGGAGGCGCTCGGCGACCCTCTGGCGGACGAGCTGGGCGCCTTCGCGCGCGACTCGAAGCGGGGCTTCCACCGCTCGTCGCGCGAGATCGACCTCGCCTAGCAGGCCGGCTGCCGGCGTCCCCCGCCCGACCGGTGCGGCCTTGACGGACTGCATGGCGTACCGGCATGGTCCGGCCACGGTGGACAGCTTCCCGCCCTCCGGGAGCCCGAGGGGCTTCGACGCCGCGCGTGCGGCCCACCCGACGCGGGTGCTCCGAATCGAGGAGGTCGTCGACCTCCTCGAGCTGACGCACGCGGCGGAGGTGATCCGCGGGTATCGCGAGAGGATGCGCGCGGGGGACCTCTTCCCGCCGGTCTCCGTCGTGCGGCTCTTCGGGAAGTGGCTCGTCGCCGACGGGCACAAGCGCTACGTGGCGTGGACGGGGCTCGGAGAGACCGAGATCGTCGTCGAGGTCTGGCCGCTCCGGCGCTGGTTGGCCGACCAGGCCGGCCAGGCGAGGCGCAACGCGCGGAAGAACGGGAGGATCGCCGCCCGCCTCTTCGTCGACCCGCGCGAGTCGCTGCGACTGGCCCGGACCACGGCGGGGCACTGGCGGCGCGTGGCCCGCTCCCTGCTGCGGCGGGCCGGCCGGCGCGGCAGGCGACCCGAGAGCCTTCCGGCGTGAGCGACGGGATCCTGGCACCGGGTGCCGGACGACGCCTGCTCCTGCGGATCGCGAGGGACGCGGCGGTCGAGCGTTCCCGATTCGCGGGGGCGGCGGTCGCGCTCGCGACGATGGCCGGCGCCCAGCTCCTCCTGACCTGGCTCGTCAAGGAGTGGCTGGAGGGGCCGCTCACGGGAGGCTCGCTCCTCCCCGTTCGCGCCCTTCTCCTCGAGGCCGCGGGCGCGACCCTCCTCCTCGCGGCGGCCGTCGTCCTCTCGCGCTACCTCGCGGCGAGCGTCAACCAGCGCCTCCTCGAGCGGCTGCGCGACCGAGCGGCGCGGCGGGTCCTCGCGAGCCGGGCCCTCGCGGTGAGGGGCCGCCCGGCCGGCGAGCTCCTCTCGCGGGTCTTCTCCGACGCCAGCAGCCTCTCGGGGTTCGTCGAGACCCTGCTGAAGAGGCTCGTCGGCGACGGCCTCGACGCCCTCGGCTCGATCGCCGTGGCCTTCCTCGTCGAGTGGCGCCTCGCCCTCGGGGCCGTCGTCCTGGCCCCCCTCCTCGGACTCCTTCTCGACCGCCTGGGACGCGTCGTGCGGCGCAAGGGGAGCATCGCGCAGAGTGAGCTGGGAGAGCTTCACGCCGTCTTCTCCGAGCAGCTCTCGGGCCTGCCGACCATCCAGGGATACGACGCCGCCGGGCGCGAGGCGGATCGCTTCGCGACGACGAACGCCACCTATCGCCGCAGCGTCCTGGCCGCCGAGCTCTGGTCCGCGACGGTCCTCGCCTCGATCTTCCTCGTGACGGGTCTCGGCTTTCTCGGCGCGATCGGCTGGGGAAGCCGCCTCGCCCTGGCGAGGGAGCTGACACCGGCCGGCCTCCTCGCGTTCTGTCTCTTCGCGGCGAGGACGGTGGAACCGCTCCGGCGTCTCGCCGACGTC
>Ga0116154_10002731_pt1 | contig 13033 bp, 10 predicted proteins | sample AD_UKC030_MetaG_FD_89898 | JGI IMG/M metagenome (GOLD analysis project Ga0116154, IMG submission 89898) | Active sludge microbial communities of municipal wastewater-treating anaerobic digesters from USA - AD_UKC030_MetaG | ecosystem: Engineered > Bioreactor > Anaerobic > Digestate | place: USA...
GCCTTCGGCGCCGAACGCCGGATGAAGTACTCCCCCTACGTCGGCCCTGGCGACTACAACGGCGAGAAAGCCGTCTTCGTCGATGGCCGTCTCGGCGAAATCGAGCCAATGGCCTACCGCTTCATGCTCAACTTCGCGCAAGACAATGACCTGCAGATCATCGACGGTGTCTGCTCGCTGGAAGACCGCAAGTAGCACCCTTGCCTACCCTATGCCAACAGGCTGGCTGTAATCGAGCTGGACAATAAGAATATCACTGATAGACTGGCCACTAGAGACCCAAATCGCCATTTTATTGGTTATGTCACGATCCTCGAACAGCCTTCTGGCACTACCACCTCAACCCGCCGACGCCTTGATGCAATTAGGCTTCCGTCTACGCGCCCGGCGGCTGGCACAGAACATGACTGTACAACAGGCGGCCGAGCGCCTGCTGTGTTCACCCACCACCTACCGGGGGCTGGAAAGCGGTCGTCCGACGGTCAGCTTGGGGTTGCTCGTCCACGCCTTATGGTTGTTCGGCGCTCTGGATGGCATGAATAGTCTCTGCCCGCTGGACATCGGCATGATTCGTGGCAAGCGGGCACGCAGCGCGCGGCCAGGCATCAGCGATGACGAACGCAACTTCTGAGCATGGCCTGTACATCGGGCTGTATTTGCCCGGCGACCAGCAGCCCACGTCAGCTGCCTTGATGAAACTCCGGCGCGATGGCCTACGCGAGAGCGGCCATTTCGCCTATGGTTTGGGCTACCTGAATAACCCCGCAGCCATCGCACTGAACCCGCTGCATCTGCCATTGCATAGCGAAACCTACGTTCTGCCGGATCGGCTGCTGCGCGACGGTGGCGCCATGCCTTTGACGGTCAAGGATGCCTTGCCCGATGCCTGGGGACGAGTGGTGCTTACCCATGAACTGGGCGGACGGATACCCAGCGAGCGCGAATTGCTCTTGCTCACCAACGACGACCGTGTCGGCGCGATGGTGTTTTCCGAAACCAGGGATATGCCAACCCCTGCGGAACTGCCGCACCACGAATTGGGACAACTGGCGGAAGCAGTGCGTCGCCTTCAGTACGGCATGGAAATCCCCAAGCCACTCAAGCGCCTGCTACAACGCGGTGGCAGCCTTGGTGGCGCGCGCCCCAAAGCTTCGTTTACCCACGAGGATGCTTTGTGGCTGGCGAAATTTTCCGCCGCAGGCGACCCGCTCGACGTCCAGATCCTGGAAGCCGCTTCGCTCGGTCTGGCCGCGCGTTGCGGCATTCGCGTACCACAACATTTCACGCTGCCGGTCGGCCACGGGGAAACTGCCTTCCTGTCCCGCCGCTTTGATCGCTTCGGCACCAATGCCCGGCAACGCGCGCACTTTCTGTCGGCCAGCGCCCTGCTCGATATCCCTTACGAATCGAGCGCCGGCAGCTACATCGATTTTGCCCGTGAACTGCGCCGTCTCAGCGCCTCCCCAGCCGCCGACCTGGAAGAGCTTTTCCGGCGCCTGATCTTCAACCTGCTGATCGACAACTCGGATGACCACCTGAAGAATCACGGCATGCTGTACGCCGGCAACGGCTTCTACCGTCTTTCACCGGCCTTCGACGTGGTACCGCAATTGACCAACCTGGGCTACCAGATGCTCTCGATCGACGGCGAAACACAGACATCCCATCTTGACCTGGCCATTCAGGTCGCACCACATTTCGACCTGTCGATCGACCGGGGAAATGCCATCACCAAGGAAATGGCAACGACGGTCTATGGCGGATGGCGTGCTCATGCACAAACAGCCGGTGTTCCGGATACCATCCGCAAACGCCTTGATGGTTGCTTCATGAGACAGGGAGAAATCATCGGGGCTGGAAAATACCGTTCCTGACCCACTTCCGCCCACATCAAGCGACAGAAGACTAACTGTGACTCAACAAAAAGGCACCCGAAGGTGCCTTTTTTATTAGGCCGAATCCGAAATCACGCAGCAACCAGCGCCTTGATCTGGGCGGACAGGCGGCTCTTGGTGCGGGACGCCTTGTTCTTGTGGACGATCTTCTTGTCGGCGATGCGGTCAAGGACGGCAACGGACTGCTGGAAGACGCCCTGAGCGGTGGCTTTGTCGCCGGCTTCGATGGCCTGACGCACACGCTTGATCGCGGTACGCAGGGTCGAACGCTGGCTGGCGTTGTGGGAGCGCTGCTTGTCAGCTTGACGGGCGCGCTTGCGGGCTTGTGCGCTATTGGCCATTGGAATTTCCAAATTTGTTAGAACAGCCGATTATTATAACAAAGACAAAGCTCCCGACAATGGTTTTTTCGACGTTTCCTATTTACATCTTGCCCCCGTCTGATTCAGTTTCATGATTGGTCTGAGAACGAGATGCTGATTCAGTAAAGCGAAATCGTCGTAAATGGACTGGCACACTCCTACTCGATAGGCAAATGGAAATCCTTGTAAGTCATTTCGATTCTTAAAATGCTGCCTACGCGCTTGCCATCAATTTCGCCCGGCATGAAACGCATGCGTCGAAATGCCGCTACAGTTGCTTCATGAACCCTCACAGGCATGTCGGTGAATTCTGTTTCCATCACGGTGACCTCCCCGGAATCGCTGATCCAGACTTTCAAGACAACGCGTTCACCCTTGTCATCAGATTCTGGTCCAAGCAGGCCAGCGTTCTCTAGGACGGTCAGCGGATACGGACGAACAGTCAACTGGTCGCTCGAAAAGTAGTGCAACTCGCTTGCACCAGTGACATCTCCCTGACCCATCTCTGGCGTCCGGGATTTTTCCTCCCGAGGAGCGTTCCCCGGTGGGATAACCTCTGAATTATTGCCTAGGAATTGCCCGGACGTCACCATCTCTTCCTTTAAGGCATTATCGATATGTCCCTCTTTCTCAAAAGAACCCGGGGTCCGCACATTGACGAGTCGAGAGATGATTTCATTCCTGCTTGCGACCCCTTCGCCGCCACCACGCACAATCCCGAACAGAGGAGTCAACACTACCAGCAAGTGAACAAGAATCGAAAAGACCAATGCGGGTAGCAGAGGCCCGAATTCGGCAGATTGCCCGAAGCGTGGAAAATAGACAGGAGGTCTTGTCACAGACATAACATGTTAAGCGTGGCGTGGTCGTTTCAGCAAAGCACGAGGGTTGATCAGGTTCCTGCCACGATCGCTTGCGGCTTACAACCAGACCTCGCCTGTGCACGATTGCACAATACCTTGCAGCAGTTCATGTCGGCCGACCATTCGCACCGAATACTTGACCGGTTGTCGGATTGACTTTTCCATGCGGTTCTGGCGACCTATGATGCCCACAAGGATAAATAGACACCAGTTCATGGTCAGTTTCGTGAGCAACAAGCAGACAAGAGGAAAGCAATGAGAAAACAACTGGGCTTCACACTGATCGAGCTGATGATAGTGGTCGCGATCGTCGGCATCCTGGCCACGATCGCTTATCCGGCTTACACGGATTATTTGATCCGGGGTCGTATTCCTGACGCGACATCGGCCCTGTCGGCCAAGCGGGTTCAGATGGAGCAGTTTTTTCAGGACAACCGCCGCTACGACCAGGACGCTAATGGCAACGCAAACCCGGCGTGCGCTGCCGATGCAACGACCAGCCGGTTTTTCACCTTTTCCTGTAATCCCGCAGCAACCACAACAACATATACCTTGGAGGCTGTTGGCATCGGTCCGATGGTAGGCTTCGGATACACGATAACCCAGGCAAATGCCAGGGCTTCGAACATAACCCGCGCCGGATGGGGCAGTTCGGGCAATTGCTGGACCATCAGGAAAGACGGAAGCTGCTCATGAACCTGAATCGCCAGGCGGGGATGACTCTGATCGAACTGATGATCGGCATCGTAGTGTTCGCCATATTGCTCGCGCTGGGCGCGCCGACCTTTTCCCGCTGGACGCAGAACAGTCAGATTCGCAACTCCGCCGAGGCTATCCATAATGGCCTGATGCTTGCCCGGGCTGAAGCCGTGCGCCGTAACACGACCGTTCGCTTCCAGTTGGTCACGACAACGACCAGTGCTTGCGCGCTGTCGGCAACCGGCGGCAACTGGGTGGTCAGCCTGGACGATCCGGCAGGCGCCTGTGACGCAGCGCCCTCCGACAATGTCGCGCCGCGCATCGTCCAGGTTCGTTCCGCCGCCGAAGGTTCCCGCAACGCTGCAGTCAATGCTGGCGGGGTATCGCTGATCACGTTCAACGGCACTGGCCAGGCAAGTGCTGCAGCAGCCATCAACGTCACCAATCCGACTGGCGGCGCCTGTGCCGCCCCCGGGCCGATGCGCTGCATGCGTGTAACAGTCGCCACCGGCGGCCAGATTCGCATGTGCGATCCGGCGCGGGCCGCCGATGATCCTCAGGGGTGTTGATATGAATTCCCAACTCGATCTCGCTCGTCAGCAATCCGGCATGATTCTCATTGAAGCGTTGCTGGCAATTCTGATCTTTTCGCTTGGCATTCTCGCGCTCGTCGGCCTGCAGGCTGCCGCAGTCAAGCAATCGGCCGATGCCAAGTACCGAACCGAGGCGGCCTTGCTGACCAATGAAATTATCGGGCAGATGTGGGTCAGCGATCGTACCACGGCGGTGCTGCAGGCGAACTTCAATACCGGGGGTACCGCCTACAACAACTGGCTTGCCAGGGTCAGCGGCATTCTCCCGGGCGCCGCCGCCAACCCCCCGGCCATCGCCATTGATGGACAGGGTTTGGCAACCGTAACGGTCAACTGGATTGCCCCCAATGAGCCAGCCACCCACCCAAATGGTCAGCCCGTACAACCGCATTCGTATATCGCCATTGCCCAAATCAGGTAAGGAAGTTTTCGTGAAAACAAAATCCTGCGCCCAACATTCCAGCCAGTCCGGTTTCAGCCTGATTGAAATCATGGTTGGCATGGTGATTGGCCTTCTGGCGATCATTGTCATGATGCAGGTCTTCGCCACCTCCGAGGAGCGTAAACGCACCGCCAATGCCGGCAGCGACGCGCAGAACAGCGCGGTGATCGCTCTCGACGGCATGCAGCGCGACATTGGCCAGAGCGCCTATGGGTTTGCGCTGACGCGCCTGCTCGGCTGCAATATTCAATTGCCGTTCGGGGCGCCTGTGCCACTCGCCCCGGTCATCATCAACCCGCCGGTGGCCGTGATTCCCGCTGGCGACGCCAACACCGACACCCTGCTGGTCTCCTACGGTCTCGGCAACGATCAGCCCGAAGGGTACAACGTCTTCAGCCTGGCCGGCTCCACCTATACCATTATCGGCACCAGCATGCTGCGCGATAACGATCGGGTGATTGCGACACCAGCGGGATCCGCACCAACTGCCGCTTGCACGCTGCCAACGCTAAGCTTGCAAAGAGTCAATGGCGCACCCGCCGGATCTGCCGTGACGACACACGAGACTGCCGTAGTCGGCACGACGGCACTTTTCAATCTGGGAGCCACACCCAGGTTCCTCGCCTACGCGGTGCGCAACGGGAATCTGGTGGTCTGCGACTACATGGCTGCCGATTGCGGCGACGCCACGGCAGCGAGTCTGGGCAACCCGGCCATCTGGCGACTCGTCGCCGAAAACATCGCCAGCCTGCGCGCCCAATACGGGCAGGATACTTCGGGAGCGATGGACGGCACGGTGGACTCTTGGAACCAGACGACACCGGGGAACGCGTGTCAATGGGCGAGGACGTCGGCGATCCGCCTGGCCCTGGTGGCACGCAGCGCCCAGTTCGAAAAGGAAAATGTCACCCTCGCCGCACCGTTATGGACGGGTTCAACAATCTCAAACATTCCTCCCACCAATCCCACCGCCGTTCCTATCGGCGTCCCGACTAATCCCGACGGAACCCCGGATGCTTTGTGGCAACAGTATCGTTACCGGGTGTTCGAGACCGTCGTGCCGATTCGCAACGTCGCCTGGATGGGAGCAATTTCGGGATGTTAAACAAGGTCGCCATCATGCAAAATCGAACCAGTGCGCCGAGTGCGCAGTCTGGCATTGTATTGATCGTCGCGCTGATCATCCTGGTCGCGATGACGATCGCCGGGATCGCGATGATCCGTTCAGTCGATCTTACCAACCTCATCGCCGGCAATCTCGCCTTCAAACAGGCGGCAACCCATGCCGGCGATACCGGGGTCGAAACGGCATTCAACTGGCTGAACACCAACAACGTTGGAACATTCTTGCACAACGACATTACCAGCCAAGGCTACTCGGCAAACGGCAATGACGCGACGCGCAGCCCGGCCGCCGGGCAGACCTGGGAGGCCTACTGGGCGGCTTTGCCGGCAGCGAGAATCAGCACCATCACCCCGGACAGGATTTCCGGTTACACGGTGTCATACATCATCGACCGCCTGTGCGCGAACGCTGGCGACCCGAATTCAGGCGCCAATTGCTCCGGGTCGACAGTGGCTTCGGTAGCCAGTGGCTCCGGTCAGGAAGCCGGCGAAAAAGCCATCACCGCGTCGTCGGCGATTTATTACCGAATTACCGTCCGCATCTTGGGTCCCCGTAATACCGTCAGTTTCATCCAGTCGATGGTGACACTGTGACACTGACACCCCTGTCTTTGCCATCGAACAGTCCTATAGTCATAGACTGATCAGGAGTTTTCCATGAACACAAATTCATTCCTAACCAAGGGTAGCTTCCTCGCTGCCTCCCTGGCATTGTCCATGAGCGCATACGCGGCGCTAACGGATCTGTCGACCCTGCCGCTGAGTACCTATTACGCCCCGTCCTCGGTGGACGTCAAGCCGAACATCCTGTTCGTCCTGGATGATTCAGGCAGTATGGACTGGGACGCCATGCCCGACCAGGCCACGTGGTTTGAAAGTTACAACAGCGAGTATCGCCCGAGCAACTACGCCAACGTCGATAACTACATGCCGCCCTATATGCGCCGCAACAGCGCCTTCAACGGGGTCGCCTACAACCCGGCCACCCTTTATCTGCCGCCGGTCAACTTCAACGCTGACGGCACACCGAATACGGCGACCTACCCTTCGATGACCAGCGCAAATACAGCGGCATGGACAGCAGTGAAGAACGACGGCTACGGCGTCCAGAGCACCAACACCAGCGATCTGAGCGGCGGTGTCTACGCTTTTGTGACCGTTCCCGGAGAGTACTGCGACAAGCCGGACTTGAGAACATGCACGACCCAGACCGCGCCGTCCGTAGCCAATCCGTACCCGGCGCTGATGCGCTGGTGCGCGACCGCTGCCTTGAACTCCGACTGCAGGGCCACTTGGGATTCGTCGCGGAAGTATCCGCGGATGCCCGCCCCTCGTATCGCAACGATTACCGTCGGCGACTACGCCAGCCAGACAAATGTCACCAGCATTACGATCGACGGCCTCGAACTCCTGGGTGCTGACACTGGTTCGTTGTTCGGTGATGATTTGGCGACTGCGATCCGCGATCGCATCAACGACTGTTCCAATCGCCTGGCGACCGCGAAGTGCGGGACGGTAGGCTACTGGGCAACGCGCAACGACCGCACCGTTACCATCTACGCCCCGGGCACCACGACCGGAACCCCGGTTATCGTAAAGTCCAATGCCCGTGCGGTTACCCCCACCGCCTTCGCCAAGAGCACCGTCCCCCTTCCGCGCTGGCTCAACGGGAGTGCGAGCAGTGGGACCATCCCGGGCGAGAACCTGCGCCACACGATCACCTCCTCGGTCACCAGCTATCCAAAGGGTGCGAAGCGCACCGACTGCGCCGCGGCGACGTGCACCTACGCCGAGGAAATGACCAACTACGCCAACTGGCATGCCTATTACCGGACCCGCATGCAATTGATGAAGACGGCGGCCAGCCGTGCTTTCGCCGGAATCGACTCGGCGGCGGACATCGCCGCCAACACATCCCGCTTCCGGGTCGGCTTGATGACCATCAACAACAACACCGGGTCTGATTTCGTTAACCTGGACGAGTTCAAGACCGCCCACAAGAACGACTGGTATAACAAGCTTTTCGCCGCCAGACCGAATAGCGGCACGCCTCTGCGGACGGCCCTGTCCATGGCGGGTCGTCTCTATGCCGGCCAATACAATGGCTCGAGCTTAAACGGCGTCAACGTGACCGATCCACTGCAGTACTCATGCCAGCAGAATTTCACCATTCTCTCTACTGACGGTTTCTGGAACAGCGGTGCCGGCTTCAAGCTGGATGGTTCGACGCTCGTCGGCGATCAGGACGGCGGCTGGCCCGCACCCTACAACGACGGCGGCACGGCGGTCACGCAACAGCGGACTAGCCAATTGCAATCAAGTACGGAAACCCAGCGTGCACAAATGGGAACACTGCATTCGCGCACCAGCCAGCTGCAGGCAAGTACCTCGAACCTGCAAGCTCAGACAAGCACTCTGGAAAGAAGAACGAGCTCAGACTCAGGCGCCAACTGGACGGCATGGGCACCAGCGACAAGTTGCAACCCAGACAATAGCGGCCCTAGCCGGACGCAATGCCGATACACGCCCTGGACTTCCTGGTCGGACGTAGGTTCTTGCGATGCAGTTGCTCAGGACACGAGCGGAACATGGAATGTAGCAACTGCTCGGCAATGCCAATACACCCCTTGGACCGCATGGTCTGGCACCGCTTCCTGCAATGTTGTCAATCGGGACACTAGCGACCCCTATACTGTCGGCGTGGCCACCCAGTGCCAAACGGTTGCAGTAACACCGTATGCCCCCGCAGCAAGCTGCGCAGTCACCACACCCGATGCCGGCGGCAATTTCACGCAGTGCAATTACAGCTTTGCCGCCTTGGCGCCAACGCAGACCTGCACGCCGGCCTATGTTCCAAACGACTACACCAATGCAACGGTTTACCAGAACTGCGCAACGACCAACTCGACATGGGTTGATGCCACGACGTGCACGGAGGAAATGAACTACAGTGCGTCGGGCACCAGGACAACCTGTCGCTATACGGGCTGGTCCGCTTGGGGCACCGTCTCGACGTGCACGCCGGCCGCCCAGTCGACCGGGCCAAATTACACTGTCGGCACCGCGGTGGAATGTCAGAGCGTCGCAAGCGGGAGTTACGTCAGTAACACCCTGGCTGACGTCGCAGCTTACTACTACAAGACCGACCTGCGCAATCCGGCTGCCACTGGTACTGATGCTACCGGCACCTGCATCGGACCTCTCGCTCAGGGATCCACCACCGTCCATAACGACCTTTGCGAAAACGACGTCGTCAAGACCAGTGATCGCGATGTCGTATCGTCGCAGCATATGACGACTTTCACCCTCGGCCTGGGTGCCCAAGGGAAAATGCTCTTTCAGCCGGACTACGTGAACGGCAATTACTGGAATATCTCTTCTGGCGATTTCTATTCGATTGCACAGGGCGTGACCGCGGCCCCGGCCAATGGCATCTGTAGCTGGATGGCCGCTGGAAGCAGATGCGTCTGGCCCACCCCATCGTCGGACAATCCGGCCAATATCGACGACCTTTGGCATGCTTCAGTCAACGGTCGCGGGACCTATTTCAGCGCGACCGACCCGAACTCGCTCGCGAGCGGACTGGCCAGCACCTTGTCCACCATCGTCGATTCGCCCCGTCCGGGTACCTCGGCAGCGGCGGCAAGCAGCAACCCGAACATCAGCGCCGGCGACAATTACGTTTTCAGTTCCTATTACAAGTCGGTCGACTGGTATGGCGACCTCTACCGCCAGCGCTTCGACATTGCAACCCAGAACCTGTCGTCCGCTGTGGACTGGGATGCAAAGACTTTGCTCGATTGCGCCACAACCGTATGGACTGCCGGTAAGGCCTATGTTGCCGGTGACGGCTATCGCAACAGCAATAGCTGTTATCTGGTAACCACCGATTACGTTGCCGGCAGCACCTTTGGAACCCTCGACACCGACAATTCAGCCGTCGTAAGTTATTTGCCCTCGTCATGCTCGACAGCATGGGTGGCAGGCACTAACTACGCGGTGGGCAACATCTTTTCGCAAGGCGGCACTTGCTACTATGTCATTAAGGACTATGCGGCGGGTGCAATCTTCGGAACTGCCGATACGGCCAATACGAACGCCGCCTATGTCGCCGGAACGCCAACATCGCGCACCATCTACACCAAGGGCAGCAGCGGTCTGACTAATTTTGTCTGGAGCGGAACCACCCCTGGGGTCGATAGCCTGACTACCGCGCAACAGGCTTATTTCAAGACGCCCTACATCAGCTATGTTGCTGGTCCGCCAGAGACAGGCCTTTCCCAGTTCTGCACGCCATACGGTGTCACCCCCTGTCTCAGCAACACGGCCCAGACCAATACGACTGTAGCAACTGGTGGTGCAGCGGGCGAAGCGCTGGTCAATTTCCTGAGAGGTGACCGCACCAATGAAGGTACGCTCTTCAGGGCGCGCAAGCATGTGCTGGGCGACATCGTTTCTTCAGAGGCGCGCTACGTCAAGACGCCTCTGTTCGAATACACCGATGCCGGATACAGCGATTACAAAATCTCAACCGCAATCACCTCGCGCGCCAGTGCAGTCTATGTCGCCGCCAATGACGGCATGCTGCATGCGTTCAATGCCGAAACCGGAAAGGAATTGTGGGCCTATATTCCGGAGATGGTGCTGCCGCAGATATATCAACTGGCTGATCCAAATTACGGTCAGAATCACCAGTACTTTGTCGATGGCACGCCGGAAGTTGGGGATATTTGCCCGAGCGCGCCGACCACGCCCTGTTCTGGTACACAATGGAAAACTATTCTTGTCGGCGGACTGAACCGGGGTGGCAAAGGCTATTACGCCCTTGACATCACCGATCCGGCCAATCCGGCATTGCTATGGGAATTCACCAACGCCAACATGGGCTATTCCTACGGCAATCCGCGCATCACGAAGCTGAAAAACGGCACATGGGTGGTTCTGCTGACATCCGGTTACAACAATCCGGATGGAATCGGGCGACTGTTTGTGGTCAATGCCTCTACCGGCGCCCTGATCACAACAATAAGCACCGGCGCAGGTTCAGCGGGAACCCCCAGTGGCCTGGCGCGGATTTCTGCCTATTCAACGACAGCAGATACCAACAACACGACCAGCGCCGCCTATGGTGGTGACATGCTGGGCAATCTCTGGCGCTTCGATATCAATGGCGATATCGGCGCTTCAGGCTATGATGCACAACGTCTGGTGACATTTGTGGATGACAACGGCAGCGGTCAGCCGGTCACGGCGAAACCGGTGGTCACCACGATCGATGGCAAGCCCGTCGTCTATGTCGGCACCGGCAGCTATCTTGGCATCAGCGATGTTGGCAGCACGCAATCGCAGACCATGTATGCCGTCAAGGACAAGTTCGACGCAACGACTTACAGCAACCCACGGGTAAATGGCAGCGGTTTCGTCGCCCAAACGCTGGTTGCTGCGACATGCACGAACGAAGGTACCTGTACCCCGGGAGAAAGTATCCGCAAGATTACATCCCCTGCAGCAGTCAATTGGACAACCAACAGCGGCTGGTACGTAGACTTCCTGACCCCAGGGGAACGTGCAAATACCGATCCGGCACTGGCATTGGGAACCCTCGCATTCACGACCAACACACCCAACAACGCCAGTGTCGAACCTTGCGGCGACGTAAACCCAGATACTTCCGCCGCCTGGTTCTACGCGCTCGACTACAAGACCGGCGGGCCGGTATATACATCCAACGGCGTGGTTGCACAGAGCCTGGGCAACGTGATTGCCACACGTCCTGTCCTGATCCGGCTGCCGGACGGAACGGTCATGGCACTGATTCGCACCTCGGGAAGCGGCTCAACCGGCGGCAGTTCGGACGGTGGTGCTGCGGGTTACTACCCTGGGTCCAAGGAGGATGGTCAGACCATAGTCAAGAAGCCGCCTATCAGCCCGTCCGGTGGATCGAGCCGCCGCGTGTCCTGGAGAGAGATAACAAACTGAACGGGAAAAACCTTTCAGCTCAACCTTACATTTCACTTTACCCCCCAGGTTCATTGAACCGGGGGGTTTTTCATTTTGGCGCAACGATATGCCATTTGTTGGATCAAGATTGCAGCGAACTAGAGAGGAAATAACGTTGGCACTTTTTTTTGGTAACGATCAGTTACTTTACCCGCCGAGCGAGGCGAGTTCTTTCGGCAATGGAAAGGAAACATTCTCTTCGACACCAATCGCCTGCGACACTTCAGCCCCGGTCAAGTGTCTGATGCGGTCGACCACTCGTTTAACGAGAATTTCCGGCGCCGAGGCACCAGCCGTGACGCCAATTCTCTGCTTGCCTTCCAGCCAGATCGCCTCGATTTCGTCAGGGCCGTCGATCAGGTAGCCGGCGACACCGCGCGCAATCGCCACTTCCTTGAGACGCCGCGAGTTGGAGCTGTTCGGGCTGCCGACGACGATGACCACGTCGCATTGTTCAGCCAGCGTTTTGACGGCATCCTGACGGTTCTGGGTGGCGTAGCAGATATCGTCCTTCTTCGGCCCCTGGACTTCAGGGAACTTCTCCCTGAGCGCAGCGATGACGACCGAGGCATCGTCGACCGAAAGCGTGGTCTGGGTGACGAAGGAGAGCTTGTCTGGCGTACCGACCGTGAGATCCATGACTTCTTCCGGGGTTTCCACGAGGTACATCCCATCCCTGCTCTGCCCCATCGTTCCTTCGACCTCCGGATGCCCCTTGTGGCCGATCATGACGACTTCACGGGCCTGATTGCGCATCTTGGCGACCTCGACATGCACCTTGGCGACCTCGACATGCACCTTGGTGACCAGCAGGCAGGTTGTGCGAATCAGATTGACATCGCCCAGCCAGAAAATCATAATGACCATTATGATCAATATAGATAAAGAGCCATGATTACGCAAACCAGCGCCGTCGTCTTCAGACAAAACTTGGGCGACATGTTGAACCAGGTTCAGTATCGCCACGACAGCATCGTCATCAACAAGGACGGGAGGCCGGTGGCGGCCTTGGTCGACGCCCGCCTGTTCGAACGCATTCGCCGCATGCAGGAAC
>Ga0116154_10002733_pt1 | contig 13024 bp, 7 predicted proteins | sample AD_UKC030_MetaG_FD_89898 | JGI IMG/M metagenome (GOLD analysis project Ga0116154, IMG submission 89898) | Active sludge microbial communities of municipal wastewater-treating anaerobic digesters from USA - AD_UKC030_MetaG | ecosystem: Engineered > Bioreactor > Anaerobic > Digestate | place: USA...
GATACACTCCCTCCCTCGAGCCTCGCATCTGGCCCGGTGGCGCTCCCGCCAAAACCGGAAGTAATTTTTGCACAGACCCTTAGCCCGGCTGTTTGATGAGGCTTCGCGGGGTCTCACATCCGGGCTCTGGCAAGACCGCGCCCCGAAAGCGATCCACAGGCATCCTGTTGGTTCTGGGGGCGTTCTGCCATGGGAACAGTGTGTCGCATTGTTCGATCTTTCGGACCTGGCGCGGTCTTGCTTTTCTAACCCGCATTGCAGTCCTCTTGCGAAGTCTGACTGCGCTGTGCACTGAAGGGGTGTGAAAAATGCGGGCCAGGCGAAGCCCTCGTGTGGTTGCTGGCCTGCGCTCAGGATTAGCCCGCTGGCGCGATCGAGCCGTCGCCGACCCCGTCACAGGCGCAGTCGCCACACTGCTCGGCATGGAAGATGGGGGGGTCGGGTACTCTCTGTGGGACAGCATGGCGTCCGCTCATCGCCGATCCTTCGTACTACTATGCCCCAGAATCTGCCGAGCGGCCGCGGGATCGGCCCTCCGACCTTTGGTTGCGGCTGTGCCGCTTCAGGTTCTTCGCTTCCTGGTGGTGAATTCCAGTCATTTCCAAAACCCAAGGCGATGGTCGAAGCGGCCACAATCGACGGCCGCAATCGACTTGACAACCTGCTGGCAGAAACAGAGAGTTCGCCAACAGCCCTCCTGAAAGCCATATGAGGACCCTACCGTCGACGATACCCCGTTTGCTGACCTATCTTGCGTGTTTGAGTTGCCTCGATGTGACCGTGCTTGGTGCGTGCAACATACCGGTTGCTTCGTAGGGAACATCTCCGGCTCACGCAGGTTTTGGCGTTCTCTCGTTGTGTCAAGAGCGACGGTCGCCCGCCTAGGTTGGGGCGGCTCGTCATGGGCCACCCCAATGCCATTCCCACTCTATTCTCCCCCGCCTCGCTGGCGTGACTGGGGCGTCCCACACAGCGCGCGGAGGGCTGCGTGCAACCGGAGAGCGGTTTCGGGGCCGAGCGAGTTGATTTCGCCGTAGACGGGCCGGCTCGAATTGTAGAGGTAGGGCGGTTTGCGGTCCCATTGGCTCTTGGGGATGATGTAGCCGATTTCGTCGTTGGCGAGGCCGAACACGAACTTGACCTTGCCCGGCATGAGGGCGCGGATGGGAGGCACCTCGACCGGGTCGATTTCGAAGTCGGCGCCTGGGGCCCGCTCGATGCCGCCGTTGACGATCTCCGGATAGACCTCGCCTGGCAGGCAGGCGATGCTGGCGTCGCCGACCGTGATCAGTGCCACCTCGGTGCGCAATGTCCGCCATCGGACATGCCCGCGATCGAGAACGCCCAGGACGGGGGCCAGGAGGAAGATGGCATTGTCGATTGGCAGCTCGATGGTGCGGGCGCAGACGCCGATGGGGGCGTGGTTGGTTGCGGCCGGATTGGGGGCGCGCAACACGGGCAAGAGGCGCGACGCGAGCTGGTGTCCGAGCGCGCGCGCCTTGCCGTGGGACGGTTTCTCAAACTCCTGGTCGAGGTACGGGTCGCGGACGATGACGGACGGGGATGTGGTCATGAGGCCGCCGAGGGCGGCGGTGACATAGACATGGACGCCGCCCAATCCGGCCGCGTGTGTCTGGCCGTCGATCGTGACGCCCTTTTCGAGGGCTTCGCGCACGTAGCCGCAGAAGTCGGACGTGATTTCCGTGTTTTTGCTCCAGACCGTTTCGGGGTGGTTGCCCCAGGCCACGAGCGTGCCGAGCGTGCCGCCCCCCTCGGGCGAGGTGAAATGCATCACGCGCAGGTCGGCGTCAAAGACAATCGGTTCGCGCGAGTCGTGCACCAGACCGTCCGTGGGCATTTGGATCTCGTGAAACGCGACGCATGCGGGTGTGAGCGTTTCGATGGCCTGGCCCAAGGCCTGGGTCGTGGCTGTCAGGACTTGGGCGCGATACCGCGGGTCGACGCCGGTCCTGAGCGGATGCGGCCCCCACAGGCCCATGAGATCGGGTGTCGAGTGGTTGTGGGTCGAGCAGACGATTGCGTAATCGAGGCGCCAATCCGGATCGAGGTGGCGCCGCACCTCGATGACATCGTCGTGGAACAGGCCGATCGCATCGAGCGACACGATGCCCAGACGCGTGTAGCCGTCATCGAGGACGCAGGCATGGGCCCACAAGTTGTCATGCAGCGCGGTCGCGGCACGGTTCTGACTGAACCCGGCCAGCCAGACCGGGCGTTTGGGATCCGAGAGATTGGGGTTGATCAGGACGCGTCCGAAGCCGACCTGCAGAGGTGTCGGCGCGGCAATGGAACGGGCGGGGTCGGCGTCCATCGTGAGCGTGTAGCCCGGATTCCGGTCGCGGAAGGCGTACCAGGACCGCAGAGCGACCAGCGCGGCGATCAGGAGCAGGATCCGAAAGGCCCACACCAGGAGGCGGCGCCACCAGGGGCGCCGGGGAGTGCCGGTGTTCATGGGCGGCAGGCATACACGGAAGCGTCGGCGGTGGCAAGTCGCGGACGCGAGTCAGCGCCAACTGGCTCCGTCAAAGACCGTGATCAGCGCCGTCTCACGACGGCGGCTACGGCGGCTACGGCGGCTCTTTGGCCGCGGGCGGTGAGAGTGGACACGAGAGTGGACAAGAGAATTCTTGAAACAGGCGAGCGACAGGGGCCAAACTGCGGGCAATTGCATTGCGTTTTGGGTTTCAAGGATTTGTGAACACTATGGACCAGCAGTCCTCCAACACGGCCGCCTCACCGACGGGTGGCGCGGGGGCAGCCGCCGGATTCACCCCAGTGCCGGAGTGGCTGGCCGCACACGAACAACTGCTTGGACTGGCGCTCCAGGGCGAGCGTCCGGATCGTGTCCGCCGTTTTCTGAACGGGATGTTAGGGCGCTTGCGGGAGCGGGGTTTGGCCGCGCCCCGAACCACGAGCACGCCTTACGTGAACACGATTCCGCCGGATCGTCAGCCGGCGTTGCCCGGGGATCGGGCGCTCGAGAAGAGGATCAAGAGCCACATCCGTTGGAATGCCATGGCCATGGTGGTCAATGCCAACCGCCAACACGGCGGGTTGGGCGGGCACATCTCGACCTACGCCTCGAGCGCGACGCTCTACGAAGTCGGGTTCAACCACTTCTTTCACGGCGCCGGTCCGGACCGTGCGGCAGACCTGGTTTTTTTCCAGGGGCACGCGTCCCCCGGGATCTACGCGCGGGCCTTTCTGGAACGGCGTCTCGATGAGCATCACCTGCAGCATTTCCGGCAGGAACTGGCCGAGGGCGGCGGGTTGTCGTCGTATCCGCATCCCTATTTGATGCCGGAGTTCTGGCAGTTCCCCACGGTGTCAATGGGGCTGGGGCCGATCCTGTCGATCTACCAGGCGCGGTTCAACCGCTATCTCGAGGCGCGCGGGCTTGTGCAGGGGCCCGAGCCCAAGGTCTGGTGTTTTGTCGGCGACGGCGAGACGGACGAGCCGGAGACCCTCGGCTCGCTCACGCTCGCGGCGCGCGAGAATCTCGACAATCTCATCTGGGTGGTGAACTGCAATCTGCAGCGTCTCGATGGCCCCGTGCGCGGCAACGGCAAGATCATCCAGGAGCTCGAAGCCGCGTTTCGGGGGGCGGGCTGGAATGTCATCAAGGTGATTTGGGGTTCGGATTGGGACCCGCTGCTTGCGGCGGACAAGACGGGGCTTTTGGTCAAGCGGATGGAAGAGGCGCTGGACGGCGATTACCAGAAGTACTCGGTCGAACCGGGCAGCTACACACGGCGCCACTTCTTCGGCAAGTATCCCGAGCTGCTCGAACTGGTGAATCATCTGACCGACAGCCAGATTCACCGCCTGCTTCGCGGAGGGCACGATCCGGTCAAGGTGTACGCCGCCTACCAGGCTGCCGTCACGCATCGCGGGGCGCCGTCCGTCATTCTCGCCAAGACGATCAAGGGCTACGGGCTGGGGGAGGCGGGCGAGGGCCGCAACATCTCGCATCAGCAGAAGAAAATGAACGAGAAGGAACTCCGCGAGTTCCGCGCCCGATTCGCCGTGCCGATTCGGGACGAAGAGATCGCCGAGACGCCGTTCTACCGCCCGCCAGCCGACAGTCCGGAGACCATTTACCTTCTGGAGCGTCGGGAGGCCCTGGGCGGCTTTGTTCCCGAGCGCAAGGTCAGCGCGACGCCACTCGACGCCCCGCCGCGGGAGTTCTACGCCGAGTTTGCCAAGGGCTCGGGCAAGATGGCCGTCTCCACCACCATGGCCTTCGTGCGTCTGCTCAGCCTCCTCTTGCGCCACAAAGGAATCGGTCCGCGCATCGTTCCGATCATACCCGATGAGGCCCGCACCTTCGGCATGGACGCGCTGTTCCGCGAGATCGGCATTTACTCGCCCAAAGGCCAGCTCTATGAGCCGGTCGATGTGAAATCGCTGTTGTATTATCACGAGTCTCAGAAAGGCCAGATCCTCGAAGAGGGGATTACCGAGGCCGGATCGATGGCGTCGTTCATCGCCGCCGGGACGGCCTACGCCACGCATGGGGTAAATCTTGTCCCCTTCTACACATACTATTCGATGTTTGGCCCGCAGCGGATCGGCGATCTCATCTGGCTGGCCGGCGACATCAAGGCCAAGGGCTTTCTGATGGCGGCAACGGCCGGGCGCACGACGCTCAACGGCGAAGGATTGCAGCATCAGGACGGCCATAGCCTGCTGCTGACAAGCACGGTCCCGTCGCTGGTGACCTACGACCCGGCATTCGCCTACGAGCTGGCGGTGATCGTTCGGGACGGGGTGCGGCGGATGTACGAGGAGGGGGAGGCGCTCTGCTATTACCTTTGTCTGTACAATGAGAACCAGGTGATGCCCCCCATGCCGGACGACGTCGAGGACGGGATCCTCAAGGGGCTCTATCGCTTCAAGCCCGGGATGGCGGGACGCCGCCCCAAGGCCCACATCTTCGGCAGCGGCCCGATCCTGAGCGAGGCGCTCCGGGCCCAGGAGATCCTCGCCGAACGCTACAAGGTGTCGGCGGATGTCTGGAGCGCGACCAGCTACAAGCTCCTCCGCCACGACGCCCTGCGCGTCCGGCGTTGGAACATGCTCCACCCGACCGAGCCGCGCAGAAAACCCTACCTCGAATCGCTTCTCGCAAAGGAGAAGGGCGTGTTTGTGGCCGTGTCGGACAACATGAAGGCCGTGCCCGACATGATCGCCCCCTGGGTGCCGGGCGGGCTGACCACGCTGGGCACCGACGGATTCGGTCGCAGCGACACCCGCGAGAAACTGCGCCGGTTTTTCGAGATCGACGCCGAGACGACTGTGGTGGCGACGCTCTACAGCCTGGCCGAGAAGGGAACGGTCGGACGCCATCTCGTCGCCCGCGCCATCAAGGATCTGGGTGTGGATCCGGACAAGGTCCATCCGCGGATCGTTTGAGATCAGTCGATGCCGGCGCTTGTTTTTTCAATTAGCGGTCCCCGAGGGCCGGTCGTAGAAAAGCGCCATGAACAAGACGATTGGCGCGGATCGCGGGGCGATGCTGGCGCGGGCGAGCGAGGCGATGCGGCTGGGGCGGTCACCGGCATATTTGGCGGCTGGGGGGCCGTTCCAGGGCGATCACGCTGTGCCGGGCTTGGCGCCTTCGGCTGAGGCGCAGCTTGCAGAGGGGGCCCAGACGCGTGGCGACCGGTTCTTTGCCCGGATCGCCAGGGAGGCGCCGTTCACCAGGATGCACCCGAGGGTAGCGGCGTTCTTCAAGGACTATCTGGCGAAGGAGAAGGCCGTGGCGTTCGAAGGCCGGTCCGTGGTGAACACGCACTTCCCGCCGTATCCGAGCGCGGCGTTCGATCGGTTGGCCGAGCAGTTCGGGGAGATCGGCACCGCGGCCGCGCGCCGCCTGTACTCGGTGACTCTGGCGGTGACCAATCGGTGTCCGTTCCGGTGCTGGCACTGTTACAATGCGGGGCGCAGCCAGCAGGACCTGCCGCTTCCTGTGTTGCGCGATCTGGCGGCCCAACTGCAGGACCGGGGCGCCGTCATGGTGACCCTGACGGGGGGCGAACCCTTGCTGCGCGAGGATCTGCCTGAGATTGCCGCGGCGTTCGACGCGCGTTCGTGCCTGATCCTGGGGACGACGGGCGAGGGCCTGTCGCCCGAGCGCGCCGTCGAGTTGAAGCGCCGAGGCGTGTTCGCCGTGGGCATCAGCCTCGACTCGCACCTCGCGGTCGAACACGACCGGCTCAGGGGACGTCCGGGGGCGTTCGAGTCCGCCCTGCGCGCCCTTGGTGTGGCGCGGAGCGCGGGCTTGTATCCGTACGTCGTGTCGGTGGCGACCCGCGAGTTTCTTGCGCGGGAGCGTTTCATGCCCTTTCTGCGCTTTGCCGCGGCGGCTGGCGCGTGCGAGGTGCATCTGCTCGAACCGAGCGCCACGGGCCGGCTGGCCGCGCAGGCCGGGGTGCTGCTCACCGCGGCGGAGCGGCGCCAGATCTTCGAATACCAGGCCGAAGTGGCTCAGGACAGCACGTTGCCGATCCTGTCGAGCTTCGCCTACCTCGAGTCTCCCGAGGCGTTCGGCTGCGGCGCGGGTCTCACGCATCTCTACATCGACGGCAGCGGCGAGGTCTGTCCGTGCAACCTGGTGCCGCTCTCCTTTGGCAATGTGGCGCGCGAACCGCTCGACACGATCCTCGAGCGCATGGGGCGCTGTTTTTGCCGGCCGCGCACCGTGTGTGTGGGCCGGATCCTGGCCGGGCGGATCCCGTCGACCGCCCTGCCCCTGGGACCTGAACAGTCTCTGGCCGTTTGCGAACAGCACTTGCCCCAGGCCCACGCCCTGCCGCGATTTTTCAGAATCCGGGATGCTGCGGGCGGTGCGGACGTGGGGGCGGCCGAGCTGCGCAAGGCGTATGACCGGGTGCGGGACGACTACGACGAGTTTTGGGTGACGTCCGCCGGGGCGCCGGTGGAACGTCTGATTGCGGACCTGGCCCTCAGGGGCGGCGAACGTGTGTTCGAGGCGGGCTGCGGCACGGGATTCGCCACGGCCCAACTCGCGCGTCACGCCCGGGACGTGCTGGCCGTCGACCTTTCGGAAGGCATGTTGACGCGCGCACGAAGGCGTCTGGAGGAGTCGGGTGTCAGGAACGTTCGGTTTCAGGCCGGGGATGCGCTTGCTGCGTTGGGCGCTGGCGGGTTGTTCGACCTGGTGTTTTCGAGTTGGGTCCTGGGTTACATCCCGATGGCGCCATTTTTTGCGGCGGCGCATCGGGCCCTGGCGGGCGGCGGGCGTCTGGCGTTCATTGTGCACAAGGAGCAGTCGCCGCGAGAGCCGCTCGAGATCTTTGGCGAGCTCGTGGCTGCGGATCCGACCGTCCTTCTCAAGCGGGTGGCGTTCGATTTCCCGCGCAACGCGGACCACGTTCGCACACTTGTGTCGGCGGCCGGGTTCGGAATCCAAACCGTCGGCGGGGGCGAGGTTGTCTTTCGGTATCCGACGGCGCGGCATGTGCTTGATCATCTGCTCAAGTCCGGCGCCGGAACCGCCTTTTACGATGCGATTGACCCGGACCGTCGTGAGGCGCTCACCGGGCGTTTTCTCGAGCGCCTGGCGCGGCGCCATACGCCCGGGGCCGGGTTCGAGGTCCGGCACGAGTACGTGGCATGCGTGGCCGTCACACCGTGATGTTCGGAATGGAACAACGCGCCGGGATCAGCGCGATTGCGGCGTGTCGGTGGCGGAGGCTGGCGCGGCCGGGTGCGGCTCGGTGCGGAGCCGGAGTTGACCGCAGGCGGCGTCGATGTCGTCACCCCGCTCGCGGCGGAGCGTGGCCTTGGCGCCCTCCCGTTCGATGGCGGCGAGGAAGAGTTCCTGGCGGGATTGGGGGGGCCTTTCCCAGGAGAGACCGTCGACGCGATTGTACGGGATGAGATTGACCTTTGCGTGGAGGCGTCGGGCGAGGGCGGCAAGAGGCCGCGTCTGGTCGAGGCCGTCATTGACTCCGCTGATGAGAATGTACTCGAAGGTGATGAGGCGTCCTTTGACCGTCTGGTAGGCCTCGCAGGCGGCGATGAGATCGCGGAGGGGGTGCTTGCGGTTGATCGGCATCAGGCGATTGCGCACGGCGTCGGTGGCGCCGTGGAGGGAGATGGCGAGCCGGAACTGGTGGGGCTCGCCGGCCAGGCGTCGGATCTGGGGGCAGAGGCCGCTGGTGGAGACAGTGATTCTGCGGGCGCCGATGCTGGCGCCCCAGGGCGCATTGAGGATGCGGAGGGCGCGGATGAGGTTGTCGTAGTTGGCCAGCGGCTCGCCCATGCCCATGACAACGAGGTTGTCGATGCGGCCGCGGCGTTGGGCGGCCAGGACCTGCTCGACGATCTCGTCGGCACCGAGGTTGCGTTTGAAGCCGCCGAGTCCGCTGGCGCAGAACGCGCAGCCGTACGCGCATCCGACCTGGGTGGAGATGCAGAGCGTGTGGCGGCTGGCGTCCTCGTCGGCGCCGGGTGCGGTTGGGCGGGCGGGGATGAGGACGCTTTCGATGAGGGTCCGATCCTCGAGACGCCAGAGGAATTTCTGAGTGGCGTCGGCCGATCCTTGCTGGGCGACGAGTTCGAGCGTGGTGAGTGCGTAGTGTTGCGCCAGGCGCTCGCGCAGGCGCCGCGGCAGATTGGTCATGGCGTCCCAGCCCGGCACCCGCCGGGCGTAGAGCCACTCGACCACCTGGGTGGCGCGGTAGCCGGGCTCGCCCCAGTCGTGCAGTTGGGCCTGCAGATCCTCGAGCGATTGGGACTTGATGGGGCAGAGCGGCACGGATCACTGTTTCGCGGGGCGCAGGTAGTACTTTTGAGTGTACTCCTGCACCATGCGCCAGGTGTTGAACTGGGGCGTGAGGGTGGCCATGGCGCGGCGAATCCTCTGGATCCACGCGCGCGGGATGCCGTTGGCCGAGCGGTTGTAGTAGCAGGGAATGACTTCCTCGGTCAGGACCTGGAAGAGGTTCTCGCTGTCGCGCCGGTCCTGTTCCTCGATGCTGTCGGGATGGGAATCGTCGCCGATGGCGAATCCGTTGGTGCCGTCGTAGCCTTCGCGCCACCAGCCATCGAGGATGCTCAGGTTCAGGCAGCCGTGAGTGCATGTCTTCATGCCGCTGGTGCCGCTGGCTTCGAGCGGGCGACGCGGGTTGTTGAGCCAGACATCGCAGCCGGACACCATCTGGCGGGCGACATGGATGTCGTAATTGCTCATGAAGATGAGGCGCCCGCTCAACTCGCTGAACCGGCTCAGGTGAATGATGCGCTGAATGAGCTTCTTGCCCTCGTCATCGCGCGGATGGGCCTTGCCGGCGAAGACGAACTGGATCGGACGCGCCCTGTCCTTGACCAGTTCGACGATGCGCTCGAACTGCTGGAAGATGAGCGGGGCGCGCTTGTAGGTGGCGAAGCGGCGGGCGAAGCCGATCGTCAGGGCGTCGACGCTCAGCAGGTGATCGAACGCGATGAAATCGCCGGGTCCGAGGCGTTCTCCCTGGAGCAGGAGGCGGCGCCGGCTGAACTCGATCATCTCACGCTTGAGCTTGTGGCGCATGGCCCAGATCTCTTCGTCGCTGATGAACTCCGGATCGAGCACGCGCGTCCAGAACTCGGGCGTGTTGAGCCCCTTCTCCCAGTCGCACCCGAGCTTTCTCTTCCAAAAGGTGCGCACCGTGCCCTTCATCCAGCCAGGCAGGTGGACCCCGTTGGTGATGTGGCCGATCGGGACTTCGTCAACGGGGCGGTCGGGGTAGAGGGGGTGCCACATCGCGCGGCTGACCTTGCCGTGCAGCGCGCTGACGGCGTTGGCGGCGCGGGAGGCCTTGAGCGCCAGGACGGTCATGCAGAACGGCTCGTGCTCGTCGCCGGGCCGGATGCGTCCGAGCCCCATCAACTCGGCGGCGGGAGTCCTGATGTGGCGGAACAGGCGGTGCATGGTGAAATGCATGAGGTCGTTGCTGAAGCGATCATGCCCCGCCTCGACCGGCGTGTGGGTGGTGAAGAGGCACTCCTCACGCGTGGCGGCCAGCGCGTTGGCGAATGTCATCCCTTCGGCCATCTTCTCGCGGATCAGCTCGAAGATCAGGAAAGCGGCGTGGCCCTCGTTCATGTGGTAAACCGAGGGCTGCACGCCCAGGGCGCGCAGCAAACGGACCCCACCCACGCCGAGCACGACTTCCTGCATGATGCGTGTGGCGGTGTCCCCCCCGTAGACATGGAGGGTCAGGTCCCGGTAGAGCTGCTCGTTCTCCGGCAGATCGGTGTCGAGCAGGTAGACGGGATTGCGGCCCACGTTGGCTCGCCAGGCCTTGAACAGGACCTGGCTCGTGGCGATGCCGACCGAACAGATCAACGGGTCGCCCTTCGGATCGAGGACCGGCTCGATCGGGAGGTTCTTGGGGTGGAGCAGCGTGTAGTACTCCGTCTGCCAGTTCTCCTGGTTGATCGCCTGCATGAAGTACCCCTCCCGATAGAAGAGGCTGATGCCGACGAACCCGATGCCGAGGTCGCTGGCGGACTTGGCGTGGTCGCCCGCCAAAACGCCCAGACCGCCTGCGGCAATCGGCAGGGTCTCGTGAAAGCCAAACTCCGCGCTGAAATAGGCCACCGGACGCTCCCGCAGCTCGGGGGCGTTCGTGTGGCCCCAGGTGTCCGTGCTCCGCATGTACTGGTCGAAATTGCGCAGCACGAATTGCACGTGCTGGGCGAATCTCCGATCCTGCAGCCGCATCCGCAGCTCGTAGTCGGAGACTTCGTGCAGGACGGCGACGGCATTGTGGTAGAGATTGCGCCAGCCGCGCTGAGACAATTCCTGAAAGAGGTCCTGGGCTTCCTGATCCCACGTCCACCAGAGATTTCGGGCAAGGCGGTTGAGCCCCACCGCCATTTCATTGATTTCGTTCGCTGTGAATGGTTTCTGCGTCATATCGGAGTTGCGCCGGCGCCGCCCTGCACCCAGGCCGACAGCCAAAGTGCGCGAACGCTAGACACCACCGGCCTCCATCGCAAACCATTTTGTGCCTTCCACGCGATCGGATTTGGCATTTTGGGCTTCCCCCGACCGAATCGGTTCTCTACGGTTTCGAGCGACGTCTATGGCCCGAGAATCGCACGCCGCGCGCCGGGAGCGGTTGGTCCACATCGTTGAGCGCTTGCGCCGCACATATCCCGATGCGCACTGCGAACTCAACCACTCGAATCCCCTCGAACTCCTGGTCGCCACCATTCTCTCGGCCCAATGCACCGACAAGATGGTGAATCGGGTGACCGAATCCCTCTTCCGGAAGTACAAGACCGCCGCCGACTACGCCGGCGCCAGACCCGAAGAGTTCGAGAATGACATTCGGAGCCTGGGCTTCTTCCGCAACAAGGCCAGGAGCATCCGCGCCTGCTGCGAAAAACTCGTCGCCCGCCATGGAGGGCGTGTGCCGCGGACAATGGACGAGTTGACCCAACTCGATGGGGTGGGCCGCAAGACCGCGAATGTCATTCTGGGAAACGCGTTCGGCGTCAACGCCGGCGTGGTGGTCGATACCCACGTGACGCGTCTGGCCGGACGGCTGGGTCTGACGTCCGAGACGCAGCCGGAGAAGATCGAGCGGGTGCTCATGGAACTGGTGCCGCAGGAGGACTGGACCCTCTTTAGTCACTGGCTCATCTGGCACGGACGCCGCCGCTGCGGCGCGCGCAAGCCCGATTGCGTCGGGTGCGAACTGTCCGCGTGGTGTTCCTCAGCCGGACAAACCGCGAGGGGTGCGCGTCGACCCGGCGCGCCGCAAAAGCGGGGCGCTTCCGCGCCTCATCCGGCCTCGGATTGACGCCTATGCGCCGACACGGGACTTCGCCCCTTCGCGCGCGGGCGGCGAATTCGCGACGCGCCCCGGAGCGCCGGCTTGCAGCCGGCTTAACGTGCGCGACCTGCCCCGCGGCGGTCCGTGGGCCCAGTGCTTTCTAAAAAGAAACGCTCCACGAGTCTCGCAATGCCTGTCGAACCATGATGACCAGCGAAACGCTTCCAAACCAGGCGCGGCCCGGTCCTGACCCCTGGCTCTGTCTCGTCGACGGCCCGAATCCGGGCGCGTTCAACATGGCGATGGACGAAGCCCTCCTCGAGGCGGCGCCGACACTTGGACAGCCGCTGCTGCGCTTCTACGAATGGTCCGAGCCCGCCGCGACATTCGGCTATTCGCAGTCGTGCGCCGAGGTGGCGCGCCTGACGCCGCTTCGCCCCCTCATCCGCCGGCCGACCGGCGGCGGACTTGTGCCGCACGATCATGATTACACCTACACGGTGGTCGTGCCGCCCGTGCACGACTGGTACCGGCTGCGCGCCCGGGAAAGCTACCGGCGTGTCCATGATTGGCTGCGGCGCGCCTTTGACCGGCTTGGATGGCGGACCGATCTGGCCGCCACCGCCCACACTGGAGCGCCCGGTCAATGCTTCGCTCGCGCCGAGCAGTTTGACGTTCTGCGCGACGGCGCCAAGATCGCCGGAGCGGCGCAGCGCCGCACCCGAAGCGGTCTGTTGATCCAAGGGTCGATCCAGCCGCCGCCGGGCGCCCCGGTGCGGCGCGCGTGGCAGGAGGCGATGCGGCAGGCGGCGGAGGAGGACTGGTCGGTGCGGTGGAGTCCGTTCGCGGTGGCGGCGGCTCTTCGCCAGCGGGCCGAAAAACTCGCCGCCGAGAAGTACTCTACTAAGTGGGGTCGCATCTAAACAGTTGACAATTCATTTCCGAGCTTTTCAAGAGCGCGCTTGCGCTCCGCATCATCCAGGCACAGCGCTCCTCGACGGCGCCCGACGAGGCATCGCATGACACCTCGCACCCGGCGCGTCGATCCGCAACAGCCTCGCCATGCGCCCGGAACACAGCCCCGCAGGCATCCAATTGTCAACTACTGATTCCGCTGAAAAAGCTCCTCACGGTTTTCTAGGCTTGGGCTTGGCGGCGGGGGCGGCCAAGCGGTGCAGGCGCAAGTCGGAGCGGCCGAGTAACTGCCA
>Ga0116154_10002740_pt1 | contig 13007 bp, 17 predicted proteins | sample AD_UKC030_MetaG_FD_89898 | JGI IMG/M metagenome (GOLD analysis project Ga0116154, IMG submission 89898) | Active sludge microbial communities of municipal wastewater-treating anaerobic digesters from USA - AD_UKC030_MetaG | ecosystem: Engineered > Bioreactor > Anaerobic > Digestate | place: USA...
TACGGACTGCCGGCCTGTGCATGGCTGGGATCATCCGCCATCGCCCAGGAAACCGCTGCGGTTGCCCAGCAGGCGGCCCAGCAGACGGAGCTCGGTTCCGCGGTGAAGGGCCTGCTCAACGATACGGTCATTCCCCTGGTCATATCGCTGGTAGGTGCCCTGGTCTCTCTCGCCCTTCTCAAGCTGAAGAGCAAGTTCAACATCGAACTGAAGGCCGAAACGGAGGCCTGGATCCGGACCCAGGCAGAGAACGCGGTCCAGATGGTTGCCGAAAAGGCCGCTGCGTCGGAGAAGCTAAGCGGGCTCAAGGTCGGCAGCAACGACAAGCTCAACCAGGCCATCGCGTGGCTCGTGACCAAGGTTCCGGCGCTCACCCGGGAACAGGCCGACGCGTACATCCACGCGGCGATCGCCAGGATCCCCGGGGTGGGGTCCACCGGTGACCAGTCGCTCACCCCTGTCAGCTGATGGTATCGGCGATCCTCAAGATCATATCCGAACTGCTGCCCTGGCTGCTCGGGTTGTTCAACGAAGAGGCAAAAACGCGGAGGGAAAATGAAGCGTTCGACAAGGCTATTGCAGATAGCGATGCTGACACTATCAGCCGCCTTCTTTCTGAGCGGTTTGACCGGGTGCGCTCCCAAGGTGGCGGTTGTGCCGGACTCCCGGGAGATAGTGGATCTCAGCAAGGGGTCTGAGCCGAGGCCGGGATGGTACGGCATCAGCTCCGGGTACCTGCGCCAGATCTTCCAGGACCTGAACAAGTGCGGGGATAAGAAGTGATGCAGTGGACGGAGATCTTCAAGACGCTCATATTCTGGGGTCCGGGAGCGATCATCGCCGCCACTATCATCTTCGCGCTCTACAAGCTTGCCGACAAGTACCTCGGCGAATTCATCCGCGCCCAGCAGGGACAGGCGGAATCGCTCGCACGGCTCGCCCAGGGATCCGAAGGCCTTAAGGAATGCATCGAGACATTCTGCAACCGGGACAATGGTGAACACCGGGAGATGACGATCCTGCTGAAGGTCCTCGTTGAGAAGATCGAATGCATAGACAGGGAGGACGGGGACCGGCACGAGGCGATAGCGAAACAGCTGGGGGACATCTCACGAAAGCTGAGCGCACACATCGAGGAGAGCACATGACGGAAGCCAAGAAAGAAAAATACAGAAGGGTCAGGGGAGCCATCCTGAAGCTCTTGGCACACCAGCATCCCGGACCGATCGATTTCAAGGTGCTGCACTATCTCCTCGACGACCTTCGGTACACGATCACCGAAGAAGAGCTTGAAAGCCACATCGTCTACCTGGCGGACAAGAGGTTCGTGGTCCGCGAGACAAGAAAATCATCCGGCGTTGAGATCGAGATGATCACCGTATCGCCCGACGGCCTGGATGTCCTCGACGGGTTTCGCGAGGATATCGGGATCGACACGAGGTTCTGATGGCGCGAAAAAGCTACGAGGCAGAGACCAGAGAGGACGCTTACCGCACCTGGCGTGAATGCGGCCAGAACATCGAACGGACCGCGGCGGCGCTCGGGAAGAAGGGATATTTCATATCCAGGCCGACGCTCTACGACTGGATCGAGAGGTACGGATGGAAGGAGCGCGCGGCGCGGGCGGAGGCGGAGGAACGAAAGACGGGGGATACGGCGATCAGCACAGAGTCCCGCGCCCTTGCCGGCCTGGAGAAGGTCCAGGCCCGCTACGAGAGATACTTCGAGACGCTGGGCGAGACAAAGGTCGACAACCAGGCAATGTTCGCATACACGGGAATCATCAGGTCCATCGCGGAGATCAGGACAAAGACCGGGGCATACAAGGCGATCCTTTTTCTCGACTTCATGAAGGACCTCATCGAGTGGCTTTCCAAAAATGATCCGGCCGCCCTCGAAGTCATAGAACGCAGCTTCGATGACTTCATCAGATTCGCACAGGAGAAATATGCCGCTTAGCAGCAGACAGCGCAATTTTAACAGGGAGATCGAGACCCTGCGAGGCCTCATCCAGTCGAAGGCCAAACCTTTCGCTGACGACAAGAAGGCCCAGCGCGAACGGATCAGGCGCTGCGAGGCGGACCTTGAGTTCTTCGGCCGGACCTATTTCCCGCACTACCTGGACACGCCGGCGTCGGCGCTGCACCGGTATTTCTGCGAGCGCTACCCCGCGATGATTCAAAGGGCGATTGAAACCGGCGCGGGGGACCGCGAGGCGGACGCAGCACCCAGGGGGAACGCGAAATCGACCTGGACGACCCTGATCCTGCCGATCTGGTGCATCGCCTACAAGAAACGGCATTTCATCCTGCCCGTCTCCGAGACCGCCCTGCAGTCCCAGGATTTTCTCTCCTTCATAAAGGCGGAGCTGGAGACCAACGAGCGGCTGAAGCAGGACTTCCCGGACGCCTGCGGCGAGGGGTCCGTCTGGCGGGCTGATACCATTATCACCAGAAACGGCGTCAAGGTCCGAGGCGTGGGCGCAGGGCAGAAGCTAAGGGGCATGCGCCACGGGGCCAAAAGACCGGACCTTGTCATCGGGGACGATCTCGAGAACGATGAATCGGTGGAATCCCCCGATCAGCGCAAGAAGCTGGAGAAATGGTTCTTCAAGGCGCTCATGAAGATCGGGCAGCCTGACACGGTCTACATCATCGTCGGCACCATTCTTCACTACGATTCCCTGCTTTCGAACCTCCTCAAGAAACCCGGCTGGAAGGGGCGCAAGTTCAAGGCGGTCCTGAGATGGTCGCAGTCAGGGCTCTGGGACGCCTGGGAGGCGCTCTTCTCCGATATCACCATCGGCAAGGAGGAGGCGGAGGACCGGGCGGATGAGTTCTTCGCGCAGCACCGCGCCGAGATGCTCTCCGGCACGGATGTGCTCTGGAAGGAACGCGAAGACTACTACTACCTCATGAAGATGCGCGTGTCCGAGGGCCGGGCCTACTTCGACAGCGAGAAGCAGAACGATCCCATCAGCCCCGAGGACTGCCTTTTCCGGGAGGAGGACATCGTTTACTATGACGACGACGATGTCGACCTCGCCGGTATTCCCCTCGACGGCACCCTCGACCCGTCACTGGGCAAGAGATCAAAACGCCACGACCCCTCGGCGATCATCGGCGGCAAATACAAAAACGGCAGGATCTACCTCACCATCGCGGATATCGAGAAGCGCGTGCCCGACCGGATCATCGAGGACGTTCTCGTCTATCACGAACGGGAGCGCTTCAGGGCCTTCGGCGTGGAGTCCATCCAGTTCCAGGAATTCTTTGCCACGTCGCTGGCAAACGAGGCCCATGAGCGCAACCTCACGCTCAACGTGGTGGAGCTGAAGCCTCACACCGACAAGATGCTGCGCATCCAGACCCTGCAGCCCTGGATCAAGAACGGATGGGTCGTCTTCAAGAGGAACATGAGGACGCTTATCGATCAGCTCATCCATTACCCCATGGGTGACCACGACGACGGGCCTGACGCACTGGAGCAGCTCAAGAGTATGATCGAGGGAGGCATCGCCGGGTCCGTCGAGTACACCACGGTGGCAACCCGGGGAGTCTTCAAGACCGATGAGGACGAGGACGGTCACCGGATGAGATTTTCATCGAAAGGGGCATGGTGATGGAGCGGTTCAAAAAAGGGCCTGTTTTTCGGATCGGACCCGTTATAAGGGCAAACACCCGCATAAACCCGTTGACAGGTGTTATAACTATGTCAACGGCGAACTGGGAGGCCATTAAATAATGCTCGTAGACCGGTTTGGCCGTGAAATCCAGTCCAACAAACCCATTCTCAACGAGGTCGCCGTCCAGACCGTCAGGGACAGGTACGGTTCATACCCTTCCCGCGGCCTCACCCCGGAGCGCCTGGCCAGGATATTCACGCAGGCCGACCAGGGGGACGTGACCCGCCAGGCGGAGCTGTTCGAAGAGATGGAAGAGAAAGACCTGCACCTCACCGGGATCCTGCAGACGCGCAAGCTGTCGGTCTGCGGTCTCGAGTGGGAGATCCTCCCCGCATCGGATGCCGCCGAGGACAAAAAGATCGCCGATTCCGCAAGGGAGATGATCGAGTACATAGAAAACTTTGACGATGCCCTTATGGACATCCTCGACGCCACGGGCAAGGGGTTCTCCGTCTGCGAGATCATGTGGGACATCTCGGAAGGACAGGTCTGGGCAAAACAGATCGAGTGGGTCCACCAGAAACGCTTCACGTTCAATTCACCGGAGGCCCTTCTCAAATACCCGATGCTGCTCACCGAGGATTCTCCCGTGTGGGGCGAGGACCTGCCGCCCAACAAGTTCATCGTCCACAGATACAAGGCCCGTTCGGGCGCAACACCCCGCGCGGGGCTTCTGAGGCCCTGCGCCTACATGTACCTCTTCAAGAACTACGATATCAAGGACTGGCTCATCTTCAACGAGCTCTTCTCCGTGCCCATGCGCATCGGCAAGTACAAACCGGGCGCGTCGCCGAAGGATATCGAAACCCTGAAGCAGGCCGTGTTCAATCTCGGCGTGGACGCCGCAGCGGTCATATCAGACGCGACCGTTATCGAGCTTGTCGAATCGAAGGTGAGCGGGACCAACAGGTCATTCTCCGATTTCGCCGGATTCTGCGACCGGGCGATGAGCAAGGCCGTGCTGGGCCACACGGGCAGCGCCGAGGGGACACCGGGCAAGCTCGGAAGCGAGGACCAGGCAAAGGAGGTACGCCAGGATCTCCTCGAGTCCGATGCGAAGGCCCTCATGAAGACATTGAAGTTCCACCTCCTCGCTCCCTGGGTTGCCTTCAATTACGGCCCCGATAAGGGCGTCCCGAGGTTCAAGTTCCATTTTGAGGGGGACGAGGATCTGGAGAAGACGGCCCGGGTCTATGCTGCGCTGGTGAAGGACGTCAACTTCGAGGGCATACCCGAGAACCACATCTACGAGCGTTTCGGGATCCCCAAGCCCCAGTCCGGGGAAAAGACCATCCGGCCCCGCCAGGAAGGCGCAGCAACGAATACACAGGAACTGGAAAAGACAGCGCACAAGGCGGACATACCAGGCGGCATCGATGCCCTTATCTCCGCCCAGGAATACATCGACGGCATATCAGACAGCGCCCTGACCCCCGGCGCGATCGATCTGACAATGCTTGAACGGATCGTCGACGAGGCGGAGTCGTTCGAGGATCTCCAGGAAAGGCTCGCAGATGTCTACAGCTCCATCGGGATGGACGGTTTCAGGAGCGTTCTCGCGCAGGCCATGGTGCTTGCCGGGCTGAAAGGGAGGTCCCTTACATGATCTCCTTCGAGACCCTTCCCTTTGACGAGGCAATAAAGTTCTTCCGGGACAAGACGGTCCTCACGCCCGGAATATATCGGGCGCTCGTTGCCGACGCCAGGGCGAAGGCGTTCAGCGTGGCCGGTGTCGCCAGGATGGATATCCTCACCGACATATACGCGGCCATCGACAGGGCTATCTCCGAGGGCACGACGTTCGGTGATTTCAAGAAGACGGCAAAACAGATCATGGCCAGGCGCGGGTGGGAAGGTGCAAACCCGTACCGGCTCGACACGGTCTTCCGCACCAACATCCAGTCGGCCTACCAGGCGGGCCACTACGAGCGCCAGATGGAGGTCGCCGAGAGCCTGCCCTACTGGCAGTATGTGGCCGTCATGGACGGCAGGACACGGCCGATGCACGCGGTGATGAACGGCAGGACCTTGAGATGCGACGACCCCTTCTGGCAGACGAGCTACCCGCCCAACGGGTTCAACTGCCGCTGCACCGTGCGCGCGCTCTCGAAGGAGCAGCTCGCCCGGGAAAACCTCACCATCGAAAAGAAGGCCCCGCCCATCGCCGACCCGGGATTCGATCACAACCCCGGCTCTTCGGTCGGCAGGACCCTGACGGACGAACAGTTCCTTAACCTCCAGGGAGATCCCGACCGGTGGGAGCCGCTCATCGGGAAGACATATGCGGATTACTCCAGACCCCCGGCCCGGGAGGTGAACGAGTATGTGCGGTCTTCCGTCACTCCCTGGCCGAGAGGCGAAAAAGCCCTGGAGATGTACAGGACGACGCTCATGGGCAGGACCCTGCGCGACGCGATCGACGACCCGCTCGTCATGAACGAGGCGTTTATAGAACACCTCAAGCTCGACGGCCGCGAACGGTTCCTTCCCTTCATCGAGGAGGCTGTGAGGACGCCCTACGAGATCTGGCTCCAGGCGGAAAAGGAACGCGTCACCGGCAAGGTTGTTTTGAGAAAGAGGTACATATCGCTCATCGAGACGGAGAAAAAGCAGAGGATGCTTTTCGTGGCCGAAGGGGCCAGGGGACAGTGGGTGTCATACACGTTCATCAAGGTTGGTCAGGCTAACTATCTCGATGGTTCCCGGCAGGGGGTGCTGCTCTATGGAAGGTAATTGGATGGTCACTTCCCCGTGTAAAAGCCCACCGGTCTCTGCCGTATCGGGACACGGCCCACGGCATCGACAGATAAATTTTAACACAACACCGGGGGATGTCAAGTGGACATAAAGGTCGAGGTCAAGGACGAGGCGGTCGTGAACCTCCTTAACAGGCTGAAGTCGAGGGCGAGGGACCTGACGCCCGCCATGAGGGTGATCGGCGAGATCGTCAGGTCGTCTGTGCTGAAGAACTTCATGGCCGGCGGCCGCCCGGACAGGTGGACGCCGACGAAGGTCCTCTCGACGTACCTGTCATACACGATGAGAAAGACCGGATCGGGCAGCCGCAGGAAGGCCTACACCCTGAGAGGCGGACTGACAAAGGGCTTCGAGCGGTATGCCGCAGGCAAGAAGACCCTCATCGATACCGGCCGGCTGAAGAATTCCATAACGGCCCGGGCATACTCCGGCCGGGCAGTCGTGGGAACGAACGTGATATACGCGGCCATCCACCAGTTCGGCGGCATGGCAGGAAGGGGCAGGAAGGTGAGGATACCCGCCAGGCCGTTTCTTATGGTCCAGGACGAGGACTGGCCGGCCATCAGGCAGAGCCTGGAGAGACACCTTTTTGGAGGTTCAGAAAGATGACCCGACGCAAAAGGAGCGTGACAGGATGAAAAATACTCTGATCTGCATCTGCAAGGATTTCAATGGGGAGGTCCCGGCCGAGATCCAGGTGATCCCCTACGGCCTCCACGAGACGCCGAAGGGATCCTTCGAACTTGATGAGAACGGTGCTGCGGCCATCGTTGCGGTCTTCGAATCGCAGAAGAACGACATGGTCATCGATTACGAGCACCAGACCCTCGCCGGCCTGGAGGCGCCCGCCGCTGGATGGATCAAGAGGCTCATCAACAGGGGCGCCGACGGTCTGTGGGCCGTTGTCGAATGGACGGAGAAGGCGAAGCAGTATATCGCGAACAGGGAATACAAGTACGTCTCCCCCGTCTTCCTGAAGCGGATCTCCGACAGTCGGGTGCTCCGCCTCATCAATGTGGCCTTGACGAACCAGCCGAACATAGACGGCATGGTCCCGCTTTTCAACAAGCTTGACGCTAACGGGTATTTTTTCGAAGGCAAAAACGCAAAGGAGGCAACTATGAAAGAGCTGTGGAAACTCCTCGGCCTGTCCGAGGACGCAACGGAAGAGGCGGCCATCACCGCCGTGAACAAGCTGAAGGTCCCCGTTCAGATCGTAGCAAACAAGGGTGTCCTCGAGGCCCTGGGCCTTGCCGAGACGGCAACGGAATCGGAGATCGTCGGTACCATCATGGCCATGAAGCAGTCCCATACAAAGATCGACGATGTCGTGAAGGAACTGGGCACGCTCAAGGCGGGCCTGGCCGCAAAGGACGCCGAGGGTGCCGTCGAGGCGGCCATGAAGGAGGGCAAGATCACCCCGGCGCAGAAGGACTGGGCGCTTGATTATGCAAAGCGCGATCTCGCCGGATTCAACGTCTTTATTGCAAAGGCCCCTGTCGTGGTCATCGAAGGCAAGGTGATCGAGGATGGAAAGGGACCCGCCGCCGGCATCGACGATACGCAGGCGCAGATCAACAAGCTCTGCGGCCTCGACGAGGAGACGTTCAAAAAATACAACCCGGAAGGGTAAGGAGGGGCTATGACCGCTTTGACGCAGGACAGAAAGACGCCCATGAAGGCCGGCGACGCGCTGGTCCTCCCTGTGGCGGCATCAACGAAGATATTCGCAGGCTCGCTCGTCGCGATAAACGCGAGCGGCTATGCGGTGCCCGGCTCGACATCGACGACCCTCAAGGGGGCAGGCCGCGCCGAGCAGGCCGTCGACAACTCCGGGGGATCCGCGGGTGCGCTCACCGTCGAGGTGAGAAAAGGCGTGTTCCTTTTCGGCAACTCGGCCTCGGCCGATCTCATCACCATCACCGATATTGGCAACGACTGCTATATCGTTGACGACCAGACGGTGGCGAAGACAAACGGGTCGAACACCCGCTCCGTGGCAGGGAAAATCTTTGACGTAGACGCAAGCGGCGTCTGGGTCAAATTCGAGTAAGGAGGCAACCAATGATAATCAACCAGGCAGCAATGTCAGGCATCTACAAGACGTTCAGTACGGTCTTCAACCAGGCGCTCGGTACGGTGGAGAGCATGGTGGAACTCATTGCCATGCGCAGCCCCTCCACGGGCCGCAGCGTCGACTACAAGTGGCTCGGCGACTTCCCGATGATGCGCGAATGGATCGGCGACAGGGTCATAAAGGACCTCTCGGCCTTCCATTACGAGATCGTCAACAAACCCTTTGAATCCACCATCGAGGTGGACCGGGACGACATCGACGACGACCAGATCGGTGTCTATGTGCCCATGATACAGGGCCTCGCGCAGGCGGCGAAGCAGCACCCCGATGTCCTCGCCTTCGCCCTTCTGAAGCTCGGCTTCTCGACGGCCTGCTACGACGGCCAGTATTTCTTTGACACAGACCACCCCGTGAAGGACGCATCGGTGTCCAACAGCGGCGGAGGCAGCGGTACGGGCTGGTATCTCATGGACCTCTCGCGGCCCATCAAGCCCATGATCCTCCAGATCCGCAGGGCACCCCAGTTCGTCGCCATGGACAAACCCGACGACGAGAACGTGTTCATGCGCAAGAAGTTCCGCTACGGCGTCGATGACCGCAAGAACGTGGGTTTCGGCCTGTGGCAGCTCGCATACGGCAGCAAGCAGACCCTCGACGCGACGAGCTACGCGGCGGCCAGGGCGGCCATGATGGCCTTCACGAATGATGAGGGCCTGCCGCTCGGCATCAAGCCGACGCACCTTGTCGTGCCGGGCACCCTCGAATCTGCCGGAAAGGCGATCATCGAGGCCCAGTTCCTGGCGGGCGGCGGCAGCAACGTCTGGTACAACACGGCCAAGCTCGTTGTCTGCCCGTGGCTGTAGGCGGCGAATAAACCAACTCAAGGAGGCGGTTACATGAAAGTAAAGGTAAGGTCGATCCCGGACACATTCCGCCGCGCCGGAATGGCGTTCAGCAAGAACCCTGCGGAATACGATGTCGATAAAAAGACGCTCGAGATCCTCCAGGCGGAATCGCAGCTCGTTGTTGAGGTGTTGCCCGAGGAACCCGAGAAGAAGCAGAAAGAGAAGTAAAAAAGACAAACGAAAAGGAGGCCCGGGGGAGGGACATGCCGCCCCTCCCCCGCTACTGAAAAATGGCATACTGCGCGTTGAACGACATCAAGAAGATGATCCCCGAGACGGCGCTCATACAGCTGACGGACGACACGGGCACGGGCGTTGCCAGCCAGGACGCGGTCAATGAGGCCATAGCCCAGGCGGACGCCGAGATAAACGCCTATTGCGGCGCGAAATACAGCGTGCCTTTCACGACGGTCCCCGATGTGATCAGAAAGGCATCCGTCGACATAGCCATCTACAATCTCTATTCCCGGCGCGCCGAGGAGATCCCGCAGACCAGGGCCGACAGGTACAAGAATGCGGTGAGGCTCCTGGAGAACATCTCAAGGGGCACCATTTCGATCGGCATCGATCCCGAGCCGGCGGGGAAGTCCGAAGGGGCATCGGAGAGCAACAGGCCGCTGTGCGACCGCATCTTCACCGCCGGCAGGATGAAGGACTTTTAACATGCATACCATCCAGGAGATCGAAGACAAAATAATCGCCGAGCTGAAGGCATCGGGCCTTTCTTCAACAGTGAAAAATATCAGCACCTATCACGGCGAACTGGATTCTCTCGTCGGCGAAATAAGGCAGATGACGATATCATTCCCGGCGATTCTCGTGCTGTACGGGGGCTCCCAATTCAGCGAACCGGCAAACCGTTCCTATGATGACGAGGCAATCTTTACTGTCGTAATTATCGCACAGGATCTCCGGGGCCGCGACAAGCTGCGCACCGGCATATACCCGATCCTCGAGACATTGAAAGACACCCTGATCGACAACGACTTAGGCTGCAGGGACATCGATCCGCTGCACCCGATATCGATAGAGGCAATACTGGTAACAAGCCAGTTCAGCGTCTACGCGCTGGATCTGAGGACAATATTTTCACGGGACTAAAAGGAGGACGCCATGCCGTATAGATTGAAACAGAACGTTGAGAACTTCGAGATCGTCGACGGCCCCTTCGCGGGACGCAAGTACATCTCCGGGGAGACCTACACGGAGATCCCTTCCGCAGAGGCCGCACGGTTCGAAAAGGTCAGGGAAGAAAAACCGGCCGAACCCGACAGGGCAAAAACAAAACCGGAGGTGACCGATGCGTAACTATCTTGCGGACTACAACCTGCTGGCCGTATCGGCCAATGCGAAAGAAAGTGCCCTGAATACAGAACAGACGCTTGACACGTCCCTGCTCGTGGCCAAGGGGAACGTCATCGGCCTCGCTCCCAGGCGCGAGGATAACCGGGATGAGCTCACCGGCAAGGAAGAGCCGGACACGGTCTATGACCTCGGGGCGCTTTCCGAGGGGTCGCTTGATTTTGAGAAGGCCCAGGCGCAGCATTTCGGTTTCGGCTACGCCTATGCCCTGGGCAGCCCGGCCGCAGGATCCGCCTGGGGGACAGGCTACAAGCACGTCATCGCGCCGACGGCGAATATGTTCCTGCCTTCGTTCACCCTGGGCCAGAGATTCGGTCAGACGATCATGAAGCGGCGCTATGCCTCGATGCACATCGACCAGCTCACCACGACGTTCGCAAAGGACTCCTGGGCGAAGCTCGCCCTTAATGTCAAGGGCACCGGCAGGTTCACGGACAATATGTATAAAGAAACCGTCTCGGCGGTCTACAACGCCGCATCGCTCACGCTTGCCGCGAACGGCGTCCATGGGGCCGATGCGGCCACGAGGCTCGACAACGTCCACGCGATCCGCGTCCTGGTGCCGACGACGGGTGAATGGAAGGACGTGGCCTTCAGCGCCGTCTCGTCTGCGACCCCGGCCGTCATCACCATAACCGCACCTGGCGGTGTTGCGACATCGACCAGCTATGAGATCCTCTATGTCCCGACCGAGCCAGCCTGGTGCACGTTCCCGGCCCGCGTCACAGAACCGCCGCTGAGGGTGACGGACCTCGTAGTCACCGTCGGCGGCAAGTGGAACGGGACCGCGTTCCTGGAAGGGCACGCGATGTCGTCCGAGATCGAATCCATTGAGCACGTCGTCAACAACAGCATGTCCATCGAGTTCCGCCCCGGTGGGACCGGGAGCCATGCGAACTACGCGATACGCCAGGGGCGCGTCCAGACGCTCAGGCTCAACCGGCAGCTTCGGGACTTCATCATGCAGCAGAAGATCAAGGACAACGAGTATCTGGGCGTCAGGATGAAGGCGACCGGCGCCGAGTTCGAGACGGGCAAGAACTATTATGTCGACGTCGTCTTCCCGCGTTGCAACGTCCTCAAGGCCGACATATCCGTGAACGGCAAGGTCCTCGCCGAGGCGGGGGACCTCATCGTGCTCCAGGATGACACCTACGGGTCCGTCCGGGTGGAAGTGGCCAACAAGGTAAGCGGCTACGCGCAGTAAGAGAAAAGGAGGTCTGATGAACGAAAAAGAGTTCACCTATGTCATAGACGGAAAGACTTACGTGCAGAGGCCGCTGGTCCTGGGCCAGATAAAACAGCTTGTGAGCATCCTTGAAAACATGTCGGTCGACATCTTTGTCAATGAGATGGAAATGACGAAGCTTCTGATAAGCAATGCTGGACCGGCAATTGCCGTGATACTCACAGAAGAAGGCACATCGCCAAAAGACAAGGACGTGCAGTATCTTGCCGGTGAACTTGAATTCGCGATAGACGCGGAGACGATCACAAGGGTGATCCAGGATTTTTTCGCCTGCAACCCCGTAGCTTTGATCTGCGAGAAAGTAGCGGGGATGGTGAAAACGGTTCAACGGACAATGGAAACTGGATCGACAGGATCTGTATCCTCCTCTCGGGAGGGGATATCACAAAGTGGGAGCAGATCCTCTGGGGATACACCCCCGGAGAGTGTGTCCCCTGGATCGAGTACCGGTCAAGGGACGTGATGTTCCGGGAGGCGGTCCTTGCTTTTCTCGGGGTTGATACAAACGGCGGCGGATGCACCAAGGAACGAAAAGAGCGCTGCAGGTTCGAGTGGGGTGAGTACATTGAATGGGCCTGTAGTGTTTGTGAACATAACACTAATCGGAAGAATAAGGAAACCTGATGCAAAATAAGGTCGAGATCATCATAACCTCTGACAGCAAGGGGGCAATCACCGGGATCGCCCAGGCCGGAGAATCGATCAAGAGCCTGCGGTCTCAGGTTACCGGGCTGCAGGCATCCCTCGGCGATGTCGCCAAGGGACTGGGCCTGTTTTACGGGATCAAGGAAACAATCGAGGGCGTCACCTCGGCGGTCCGGGAATCGCTGCGGTTTCTGGGACAGATGGAGACCTCGGCGCTCGGCATAGCAGCAGCCTACATGGTGGGCGGCAAATATATCGATCAAACCACGGGCAAGGCGCTTGCCGGCGAGGCGGCGCTGCGTGCCGCCCAGGGGGAATCCAAACAGA